>Ga0157371_10000704_pt1 | contig 39266 bp, 31 predicted proteins | sample C45metaG_FD_113462 | JGI IMG/M metagenome (GOLD analysis project Ga0157371, IMG submission 113462) | Corn rhizosphere microbial communities from Kellogg Biological Station, Michigan, USA - C4-5 metaG | ecosystem: Host-associated > Plants > Roots > Rhizosphere > Soil | place: USA: Michigan... | reverse complement strand
TTCCTATCCCCTTGCTGTTTGCGCTGTTTGTTTCTCTTTATGTTTGCATGCCCAAAACAGCAGCAATCATTTATACATTGATGTGCATCACCTGGGACCCGGAAAGGTAACTACTGAAGGTGTTGCTAGTGCACATGCAAAAGACCTCGCTACTGAAGACAAGTATGGAGTTCAATTTATAAAGTATTGGGTGGATACCGCCAGGGGTGACATATATTGCCTTTCCTCTTCACCAAACACTGAATCGATCCGTAACACACATGCTGAAGCACATGGGCTTTTACCCGACAGCATTTACATGGTAACATCAGGGACAGAAGCTGCTATGGAGGGAGGAAAGAACTTATATCTTGATATCCATGAATTGGGGCCAGGAAACGTAACGGCAGCAGCAGTTGCAGAAGCTCATAAAAAAGACCTTGCCGTAGAAAAAAAATACGGGGTTAATTTTTTAAACTATTGGGTAAACGAAAAAGATGGTGTTATCATGTGCCTTTCTGAAGCGCCGGATTCGAATGCAGTAATAGAAACGCACAAGGAAGCCCATGGGTTATTGCCGAAGTACGTATCTCAGGTGGATCAGGGGCAATAATTTTCATGCGGTTGTTTTTAAAAAAGACAACAACTGGTAGTCGTGTTATCCATTGCTATTTGAAGTCCCTTATTCAATTTTATTTTTTTCACTCTTAATAAAACAGAAACATGAAAAATTCAGCTATCAGCCCATTATGCGCCGGGAAAAAGGTTTTTGCCTTGAAGGAATTCACGCATACTGCTACTTTGTTTCTTTGGACAATTTTGGCAGGATTTTTATTTACCTCCTGTGAAAAGCAGGCATTAGAAACCCAGGGTACCGAACCCGTCATTACAAGTAATGCGAAACAAATCACCCCTGACAACACTGCCAATGCAACAGACGGGCAAATTTTAAACATGTATAGCGGCCTTAGCAATCAAACCATGTGGGAATTGCAACAGGCACGGGCTGCCACTGCCCGCTACAGGGATATTAAAAACGCGATAAAAGATGGCTATTCGAATATTAATGTAGATGTACCAAACATGGGCCATCATTTTATGAAAACATCCTTAGTTGATGCAACATTCGATATCAGGAATCCGGAAATACTGGTGTATAACGGACTTGAAACAGGAAACCCTGAATTGGTAGCGGTGGAATATGCAGTCCCGCTTACTTTACCAATGCCCGAAGGTTTTACGGGTTCTGATGACGTTTGGAACGGGACTTCAGGTTTTCCTTTCTGGCTGGTACATGCATGGGTCTGGAAGTACAATCCTGACGGTGCTTTTAACTGGACCAATCCCACTGTTGATCTGGATTAAGGAGCCTTTCTGCTTTAAGTCCGGATTTCTTAAATTCCAGGTCTGGTATGTCAATGCTGATTGTAACCGGGTTGGTGGCAGAATTTTAATGAAAACGAATATTTTTGAGTTACGGCCGGTTGATATTCCGTCTGCCAGCTTTTATAAAGACCGTTGTCAGGGGCGGTCCGTTGCAATCCGGTTGGTTTAATTAATTCCAGTTATCAATCTTAATATCATTGGGCGAAGGCCTGCCCTTTCCGGTTTCAACAAGTTCCTTCAGGCTTAGCATAAAGATTGCCCACTTCATGCTGCAGTGCGCGGTAAACTCAACTTCCTCTTTCCAATTTCTGTGGCCAAAGAGGACGATGGTATAATCCTCTTCCTGGTGAAGGTCAAATGTTACTTCTGTGCCAATCCATTCATCGGGTCCTGCAGTAAATAGCCAGTGAACTTTTTTCCCTGGTTCCAATGCTTTTACTTCCATATTCATGCTGCCAATTTCCTTTCCTTCAGCAGAAAGAAATCGTGCGACGATTGTTTTTCCTACTTCAGCAATACCGGAGGTTTGTTCTGTCCACCAGCCAGAGATTCCTTTTACTGTTGATAACGCGTCATATACTTTTTGCAATGGAGCTTTAATGCCTACCCGATGAATGATGTTTACCATGTTTCTGTTATTGGTTTTTGATTCTTTTTGTCTGAACCGTTGCCAAATTTATATTTAAAAGTTATTATTATTACTATCGTTTAATAAAGTTTTTTCAGACCGATGTTGCTGCTGTAACCTGCGCAAGCTAATTGTTAGCACTTCAGCAAGAATTGCATGCATCTGTTATGGGCAGGCCTTCTCTTCTAGTTTTCCGTAAATTGTATTATCAAAGTCTGATGGATTTTTACCATATTCAAGTCTTATTATTTTGCCACAATTGACTTGTAATACAAAAGCAAAATCATTCATTGATGCCATCATGTTACCTTTTCCATTTTGAATATTGTCAAGATAACCAGGTAACAAACTTTTTAAAGATTCAATATCATCGCCAACTTTAAATTTTGGAATGGTTTGCGCAATAATTTTATCCTGTATATGATCTGGCATATAGCGAAAGACCAAAGATGGAGCAATCATTGGTAACACCCATAAAAAGAAAATAAGAATTACCGCTGGTGATAGAATAATCGCAACCTTAAAAATTGGTCGTTTATTTAAAAAGTCAACTAACTTGACTGACTTGATGAGCAACGAATATGTAAGCCCAAATATTAATCCTGCCAATAATGCTAATGGTAAAAACATCGTTATTAAATCCAGGCTCTGAAATAGTCCACCAATAATGATTGAGTATGTTAATGCGCCATAAACTGTTGTAATAAATGGAAAGATAACTGGTTTAAATATTTGTCTTGAATGGTCGAGTTTGTGTAATGGATAAATAATGAAAATTGCCCAAGCAATGATTATAAAGAGTCCGGACCAGAAAATAATTACCCCGATGTCATCCGCTTTTCCGTCCTTAAAGGCAAGGTAGATTGAATAGAAGAAATTCATCAACAACCAGGCGATAATCATCGAGAAAAACCCAAACGTTTGCTTTACTCTATTTATTTTGATGGTTGTCATTTAGCCTTTCCGATAACGGCTACGCATTTATGCACGACTTGAATTAGAAATTCATCTGCGGATCCGTTGCCAAATTTATAATTAAAAAGTTCATTGTTATTACTGTCGCTTAATAAAGTTTCTTTTACCCCATCCCCAAGGGATAGTTTGTTTATAGAAATTTCAAACCTTATCGGGAACGATTGCATAAAAATAGTTTTTGAATATACTAAAAACGTGAGAAAATATTGTTATCCTTGGGATATTAAGATAAAACTGGTTTCGTAAATAAACAAAAAAGTAATTATGAATACTCAGAAGAAAACAATTTTTAAAAGAAAATCATTAAAACAATTGGTCATTTTGACTTTGGGCATACTTACTTTTTGTTCTAATATCCAAACCTCACTTGCTCAGAAAACTTCCAAAAAAGCAACCTCTTCAATCAAAAAGGACATTACGAAAAGCAAGCCTAATATTCTCTGGATCACAACTGAGGGACTTCCACTGAAAGTATTAAGTTGTTATGGCGGGACATTACTTAAAACACCCAATATTGACCGTATTGCAAAAGAAGGAATGTTATTTCAAAATTCTTTTTGCACCAATGGGCTTTGCGCACCCAGCAGAGCTACACTGCTGACTGGTAAATACAGTCACCTTAATGGAATGCTTACCAATCCCGGAGGCGTTACAGGTGTACAAAAGAATTATTTTGATGCCAAACAGGAAACCTTTGCCAGGATTCTGCAACAAAACGGGTATAAAACCGGCATAGTTGGAAAATGGCATTTGAAAGATAAAGATGGAAAGGCTACCAACCCGGGAGAAGCAGGATTTGATTATTTTGTTTTTAAGAATGGTGCAGGAGGACCCTATTATAATCCAAAAGGATTTCTTCAAAATCCGAGTCTGGGCAGTAAAGAAATTGAAGAAAAAAGTTACGAAGGTTATATAACAGATAATATTACCAGCCTGGCGATAAAAGGTATTGAAGAAATGAAAGACGGGCCTTTTATGATGGCAGTACAATTCTTTAATGATCATCGCCCCTTTGATCCTCCTCACAAGTATGAACATATTTATGACAGCATCCGTTTTCCGGAACCAGGCACATTTTGGGATGATTATGATACACGTTCATCTGCAGCCAGGCAGGCGCACCAGGGAATAGGAGATATGATGGATTTCAACCCTCCCAAAGATCTTACAGCGCGTCAGCGTAAGCAATGGAATTACCAGCAACTAATGCGGCACTTTTTGGCTACCCTAAAAGCCCAGGACGATAATATTGGAAGGCTGCTCGATTACCTGGACAAGTCAGGATTGGCTAAGAACACCATTGTTGTATTCACAGGAGACCACGGCTTTTTCCTCGGCGAGCATGGCTGGTTCGACAAGCGTTTTATGTATGAGGAAGCGCTAAGGGTTCCGTGGCTGATACGTTATCCTAATGTGATAAAGCCGGGAACTGTTAGTGATGCATGGGTAGTGAATATTGATAATGCTCCCACAGTTTTGGATATGGCAGGTATAAAAATACCCGCCGAAATGCAAGGCAGGAGTCTTATGCCAATCTTTAAAGGACAACTGCCTGAAGACTGGCCGAAATCGATGTACTACCATTATTATGAATTTGGGCCGCCACATTGGGCGATGCCTTGTTACGGCATTCGCACTGAAAGGTATAAACTCATTTATTATTACACGATAAATCAATGGGAACTTTTCGATCTTCAAAAAGACCCTGATGAAATGGAGAACCTTTGCCTGAAAGGAGGAATGGAAATAAACTCCGGATATGAAGCGGTTTTTAAGGAACTGTTGGATGAATTAACCCGGTTGCGAAAGTACTACAAAGATGATTCAGGTAGCCCTGTAAGGGTTTGGGATAGAAAGGATTATAATTAATTAATAAGGGTTTTAAATAAAAAAAACGACTTTACTGTAAAATTGAATTTGGAATGGAAAATACAATAGAAACAAGAGAAGCTTGCAGTGCCCGTGAAACTGCTACAATGAAAACCGAGGAATTACGTGAAAACTTTTTAATACCAAAAATTTTTGTTGAAGACGAAGTCCGATTGACTTTATCTTTTTATGACAGATTTATTGCAGGTGGCATTATGCCCGTAAATACGCTGATTAATCTGCCTAATCCGGCTAATTTAAAAGCAGGCTATTTTCTGCAAAGAAGAGAAATGGGCATCATTAACGTTGGCGGAAAAGGAATGATTGAAGCTGATGGACAAACATTTGAACTTGATTTTAAAGAAGCGCTGTATATTGGTAAAGAAACAAAAAACGTGAATTTTGCATCTGCAGACAAATCCGATCCGGCGAAATTTTATATTAATTCGGCGCCGGCTCATCAAAAATATCCCACTATAAAAGTTACCAAAACAGAGGCGGAAATTGTTACGTTGGGTTCATTGGAAAACTCAAATCACCGGACGATCAACAAACTTTTGGTGGCATCGGTAATTGAAACCTGCCAGCTACAAATGGGAATGACCGAATTAAAACCTGGAAGTGTTTGGAATACTATGCCTGCACATACGCACGACCGCCGAATGGAAGTGTATTTTTATTTTGAAGTCCCAAAAGATCAATCTGTTTGCCACTTCATGGGCGAGCCCCGTGAATCGAGGCATATCTGGATACAGAATGAACAGGCGGTGATTTCTGCTCCGTGGTCAATTCATGCGGGTGCCGGAACTTCCAATTACACTTTTATCTGGGGGATGGCCGGTGAAAACCTGGATTATGGCGATATGGATCTATGTCCAATTACCGAATTGAAATAATTTTCCGGAAAAGTTCTTTTTACGTAAAACTTTCTTTAATGAAAAAATACCTGCTGGTTGTTTTATTTTTATTCCTCATTATTTTTCCTCAGGAATTACCAGCACAATCTGCTGTGACGGCTGATTCCACTTTAAAAATAATGAAAAGAGTGGCTGACTGGCAATTGAAAAACTGGGAAAGAAAGGGAATGCAATGGCCAAAATCGGACTGGACGAATGGAGCCGCTTATACAGGAGTTATGGCTTTAAATAAAATAGCCAACGATTCAAAATATATCAGCAAAATGTATCAGATTGGTGAGGACATACAATGGAATACCGGCCCAAACCGAACCCATGCCGATGAATATTGTGTGGGGCAGATGTTTTCTGAAATGTATTCGCTGTATCATGAACCAAAAATGATTGCCCGTTTCAAAGGATTGGCTGATTCTATTATTGCGATGCCACATACAGAATCGCTAGAATGGAGAAACGGCATATCCAACCGGGAATGGGCATGGTGCGACGCCTTATATATGGGGCCTCCTGCATTGGCGTATCTTTCAACGGCTACCGGTGAAATTAAATATCTGGATATTGCTTCAAAACTTTGGTGGAAGACAACCGATTATCTTTTTGATTCTTCTGAAAATTTATACTATCGCGATAGCCGGTATTTCAGTAAAAAAGAGGCAAACGGGAAGAAGGTATTTTGGTCCCGCGGAAATGGCTGGGTTATGGGCGGCATCGTCCGGATGCTTGAAAATATGCCTCAAAACTATCCTGACAGACCCCGGTTTATTAGCTTATATAAAAGAATGGCTGATAAAATTGCTACACTTCAATCGCCGGATGGAAGCTGGCATGCTTCTTTGCTGGATCCGGAAAGTTACCGTGTAAAAGAAACCAGCGGAACCGGTTTTTATTGTTATGCCCTGGCGTGGGGAGTTGACCACGGATTACTTTCTTATGAAAAATTTAATCCGGTGGTTGAAAATGCCTGGAACGCCTTAACTTCCTCTGTTCATCCTGATGGTATGTTAGGCTATGTACAGGAAATTGGTGCTCAGCCTTCATCGGTCGACAGCAACAGCACAGAAGTGTATGGCGTTGGTGCATTTTTATTAGCAGGATCTGAAATGGTAAAGGTTTCCCTTAAGCATTCTGAAACCCCAAATATTCTAACTTTGTCAAATCCGACTGGTTTGGTCAGAAATAAAGAAGTGGTAGAAGTGCCTTGCTCAAATTTTAATTCGGAAATTAAATCGGCCGCAAACGATCCCTTTAAAATTACCAATGCTTTAACGGGTGAAGAAATTCCATATCAGCTTGAATACAGGGGGAATAAAAAGCCCCTTAATGTATTACTTGAGATTTCTCTTTCCCCGGGGTCCGAAATATTTTCCCGCGTTTCTGATGAAAAGCCTTCTGATTTTGCACCAAAAACTTACGCCCGATTCGTGCCGGAAAGATATGATGATTTTGCCTGGGAAAACGACCGGATTGCCTTTAGAGTTTATGGAAAGGCGCTGGAAAAGGTGCCTAATGAAATGGCATATGGATTAGACGTGTGGGCAAAGAAAACATCAAAGCTTGTCATCAATGAATGGTATAAAAAAGCGGATTATCATGTTGATCACGGTGAAGGCATGGATTTTTATGACGTCGGATATAGTCTTGGCGATGGAAGCAGCGCCCCTTATATTAAGGATTCAATTTATTATTCTAAAAATTACCGTAGGTATAAAGTTCTCGATAACGGCCCTTTGAGAAGCACTTTTCAACTCGTTTATGATAACTGGAATGTTGATGGGAAAGCAGTAAGAAAGAGAGAGACTATATCGTTGGACGCCGGTTCTCAGCTGAATAAAATTGAAACTGTTTATTCTTTTAAAGATGAGAGCCTTCCTGTTGCCATTGGAATTGTTGAACGAAAAGGGAAAGGAACGGTCTTATTGGATGAAAGAAATGGTATCATGGGCTACTGGGAGCCGGTTCATGGAAAGTCAGGAACACTGGGTACAGGCAGCATCATCCCTGCTTCTTTGTCGAACATGAAAACAGGGGATAAACACTTGCTTTCTCTAATAAATGCGACTTCAAACGTTCCATTTGTCTATTACTGCGGTGCTGCCTGGGACAAAGCCGGAAGGATTACCAATTCAAAGGAATGGTTCACTTATTTGTATGACTTTAATCAGCAATTAAAATATCCTGTGGTGGTAAGATGGTTGATGGAATTCAATGATATTGGGAAGTGAGGGAAGTTTGAAATAAAGAGGGCGGTTTTATTTGTACTCTTGTTTGAATTTTGATAAATAACACACTTTAAATAAATGTATCAATGACAAAAAAAACTCTTTTTGACCTTGACGGAAAAACTGCACTGATAACGGGAGTTTCTCGTGGAATAGGAAAAGCAATGGCCCTGGGGCTTGCAGAAGCAGGTGCGGATATCATAGGAGTATCTTCTTCACTTGAAGCCGGAAGTGATATTGAAAAAGAAATCACTGGATTGGGAAAATTTTTTGCCTCCTATAAAATTAATCTTGAGAATAGGAATGAGATATTGGATTCTGTCACAAAAATAAAATCCGCGCATCCTGTAATTGATATTTTAATAAATAATGCAGGAACGATAAAAAGAAATCCTGCCGTTTCTTATACAGATGATGATTGGGATTCTGTTCTTAATATCAATCTTAATTCTGGATTTGTGCTTGCCAGAGAATTTGGAAAAGAAATGGTGCAGAGACAAAATGGAAAAATAATTTTTACCTGCTCGTTACTTTCTTTCCAGGGCGGAATCAATGTGTCCGCATATACTGCTAGTAAGAGTGCTGTTGCGGGTTTGGTAAAAGCGCTTGCCAACGAATGGGCATCAAAAGGAGTAAATGTAAATGGAATTGCACCGGGATATATTGCGACAAAAAATACCCAGGCATTGAGAGAAGATGCAGAAAGAAATAAAGCGATCCAGGATAGAATTCCGGCAGGTAGATGGGGCACTCCTGGAGATCTTATCGGGCCGGCTGTGTTTTTAAGTTCTGCCGCCTCAGATTATGTACACGGAGAAATACTGACTGTTGATGGAGGCTGGATGGGCCGATGAGTTTATTTTGAAAAGAAAAATTAGTAAAAATTTTAAGAAAAATATGAAATTATCACGCTATACTCTAAAAAATATATCGTCTGAAAAAGTGGTTGTTCCGGATAAGGAAGTTTTTGAATTACCCGAAAAAGTTTTGCAATTCGGAACGGGAAGATTGCTCCGTGGTTTGCCCGATTATCTTATAGATAAAGCAAACAGGCAGGGCATTTTCAATGGCCGCACAGTTGTAATAAAAACGACGCCGAGAGGCGATGCTGCTGCATTTGACAAACAGGATGGATTATATACTTTATGCGAAAGAGGAATTGTGGATGGACAAAAAATTGAAGAAAATATAATTAGTTCTTCAATAAGCCGGGTACTAATTGCACAAAAACACTGGGGTGAAATTTTAGAATGTGCACACAATCCCGATCTTCAAATAATTATTTCAAATACCACTGAAGTAGGCATTCAACTGGAGAATGATGACATTCGCCACTATCCTCCAACTTCTTTTCCCGGCAAGTTGCTTGCATTCTTGTATGAAAGATTTATTGCTTTTAGCGGAAGTCATGAAAGTGGTTTAGTAATTGTTCCAACAGAATTGATTACTGATAACGGGAAAAAACTGGAGTCAATTGTTTTGGAGCTGGCTCATTTGAATTCTTTAAGAGATGAATTTATTGAATGGCTGGAGAAATGTAATTTTTTCTGTAATTCTTTAGTGGATAGGATTGTAACAGGTATGCCTGATGAAAAAATAAAAAATGAAATTGAAAATGAAATTGGCTACAAGGATGATTTGATGATCGTGAGTGAAGTGTATAATTTATGGGCGATTGAAGGAGATGAAAAAATAAAAAGCATTTTATCTTTTGCTGAAGCTGATGAAGGAGTGGTGATTCAGCCAAATATCGATTTGCATCGTGAATTGAAGTTGCGTTTATTGAATGGCACGCATACATTGACTTGTGGTGTTGCTTTTCTGGCAGGTTTTAATACGGTGCGGGATACAATGAAAGATGCAACTTTTTCCCCCTTCATTACAAGTCTTATGAGAGATGAGATTGCGCCCTCTATTCCATATCAAATTGATGAAGAATTGAAACAAAATTTTATTTCAAAAGTGATCGACAGGTTTGACAATCCTTACATCAATCATTTATGGAAAAACATTGCATTGAATTATACTTCAAAGATGATGTTGCGTTGCATTCCTTTGTTGCTCACTTATTATAAGCACCATAATACCGCTCCTCAACTATTCGCTTTCGGATTTGCTTCTTACCTTTATTTTATGAAAGCAGTTAAGCAAGATGGTAAAGAGTTTTTTGGAGAATTTAATGGAGAATTTTATTTGATTGATGATGAGTTGGCAGAAAAATTTTATTTGTTATGGAAAAATAATCCGATAGAAAGAATGGTAAAAGAGACCCTTCAAGATGTTTCTTTTTGGGGAGAAGATATTTCACATCTTCCCGGTTTTCAACAAACAGTAACGGATAATCTGAATAGTATTATAAATCAAGGGATGAAAGCAACTTTAGAAAAAGTTCATCCAAAAAAAATTGTTGCCTGATATGAAACACAAAGTGACGAAGGTACATCCTGATGATAATGTTTTGGTAGCCTTAACTGACCTCGCTTTAAATGAAACAGTTGAATATAACGGTGATGCTTACACGCTAACTGACCGGGTTCCCGCTAAACATAAATTTGTAACACAAACAATGCGACCGGGAGATGAAATTATTATGTATGGGGTGTTGGTTGGTAAAGCAGAAAGCCAAATTCAAAAAGGCGGAAGAATCACTACAAGTAATGTAAAACATGCTGCAAGTGGATTTGAAGCCGGAGAAAGAAAAGTGGATTGGAATAAACCGGATGTTTCGAAATTTATCAACAAGACTTTCATGGGCTTTCATCGCGCAGATGGAAAAGTAGGAACAGCCAATTATTGGCTGGTCATTCCATTGGTTTTTTGTGAGAACAGAAACATTGAAGTACTGCGTGAAGCATTAGTAAATGAATTGGGTTACGGAAGAAATCAAAATAAAAAAGTGGAAGTTTCCAAACTCGTGGACCTTTATAAAGAAGGAAAAAATATAGATGAAATTTTAAATGCTGATACTTCTGTTGAAACAGAAGAAATAAAAAAACAACGGGTTTTTGCAAATGTGGATGGAATTAAATTTTTATCTCATGAAGGTGGCTGCGGTGGAACAAGAGATGATGCAAAGGCATTATGCGGTTTACTTGCAGGATATTTAACTCATTCAAACGTTGCAGGGGCAACGGTTCTAAGCCTCGGATGCCAGAATGCACAGGTGGGAATTTTGCAGGAAGAAATAAAAAAGCGTGATAAAAATTTTTCAAAGCCCTTATATATTTTAGAACAACAACAAATCGGACTTGGCTCTGATTTAATTTCAAAAGCCATCAAACAAACATTTGCAGGACTGGTTCAGGCAAATGAAATTGAAAGAAAACCCGCGCCATTAAGTAAACTTTGCATTGGCCTGGAATGCGGTGGTAGTGACGGCTTCAGCGGAATTTCGGCAAATCCTGCAATTGGTTATACATCAGATCTTCTTGTTGCTTTAGGCGGTTCTGTTATACTTTCTGAGTTCCCTGAATTGTGTGGTGTTGAACAAAATTTAAGCGACCGCTCAGTTACAAAAGAAACTGCGATCCGGTTTGGCGAATTAATGAAAACTTACAATAACAGAGCGAAAGCCGTTGGTTCCGGGTTTGACATGAATCCTTCGCCGGGAAATATAAAGGACGGATTAATTACCGATGCGATCAAATCTGCAGGAGCGGCAAAAAAAGGCGGTACATCGCCGGTTACAGACGTTTTGGATTACCCGGAAATGGTTACAAAGCCGGGATTAAATTTGCTTTGCACTCCGGGGAATGATGTTGAAAGTACAACAGCCGAAGTTGGCTCCGGAGCTAACATCGTTTTGTTTACGACAGGACTTGGAACACCAACCGGAAATCCAATAGCACCTGTAATTAAACTTTCGACCAATACAGCTTTATACAAAAAAATGCCTGATATCATTGACATCAATACCGGCACAATTATAGAAGGTGAAGAAACAATTGAACAGGCAGGAGAACGAATTTTAGAATATGTAATAAAAGTAGCGAGTGGAGAGATTGAAGTTGCTGCAGTAAGACATAAACAAAATGATTTTATTCCGTGGAAGAGGGGAGTGAGTCTTTGATAGTTCATAGTACAAGATTGAAGGTTGAAACAGGACGTTTGGCTTTGACGGCCTGAACGATGCGTGTATGGTTGAAGGTTGAAAGTCGTCCGAAAGACCCCTTTTGGGAAGGGGTGAAATAATAATAAACTTACCGAAAAATATGAAACCATTTTTAGACAAAAATTTTTTGCTTGAAACAGAAACAGCAAAAAAATTGTATCATGATTTTGCTGCTACAATGCCCATCATAGATTATCATTGTCATCTTCCTGTCGAGCAGATTGCCAATGATATTAATTTTGAAAATATTACGCAGATATGGCTGTATGGCGATCATTACAAATGGCGTGCAATGCGTACCAATGGGGTAGATGAAAGTTATTGCACGGGTGATAAAAGTGATTATGAAAAGTTCAAAAAATGGGCAGAAACGGTCCCCTACACTTTAAGAAATCCTTTGTATCACTGGACACATCTTGAGTTGCAGAGATATTTTGATGTTTATGACATATTGAATCCTGAAAGTGCAAAAAAGATCTATGACGAATGCACAAAAAAATTGCAAACGAAAGAATATTCTGTAAGGAATCTGCTTGGCAAAATGAATGTGAAAGTGGTTTGCACTACCGATGATCCTACAGATACATTAGAACATCATCAGAAAATAAAAGATGATGGCTTTGAAATTAAAATACTTCCTGCTTTTCGTCCTGATAAAGCAATGAATGTGGATGATGCTGATACTTTCAATGCTTACGTAAAAAAATTAGAAGATGTGAGCGGCAAAACAGTTTCTTCTTTTCAAACTTATTTGGATGCGTTAAAACAACGTCATGATTTTTTTGCTTTAATGGGTTGTACTGTTTCTGATCACGGGTTGGAATATATTTATTCTGAAGAATATTCTGATGGTGACATCGATTCTATTTTCGAAAAAATCCGCACCGGAAGGGAGCTTTCTTCACAAGAGAATTTGAAATTCAAATCGGCAATGCTTTATATTTTTGCTGTATGGGATTGGGAGAAAGGATGGGTTCAGCAATATCATATCGGCGCCTTCAGAAATAATAATGAAAGAAAATTAAAACAATCCGGCCCTGATACCGGTTGGGATTCTATTGGTGATTTTCCTCAGGGAAAATCAATGGCAAAGTTTTTAGGCAGGCTTGATTCTGCAGATAAACTAACCAAAACCATTATTTATAATTTGAATCCGGGAGATAATGAAGTGGTGGCAACCATGGCGGGAAATTTTAATGATGGAACCTTTCCCGGAAAAATTCAATTTGGTTCTTCCTGGTGGTTTTTAGATCAGAAAGACGGCATGACCAAACAGATGAATGCCTTATCCAACATGGGTTTGCTCAGCCGCTTTGTTGGAATGCTTACTGATTCGCGTTCGTTCCTTTCTTACCCACGACATGAATATTTTCGAAGAATATTATGCAATTTATTTGGCGATGAAATTGAAAATGGCGAGCTGCCGAACGATATTGAATGGACAGGAAGAATTATCGAGGATGTCTGCTTTAATAATGCAAAAAAATATTTTGGATGGTGATGTTTTTAATTATCACGTAAATGCGTGATATTTTTAATTATCACTGAATAACGTGATAATTTTGACTATCATGTGAAAATGTTATATTTTGCGATATAAACAATTTAGCTATGGTTTGCGTTATTACGGGTGATATTATTAATTCAACTAAAAAGGGAACCAAAACGTGGCTAAAATCATTGAAAAAAGAATTAAACAGAATAGGAGAAAGCCCAAAAATATGGGAAATATACAGAGGGGATAGTTTCCAGGCGCTGATAAGCCATCCTGATAATGCATTACTCACGGCGATACGAATAAAAGCTGCTTTAAAATTGGTAAATGCTGATGCGCGTATGGCATTGGGGATCGGAAAGAGATCATACAACGCGGCAAAAATTACCGAATCGAATGGGACTGCTTTTGTACATTCCGGGGAAAAGTTTGAGATGTTGAAAAAAGAGAAACAAAATTTATGTATAAAAAGTGACTGGCCGGAGTTTGATAAAGAGATGAATTTATATCTAAAGCTAAGCCTTATTGCAATGGACAACTGGACGGTAAATGCAGCGGAAGTAGTAAAAATCGCCATTGAGAATCCCGGTAAATCACAGGAAGCGTTAGGGCAATTCATGGGCATAAAGCAAAATGCTGTAAGCAATCGGCTTAAGAGAGCATATTATGAAGAAATAATGGAGGTAAATGAAATGTATAGCATAAAACTAAAGAGACAGAAATGATTGTCCTCCTTAAATTTTTTTTAGCGCATTTAATAGGAGACTTTCTTTTGCAGAGCCGCTCATGGGTAAAGGCGAAAGAAGAAAAGAAATTGGGTGCATGGCAATTGTATTTTCATTGTTTTCTGCATGGGCTATTGGTATTGTTGTTTATGTGGGATTGGCAATTCTGGAAATGGGCTTTGCTGATTGCCTGTGTCCATTTTGTAATTGATTCAATAAAAATATTGACTCAGAATGAAAGTAACCGCCGTACCTTATTTTTTATAGATCAGTTACTCCACGCAGTTTCGATTTATCTTATCTGGCTATGGTATGAGGGCAAATATTTTCCATTTTTTATTTTTACGGATGAAAGTTTTTTGTTTCTGATCACAACAATTTTATTTCTCACCAGGCCTGTATCCTTTGCTATAAAAATATTTATTTCAAAATGGACTCCGCACACCGGTAAAATTGATGAAGGATCTTTGCAAAGTGCAGGAAAATATATTGGCATCCTTGAACGTTTGCTTGTATTTGTATTTATAATTACCAATCATTGGGAGGCGATTGGTTTCCTTCTTGCGGCGAAATCAGTGTTTCGCTTTGGCGACCTGAAAGAAGCCAAAGACAGGAAGTTGACGGAATATATTTTAATAGGAACATTAGTGAGTTTTGGAATAGCCATTATTACAGGAATAATTTATCAGAGTTTGTTGAATAATGTATAAATTAAACAAGGAAAGTAAGGATTACTTTCCTTATTTAATAACCCTAAATACAAATCCCCATTATTTGTTTGTTCACTATAATTGTTTTAAAAAAATAGAAAGATAAAAATATTGTTCTGGTTCTTGTTCACTGTAAATTCTTCGGCAAAAAAAAATGAAGAACATTTTCGTTCTTCATTTTTAAAAAGTTCAAAAGATAAAATTATTTGGACGGTTCTTTCGCAATAAAATCGCCGGTTCTTTCTATATAGTTTTTATATTTTCCAATTACTGATGCCGGTTGTTTTTGTCCATCAATATAAAGTTCTCCTTTTGCAACTGCCACAGAAAAAGTATTTGCTTTTATCAGGTTATCTTCTGATAAGACATCAATAAAGTTTTTGATCTCTTTTTCTGCAACATTTTGATCTGTACCGGGAGGAGTTGTAAGAACCCAAACATTTTTATTTTGGTTTTCCTGAGCTTTTAATGCAGAAGCATCTAGGTTTTTAAGATTTTCCATCTTTTGGTGTCTTTCATTAGCAATCTTTGTTTGAAAATTATAAGCAAGGGTAGGAGCGATTACCAAAGAAACAATACTCATTAATTTGATCAAAATATTCATGCTTGGTCCGGAAGTATCTTTAAAAGGGTCGCCAACTGTGTCGCCGGTAACTGAAGCTTTGTGCGGCTCAGACCCTTTGTAATGTGTTTCATTATTTATTAATGCGCCTTTTTCAAATGATTTTTTTGCATTATCCCAGGCACCACCGGCATTGTTTTGAAAAATTCCCATCAACACGCCGCTTACTGTTGCACCAGCCAAAAATCCTCCTAAAACCTGTGGGCCAAAAATGAACCCAATGATTACCGGAGAAAGCAAAGCAATTGCGCCAGGTAACATCATTTTTTTGATAGAAGCGTTAGTAGAGATTGCCACACATTTTTCATATTCAGGTTTTCCTTTCCCTTCCATAATTCCGGGAATGGTGCGGAACTGTCTGCGCACTTCTTCAACCATCGCCATCGCAGCTTCACCAACCGCACGAATTGCTAACGAAGAAAAGATAAATGGAATCATCGCGCCGACAAATAATCCTGCAAGCACATCAGCACGGTATATATCAATGCCATCAATTTTTGCAATTCCAACAAAGGCAGCAAACAAAGCAAGAGAAGTTAAGGCAGCCGAAGCAATTGCAAAGCCTTTTCCTGTAGCGGCAGTTGTATTTCCAACCGCATCCAGAATATCAGTTCTTTCACGAACTTCTTTGGGCAGCTCACACATTTCGGCAATTCCACCTGCATTATCTGCGATTGGACCGAAAGCGTCAATAGCCAGCTGCATTGCTGTTGTTGCCATCATTCCAGCAGAAGCAATGGCTACTCCATACAATCCCGCACAATAGTATGATAGAAAAATTCCGGAGGCAAGAACAAGAATTGGAAATAATGTACTTTCCATTCCAACAGCAAGTCCTCCAATGATGTTTGTTGCGTGGCCTGTGGAAGATTGACGAACAATTGTCAGCACAGGCCTTTTACCCATTGCTGTATAAAATTCAGTGATAAAACTGATCAAAGTTCCAACAATCAAACCTACTATTATCGCCCCGAAAACACCTAATCTTGTAAAATGATAATTTCTTAAAACTAAATCTGTATCAGGCAGCAACCACATTACCAAAAAATAAGAAGCAATGGCAGTGATAATGATTGCGCCCCAGTTTCCCATGTTCAAAGCCTTCTGAACAACAGAAGTATGTAAACCGTCATTGTCAGAAATCTTGACGAAAAATGTTCCAATGATCGAAAATAGAATTCCCATTGAAGCAATCAACATCGGCAATAAAATTGGCGCCATTCCACCGAAAGCATCAGCAGAAATGGTTTCTCTTCCCAAAACCATTGTCGCTAAAATGGTAGCCACATAAGAACCAAAAAGATCGGCTCCCATTCCGGCAACATCACCCACATTATCACCCACATTATCGGCGATAGTAGCGGGATTGCGCGGGTCATCTTCAGGAATCCCAGCTTCTACTTTTCCTACTAAATCGGCGCCAACATCAGCAGCTTTTGTATAAATTCCACCACCAACGCGTGCAAATAATGCAATGCTTTCTGCGCCCAAACTGAAACCTGTCAGGATCTCAATAGTGCGCTCCATTTCGAGGCTATCAGCACTTGCATGCGGAGCAAATATAAATTTCAAAATAATAAACAAACCTCCCAAACCTAATACGGCAAGGCCGGTAACACCCAGCCCCATCACACTTCCACCGGTAAATGAAACTTTTAATGCTTTTGATAAACTGGTTCTTGCTGCCTGTGTGGTGCGTACATTGGCTTTGGTAGCCACTTTCATTCCAATAAAACCAGCAAGCGCGCTAAAAAATCCCCCACAAACAAATGAGATGGCAATACTCCATGAACTGTTGGCACTGCTGTAACCCATAATGCCTAATAATATGGCAGCGATAATTACAAAATAGGTGAGAATTTTCCATTCAGACTTCAAAAAAGCCATCGCACCATCAGCAATGTAAGTGCTGATCTCTTTCATCCTTTCATTGCCGGCATCTTGTTTATCAACCCAGGCAAACTTAATAAAAGTGTAAATCAAACCAACAATTCCCATCGCTGGTATTACGTAAATCAAATTATCCATATCAGTTTATTACTTAATTTTAAGGGGTGCAAAAATAGGGTAAAAAGGCAATATTAAAAATGTTTCGCTCAGTAGTTTTAATGCTTTTTTAAAGTTGTTCAGACTATTTGTTTTTTCTCATAAGAATGATTGAAATTTGCTGCTCTTTAAGCAATGCGCTTTTTAATATTAACCCTATAACACCTGTAAATTTTTCATACTTAATGAAGAAATTCATATTAGAATCTTTACTAAAAAAAGGACCACAGCTATCAACAATCTATCCACAATCTTTTCCGGCAATAATATTCGATTTCCCTTTTTTGTAATTTTAAAAAAACTAAGTTAACCAATGTTCAACTATTATCTGAAACGCATTTTCATTTCAGTTTTATTTATTTTTTCGGGTTGTTTTTTTCTGTCTGCACAAACAAGTTTACATTTAAAATTTAAACGATCATCAGTTTATGCAGGAATTGAAGTTGGTTCCAAGGGAATAAAAATGAGTTTAATTGAAATGGGCCGAAAAAATTCGAATTATAATTCAGATTATAATATTGTAGGCGATACCTCTATTAATACAGATTTCATTTCTTTTACACCTGCTACTTTCAATGCAAGCTTAAAAGGATTATATGATCTATATGAAACAGCTTTAAATTTTTATCATGTTCCTGCAAACAGGATTTATACCGTGATCAGCAGCGGTGTAAAAATTTCTGCTGAAAAAGACGAGAAATCAAAATGGATTCAAACTTTTATTGATTCATTTAAATTAAAAATTCATGATCCATCCAGAAAGGTTGATGTGATTGATGCGGAAGAAGAGGCGCGCCTTTCGCATCTCGGAATAGTTCCAGCATCAAAACGCTTTACCACTTTTTTAATTGATATTGGGAGTGGAAATACCAAAGGCGGATATTTTCCAAATGACAACACTGATCATATCAAGCTTTTTCAATTAACATGGGGCACTCAAAGCACTGCCAATGCTGCAATTAAACGTCTTGATGGGGATAATTCAATATCAAATTATGCCAAACAGTTGCAGCGTGTTCTTTCAGGTGATGCTGATAAAGAGATCACTTATGCCGTAAATGTAAGTGGCGCTTACAACATGAGTGATAACGTTGCTTTCAGCGGCGGCGCTGCCTGGGCAACAGCTACTTTATTATTTCCGGAATTAATTGATGATCCTGTGATTCCTGTAACATATGACCAGGTTGAATCTTTATACCAAAAATTGTATACGGATTATGAGGCGTTTTCTGATAAACAATTAGTAAAACATATCAATGATAATTCGCTTGATAAAAATGCTATTGTCAAAGAAATAAAAACTGTCAACAAGGTTTTTGATCAAAAAGCCATGCTTTCTGCTTCCGGTTTATTATTAAAAATCATGCGTCAGTTTGCCGGCATTCATGAAAAGAAACAATTTTATCTTGTTAAAAATGGGCAGGTGGGTTGGATTTCAGCGTATGTTAACGAAAGCATTGATAATTAATTGATGTCAAAAAAATATTTTTGCAAAAGACTATTCTCTTATTCACATGAAAGATCGTAAATCTTTATACCTCTTAATTTTTGCATTAACCGTTGTAACAGTCGCATTTATTTTAGTCTCAATTTGGGGCTATAATTATTATTTTCAACCAAAAGCAAAAAATACTTTAACACAATCAAACCAACAAATCCCTTTTACTGAAAAAACTTCGATGAGAGATTCGCTGCAAACTCTTTTAGCCACTACAGTTGGGCAACTGGATGCAGCTGATTCAACTTTATATGATTCATCAGTTGATAAAACTTTAGTATTAAAACTGATCGAGTTTAATAAATTGAAAAATGAGATCGCAGAAATTTTAAAAAACAAAACTTCTTCAAAAGATATGTCTGTTGCCAGTGAAAAAATTGGTGAATTGCAACAAAGCATTGAAGAATTGAGAAATAAAAATAATGAAGTTGCCGAGGAAAATGCGCGGCTGAATAAAATGCTACATCAGCTGGTCGAAAATAAAAAGAGCCGCAGTTCATCTTTTAAAAGAAAAACAAGTTATGCAAGCTCGTTACCACTGTTAGTTTCCCATCTCAGATTTACAGGGATTACTATAAAAGAGCTAAATGAAAGAGCGACTAATATTGCCGCTCAAACTCAAAAGTTAACCGGATCTTTTCAAATTAATACCAAGCCCTCCAATTCCAATACATCTATTTACGTGATCATCGTTCAACCGAACGGAAAAACATTATTAAATTCCTCATGGCAATCCGGAACATTTGAAACTTCATCAGGAAGAAAAGTTTATTCGGCTGTGCTTCATTTTGATAATGAAAAAGACAATAAAAACCGCCTGCAATTTTCTATTGATTCTCATAATTTTCAGAAGGGAACTTATGCAATGCAGATCTATCACCAGGGAACTATGATCGGAAGATTGGAAAGAACGCTTTATTGATCCGAGAAAATTTTTCTTTTTTTAGAAAACGACAACGAAATATTCCGAATTCCTTTTCTTTAAAAGCCGATGATTTATTTTTGGTGTAATGTTTGAGTTTAATTGATCAAACATTTTCATCACTAAAAAGACTCGTTTTGAACGGGTCTTTTTTTAAATCATGCATTCCTCCAAACTCAATCCGGCTACCGGAAACAATATCAATTACCTTTGAATATTTAATTCCGGAAACAGAAAATGAAATTATTATTTCAGATTGAGCAGGCAATGTTTTTATACATTCTGTGCAAAAAATACTCGCATTGATGTTGCAACTTGAAATAATTATTTCTGTTAGGCTTTTTACTTTTTCTTTTAGGGTTGGTTCAGATAAAGTGGTGCAAATTTTATTGATCTCATTTATCATCAAATGAAATTTGCCCGATTATATTCCTTCCTTAAGATTGGAGCAATCAACAGAATTGACAGTTTTTTTTTGCACGAAATGAAAAAAAATGAAAAGAAGATTAAGCCAATAAAATATGGTTCATGATTAAGGACAAATCAAAAAGCAGTTGCAAAAAGATTTTTTTATCTCCTGATCATATTTAGCATGGATAAGGTTTCAGTGATCATTTTTGCATTGTATTCCAAAGCAAGTTCTTTGTGATTGACTGCATCTATAATAGTACCGATAAAACATAAACCTGCAGTAAAAAAATATAAAATTCCCATTCCTATATGACCGATAAAAAAACGTTGTACTCCTGCAATGCCGACCAACCCTAACAAACAAAGGATCAGTATTAATTGAGGATCTTTTCTCTTGGAACGATAGATCATGCAAAACTGTGCAATTTGATCATCACTAAAATCTTTGATCCTCGAATTGATCGTTACCAATTCTTCCGGCGTTACATCATAAAGATATTTCAGGATTCCGGGATTAATTGAGTTGTAATTATTGTCCATAATTGAATTTTTTTAAATGTGAGAAAATGTGAAGACAGGAAAGTTTATAAATTCTAAAAATGATGACAACAGCAGCAAACATTCCAAATGGATTGGCTGAAACTGATGCAGCAAAATTTCCATGAAATAAAAAGCTGATGGAATGCCCAAGGCCGCATCCTGGGCAAAATTTTATTCCAATAAATTTAAAAAGGCAAAAAGAATAATGAGAATCAGCGGATGGATTCATTAAGGCAAGTAGAATCAATGCTGAGATCCACGAAATTAGTTCAAAATATTTCTTTAATAAGTTCAATGAAAAAATTTATTTTAAAGATATTTAAAATGAATTGAAAAAAGATATTTATGTAACTAATTCACCTGGATAAAATCCGGTTTTTTTACAAACTGGGTATTGTATTTAAAGATCAGATTTGTAGATAGTGAAAATCTGAAACTTTCATTATAGAAATTTTTTTGAGGGAAATAATATCCTTTCAATTCAATTGTCCCAAACACAAAACTTTCATTTCGTGTTCTGATTCCTCCACCAACGGAGGTTAAAACTTTTGTAGTGGAAAGATATGGAGAGAAGACGCTTACGTTGCTGAATACAAATGGAGCAACACGAAAAGAGACTAAAGACCAGGGGCTAAAAAATTCTGATTCAGCTTTGGCGGTAGCGCGCAAAGTGCCGCCAACACGATCAATTCCCACAAATTCATTTCCGTATTCGGGCATTCCAAATTGGCTGTTTGCAAATAAGGGTTCATTTAAAACTGTATTTACCTGTTGCGCCAAATCAAAATTTAGAAAGAAACGCTGCTTCCAGCTTGTTCCTATTTTTTTTAAATGATCAAAATAAAAAAGACTCCCCAAAAGATTAATGTCTTCAATCGTTTTATGATTTAAAAATCCTTCTGCACGAACAGAATAACTGAGATAGTTTTTTCTTTTGTTGAACTGATATTGTTGAAAATTAAAGCCGATAAATGACCGTGACTGATTTTGTTTAACTGTGTAACCTGCGGTAAGATTCAACAACAAGCCTTCCGGAATATCTTCGTTTCTGCCAAAGCCATAAATGTACTGGGTTTTATAAAAGTTTTGCCGGTAAAAAGTTAATGTAGCCAGCGTGCCCCGGAGATCAGAATATTGCCAGTTGTATTTTGACTCATATTTTTCGGGCAATGAAAGGAATTTTTTATCAATTATTCTCAGACCGACCAGCTTTCTTAATTTTTGTGATTCTTCCTGCGTGGTAAAATCTTTTGCATTGATATTGTATCCGGCCCATGCTTCCACATTATAGTAACGGTAATGCGTATTTGAGAAATAAATAGAGTCGGAAGAATATAAATTTGTTGTTGAATGATAAGATGCATCTAATTCATAGGTCCATTGCATGTACCGGTTCACAAGTGGTTTCATCAGATTGACATAATAATTGTTGTCTTCTTTCGGGCCAAAAATTGCCGGGTAAAAACTTTGATAACCAATTTTTCCATCAATAAAACTTCCTCCAATATTTCTGCTGTTGTATTCACCACCAAGAGCAAAATTATTTTTTCGTGCATCATCATAAAGCGCATAAACAACTCCTGCATTTCCTGTTCCTGCAAAATTATCTTCACGAAATTCAATATTGCTTTGTTTCAATCCCAAACTATTGATGGCGCCGCCTAAAGAAAAGACATCTTTCACTTCAACTATTATATCAACAGAGTCAGAGCCAGGAGCCGTACGATTTACAAAAAAATCTGCATCCTGGAGATAAAGTAACTGGCGTAAATATCTTTCATTATCCGCCATCAAATATGGCTTTAATGGTTCGCCTTTCTTGAAAAATAAATTCTTTTTGATCACCCTCACTTTTGTCAAATGATGAAGATCATTTGCAAGTGATGTCAATGCATTCATAAATCTTCTTGAAGTATCGCCAATTGAAATTCCAAATGGAAGGCGGTCAATGATTACGTTTCTGATGATAAACCCTTCATAAGGTTTAAAAACTTCTTCATTTCGTTTTAGTTGATAGGCGCGATCAATTTCGGTACTATCCTTTTTGAAATTGTTCACCATTTTATTGATAAATGATTTACGATTTGAAGTATCCGGGAGCTGCGTTTTATTGTTCGTTTCTTTTTGCGCAAAAGAAGAAAAATGCACAGAACAAAAACTGCAAATCATAAAAAAAGCCAGTAAATATTTTGGGCAAATCTGCATTCCGGTGTTTTAATAAATATCTATAAAAATAGGGATTAAAACGCTGTGGAAATTTTTTTAGACAATTTCTTTGAAAGAAAAAAAGGATGTAAAAAACGGGAAAAAGTTTCTTTTAAAAGAGTGTATCAGGTCATTAAATCAGTAAGCTTATTTGAAGTAAAAAAACAGGAGTGTTCCAATAAAAAAATAATCCTGTTTTTCTTTAAACAAAATTGCATTTTATTTTTTCGATAAAATCCTGTTCGATCATTTTTTTTGCCATGAGGATCATATTATTAAAAGCGCCTGAAGTAGAAATTCCGTGACCAATAATCACCGGCTTGTTTACGCCAAGAACCGGAACACCGCCATACATTTCAAAATTAAAGCGATTGAAATATTCATCATCAATCTTCCTCTTTTGAACGATATCATAAATAGATTCAGCAAATTTTAAAAGAATATTTCCCGTATAACCATCACAGACATAGACCTCAGCTTTATCCATTAATAAATCACGTCCTTCAATGTTTCCCACAAAATTGATGCGATCATTTTCTTTTAATAACGGATAAGCCGCCTGGCACAAGATGTTTCCTTTTCCTTCTTCCTCACCCACATTGATTAAAGCCACTTTTGGATTTTCATAATTCAAAATATATTTTGAAAATAAAGAGCCAAGTAAAGCAAACTGAGATAAATTTTCCGGTTTGCAATCTGCGTTTAAGCCAACATCAACCAACAAAGAAAGTTTGCCATTCTCACCTGGAATGTAAGCGCCGATAGCAGGCCGGGCAACACCAGTAATTGCTTTTATGCTGTATAAAGAACCTACCATCATCGCTCCGGTATTGCCGGCACTTATAAATGCGTCAGTTTCGCCACTTGCCAGTAAATGAGAGCCGATAGAAATGGAAGATTGTTGTTTTTCTTTCAGCGCTTTTGTCGGATGCTCCTGCATTCCAATGACTTCAGCGGCATGAACCAAAGAGATGTGATCAGAGTTAATTTCATATTCTTCGAGTAAAGGGATCAGTTTATTCTCATCACCAATTAAAGTAAGCTGAACATCTGCATTATTTTCAGATAAAAAAAGTTTTACGCCTTTAACCGTTTCGAGAGGGGCGTAATCACCTCCCATCATATCCAGTGTTATATTCATATTTAGGTATTATCTTGAAATATTACGCTAAAAATAATGAGTAAATTTCAATTAAAACGCATATTCTGTTATTCAAAAAAAAATCCAAAGATAAAGTTGAAATTATCAAGCTTTATTTTTGGATTGCATAAAATGGATGAACATCTTATCAGGCTTTGGCAGGGGCTTTCTCAGCAACTACTTTTCCTTTATAAAATAATTTTCCTTCACTGCTGTGGGCACGATGGCGAACATGAGTTTCACCAGTTGTAGCATCAACGCTTAATGTAGGAGCATCTGCTTTATAATGTGTTCTTCTTTTTGCACTTCTTTGTTGACTGTGTCTGCGCTTTGGATTTGGCATAACCGTAGATTAAATATGATTAATTATTGTTTTTCTTAAATTTTTCCAATCCTTTTTGTAAAGGATGATTATTTTCATTTACTGTTGACTTCATTTTGTTTAGCATTGCTAAAATTTCTTTATTGCATTGCGGGCCACCCATTTCATCTTCACTACACATCCTCTGATTCGGAATGCTTAACAATACAAATTCATAGATCCAGCCGGCAAGATGAAGATGACTTTCTGTTCTTGAAATATAAAAAACGTCCGGATCTTCTTCGTTCTGATTCATTTCTTCAGGATTTTCAACCTGCTTTACCACAAGATTAAATTCATCCCAAAGATCCAATGGTAATGTGTTTCCACAACGGTCACAGACCACATTTACACTTCCTCCGACCTCGAATTTCAACAACATAAAAGAGTTGTTTTTTTCGAGAGTGAGTTTTATTGATGCATCACAGTTGTCAAAACCGAAAGTTATCGGGTCTGTTTCCTTATAATTAACAAAGAACTTATCATCCACATGATAGTTAAACTCGTGAATCCCAGGTTTTAAAGCTACAAATGCAATGTCATATTCACGCCTGTTACCCATAACATCATTTTTAGGGCTGCGAAGGTAAGGAAAGTGAATTGATTTTTATGCAAAATATACACTTTTTTTGTTAACGATCTTAGTATTTATGTAAAGTATTGAGGAAAATTTTATCAGGGAATTTTATATGTTAACTTTATTTTTTTTAAAAGATTTGTTCAAAACGGAAGATTTCAAATTAGACCGGATGGCTTTTAAAGGGTACATACAAGACCATTGGGAAAGAGAATCAGTTTAAAATCGAAAAAAAGAGACAATATTAATTCGGAAAATAATAGAGGGGAAATAATGTTTTTATGATGGTAAGAAAATACTTGAAGCAGACTAAAAATTTATGGATTCTGGCTTTCCTATTGATTATTTTAATAAAAATTTTTTCATCGAACAAAATCAGGGTTGAAGTTTTTTATTCTACCCGTATTTATTTTTATTTTTCAAAATTGCTCCGTTTTCTGTTTGGATGGATTCCATTCAGTTTTGGAGATATTTTATACTTTCTTGCCGGGTTGTGGATTCTGTGGAAAATAATTAAGAATATTACTTTGCTTTTTAAAAAGAAAGCCACGATCAAAGCGGCTTTAACAAAGTGTTTGAAATTAATGTTAGGCTTCGCTTTTATCTACATCGTTTTCAATATTTTTTGGGGAATTAATTATGACAGAGAAGGAATAGCCTATCAATTAGATTTAAAAAATCTTCCATACGACACGGCTGGGCTGAAAATACTTCAACTGATTTTATTGCAAAAAGTTAATGCTGCAAAAACAGTAGTGATGAAAAATCATGAAGTGTATCCGTCAAAAAAAGTGTTGATCAAAAGAGCAGAAAAAGCGTACCACGAAGCGCAAAGAATTTATCCGTTTCTTGAATACAGAAATCTTTCTGTGAAAAGTTCATTTTATGGAACTGTTGGGGATTATCTTGGATTTACAGGTTATTACAATCCATTCACCGGTGAAGCGCAAATCAACACTACTGTTCCTGAATTTCTGCAACCGTATATTGCAACTCATGAAATGGCGCATCAATTAGGTTATGCAAAAGAAAATGAAGCAAATTTTGTCGGGTACCTGGCGGCGGTAAATTCTCATGATACTCTTTTTCATTATTCCACTTATTTTGATCTTTTTATTTACACCAACCGTGAAGTTTTTTATTTTGATTCGGTTTCTTCCCGAAAAGCTTTGCAACAATTGATTCCGGCTGTGAAAAATGACATTCGGGAATTCCAGCAATTTGATATGGCACATCAAAGTTTTTTAGAACCCGCAATTAATTGGATGTATGGAAATTATTTAAAACTAAATAATCAACCAAAGGGATTGCATAGCTACAATGCTGTGGTCGGAATGTTGATTGCTTATTACAAAAAATATGGTAAGATTTGATATAAAAGAATTTGTAAAAAAGACAAAAAAATAATCTGGATTTTTACCCAGATTATTTTTTGTCATTTAGAATTTATCTTCTTTCTCCCATAGGGATCCTTTTTCTTGAATCGCGCAATGGCCTTCTGTTTCCGCCACCATCAGCTTCATTCATTCTGATCTGACGGCCGTTATGAGATTTACCATCCAAACTTTTAATCATTCTATTTGCTGCAGATTTATCAACTTCTATCCATGCATTCATTTCGCGAAGATCAATTCTTCCCAGCACTTCTTTTTTCAAATTGCTTTCATCAAGAATGTATTGCAAAAAACTGGCTTTATAAAAACCATCTTTTGTACCAAGATTGATAAATAGTTTTGTGAATCCTCCGTCTCTTTGATAGGTTGTTCTTTCTCTTCTTTCGGAATTATCGCGACGGTTATTATCATTGCGTCTGTCTTTAAAATCATTTCTTGCATTCAGATCTTCAGCATTTTCATAATATTTTAAGAAGTGGTCGAACTCAAGCGCAGCAACTCTTTTCAGTACTTCTCCTTTTGAAATATCAGCAAATTTTTCTTCCAGATCAGACATATAAGTTTCATAAGCTCTGTTTGAAATATCTGTGTTGATAAGTTTGTCCATGAAGTAAAAAAACTGTTTACGGCAAACATCTTTCCCGCTCGGAATATCCAATTTATGAAACTGAGCATTCACCATTTTTTCCAATTGGCGAATCTTATAAGATTCACGGCTGTGGCAAATTGAAATACAAATTCCGCTTTTGCCTGCGCGGGCTGTGCGGCCACTTCTGTGTGTATACACTTCAATGTCATCAGGAAGTTCAAAATTGATTACATGAGTGATTCCTTCCACGTCAATTCCTCTTGCAGCAACATCTGTGGCAATCAAAATTTGCAGATCTTTATTGCGAAAACGCTGCATCACACGATCACGTTGTTGTTGCGTAAGATCACCATGTAATGATTCGACATCGTAACCTTCTTTAGATAATTTTTCAGCAATATTCTGTGCGTCAATCCTGGTTCTTGTAAAAATAATTCCGTACATGCCGGGATTAAAATCAACCAATCTTTTCAGCGTTTCGAAACGGGAATGCGCAGGTGTAATAAAATATTGGTGATCAATATTTACGTTTGCTGTATTCTTTTTCCCGACAGTCACTTCCTGCGGATTGTGCATAAAATTTTTAGAAATAGCTCTTACTTCCGCTGGCATTGTAGCGCTGAAAAGCCAGGTACTTTCACGGTTTACCGTATTTTTTAAAACAAAATCGATGTCATCTCTAAAACCCATGTTCAACATTTCATCTGCTTCATCCAGCACAACATATTTTACTTTTTCAAGATCAATCGCTTTTCTTTCGATCATATCAATCAGCCTTCCGGGGGTTGCCACTACGATGTGAACGCCTTTTTTTAAAGCCCGGATCTGCATTACGATGGAAGCGCCACCATAGACGGGTTCGGCAATAATATTTTTTGAATACTTTTTATATTCCTGAATATCATTACAAATCTGCAAACACAATTCACGTGTTGGACAAACGATTAAAGCCTGTGGATATTTTTGAGCTGCATCTATTAATTGTAATAAAGGCAAACCAAACGCTGCTGTTTTCCCGGTTCCTGTCTGGGCCAATCCAACAAAATCAGTGGTGCCGGATAAAAGGATGGGTATTGCTTTTGCTTGTATGGGAGTAGGAGTTGTAAATCCAAGATCTGAAACCGCATTTAAGAGGTTTTCATTTAGGCCTAAGCCTTCAAATTCATTCATTAATTTTTTTTAAATTTAATCCGCAAAGGTAAACTAATTAGAAGGAATGAATTTTGGTAACTGGTTAAAGATGCGATAAATTCATAATTATTCGAGGTCGGATAGGAGTTACTTCTCAATTTTATCTTATCATCAAAATTTTATTCGCGAAATTTGCTCTTTCTCAGAGGGCGTTTTTGAATTAGTATGTCGTTCATGAAACAATTAAAATCTTTAAATAAATATTTCTGGAAGTATAAGTGGCTGTTTTTTTGGGGAATGGTTTTTACCATTCTTTCAAACTATTTCAGAATACTGGCCCCCCAGGTTACCAAGTATGTTTTAAATACAGTTGAGGTCAGCTTAAGTCACGGAAAACAGGTTGTTTCAAAAGCAGCAACTCATTACGATCCGTTGGTGACCGTGTTTTTGGATCAGCTAAGATCTGATAACGCAAGTTATAAAACCAAAATTCTTTATTCAGGAATTGTTCTTTTGGTATTGGCGCTCATCAGTGGACTTTTTTTGTTTCTGATGCGGCAGACAATTATTGTAATGAGCCGCCACATTGAATTTGACCAGAAGAATGAAATTTTCAAACATTACCAGCAATTAGATACTCATTTTTATAAAACGCACAACACCGGCGATTTGATGAGCCGTATTTCCGAAGATGTAAGTCGGGTAAGAATGTATGTAGGTCCTGCGGTTATGTATCTGATTAATCTTGCGGCAACGATTGGTTTTTCAGTTACTTATATGCTGAATGAAAATAAAGAGCTGACTTTATATGTGCTGGCGCCCTTGCCCCTTCTGGCTATCACGATTTATTACGTAAATACGATCATCAACAGGAAGGCCGATAAAATTCAGGCGTTGCTTTCGGATCTTACTACAAATGCGCAGGAATCTTATTCGGGGATCAGGGTGATCAAATCTTTTGTCCAGGAAAAAGCCATGCTGGGTTTCTTTGATAAGAATAGCGAAGATTATCGCACTCATTCGATTTCACTTGCAAAAACAGAGGCGATGTATTTTCCATTTATGGGATTGATGATCGGTTTGAGCACCTTACTTACCATCATGATTGGTGGAATTTATGTGATCAATGGATCGATCAGTATTGGTGTGATCGGTGAATTTATTATGTATGTTTTGCTGCTGACTTTTCCTGTAAGCGCCATTGGGTGGACAGCCAGCATGATCCAAAGAGCGGCAACTTCGCAAAGAAGGATCAATGAATTTCTACATACGAAGCCAACTATTCAAAATGAAAAAAATTCGAAGGAAATTATTTTGAAGGGAAATATTGAATTTAAAAATGTAGATTTTATTTATCCTCATACCGGTATTCATGCGATAAAAGATTTTTCATTGAATATTCATAAAGGAGAAAAAGTTGCCATTATTGGGAAAACGGGTTCAGGAAAATCTACGATTGCACAACTCATGTTGAGAATGTATGATCCCCAAAAGGGAAACATTTTTTATGACGGTATTTCTATAAAACAAATTGATTTGAAAACGTTGCGTTCACAAATAAGTTATGTGCCACAGGACGTATTTTTATTCAGTGATTCGGTTGAAAATAATATTGGTTTTGCTTTACAGAATCCACCAAAAGAAAAGGTGAAAAAAGCGGCTGCAAGTGCCGTTGTTGCAAGGGAAATCCATTCATTTCCTGAAAAATATGAAACACTGATCGGAGAGCGTGGGGTGACTTTAAGCGGTGGTCAAAAACAAAGAATTTCTATTGCACGTGCACTTATCAAAGAACATGAAATCACGGTTTTTGATGATTGCCTCAGTGCTGTAGATGCTAAGACTGAAAATGAAATAATCGGACATTTGTATGAATATTTACACAATAAAACTGCTGTAATCATTACTCACAGGATCTTTTCTTTATTTAGTTTTGATAAAATTATTGTTCTCGAAGATGGTGCCATTGCAGAGCAGGGAACACATCAGTCGCTTTTAGAAAAAAATGGTTTATATGCTGAAATGTACCGGCATCAACAGGAACAGGAAAGAAAATTGCAACACTGAAATTGGCAACCGTATTTATTTTGTCAATTGAAAAACAATTTTATCTTTGTCGCACATAAAAACGTTTTCAAAAAAAATAAAAAATTCAAAAAGTGGCGTACGAAAATAATGACAAAAAGATGGAAAGTGTTTACAGCCAGCGAATCAGGGCAGGTAAGCGCAGAACGTATTTCTTTGATGTAAGAGAAACCCGTGGTAACGATTATTATTTAACAATCACCGAAAGCCGTAAAAAATTTAATGAAGATGGTTATGACCGCCACAAGATTTTTTTATACAAAGAAGATTTTAATAAATTTCTGAAAGGAATGACAGAGGCGATTGATTATGTAAAAACTGACCTGATGCCTGATTTTGATTTTGACGCTTTCAATCATGAGAACTCTGAGAATTATGAAGGCAATAATTATCCTCAGAAAATGGAATCAGAAAATAACACAGTAACTCCTGAATCTCATACTGAGGAAAATCCGCAAACAGAATCTTCAACTGAAGCAAACAGTAATAAAGAAGAGCCGGAAAAACAAACTCCAGAGGAACAGGCTCCAGGGGAACCTTCAAATCCTACTCAGCATGAGGAAGTAGATAAATGGTAAATAGTTTTATAAAATAATTTAGATCCTCTCATTTTTTCTGAGAGGATTTTTTTTGACCTGAAATGATTGGTGTGAGATTTTTTAACCACTATTTTTTACCGTGATTTATTTTTCGAAAAAACTTTTTCAAAAATAAATTCCTGTATTTTTATCAAAGTGTAATTTTTACACCAATTGTTTACTAAACCATTGCTATGGCATCAACACATCCTGTTCCAAAATATCGCCTCACCTTCAGGCAGATTATCAACATGAGTTTCGGGTTTTTCGGAATTCAATTTGGCTTTGCTTTGCAAAATGCCAATGTTTCGCGCATCTTTCAAACGCTTGGAGCGGAAATTGATAAGATAGGATTTTTGTGGATTGCTGCGCCACTAACGGGTTTGCTTGTGCAACCGATCATTGGTTATATGAGCGACAGGACATGGCATCGCAAATGGGGGAGAAGAAGACCATTCTTTTTTATCGGTGCCGTACTTGCGTCTCTCGCGCTTTTTTTAATGCCTCAATCAACGACGCTTTGGATGGCCGCGGTTTTGTTGTGGGTTTTGGATGCTTCCATCAATATTTCTATGGAACCTTTTCGAGCATTCGTCGGTGATAAACTCACTTCCGCACAAAGGACTACGGGCTTCGCTACACAAACTTTTTTTATTGGCCTTGGCGCGGTGATCGCTTCTTTGCTTCCGTATATTTTTACCAATGTTTTTCATATCAGCAACACTGCTCCTGAAGGACAGATCGGCGATTCTGTAAAATATTCTTTCTACATCGGAGCTGTGGTTTTCTTCCTTTCGGTGTTGTGGACGGTGATCACTTCTGATGAACTTCCTCCTGAAAATATTGAAGAATGGAAACAGGAAAAAGCGCAATCGAAAGGCTTTGTGATTGCCATCAAAGAAATTACCAAAGGAATTTTTTCAATGCCGAAGACAATGGGACAATTGGCGATCGTACAATTTTTTACATGGGTTGGTTTCTATTGTATGTGGCTTTATACAACGGCGGCGATTGCCCAAAATGCCTATGGAACTATTGACACCACTTCAAAAGCTTTTCAGGATGCCGGTGATTGGGTGGGAGTGATGTTTACAGTTTACAGTGGCATATCTGCTGTCGCTGCGTTTCTTCTTCCGCTTCTTGCAAAAAAGATTGGCAGAAAATATACCCACATGATTTGTCTGATTATCGGTGGCATTGGATTGGTTTCAATGATCTCCATTAAATCCCCGCAAATGCTTTTGGTTCCAATGATTGCCATTGGCCTTGCGTGGGCTTCCACATTAACAATGCCTTACGCGATTCTTGCCGGCGCCTTGCCTCCTGCGAAGATGGGATTTTACATGGGCGTGTTTAATTTCTTTATTGTAATTCCGCAATTGGTCGCCTCATTTGTAATGGGTTTTGTGATCAAAGATATTTTTCATGAACAGGCGATTTATGCACTCGTGATCGGTGGTATTTGTATGGCTATCGGCGGTATTATGAATTTAATTGTCGTGGATAAAGATGAGAAAATTCCTAATGTAATGAAAATGGAATTGGTCACCGAATAAGAGAATTATACAGAAGAATCAACATATAATACTAATTCGGATTTTACGAAGAGCTTTGAATCATTAAATCAATTTTCATTTCTGTAAAAATTATTTTTCTTAAATATTGCTTATGAAAAAAATCGTCTTTTTCTTCCTGGTCACTTTTTATTCCTGCTCTGATCTTTCTGCCCAAAACGCATCTTATAATTGCTATCCAACCAATTGGTGGGTTGGGATGAAATGGAATATGGTTCAGATCATGATCCATGGAAATGATATAGGTAACGGTGATGCATACACGATAAATTATCCCGGCGTAAAACTTGAAAAAGTGAATAAGGTTGACAACAAGGATTATGTCTTTCTGGATATTAATATTTCTCCTGCTGCAAAGCCGGGAACATTAGAAATAAAAGTTAAAGAAAAACAATCTTCATTCGATATTGATTTTGAATTAAGGAAAAGACGTATAGGAAACGGAACCGCTTTTGCCCAGGGTGTAACTTCAAAAGATCTTATTTATCTTATTATGCCGGATAGATTCAGCAATGGTGATACAACCAATGATCGCATTGCGGGACTGAGGGATCAAAGTCTTGATCGCGACTCAGTTTATGCCCGTCACGGTGGTGATTTGAAAGGAATTGATAATCATTTGGATTATCTCAAAAGCCTTGGCGTTACTACACTATGGCTCAATCCGGTTATTATAAATGATATGCCAAACAGGACAGAACATGGTTATGCATTTACCAACCATTATGAAATAGATCCAAGAATCGGAGGAGAGAAAGCGTATCACAAATTAATTGATGATGCCCATTCAAAAAAGATAAAAATTATCCAGGACGCCGTTTATAATCATGTTGGTAGTTTTCATTTTACTGTTCTTGATCCACCAATGAAAGATTGGTTGCATCAATGGCCAGATTACACAAACACAAATTTTAAAGACCAGGTGCTTTTTGATCCTTATGCAAGCGCAATTGAAAAAAAGAAAATGAGCGACGGATGGTTTGCCAGGTCAATGCCTGATTTAAATCAGAACAATCCTTATGTCGCTAATTTTTTAATTCAACATGCAATCTGGACGGTAGAAGAATTTGGAATTGACGGCTGGCGTATTGATACCTATGCATACAACGATCTCAATTTTATGAACCGTTGCAACAAAGCATTAATGGATGAATATCCGCACATTACGATGTTTGGAGAAACGTGGGTACATGGTGTAATTAACCAAAGTTATTTTGTTCAAAACAAGTTGAATATTCCATATAAAAGTAATCTCCAGGCGCCCGCAGATTTTCAAACACTTTGGGCAATTACAGATGCGATGACAAAGGATTTTGGCTGGACTGATGGAATCAATGAAATGTACACAACCCTTGCGCAGGATTTTGTTTATAAAAATCCGATGCGGAATGTAATATTTTTAGATAATCATGATCTGTCACGGTTTTATTCTGTCGTTGGCGAAGATGAAATGAAGTATAAATCTGCACTGGCATGGCTTTTCACTTGTCGAGGAATTCCTGAATTGTATTATGGCGATGAAGTTGGAATGACTGGTTTTACTTCACCTAATGATGGATATGTAAGAAAAGATTTTCCGGGTGGATGGGCTTCTGACTCGTTAAATAAATTTACGGCTGCCGGAAGAACCTCAAAAGAAGAAGGCATTTGGAAATACATTGCCACGCTGGCAAATTTCAGAAAAAGCTCTTCTGCAATCACCACCGGAAGGATGATGCAATATGCTCCTGTAAAAGGCGAATATGTATTCTTTCGTTATAACAGTAAACAAACAATTATGACGGTTTTAAACACAGCAAAAGAAAAGATTAATATTGAGGTTAAGAATTATAGAGAAAGAATGAATGGTTTCACAAAAATGAAAAATGTAGTGACAGGCGAAGAAAAACCAATTGCTGATTTTTCCTTAGAACCAATGGAGAGTGGCGTTTGGGAGTTGAAACGATAATCAGTTTTTTATAAAAACCCTACAGATTGTTTAGAAATTTAGTGAATATAACTCGTTACTTTTTTCATTAAACTTTCACAATCATCTTCCCAACATTTTTTCCGGAAAAAAGCCCTAAGAAAGCTTCCGGTAATTGATCAAATCCTTCAATAATAGTTTCCTTGTATTCCAGTTTATTTTCTTTCACCCATTGAGATAGTTGTTGAATGCCCTCACTGAAATTTGTCTGAAAATCCCCCACAATAAATCCCTGCATCAAAGCGCTTTTTGTTAAAAGGGTCGGTTGTAATCTTGGCCCGACAGGAATTTCAGTGGAATTGTATAAAGAAATTTGCCCGCATAAAACGATTCTTGCATGAAAATTAATATGAGCAATGACAGCATCGGAAATCTTTCCGCCTACATTGTCGAAAAAAATATCAACTCCATTCGGACAAGCATCTTTTACAGATTTATCCATATCAGAAGTGGTTTTGTAATTGATCACCTCATCAAAATGTAATTCATCTTTCAGCATTTTTATTTTGTCTTCATTGCCGGCAATTCCAACCACTCTGCAGGCTTTTAATTTTGCAATTTGTCCAACTACAATTCCTACAGCACCTGCTGCTGCGGATATCACGACAGTGTCAGCGGGATTTGGTTTACCAATATAAAGTAATCCGAAATATGCAGTCAATCCAGGCATTCCTAAAATTCCAAGAAAGTAAGTCTCCGGAGCAATCGTTGTATCAATTTTCTCCAATGATTTTGAATCAACTACTGCTTCTGTTGCCCATGGAATGATTCCTTTCACCACATCGCCTTTTTGAAAATTTTCGGATTCGCTTTCAATGATTTCTCCAATTCCGCCTCCATAAATCGGTGCATTTACCTGGTATGGTGGTGTGTATGATTTTACATCATTCATTTTTCCACGCATATAGGGGTCAACAGAAAAATATTTTGCTTTTATTAAAACTTCGCTGCTTTGTAAACCGGGTAGAACAAGACTTTCCGTTCTGAAATTTTCCTTTGAGGGCAAGCCTTTTGGCCTGCCTGCCAATACAATTTGTTTTACGTTCATTATTGAAAATTATACACCGGGAATCACAAGATATATGCCAGTAACAAAATGAACAAAGGAGTTAAGGTTAGAGAAAAATCTTAACTAGCCTTAACTCCTTTGTTTAATTTTTTTTAATTTAAATCATAATTGCCCATATATATTTGTTGGCATATTCTCCCCAATCTGACAGCGATTTTTTTAATGTTTCTAGTACCTCCGCATTCGTCGATTTCTTGCCTGATTTTGGAGGTGCAATATTTTTTACATTGACGCCAGTGACTTCCACTTTTGTTGCATACCATGTTGTATGCAAACGGTTAATAACGAGACCCAGTATCATTCCCGGTAAACCGTTGAAACTTTCAGGTCCGCCGGGAATCATGATTTCATCGGTATAAAAGGCAACCACAAATACAGAATCCATAATTATTGTGGTAGCTCTCCTGCAATTAAATCCGGCAATTTCCCTGAAGTCATTGGTAATCTTCCATGTTGCTTTTCTAAGACTGTCTTCAATCAAAAATGATTTTTCAAAAACATTTTTATGAGCAATACTTATTTGGGTTGAATAATTGCTGTAAACTTCATTGTCGTTTGCCGGAGAACCAAAAAATCCTGGTTTGGCATCAGACTCTCTCCCTGGCTGATAAATAGATTTGTTGCCATCAAATTCATAGTTAAAATAGTAAGATTGATATTGCGGCGTTGCTTTTTTGATCTGCTCAGCAAAACTTCCTTTCAATTCTGCCCATACGTTAGTACGTCTTTCAAATTCAATTTTCCCCTTGGAAATAAATTGCGTTTGTGCAGATAAAATTTGTGAACAACATAAACTGAATGCGATTAAAATAACTTTCATTTTTTCAAAAATTTAAAACATTGATTTTGGTGCGCCGGCTCCGCCTTTGTTATTAAAATTCCAGGTTACTGTAAGTAATCCATAACGCTGAAAAGTAAGATAATGTCTTTCTACAATTGCATTTGGCCGTATGTTTCTGTCATAGCCTTTATTTTGATTGAGGATATCATTGATACTTGCCCGTAGTGTAAGTGCATCTTTTTTCAGAAATTTCTTTTCGATGTATGCGTTCCAGACGATTACATCATTATTCTTATCAAATTGATTTAATTTTTGCCGGAAATTAAAATCGATATCAGTTCCAATCTCTAATTTCTTAACAGGATAAATGCTACCATTAAAAGAATAATCATAAGTCCAGTAATCCGTACTTGCTGCAGAGCTAATGCTTGAGTTAGATTTGGAATAAGAAGGTGTGAATGATGCATCAAAATTATATTTTTCTTCTTTGTAGTATCTTAGACCTACGCCAGTTCCCAGATTGAAACTTTTAGTAAGATTTTTCAGTCCGTTTACAAAATTTGTAGTGTGAGAAAAATTGGCATTTGGACGCACATATGCTCTGAGTTTTGTTTTTGGGATTTTAATGTAATAACCTGCATAAAGTGAGCCCGTATAATTTCCATTTACATTAATATATTGAGTGGTTCTTTTTCCTAATTGATCAATTGTATAAGTACTGCTGATGTCATTATTGGTAAAAGAAAAATAGGTGCCAACATAAATCGAACGTTCTGACAAGACTTTGTAATTATTGTAGCTTAGATTCAGGTTATTTTTAAATTCCTGTTTCAATGCAGGATTTCCTATTACAATATTTAATGGATCAATATTATTTGTTAAGGGTTGCAATTGATCAATTGTCGGTTGTTGCGTATTGCCGGTATAATTAAATCTGATGCCACTGTAAGAGCTAAATTTATAAGTAAAATTTACGCGCGGAGCCAGATTGTAATAATTATATTTCCGTGTGGTATCCTTTACAAGGTCAGTTTGTTGAAAGGCAGTATTGGCAATGTTTCCACCCAAAGAAAAATTAAATTTCTTGTCATTATACCGGTAATTAATTCCGGCGCTGTGGGTATTATAAATGTATCTGAAATCGTTACTGAGTGTATCTACCAGATCTGCATATTTTCCACTAATATCTTTGTTATAACTTAATCTTTTCTGCGTGCTGCTGTTATTGTAAAATGAGTAATTAAATTCAAGAAAAGATTTTTTCGACAACGGTTCAGTATAAGTTCCTCTTATGCCGGCTACATTGGAATTATTGCCATTTACTTTACTCTGGTCTGTTGAATCTGTTTTGAAGATCGCACCGCTTGCATCATAGAAATCAGAAAGGTTCCGCAAAATTCCATTGCTATGCGTTATATTATATCGCTCTTCCAGATTTACAGAAAGCGTTCTTCCCTTTTTTCTGAATTTCTTTCTCCATAATGCATTTGCATTTAAGGCGGAGTTGTCTCCTGTGCCGTAAGTCATTCTGTTGCTGCTATTCACTAATTTATTTTCTTCGCTCAATGCCTGTGACTGATAATCGCTGGAGTTTTGAGAAGTGCCTGTGTACCCATTTACATTTACTTTGACAGAAGAGGATGAATCTATCTGTATCTCTGATGTTCCGGCAAGAGAATGGCGTATCCTGTCAGAATGAGTATCTGATGATTCCCGATCGTAAAAAACAGAATCTTCAATTGTATTTTGAGTGTAAGTGTTTCCTGAACTATGAACGGCGAGTTTATTATACAAATAATTTCCACCCATATTGTACTTGTCATTATCCCATTTGTTGGAAAAATGTAAACCTCCTTTAATGCTTTCCGGAAGGCCTTGCCCATAATAATTCTGACTGCCCAAATCGTCGGAAGAATAAGAAGAGATCATTATTCCGCCACCTTCCATCACCTGCACGTTTTCATTTCCGAATCCATAATTCTGTGATTCACCCCAATCCAAACCTGTATTATTCGTGTTGCTGGTAATCAGGAATGCCGCTAATTTCCTTTTCGCTTTAAAAGCATTGATCATTCCTTGCACGTTATAATATTTATCCAAAGCGCCTGCAGAAAGTTTTCCAAAATATCCATGCTTGGCATTGTCTTTTAATTTCAGATTTAAAGTTTTTGTAGTGTTGCCATCATCAATTCCTGTGAATTCCGCCTGGTCACTTTTCTTATCAAACACCTGCACTTTTGAAACAGCATCGGCTCTTAAATTTCTTGTGGCGATCGTAGGATCATCACTAAAAAATTCATCGCCATCCACCAAAACCTTTTGAATCTGTTGCCCCTGTGCAGTAATCTTTCCATCTTTATCTACTTGTATTCCCGGCAATTGTTTTAGGAGATCTTCAACAGTTGCATTCGGTTTCACTTCATAGCTATCAGCATTATATTCTGTGGTATCTCCTTTCAATCGCATTGCAGCCTGCTTGATCACAATTTCCTGTAGCAGCTTTGATTTCTGTGTCAGGTAAATTGTTTTCAGATCATAATTTTCACCGGGTTTCAAATCGATACGGTCTACAAAATCTCCGTATTTTGGATAAGAGATCAGGACAACATATTTTCCTGAATCTAACCGGTCAACTTTAAAATTTCCATTTATATCGCTTCGTGAAAATTTTACCAATGTTGAATCTTTTTGCCGTAATACAGAGATGACTGCATTTACAGGAATCTCTGTACTGGAAGAATCCGTTAATTTCCCTTTGATGG
>Ga0157371_10000703_pt1 | contig 39328 bp, 23 predicted proteins | sample C45metaG_FD_113462 | JGI IMG/M metagenome (GOLD analysis project Ga0157371, IMG submission 113462) | Corn rhizosphere microbial communities from Kellogg Biological Station, Michigan, USA - C4-5 metaG | ecosystem: Host-associated > Plants > Roots > Rhizosphere > Soil | place: USA: Michigan... | reverse complement strand
GCTGGCGGTGCCGTTCCTCAAGGAAACCCTGACCGAAGATTTCGTCTTCTATTACGAAGCGCACGCCGATCGCCTCGGCTTGATCGGCAGTCTGCGGCGGATCATTTACGAACATGACCTGAAATTGCAGGACAGCCTGATCGAGCAGCTCTTCGATCAACCGGCGGATGTAGCGCTGTGGCGTGGGGCGGACGGTCGCCTGAAAGACTTTTTGTTGGTGATGGATCGCGGCGGACTGGCCAAGGTGCTGGAACCGCTGGCCAAAGTGGCGCTGGATGATTCGCAGCTGACCAAAATCGCTGATGTGAAAGTCGGCACCGACGACGTGGCGCTTTATCAGCTCACCTACAACGCCAGCAAGGCACTGGTGTTCGCTTCCCACGGCGACAAACTGGTGGTGCTGTCCAATCCGACCAAGCTTTACGACCCCGAAAGCGGCGCCTCCGAAGAATCGGGCAGCGTCTCGACCAAGGCGATTGCCGCGCTGCTCAACGGCGACAAACTGTTCCCCGAAGCCTTTGGCCTGCCACCCCGCGCGCCTGAGGTGAAACAACGTCTTTCGGTCAACGCCAGTGTGTTGGCCATGGGTTACCAGCGTTTCATCCCGAACTTCGCCGGTCTGCGTTTCGACATGGATGACAAAGGCTGGCACAGCTTCCTCGCCATGGATGAACTGGACAAGCAGCCGGACTTCGATTTCAAACCCATCTGGAAAGCCATGCCGATGGGCGCCAGCGCATGCGTCGCGTTGCCTCTGGCCGCCGAACAACAGAAACCGCTGCTGGTGAAACTCGGCGCCGACGAAACCGTGGCTCAGGCGCTGACCGAACACATGGCCGGTGCCGCCGGCCTGTGCTGGTACGCCGATTCGCGGTTGTACACGCCGCTGCTGGTGGCCAGCCTGAACGATGATGACAGCGCCAAGCTCGACGGCGACCTGGGCAAGCTGTTCAGCTCGATGGTCGGTGCTTACGAGGGCAACGTTCAAGACCACGCTTTCCCGGTGGTCGAGAAGCAGGAAGGCACCACTCACCAATGGCAGCGCCAGGTCAGTTCCAACTTCGGCCCTTACGCGGCCAAGGACGCAGAGCAACCGGACGCGATCACCGGCAAGGCATTCATGCGCGTGAGCCTGGCGCGTCACGGTTCGACGCTGCTGTTCTCCCTCGACGACAAGCTGGTGGACAAAGCCCTCGGCACCCTCGACAAACGCTTCCCGCCGATGGCCGACGTGGTGCCCAAGGATTTGCTGATGCCGGTCTACTTCGGCCCGGACTCCATGGCGCAGCTGATGCAACAGGAAACCCTCGACAGCTTGCCGCAGGACATGGAACCGGTGTTCTACAACGCCGCGCAAACCTACTTGATCCCGAAATTGCGCAAGCTCGGCGGTTACGGCAAATACGCCCTGACCTTGCCCGAAGGCAGCGAACCCGATGGCCACTGGCAATGGCTGCCGCTGGAATGGAAAGCCCTGTGACCGCACTCATCCGAGGCCTCGGCCTGCTGGCGATGTTGCTGGGCAGCCGTGCATTTGCCGCTGATGCCGCAGCGCTGGATCCGCAGCAATCCCAGGTGTTCCGGGCCTGGTTCGTGCGCATCGCCCAGGAACAATTGACCCAAGGCCCGAGCCCGCGCTGGTATCAGCAGGACTGCGCCGGCCTTGTGCGTTTCGCCGCTAACGAAGCGCTGAAAGTCCATGACGATAAATGGCTGCGCAGCAATGGCCTGTCCAACCGCTACCTGCCGCCCGAATTGCAGTTGAGCGAAGCCCAGCGCGGCCTCGCCCAACAATGGCAACAGGGCGGCGGTAAGGTCGGGCCGTACGTCAACGCGATCAAACTGATTCAGTTCAACAGCCATCTGGTCGGTCGGGATGTGGCGCAAGCCCGGCCCGGCGACCTGATGTTTTTCGATCAGGGCGACGACCAGCACCTGATGATCTGGATGGGCCGCTACATCGCCTATCACACCGGCACCACGACCCCCACTGACAACGGCATGCGATCCGCGAGCCTGCAGCAACTCATGACATGGAAGGACACCCGATGGATACCCGACGCAGCCAACCCCAACTTCATCGGCGTCTATCGACTGAACTTTCTCTCCCAATGATCGGTGCCCGCATGCTGCGTATCTGTTCGAAACTGCCGTTGTTGCTGGCGCTGATTCTGCCGCTGACGCCGGTTAACGCCGAAGACACCGTCGAGCCCAGCGGCTACACGCCGGTGGCCGGTGAAAGCTTTTTCCTGCTGGCCGACAGCAGTTTTGCCAGCGACGAACAGGCGATGGTGCGCCTCGAAGCACCGGGCCGTGACTATCGTCGTTTCCGCATGGAGCCTTACGGTGGCGCGGATATTCGCGTGTACCGGATCGACAAGCCGCTGGATTTTCTCAAGCGTCAGAAGAACCTACACCGCGTGGTCAGCGACGGCCAGTTCAAGGGCGAAGGCCTGTCGAACACCCTCGCGTACCTGTGGGACAACTGGTACCGCAAATCCCGCCGGGTGATGCAGCGCGCGTTTTCCTATGAGTCGCGTAAACAAGTCACTGAAGAAGTGCCGGAACTGAAGATGGGCAACGCGATTGCCGCGCCAACGCCTTACGATGCGCAGCCGCAATTCGCCTTGATCCCGGGCCTGCCGGTGGTCACCCAGTTCCGTTATCCACTGTGGCAAGCCAAGCCGATCCAGCCGCCTGAGGGCGTGAACCTGGCCGGTTCGTCCAGCGAGTTCGTCAGCGTCGCGCCGGGCAACGTGTACATCCCGTTGGGCAACCTGAAACCGGGCCTGTATCTGGTGGAAGCGCTGATCGGCAAGTATCGCGCAACAACGATGGTGTTCGTTTCCAATACCGTGGCCGTAAGCAAGATTGCCGGCGATGAACTGCTGGTATGGGCCGCGCGCAAACACGAAGGCAGTTCGGTGCCCAAGGTCAATGTGCTGTGGACCGATGGCCTGGGCGTCATGAGCAGCGGCGCTACCGATGCCGATGGTCTGCTGCGTCTGAAACACGTTAGCCCCGAGCGTTCGTTCGTGATCGGCGAGGACGAAGAGGGTGGGGTGTTTGTCTCCGAAAACTTCTACTACGACAGCGAAATCTACGACACCAAACTCTACGCCTTCACCGACCGTCCGCTGTATCGGCCGGGGGATTGGGTGTCGCTGAAAATCGTCGGTCGCGAGTTCAAGAACGCCAGGGATTCCGTGGCGCCGACGGCTGCCGACGTCAACGTGACCGTGCTCGATGCCACCGGCACAGCGCTGCAATCGCTGGCGCTGAAGCTCGATTCCAAGGCAGGCACCCAAGGTCGCTTCCAGTTGCCGGACAACGCCGTGGCCGGCGGTTACGAACTGCGTTTCAGCTACAAGGACCAGGCTTATAGCAGCGCCTTCCGTGTCGCCGAATACATCAAGCCGCACTTCGAAATTTCCTTGAACCTGGCCAAGCAGGATTACCGCACTGGCGAGCCGGTGAAAGGCAGCCTGGTGCTGCTGTACCCGGACGGCAAGCCGGTGGCGAACGCCAAGTTGAGCCTGAGCCTGCGCGCTCAACAACTTTCGATGGTCGACAACGAACTGCAATACCTCGGGCAATTCCCGGTAGAGCTGACCAGCACCGAACTGACCACCGACGCCAAGGGCAACGCGACCCTCGAGCTACCCGCCGCTGAAAAACCAAGCCGCTACATGCTCACGGTTTTTGCCAGCGATGGCGCGGCGTATCGGGTCAAGACCACCAAGGAAATCCTCATCGACCGTGGCGCGGCGAGTTTCAGCCTGCGGGCACCGCAACGCTTCAGTGCGGTGGGCGACAAGGTCACGTTCAGCTATCTGAATGAAGGCGGCAGCGAACAAAGCAAAGCGATGAAACCGAGCAGCTACGCTTGGGTGCGCCTTGAAGACCAGAGCATCGGCGAAGGCAAACTGGCCGCTGCGGATAAAGGCTTCACGTTGGCCTTCGAACGTCCGGGTACCTACAACCTGACGTTGAAGGATGACCATGGCCGCGTGGTCGGTGCGACCGGTCATTCAGTCACTGGCGACGGCGTCAAAGCCGTGCCGGGCACGGTGGAAATCGTCCTCGATAAACCCGAATACACATCTGGCGATGAAGCCCTGGCGCTGATCACATTCCCCGAGCCTGTCAGCGATGCATTGCTGTCGCTGGAGCGGGACAAGGTTGAGGCCACGGCGCTGCTGTCCAAGGGCGGCGACTGGCTGAAGATGGAAAAACTCAGCAACACCCAATACCGCGCGCGCATCCCGGTGAAGAACACCTTCGCACCGAACCTGACGTTCTCGGTGCTGTACACCAAGGGTGGTCAATACAGCTTCCAGAACGCCGGCATCAAGGTGATCGCGCCGCAGATCGACGTGGCCATCGCCACCGATAAAGAGACGTATCAGCCAGGCGATACGGTGTCGGTTGACCTGACCACGCTGTTCGCCGGCAAGCCGATTCCGGCGCACCTGACGGTCAGTGTCGTCGACGAAATGATCTACGCGCTGCAACCGGAAGTCGCGCCGACCATCGACCAGTTCTTCTACCACCCACGCCGCAACAACGTGCGCACCAGTGCCAGTTTGTCATTCATCAGCTACGACGTTGCATTGCCGGGTAGCCCGGGCGCGCCGGGCAAATACAATCGCAGCGAGCGTGGCGTGAAAGTGCTGGAACGGCCGCGTCGCGAAGACGTCGACACTGCCGCGTGGCAGCCTGAATTGGTGACTGATGCCAATGGCAAAACCCGTTTCACCTTCAAGATGCCGGACTCGCTGACCCGCTGGCGCATCACCGCGCGAGCCATCGCCGATGACGGCCAGGTCGGGCAGAAGAAGCAATTCGTGCGCTCGGAAAAACCGCTGTACCTGAAGTGGAGCGGCCCAAGCAAATTCCGCACGGGCGACAAGCCGGATCTGGGTGTGTTCGCGTTTAGCCAGGCTGAAAAACCGGTCAAGGCCGAGCTGGTCATCCATTACGGTGGCGCCGATCAACGTGTGCCGGTAACCCTGAACAACGGCATCAACTACATCGCACTGCCAGCGTTTGCATTGGCCTCGGGTGAGTGGACCGCTGAACTGGTGCAGGACGGCAAAACAGCCGATGCGCTGGCCGTGCGCCTGACCGCGACCGGTGAAGGCTGGCAGGTCACGCAAAGCCAAAGCCTGGACGTGGCCAGCGGTGATACGCCGCTGACGCTGCCGGTGGACGCTACGGATATTCGCCTGCGTCTGGATGACAGTCCGCAAGCGCTGTTCCGCTCGGCGCTCGATGATTTGCTGAGCTATCCGTATGGCGGCGTCGAGCAGACGGCCAGCCGTTTGCTGCCCTTGAGCATCGCGTATCCGGCCTTGTCCTCGAACCCGCAGATCCGTGATCGCTTGCGCCTGATCATGCAAAACAGCCGTCTGCGCCTGGTGCAAATGGCCGGGCCGTCGGCGAGTTTCACCTGGTGGGGCATGGACGGTGAGCCGGATGCGTTCCTCACCGCGTACGCTTATTACGCCGACTGGCACGCCAGCAAAGCACTGGAATTGAGCCTGCCGCCGGAACATTGGCAGCGTGTGCTGGAGGTGTATGCCAAGCAGGCGAAAAATACGCCGCTGTTGCAGCGCGCGCTGATTCTGTCGTTCGCCAAGCAGATGCAGTTGCCGGTCAACACTTTGCTCAGCGGCTTGATGGATGACCTGGCGAAAGCCGGCGAAGGTAATGCGGCCAATCTGATGGAGGATGGCGAAGACAGTATTGTTATGAGCGATCCGGATTCGGCACTGGGGCTGGCGGCGGCGCGTGCATTGACGGCCTCCCTGGCGCGTCAGTCCAAGGTGACGCTGCCTGATGCCTTCAACCGTCAACTGCCTGATGCGCAGCAGCGTCTGGCCGTCAGTTCTCAACCGTTTGCCGAGGCGCTGAACCTGTCGCTGCAAACCTTCGATCAGGCTCACGCGAAAGCGTTGTTGCAACGTTTGCTGCCGCAGCAATCGACGCTCGAACGTGCGTTGGCGCTGACCTGGTTGCAACGCGGTATCGAACAGGCTTCGCCGACCATCGCACTGGCGCCTGGTGAGGGCTGGAAGAAACAGTATGGCGATACCGGAGAGATGTATTGGACGTGGCAGGGCGCTACGCCGGTCCCGGCAGTGCTTTCGCTGGCGGGAACGCAGGAGCGTCCGTTGCGGGCGGCATTGAGCTTCCAGACCAAACAGCCGCCGGTTGACCCGATGGCGGTGACCATCACCCGTCGCCTGTCGCGCCTGGTGCCGGGCGACGAAGCCTTCAACTTCAAACTTGAAGCGGTAGGTGGCAAACCGTTGTCCAGCGACAGCCTTTATCTGGACGAAGTGATCATCACCAGCAAGGCCGCGAAACCGCTGCGCTACGGCATGATCGAAGTGCCGCTGCCACCGGGCGCCGATGTCGAGCGCACCACTTGGGGTATCAAGTTGATGGGCAAGGCCGGCACCGAACCGACCGCGCTGGAGAAGGCACGTTTCGAGCCGGGGCAGATGGCTTACGCGATTCCTGTGGATGCCTTGAGCGGCGAGTTGCGCCTGCGTCATCTGGTGCGCTTCTCGCAGAAAGGCCAGTTCAACCTGCCGCCGGTGCGCTTCACACAGGTCTATGCGCCACAGCATCAGGCCCAGGAACAGCAACCGGCGCTTGGCCAGATCACGGTCAACTGATGTGATCCGTCCTCTGGTCTGGTGGCTGCTGTGTTTGCTCCCTGCGCTGGCGACAGCGCAGGACGAACCGCTGCGCCTGGGCTTCAAGGGTGAATTGATTTCGTTGAGCCGCACGCAGGTGATTTCACGCGAGCCGCTGCCTGATGATTTACAGACCCCGTTGGGCAGTGTGTGGAAGTTGTTTGTGTACGGCTGGCTGGTGGATAGCGGCGCTCATGAATCGCCTTATGAATGTCGCGGCCAGTCGAAGGACGAGGTTTATTGCTGCACTGCGGGCGGCAAGATCGAACGCGATCAGGCGTTGGTAAAGTCCTGCGGGTTGTATTTCGAGCCGGCACGCTTGGGCATCACTGCCGCTGACTGGCGCACGTATTGGCAAGCGCGACAGGCGCCGGAGTGGTTGCTGAACTTGCCGTCGTTGCAGCCTTCGACACGAGTTCCAGTGGCTGAATTGCTCAAGGCGCTGACGGTTATGCCCGCGCAGGATCAGGCGCGGCGGGTGTTGCTGGACGTGGTGTTGAACGCCGCTGACGGCAACGTCGTGGGTGAACTCGGCGGCCGGTTGCGGGTCAAAACCTGGAGCTGGTTGGGGGATAAGGATCCATCGTCGCGTCAGGGCGGGTTTGCCGGTTGGACGGTGGATGGCACGCCCGTCTGGGCCGGTGGGCGCGGGACCAGCCAGATGGTGCTGCGTCACTACGGAGCGGCGTTGGCTTCGTTGTTGCCGGTGGATTGGCCCTCGGATGCAGGACGCTGCGTCGAGGTCGGGCTGTTTTCCCGTTATCCGGTCGGGCGTGTACTGGCCGGGGATCGGGTTGTTGCTCCCGGGCCTTTGCTAGGCGATTACCGTGTCGAATTCACCAATGGCAATCAACTCGATATCCACAGCGACGGCGAGTTGTTTCTGCTCAAGGACAAGCTCGTCGCCCGTCTGAACCGAGAAGAATACGTCGCCCGAGTCCTGCAACGAGAAGCCAGGCCCGAACCTGCCGAAGCCGCCAAAGCCCTGGCCATCGCCATCCGCACCTACCTGTTGCAAAACGCCACCCGCCACGGCGACTGCCTGAGCATCGACGACAGCAGCAGCCGACAACGCGTTGCCCCACGCCCGGCCACTGCCGAGTCGCGCAATATCGCTGCCTGGACCAGCGACCTGGTCCTCGCTGGCAGCACCGTCACCTACCATTCCGACCAGCCAGGCCCAGACAAACTCTCCTGGCAGCAAGCCGTCGAACAAGCCAACGCCGGCCAACGCTACGACGCCATCCTGCTGCACGCCTACCCACGCGCTAGCCTCAGCCGCTGGGACAATCCCGTCGCCTCCTGCGAAGCACTCCCCGCCGCCCAGGACTGGCTCCAAACCCAGCGTCGCGGCTGGAGCCAACGTCTGGAAAGCGAAGTCGGCTACAACGAAGTCAGCACCTTCGCCGTCTGCCGCCTGGCCTTCGGTCGCCCCTATGTCGACCGCGAACGCCAGCGCATCTACGTGCGCGGCGTGCTAACGCTGCAAGACCGACTCGACCTGACCCACGAATACCTGCACCTGGCCTTCGAAGCACATCCCAACGGCCAGGATGAAACCTACATCGAAGGGCTCGCCCGCCACCTCTTGCTGGAATAGGCCATGAAACTCCGTTACCCACAGGTCTTCCTGTTCCTTTGCTCTTTTTGCATATTGCCGACGGTGTTCGCCTCCGATAGCGCGGTAAAACTTGATACGCCTGTCGGCGGCTGGCGTACGGGCGCTGTTGAGGGCGAAGGTGAAAACTTCCGTCAGACCGTCAACTACCCGGCTTCATCAGTGAGCACGCCGGTGGGACAGGCCAACACCGCGCGCATCACCGGCCAGATCAAAGCCACGCCCAAGTCCGGCGAACCCGGCCGGCTGATCGTCAACGGCGTCAGCATGCCGCTGAAGATCGATCCCGCCGGACGCTTTGATCGCCCGTTCTCGTTTCCCAAAGGCAGCAACAGCGTCGAGGTCCGCAGCCCCGATGGCCAACAGCGCCATCGCACGCAGTTTCTCAACGCCAGCGGCGGCGCAACCCCGGCCAAGTTGCGGGTGCTGCTGTCCTGGGACAGCGACAACACGGATCTGGATCTACACCTGATTACGCCCGACGGCGCGCACATCTGGTACGGCGATCGAGTTGCACCCAACGGCGCAGCGCTGGATGTCGACGTGACCACAGGGTACGGCCCGGAGATCTTCGCCATGCCGGCGCCGATCAAAGGGCAGTATCTGGTGTACGTGAACTACTTCGGCGGCGGGTATCGCAGTGATGAGGAAGGGCAGGAAGAGGCAGTTCAGCCACTGACCACTGCGCAGGTGACAGTGATTACGGAGGAGGGGACGCCGAACGAGAAGATGGAGACGTTCCTGGTGCCGATGCGGGCGGTGGGGGAGTTGACGTTGGTGAGGTCGTTTAGTTATCAGTGAGGAATTTGTGCAGCAGCTTGCTGCACGATTTACTTTCCCGCAGACATTAAAAAGCCGGCTTGTGGGCGGCGTTATTTTTGAGTTTAAGCCTTATTTTATTGACGTTTTTAGCTTTTAATATTTTTGTCCCCCCATTTGTCCCCCCAGCTTGAATGCGCGTTTACTATCTCTCTGTTAGCACCGCTTGCTACTGCATGGCAGCCACGTCAGCACATCTCCCAGATAGCGTACCGCCCCTATCTACTCGCTAGCGCTCCGGCTACTATCCGGCACTATGCCAGTAAGTAGCAACTCGAGCCTTGAGATGAAGGGATGTCAGAATGATTAGGAGGTTTCGACTTGAGCAAAAAGGCCATTACGAGAAGCTGGTCATTGCTCAACGTCTCGCGGATATGCTCGATTGTTTCATTGAAGGGAGACCTGCGCCTATCGAAATGGGTAGCGAGCAAGGCGGGATACCTAAATGGGACGACTTCGTAGTCCTGCATGCGGACAACACTTATGAGCATGTGCAAATCAAAAGGCAGAGCACGGATTTCTGCACCAAAAATGCAAATAAACCATCCTCCAATGACAAATTATCAGTTATTGATGATGCCTTCACCAGCTTGGCAGAGTGGATCAAATCAGAGGACAGAAAACAAACTGGCCCTCGGAAATTTGTGCTCTCCCTCGCCAGCATAGGCCTGCACCTCAAGAAAGATCTCACGGTCAATCATCTGGACGAAGTTTGCACAATTTGCCGCCAGGACTGGATCAATCCTCTTGCGCCCGCCGACCGAAAGGATGGGCCAACTCAACGGGTTTATACCTGGTTGACCACTTGGTGCGGCTTCACTGACTGGGCCCATATTAAGGAAGCCCTCCAGCTGGTCACCATTATGACCGCTGGCATCGAGTCGAACCTGAAGGAGCAAGCGGTCAGAGCGCTGGATCGGCATTTTACCGATGCGGAGACCACTCTCGACCTCCTGCTGACGTACATATCTGCTGAAACGTCCGACATTTCTGCAATTAGGTGTCGATCAGTGCTGCGCCATCTTCATTCGATGAGACGGCCGGATATGCAGACCTGGACTCAATATCGCATGGATAGTGCGAGCAAACCGTGGTGCATATCCGGCACTCATGATGTCCAGGCTGGTGCTCCGGAGCCCTCTGGCACGGTTGTTCAACAGTTGTGGGGCGAAGAAACCAGAAATCGCAAGCTTCGCGTCGCGGCCGCTTATAGCCCCTCGCAAGGCTCAAACCTTACGCTTCCTTATGCCATCCTCCGCCTAGCTCTCCATTTGCAGGGGGCAACTCAGGGCTTCATGCTCGGCGCGACTGCGTGGCGTACCAGCGTGGGACTGGAGGTCGGCCACACTCTGGGCATTGGGGAATGCGATCTTGACACGCTTCCTTGGTTCGAGAATGCAGATCTTTTGAGTTGTGCGGCTCAACGAGAACTTGATGGTGTGGCAGCAGCAAGGCTGGAAGCTCAAGCTCTAGCGGAAGCCATGGACGACGCCGTCTGGCAACGCGTCGTTGACAGGATGTCAGAAAACCTCGCGGGCATTGGCGATGCAAAGCTTCTCGACGCAATGGAGACTACTTGGCAACTCTGGCGTGCTCAGCTGACTGAGGACAAGAAGAGTCGCCGCCAGTTGCTAGAACAGATGTTGTATCCATCCAGCGAAGGTAAAAACGCAGTTCTTGCATTGCGCCTGGGGCCTCGGACGGTGAATTTGCTGGCAACCGCTATCGAAACGCTTCTGCTGGTGGCGGTAGCGATCGGCGGTGAAGGATCGAATTGGAAAATGTTCACAAACTGCGGAGAAGTTCTGAGCATTGCACTCAAACAATGGTCAGGTCCAGCAACAGAGCCAGCAGACGTGCGCGAGCTCTCAGCCGACTCACTGTTGACAGTGATCGGCCCTTCACCGGCACCTGTAGTAATCCTCGCAGGCGTAGAGGCGTCTCCGGCATCGTTACTTGAGGAAGGCATGGCCGACGACGCAGATGAGACCACTAGCATGGCCGCAGAGCGCCGACCACAGCTGCTCGTGACACGTTTCAAAGCCTACCAGCTACTACGCAAAGGAACATTGGAGAACGTGCGAGCGCATTTTGGAAAGCAATGGCGAGATCGACGGCAAGCTCGCGACGCTGCAATCGAGTCCAATGGATCAGGAGCTTGAGATGACGACAGTCAATGAGATTATCGCTGCGATCGCGGCGCGCGCCGAAGGTCGATACGAGGTGTCCTGCACAGAAGACGAATTGCTGTCGCTATTTACTGACGCGGGCAATGCTGGCGTATGCCGCCTGCGGCGATTAAATGCTGAAGCAGGATGGCGAACGATCCTGATTTCTTCACTAGCTTTTGAATCTGCGTCGATTCAGGCCGTTCGACGGTGGGCGGCAGATGTACGCGATGTACTTCCTGAACCCCAGACTGCTGATCTGTATATGTTCCTACTGATTGAGGGAATACCGGGAGAAGAGGCTTCCCGGATCGAAACTGATGACCGCTTCTGTCGAAAGGTAGTACTGCGAGCATCAGAATCTGTGAACGATTTTTTAGATCGGACTTTTCTCGCCACTCTGTCTCCAGTTGGAGAGTCGGGCGCTATCGGCGACCCGCTCCTAGCTGCGTTGTTTGCCATGGCCGGCAAGCATCCGTGGACTGAACCCCAGTTATCTGTCTGGCGCGAATTGCTGCTATCAGGGAAGTCGGGCAGTGAAGTCGCTCAATATTTGGACGCAGTGGCGAGTGGTCGCGAGGTTTTTCCGTGAATAAAATGAAGTCCATTACACTTTCGAACATCCGCCGCTTTGGGCCCAACGCCAAGATCGAATTCAGCCCTGGAGCAACAATTTTACTCGCGCCTAACGGTACCGGGAAAACTGCGGTGTTCGAGGCTATCGAGTTTGGCCTGACTGGCAAGATAGCCCGCCTCGGCGATGACCTCACACCCATCATTCGGGACTCGCAGCAGGCAGCTGAAGTTAGACTGAACTTCGGCGACATCGAGACCTATTCCCGCGTAACCAATGAGGGTCGCGTCGAGCAGCAGGGCGACCTGGCGTCCGTATTTCCCGATACAGATGCAGCGGATATTCCGTACCTGCTTCGGTTAACCCATTTACTGGATCAGCGAGAGCGCGACTGGTTCGTGCAAGCCGACGCGAAGAGTGCGGGTTCGCAATTGGCCAAGCTCCCAATTGGGCGTGATGGGTCTCAGGCCAGCACCATCCTCATGAGCGCACGCCGCCACCTTACGGAGCAGATTAGCCAGGCTCATAAACGGCTAAGCGTCATGGATGTTGAGCTGGGTGAATGGCTCAGCTTGGCTCAGGAACGGGACCTTGCCTCAGCTCAGATGGATGGCCCGTTACGAGCTCGCGACCAAATCGCAGAAGCGTTGTTAGAAATTTCTCGAGTTTCGCAAAGCCTAGACCAATTGCCATCAAGCCTACTGACGACGCCGGCGCGGCAAGACTCCTTGGAAACAGTTCAGACGACACTTGACGAGATACTTCAGGCCAAAGCTCAGCTGCTACGTACGCAGATTTCAGAATTAGCCGATCTCGGCGGCCTGATAGAACGGTTCGAAGCAGCACGGTCCCGAGTTGACCAACTGGACCAAGAGCATACTGCTGCACGCCTGGATCTTGATATTAAGAAGCAAGATCGGGTCAGGGCGGTGTCCGAGCTGGATCAGCTGTTAGCTGATCTTGGCCTCGCGGAGTTGCGGCGTGCAGCTATCAGTCAGCAGTTGGAAGGGCAGGTCAACGAGGCGAGAGCTAAAAACGATCTTGAGCGCCGGACTATTGAATTGCAGGAGGCGAATGAGGGGCTTGCCAACGCCGATGCTGCTTGCGTTATTTTGGGTGAGGAACGCCAGCGTATCGATCAAGTCCGTCAGCAACACGAGCAAGTTCAGTTGCAGTTGGACGCCATTGCCAAGTCGGAAAGCGATCTGGAGGCTGCCGGTCAACTTATTGAACGGTGGGTTGAGCTGACCCAGAAACTGCAGGCTGTAGATATAGCGGTCAATGTAGCGCAGGCACAGCGTCAGGCTTGTTTCGATGACTATCAAGACGCGGTAAACCTGTCTGCGGAAAACGAAAAAGCCGAGTCCGAGGCACGAAACCATCAAAAAGCACTGAGCTCAGCGGCAGACGCAATTCGTCAGGCGGTTTCTTCAATCGCTGCACACTTGCCAGCAGATCGAGGCGATTGCCCGTTATGTGGAGAAAATCATGGCGCCGAAAAATTGCATAAGCGCGTTAAAGCGGCGCTAGAGGCCATTGATCCAAATCTGGTACAGGCTGAGCGCCAATTGAAAGTTGCGGGTGATGAGCTCCGGGCGAGCAGCATAGCGGAGCTTGAGGCACAAACCGCGTTGCAGGACAGCCGATCAGAATTGGCGCTGCGGGAAGATGAGCTGTCAGAGTTAAACCGTGAGCTGGATGAAATCAAATTCAATCGACTTCTGGGCGGGGAATCCATTCCGCTCGCTAGAGAGTCTGTGAGGCAGCGCTTGATGCTTCTGGATACCTCTAAGCGCGAGCTTATAGATGCCCAATCCAAGCTGGCCCCGTTGGTTTCACAGGTCGCATCCGATCAAAACGGACTCGCTTTGGATGTTGCAGTTAGGTCTCTTGAGTCTGCTCGCCAGAGTCGCACTGAGGCATACACTCGCCTGGAACAAGCTACGGCTTCGTATTCTGCGTACACGGTGCACGGTGCATCGTCACAATCGATGGAACAGCTTTCAACTGACCAAACACAGAATGCAGACCGGATCGCCTCCCTGGCCGCCAAGGCGGAAACCGATCAATCTGCACTGAACCGGCAACAGGTTCAACTGACAGAGCTCGATACAAGAGTGCTCGAACTAGAAACTCAACTGGCTGAGGCGCGGTCACGCCTTGCCATTATCCGAACAAACTGGCGGCAACTCTCTTTGCCAGGTGATCCGGTTGCTGATGTGGCCCGCAGTCATGAACTTCAAATGCAGTCGAACCTAGAGATACTGGAGAGGCAGTCTTCCGCTCTAGCGACGCTAAAAGTCGAAATTGCCGCTTGGAAAACGTCGGAGCAGACGCGTATTGCGCAAGGCCTGTTGGATCGTCGTCGAGGTGTTCAGTCGGAAAGTGAATTTGCTGAGCAACTCCATAAACGCATCAACGAGGAACAAGCGACGGTTGACCGCTTGTCCAAGTTGTCTGAGGCAATAGAATCACTCACGAAATCTCTGTCTGAGGAAATCAGCAACGTACAAAACCATGTTGTGGCGGTGGTGCCGCGCTGGCGGACCTTGCTCAAACGGATTGTGAGAGATCCACGCTTCTCTGAGACAAGCCTGGACTTCTACAGCCATTACCGAAAGGAGCATGCCGAAGTACGAGTACCGCTCCATGGGAATGCCGTTGCTGTGCCCTCGATCGCTAGTGAGGCGCAGATGACGGATCTGCAACTGACGTTCCTGCTTGCCATGGCCATGAATCATCGCTGGTCTCCATGGCGAGCGCTGTTGTTGGACGATCCGACGCAACACCACGACCTCGTACATGCAGCATCGGTCTTCGACGTCTTGCGCGACTACATCGTTGATCATGGCTTCCAAGTAGTTATTGCAACCCATGACGCCCTGCAGGCGCGCTTTTTCATGCGAAAACTGCAGAACGACGGTATTGATGCTCAAATATGGTCGCTGGTACCTACTGCTAATGGGGTGATTGCCGAGCCAGGCAGGTGAGCATGAAGCGGGGGTCTATGGTTATCCGTGTCTAGCCGGATGAGGGGGAAGGTGTGTTTGCCGGTTGTTTACGGTGATCGTGATGGGAGCGGAAGCGCCCGGCTTCGAGGCGCTTGAGCCAAAGGCAAAAGTCGTTGGTCTCCCAATATAAAATCTTGTCCTGATTGCCGGGCGCAGTTGAGGAATGCTAACAGCACCAGGTCGTAGGCGGCGGCTTTGATGTTCAGTTCGATCGTAACCGTCCGGCCAGCACTGTCTCCTGACTACCACCAAATTTAGTCAAGATGGATTGAGTAGGTGAGGTTGCCGGCGGGTTACCGTTTCATCAACCCCGACAGCACTTTTCCGACCACTGCGCGCCGCAGTTGGAGCATGGCTGATATCTGACATCTTCCTCCTTCTGCAGGGGTGTGAATTGTTTGCGCAGATAAATATGCTGATCGTTATAGGTCTTTAGTAACTCACCAGGAACGGTATCCCAGCGCTCGCAGTCATTGGTCACATTGGCCTGAACCACGAGTTGCTTTGGGCCTTTGGTATCAATGCGCAGGTTCACGCGGTTTTTTTTTTGCTCCGTCGTATTGGCGGGCTGTTCATTGACCACCAGCGAGAACTCAAGATCGTAGAACTGAGTCTCGACCGTATCCTTCTGGTCGTTGGAAATCGCGCGCGTATGCAGGATCAGGTTGTCGTCAATAGTCACGGTCAGCTCGATGCGCTCACCCAACGGCGGGAACGCCGGATTTACTTCCACTACCAGACTGCCATAGGTGGTTCTGGGGTCTGCAGCCGCAGACTTCTGGACCATTTGGGGGCGCTTGAAGGTAAAGATGGCCTTACCGTCACGCGGGTCAGAACAGTACATCGACTGCCTCTTCTGAATGGACTCACCGCGCAGTGGTAAGCGTGTTCCTTCATGAATGATGGTCAACAAAGAGTTCCTTGCCTCGACCAGTTCGAAGGGTTTTGCCAGTGCCAATTGCAGGTTGTCATGGGCGATCCAGGCGGCACCTTCTGAGATGATACGGTCGCCTTTTTCGGAAATGTGCAGGGCAGAAACACCGAAAATTTCTGTCAGCTTGCTCTTTATAAGCGGCATGTTGACTAGGCCGCCAGTCGCAAGGCAGAGCGATAGGGTTTGTGGGTCGACATCGGCCTTGTCAGGTGCGAGCAGGGCATCGATCTCATTGATGCCCTGGTTGATCAATCTGGTGCAGACTTTTTCAAGCTCATAGCGCGTGAGCCAGATATCGATTTCGGTTTCTTCGGCGCTCTCGCCTTGATAGTAATCTGGCAGAAAAATATGTGTTTTTTCACGCGTGGAGAGTGTGATCTTGGCACGTTCGCACTGGGTGAGCAGTTTGGCGCGCATTCCAGGGTTGACCGACAGCTTTTCCTCGGCGGTCCAACCAAATTTGGCCGCATGTTGATCGGTGACGTAGGAGAGGATGGCATCATCCAGATAGTCACCGCCAACCGAATTGTTGCCCCGGTTGAGGATCTGCACCAGAGCACCATTAACTACTTTGCACAATGTGAGATCCAGTGTTCCGCCACCCCAGTCAAATACTAGGATCATCCTGTCCTCATAGAAAGACAGGGCGTCGTGAGTGTTATCCAGATCCTTGAAATAGCCATACAGGGCCGCAAGCGGCTCATGTACAAAGGTATCGACATGCACGCCCGCCTGCAGCAGCGCTTCGCGCAAGTCCTGACGACCTCGTCCATCCAAGGCTACCGGGATGGTCACGACTGCGCGGGTAAGGTCGGCCACCTGTTCTTCGTCCGATGCGCGGGCATGTTCAATCAGGTGATTGATGTAGTCGGCAATCACGCCAACAGGTGTCATCACCCGTCCATCGACGTTCACATGCTCCTTACCCAGCAGTTTTTTCGGGCCGCGCACGGTATTACCCAGAACACCTATGCCCAGATGCTCTAGCTTGTCGCGTGCACGCCGGCCACAGATTACCTGGTCGCCCTCGTAACGCACTACCGAGGGATGCGGGCGCCCCGTGTCATCAAACGAAGAGATCTTGCTTTCGCGGGTAACGACAGAAATCAGACTGTTGGTGGTGCCGAAGTCGATGCCTATTCTTTGAACCATTTGATATCCCTTTCGATGCTTTCTACAGCCAGTTCAATATGATGCGCGGCAACTTCCGTTTTCGGCTTTTCGCGTTGCAAGGCCGAGAGTGAGAGCTTAAGCGGTTCTAGCACATCTTCAGTCAGCAGGTTGAAAGCTCTTGCTTTGACCTGCCCAGTGTTGTCGCGCAAGTGGGTGCGTTTGGCCCGCTCGTCCAACTGCTGCTCCTCAAGCATGTGCTGCAGTTGGCTGATTTCCGCCTCCATTGCAGAAATTCGCTGAGCTTGCTCTGCAGTCGTCCGCTTATGTTCAGTTAGTTGCGTCCTGAGCCGCGCAGCTTCTTGCTCGCTATGCTCAAGTGCAGACTGCAGGCGTTTGCCATCGGTAATCTGCTCGTTTGCCCGTTGCTTGAAGTAGTCGAGCGTGTCGGCCAGCAAGCTCTCGTGCTTGGCATACTGCTCAGCTAGATAAAGGGCAACGTCACGATTGCTCCTATTACGTGATTGGCGTTTCTCAAGCAGCTCTGTGAAAAACACGATCGCCTGAGAGGGATCGCTTTTGCCGTTGGCAAGCAGCCAAAGCCCACCGATCAATAGCAGATTGTCGCGCTGAATGGCTAGTTCGGTCGGGGTCAAGATTGTCGAACCAGCAAGGGTGTCTGTTGCGCTGTCTGTCAGCAGAGGTACAACTGGCAGGGCCCGCACATGTTCGATCCGCCTGCTGTATAGCGCTGTAATGGCATTGCACAGGAACCGTTGCGGGGTGGAGTCGAGACCCTTATCTCCGTCCAAAATATCCTGAAACAGGTCATGCGACTCACGATGCCAGTTGATCCACAGAACGCTGGCAAGCCGAACACAAAAAGTCAGTAAAACATGACGCTGTGCGCCGTCACGACATTTGCTGGTAGCAACTGCTAGTAGCGCCAGCGCATTGAGTTGCGGGTCAGTTTTCCTCGCATCCTGAGCCACTTTATCCGCCAGATGAGCATCTAGTTCAGCGGCGGCTTGGCAACTGACTATGGCTCTGAAGTCGGCCTGGCTCAGGATAGCTGGCTTGATGTTCTTATCTTTGTCCACGCTGATTGCGAAGATCTGCGAAATAATCTCTGCGATCGGTTTGGCCTGTGTAGCTAGCTTCTTTTTTCTAGCCGGCTTGGCCTCAGCTGCCTGCTGTTGTGGCAATGCAGTATCTGATTCATGTCCGGTCATGGATCATTTCTCTCCAGTAAGGGTGTTGAACACGTCATCATGCCTGAGCTTTTTGCGGTACTTTTCGACCGAGGCCATGTCCTCGACCACCACCGCTTTACGGAAACACAGGTAGTTGAGCTTGCTGGTATCCTGCAGCGACCGGTACTTGGCGGGTAACCAAGTGATTCGTTCCTCGATATCTGCCAGCGTCGAATCGGAAAAGGATGGAATCAGATTCGCAAGAATGAACTCAGAGGACTGATCCACAGGCAGTTGCGCATCTGGCGATGCGAATGTACTACTGACTAAATCGTCACCGCAGAAAAAGGCGATAGTCCTGTCCAGATCTGGTAGACCTGAGGCTCTCTGCATCAAACTGAAGTCGTTTCTATTGAAACGGATCACGGCGCGCACAGCCGCTGCAAGCGGCGTAGTGTAATCTCTCAGAGAATCCAGTGCCTGATTGAAGCGTTTGTCGAAATCTTCGAACGTGGTGATGTCAGATAGGTGGTCTTTGGCTTTCAAACCGTGGAGGTAGCGCACCAGTCCGTCTACGTATCGGCTGACGGTGTCGCAGTATTTGACGGAGGCAGTGAATGCCTCGAGCAAAGGATCGGCAATACTGCCGGTAGAAAATTGCGCCCTGAAGGCCTGATCAACCTCAGCCAGTTGCTGAGGGTCGGCAATGCACACTTCAATCTTGAGGCTCTTTTCCAGCGTCTCATTGGCATAGGTGACACTAAAAAAGCCCCTACTTACTGACTTCAAAGCCTGAGTCAGTTCGGTGATAGAGCCAAGTGGCTGGCCGTTGAGTTCAATCTTGCTAACATTGCGTGCACCAATGTCGCCAAGCTGGATCGGTGTATTGATCAGCAGGCGTGTGGCGCCGAGCTCACGGTCACGATAGAACATGGTTGGATTGAGCAGTGGGTGCTCAAGTTCGTGCTGTTCGCGTACGGCAATCGACTTGAAAACCTGGTTGCAATAACGGCATGTATAGCGAGTCGGCAAGGCCGAGGAGCCAGGCTCAGTGCCTCTTTCCCATAATCGGTCCAGACCTGTTTCCTGAATCCATCCCAACGTTGGCATGCCGGCTCCTTGATTCGCGAGTGCATCTGTCGTAGACCCAACTCCGAGATTAGGCAAAATGCCATCGTTCTGTCCATGACTGTTACCTGGTTAGCCAGCTTAGCAGACAGCCTGGAACCGGATCGTAGGAGTACGTCTACCTCGCCATGCGGTAACCCGTCGTGCACTAGCACTTTCATGCGAGTTGCGCGGCGGTTAGACGACCTGGGCATTGAAGGGTTTCGGAAAGGACTTTCGTTGTCGCATGGGTATGCTGCCCATACAGTTACGGTGTGTTGCCCCTACGGTTGTTCAAAATCGACGGCTGCTATTTGGCAGCCTATGGAATGCGCTTCACTCATTGAAGTGATGGGCCAGAAATGCCCATCACTTCAAGAAAGAGATAGGTTATTAAGGTCGCACCAACGCCATCACCTTGCTGATGTAGTCCTGCTCGCCAATGAAGAAGACATGCAGAGCGTTCAAATCAGGTACCGGTAGCCCTTGTTGGCTCCACAGGTGCTCGATTCGCATGCGGTTTGTGTTCGGCGACAGGATGATCGACTCCAGCTTCACGCCCGGGTCACTCAAGCGCGCTTCCAGATCCTTAATGTTCTGTGAGAGCTGAATTTTGTCGCTGCCGGGACCTTCGTGTTCTAGTCCATGAGGATCGATGAAACAGATGCGTTGGCTGCCATCCGCTTTCAGGCTCCAGAGAATGAAGTCAGGATAAAAATTACCGGCCTCAAAGAAGCCAACTCCTTGCTTGACCAGGTTACGCAGCAGGAAAATACGTTCGCCGCGCTCCGCAAGGTTTACTTCGTGGGCTTCCAGCCATAGTCGCAAATCTTCGACGAATTGGAACTCGGACTTATTGAGGGCTACGGGTTGGATCTTCACTTTCTCACTGGAAAGCAGTGGCTCGTAAAGGTGCGCTGCAAGCTTCAGGCCTTGTACATGCCCATGATCACGCCAGCCAACCTGCGCTAGCTCTTCCTTCAGTGCCTTGATATCGTCGATCAGGTATTGCTCTGTTGCCTCGACGATCAGCTGGTAGTTAATGTCGTCGGCCGGCAGGTTGGCGTTGTCGCGTGCCAGCAGAACCAGCTCCATACGCGGATCGAGATATTTGCGCTTTTGGTGATTGAAGCAGCGCTCCAGCGCGCCGCTGAGCAGTTCGAAGGCTATCGACTGCCAGTGGCGCAGGTTTGCCATCGAGGGTGCCCACCAATGCGCTGGCACTAGGATGCGATACCAATCCGGTGTCTCCAGCAGAGGGCGTAGTGCTTCAGCTTTTACGATTACGTTATCCAGGTGTCGCTGGCGACGGAAGCGCTCAAGGTCAAACCACAGTTTGTCCCAGTCGAGCATTGAAAGGCGCATGGCATCGAAGTTGCGATATGGGTTTACAACCGCTTCGGGCGACTGGCCTGCTATTTCTGCAGCCTGGATCATCTGCAGTCGAGGAAAACGATCAACTACAAATGGCATCCCGCCCTTGATCAAACCAGGAGGGAGGGCATCTATGCTGATATTCACGATAGGGCCGTGCTTCCGGAAATCGTATTGCTCTTGGGTATCTTTGCGGAACTTGGAGCGGAGAATCTTCAGCTTTTGGCCAAAGTCATGGGTGACGTTAAGGGTGATTTCCTCGACATGAGGCGCATCGTTCGGCGGTAGACCTTCGCTTTCGAGGAAGTCACGGAAGGTCGCCATAAAGTCAGCCTGCACACCGAACACGTTCAGCGTTTCCAGGAAGTGAATATCCCGTGGTGGGTTCACTGGCTGATAACGGCTGGTACGCATCAGGCTCATCTCTTTGCCTTTCAAACGCACGCCGCGCCCGAACAGCTGAATGATTTGTGCTCCTTCACTTTGGCCCATGCGCATAAGGCCGAGGCTGGATACCCGCCAGCAGTCCCAGCCTTCGATGAACTTCTTTGAGCCGACCAGCATGTGAATTGGGGAGGTTGGTTTATGTACATCGCCGAACACCGGCTCGCCAAATTCACTGGGTCGTACCTCGGCCAGGGAGTGCTTGTGTTCCAGTTCGTCCTGAACATGCTTGGCCAGCGCCGCCGCATCACCGACGTTGATGACGCCAAAGGGTTGATCGGCTTCACCAACCTTCAGCAGCAACTCGCCGCTGTCGCCTTTAACGCGCTCGACCACTAGGTGACCGCCGCCAGGGGCATGGAACAGACGCTGGCAGATGTCGGAATAGAACTGTGCTGCGCTTTGCTTCAAACCCTTCAGGTAAGGGAAGGACTGCACGAAGATGTCGCGGCCTTGAGCATCGAGCAGGCCGGTCTGCTGGCTGTTGCCATTGAGCACGGTATGGATGAGAGTGGTAAAGGCTTCACGGTGGGCGAGGAAGCGCGCCAGGAAATCGAGAATCTGCGCCACATCGGATGGCGATACGCTTTCCTCATCGACCTTGCGCCCGGTGACGCTGGCACCGACAAAGACCCACAACGGCTTTTCCAGGTTGTAGCCGGTGTAGCGATTACCCGCCTCGGTGAACATGCGCAGCTGCTGATAAAACCCCAACAGGGCAGCGGTCAGGTAGGTGTCCTTGTGAGCCAGCTCATCCCTAGGCAGGTTGAAGATGCGGTAGTCCTTGCCGTAGCCGTCCGCATAGAAATAGCGGTAGCTGTAATCGAACAGCACTGCTTTGGCGTAGCTTTCAGCCAGCACGCGGTCGTTGGCTGCCTTGACTGCCTGCTTGAAGGTGGCGGAATACTCGAAGGTGAAGCCCTTGGCCGCCAACTTGTCGCGCTTACTTTTCCAGTCGCTGCCGCTCATGCCACGGTGGCCTTCGTCCACCAGCAGCAGGTTGCCATCGCCAAAGCTGTCGACGGCCATTTGTTTGACCTTTTGTTCGTCCGCCAGTTTGGTGATTTCAGTCAGCAGCGGCACGTCGAGGGCGTTTTGCCCGCGTGAGATCAGGTCGCTTTCCTGGCGGAGTGGCTCCGGGTAAAAACCGTTCTCGCGCAGCTCTCGCTCGTGCTGCTCGGACAAGCGTTCGTTCGGCGACAGCACAATGACCCGGCTGAAAGCATCGGCCTGCCCGGTCGCCCGCGCATGCTGGGCAAACTGCAGTAAATTCACATGCATGAGCAGCGTCTTGCCGCTGCCAGTGGCGTTTTGCAGGCAGAGCTTGTTGAGGTCTTCAATAGCGTACGCGCCGATGCCCGTTTCGCGCCCTTGGCCTTGGTGATGCAGATTGAAACGCTCGATAAACTCATTTAGTACCGCGCAGAGGCCCTGGCGGTCGTTGAAATAACGGTCGAGGTAGATTTCAACAAACAACAGAGTCAGCCACTGGAAGTACTTCCAGGCGATTTCTCCTTTGTGCTTACGCCGGGCATTAATGGCTCGCGTATGCGCTACCAGGTTGGCGTCATAACGCTCCAGCTCGACCGGGGTCAATGTCGCATTGGCAGGCAGGTGCGAAATCAGCTTCGCCAGAAAGCGGTGCTTGCCGTCCGGGCCGATGCCCGGCTCGGCGCTACGCAGTGATTTAGCGATTATCTCCAGTGGCCGCACAGTGCGGCCTTCATCCTTGTGAGTCACCAGCGGGTCGATACCAAACAGGCTTATGAGGTACTGATTGAGTACCAACGCATCCTGAAAGTGACTGGCTACCAGTGGTGGCTGAACTTTGTTTTTACGCGGGGCGCGGGCCATCTCAAGCGTCCTCCCACATGCGCTGGGCGAAGGCTTCTTCGATCAGACGCACGCGTGTGGCGGCATCGCCATCGCTGGGCAGAGCATGATTGCCACTGATGTAGATATAGGCGTATTCACTTTCACGCGGGTTGATGCCGCGCTTGTTCAGCCATGCTTCCAGCGCGGCTTGATCGCGACCGGAGTCGCCTGTCAGCTTACGCCAGATCACCAGCACACGCTCACGCGACAAATCGTCTCCCGGTACGCGGAGGATGTGGCCTTCCACAGCACGGAACCAGAACTCGCCATCGTCTCGTTCCTTGATGGAGCTGGAACGCCAGCGCGTATCCTGATCTTTGGGTAGCTCCGGATCAGTTTCACGAACCAGTTCAATGGCATAGCGGCGCGGTTGGTCGAGGTGGGCGACATGCAGACCAATCAGCCAGTTGAAGGTTTCCACCAAGTCGATGGTTTTCTCCACTTGGGCATCGCTGCCAGGCTGCTTGACCTTGAGTTTGTAGGACGTGGGATCAGTAAACTCACGCACATTGAGCAGGCTTGGGCTGCCGGCGGTTTCAAATTCCAGCCAGTACTTGAGCAGATATTCGCGTGCCATCTCAACGGAATCGGGTGCGCTGATATTCAGGCGCGGAGTGTCTGGCAGTTGCAGATTATTTAGCGTGTCCTCGAAAGACTCTAGGCGAATATACTTCAGGCAATGGCTAATACCTTCCCGAGACACGGGTTTTCCTTCGCTCCAGTCTTTGGAGTAGGCCGCTTTCTGAATGCGAGGTTTTAACACCGTATCGAAATAGGCCCCCATCTCAACTAGGATATATTTTCGATTGCCGCCATCTTCTCTGTTGAGATTTATTACGGCATGCCCAGTTGTCCCTGAGCCGCCAAAATAATCGAGTGCAAATTGCGAGCTGCCTAAGCCTGATACACGCAAACAGTCCTCTACGGCATATATTGACTTAGGGTATGTAAATGGGGTTGCACCAACAAAAAAGTGTTTTAGAACGCCTGTTCCATGCTCAGTGGCCGAGTACTTTGCATCAATCCAGTTGGTGGGGGGGAGTACACCATCTGAGCCTGGGCGAAATTTATAGTAAATAGTAATGCTGCCATCATCGTTAGTTTTTGCCTTATAGTTTCCAGGTGTTCCTTTGACATTACTGGGCTTTCCTCTCCAAGTCCTTTCACCGCCTGAGTCGTCAATCGGGAAGACAGCTACTTCACCTTGTTTTGGCGATTCTATGTCAGTCCATATTCTTTTGTCTTCATCCCAGCTCATATTGGGGGCGCGAATAGACTCCCCCATCACGTATAAGGGGTAGAAAAGAGATGGTCGGTCTTTTCGCTCTGAGTTTGATCCCCTTTTTCTAAAGAGCTCCCACATAAAATTGCCATTTTCATCTTCCTGCTTGTAGCGTGCTGACTGCTTTTCGCTACGAGGAAGTTTTTCCAGTTCGCCTACAGAAGTATTTCTGGCGAAAATTGCGTACTCATGTGCTTGCGCTAAACCACTCGGAACGGGACGGCCAGACGGGTTGATACGGACGGCAATAGTACCGAGCAGGTTATCCTGACCGAATTGCTGCTCAATAAGGTAGCTGAGCTCACGTTGCTGATAATCATCAATTGTGGCGCACAAAACACCGTCGATGCTCATCAGGGCTGGAGTAATGGCAAGCCGATCTGCCATAAGTGAGCACCAAGAGGAGCTGCGATAGCCGTTCTTGTATGCAATAGGCCCAGCATCTGTATTGTAGGGCGGGTCGATATAAACGGCTTTTATCTGCTTGTTTAATCGGGTTTGTACAAGATTAAGAGCCTGGAAGTTATCACCGTGTAATAAAATTCCGTTGCAGCTCTCATCAATGTCTACCAAGCTCGCAAGCAGCTGTGCTTTTTTATCTTCGCCAAGAAAGCGGGTGTCGATACTCAAAAATGGGTTGGCTTTCAAAAAGTCCACAGTGAGAGGTTCACTGTACCCGGGTTGTGCCATGTCTGCCTTGATTTCATCAATGGCAAATAATTTCACCCACTCTTCCCGCTGCTGTTCATTGATTGCAATTTCTGGATAGAAACTTTCCGGGATGCGATCCAGGGTGATGCAGTACTGGGACTCGATAACAAATTTTTTCTTGAGCCAGAGCTTTTTCTGGAAGTCTTCGAGTTGTGCGAGGAAGTCGACAATGCGACGTGCAATCTTGCGCAGCACGCGCAGCTTTTTCAGGTATTCATCCACGCGCGGAGCATCGGCTGCCTCGATGTCGTCGAGGCGAATGATCTCGTTCTTTATATAGAAGTCCAGTTCGCGGCGCAGGAAGCCACCTAGGTTTTTATGGATGAAGTAGTCCATGGTGTTGCGCGCCGTGAACTGGCCCAGATACTTGGCTAGCAAGGTGCGTGTTGGCTGCTTATCGGTGGGGGCTGGCGCAAATAGCGGCTCTTCAAAGGCGCGAAGCTCAGGGTGTTTGAAAACTAGATTGGCGAGTTGCTCGCCTACTACCTGTTCGGCCTCCGCCAGACGTTTCTGTTGCCAAGTGCTGGCTTGGCCGGACTTCGTGCTGTCAGGGCGGTAGTCGAACTGCACGACGAGCTCCGGTAGACCTCTATCGTTGGTTTCCAGCTTCAGCGGTTCTGCCGCGTGGATTATAAAGAAGCGCTCCTGGCCTTCCTTGACGTTGTTGTGTTCACCCTCTGCTGCTGCGGCCAGGCGGAAATGCACCTTCAGCGGGGTTGTGATTGCTGGTTGGAATTCGAAGCCGCTTTGCGGGCCTTGTTCCTTGGCCTGGGCTGCGATGAGGTCAAAGGTGAAATTGCTGAGCGCTTCGCTCGATTTGATGTAGTACTGGTCTTTGTTGGCCCAGTGCAACATGACTTCGCGGCCATCGTAGGGCACGGCATAGGGTGCGGCGCGGCTGTCGTTTTCGGCAACGAAGTAGCGCTTCGACATGAAGTCGCCCTTGTCGTAATAGCGGCTGAAGAATCGGTACAAGTGTTCGTACACTTGAGCATCGTCAGCCAGTACGCCACCACCATCGCGTGCGTGCTGCTGGGCAAGCTCGTATTCTTTACCGACCTTGGTACCGCGATATTCAGGCTTCATTTCACCCGTGGGTAGGAAGGCGTCTTCTCCCAGCGTCTCGGTGACTTTTACGCGGGCAGCTTCAAGGGTGTCATGGGCGTTGCTTTGCGATTGGCTGGCAAAGTGGGCGTCTATCTCGCTGCCCAGTTCGTTATCGATAAAGTTTTTGATCTGCGCGCTACGGGCGTGAAGGATGCGGTACAGACCGAAGTCGAGCTCTGGTTGATTCAGCTGGAAGAGATCACCCAGCAGGGCGATAAATTGGTCTTTTTGCTTGCTCATATGTACTTCTCAAAAATGGGTCAGGCGTAGTGCTTGAAGTCGTTGCTGTCGCGAATCAGAAGTTGCATCAGCTTGGGATGGATAAAGAGCTTTTCCTTACCGACCTGCACTTCTTGCAGAACACCGATGGCGACCAGCTCTTTGAGGTAGCGAGAGGCGGCCTGGCGCTGGGCAATCTGTTTGTCGACGACGTTGCTGATGCGGCAGTAGGGTTGCTCGAAAATCACGTCCACCAGCTCGCGGGAATAGGTTTTTGGCAGCCGTTCCCGAACGAATTGGGTGGTGTGTTCGGATAGGCTGCGGATGGCGGCAATTTTGGCGCTGGTCCAGCGAGCGGTTTCTTCCACGGCGCTGAGCATGTACAGCAGCCAGGGTTCCCAAGCTTGCTCACGGATTACATCGAGCAGCAGACGGTAGTATTCGGCTCGGTGGGCGATGATGTAACGGCTAAGGTAGAGAATCGGCAGATTCAGCAAACCTTCCTGGATCAGGTACAGGGTGTTGAGCACCCGCCCGGTACGGCCATTGCCGTCGGTGAACGGGTGAATGGCTTCGAACTGATAATGGCCGACGGCCATGCGCACCAGTGGGTCCAGGTCAGTCTCTTTGTGCAGGAAACGCTCCCAGTTGGCGAGCAGGTCACGCAAGCGATCTTCGCCCTCCGGTGGGGTGTAGATGATCTCCCCGGTACTGTCATTGGCCAATTGGGTACCTGGCACCCGGCGTATATCCATGTTCACGCCTTTGAGCGTGCGACAAATCTCGACTGCCGTGCCGGTGGAGAGTGGGCGCTCGGTCAGCGACTGGTAGCCATGATGCAGGGCCTTGCGGTAGCGCAAGGCTTCCTTGGTTGCGGGGTCGGCATGGTTGTCGCCATCTTGGGCGTGCTGGAAGATCAAATCCGTGGTGGTGACGATACTTTCGATCTCCGAGCTGTCCTTGGCTTCCAACAGCGGGATGGTGTTGATCAGCATTGTCTGGTTAGGGATCAACTCGGCCGCCTGTTTCAATTCGGCCAAAGCTGTGCGCGCCTTAATGCAGAGTTTGAGCACTGCGCGGGTTTCAAGCTCAGCTGCCGGCGGTAAGGGCGGAAGCTGGTTATAGGGCTTGTCGGCCTGCCAGGGGAAGTGGGATGCAGTCATGGATGGGAGCCTAGTCCTTGGGATATCCATCTAAAAGCAAGGGCGCTCTGATGAGCGCCCTTTTCGTGGCGTCAGTGTAAACATGTGTGCTTTACGTGTCGCTAATTTTTGATTTCTGCGACATGTTTTGTTCTTGCGTCGCTAGTGGCGACATGTTTGTGAAACGTGTTCTTGAAATTGAGTTTTCGCGACATATCAGGCGACTGCCCAGCGAATGGTAAAGAGCGCTTGAGAACGGCTGGAACGGTGCAGGCGTTTCTCAAGTGCCTCGATGAGTGCATCACGACGTGCTTCGATCTCGTCCTCCACGGAGAAGATTTCTTGGCGCTGGCGGCGTTGTTCGCCTTCCACTTTGCGAATGTCGTCCTGGAGACGGCGTGCCTCGTCCATACTCTGGGCGGTACGGGCTTGCCGCTTTAGGCCTTTCAACTTGAGCTTGGTGTCTTGTAGTGCCTGCTCGGCAGAAAAGATGCGGTCTTCGGCCCAGGCATCCAGTTTTTCACGCTCCTGCTGGAAAAATTTGTCGTTTTGCTCCAGCGCCTGGCTCAATGCTGCATCGAGCTGGCGACGGGCGTTGCCATGCAGATCATCTGGAGGTGTGGCCTGGGCCGGCGTGGCCGTGGCATAAAGCTGGAAGAGCTTCTCGCAGGTTTCCTGGTCAAGCAACTCACCGGTATCTGCCATAGCGGTGAAAATCAGGTGTTCCTCACGCTGGAAGCTGTCGAGTTCCAGCAAGTTGAGTTGCAGCCAGCCCTGCTGACCGACCAGCTGCTCGATCACGCTGATGCGAGGGTTACGGTCTTCCTGCCATTGCGCATAACTGAAGCGCAGAGTGGCTGTAGGGACAGGAGCATTACGTCCCTGATCGAGTACGTATTCTCCCAATGGGTGCGTCAGGCGGTAGATTCGGGTGTTTTCAATCTGAGCTTGTTTTGCCAGCTCGCCCTTGCGAATGAGTTGGTAGTGCCCGGTTGCGATCTGGGGGAGGGGCGGTAGGCTGAGGTCGAAGGTCAGTAGCTTGCTGTCGAACCTTGCTTGTTCTGCCAGGATGTACTGGGTCAGCTGCCAAAAAAGACGCGTGATTCTATCTAGTTGGCTTTCAGCGCGTTCTTTGTGGGTTTTGAGCAGGCTGTGGATGTCAGCGTCGAAATTTTCCAACAGGAGCTTTTCGGTTTCCAGCATGCGTGCCTGGATATCCGCATCCAGTTCCGTGCGCAGTCTGGCGAAAGCTGCGTCGATCTCTTGAGGCGTGCGGCAGCGGTCGTAGATTTCGGCAATGCGTTTCTCGAAGTCGATGCCGACTTCGATCCTGCCGAGTACTTGGTCAGACGCACCGAAGACACCATCGAACAGCTGAAACTTGTCCTGCAGTAGCTCCAGTACGCGCTGGTCTGCGGCATTGCGTTGGTTAAGGAAATTGATCACAACTACGTCAAAGCGCTGCCCGTAGCGATGGCAGCGACCAATGCGTTGCTCCACGCGCTGGGGGTTCCAGGGCAGGTCGTAGTTCACCACCAGGGAGCAGAACTGCAGGTTCACACCTTCGGCGGCCGCCTCGGTGGCAATCAGGATTTCGGCATTATCTCGGAAGTGGTCGATCAGCGCGGTGCGGCGGTCGATAGCAGGAGAGCCGGTGACTCGGTCGCTGCCATGGTAACGAGCCAGCCAGCGCTGATAGATGCCGGTAGCGGCTTCACCCTGATTGCCACCGCTGAAGGTGACAATTTTGCCGGCGTGACCATGAGCCTCGAGAAAGCGGGCCAGGTATTCCTGGGTGCGGCGGGATTCAGTGAAGATCACCGCCTTACGCGGTGCGCCCATACCGGACATACGTGCGAAGCCTTGTTCCAGCGCGTTCAGCAGTGCGAAGGATTTTTGGTCTTCACGAATGTTGTGAGCGATCTCGATATAAACGTCGAGCTCTGCGATTTCTTTACTCAGCAGCTCGAAGTCGACTCCGCTGGCTGAGTCATGGGTCTCGTAGTTGGCCGACTCTTCCGCTGCTTCGAGAAGGTCTTCCTCCAGGTCGTCTTCTTCAATCAGGTGTTCGAACCATTCCTCATCGATGCTCTGGCGGTCCAGCAATTTCTGCAGGCGTGCTTTGATGGCTTGCAGTGTGGCGACTACAGCCTCCGTGGACGAGGCCAGCAGCTTGCGTAGAATAAGGGCCACGAGATGCTTCTGGCGCTGTGGGAAACCATAGCTGAAGTCGCGGTGCAGATACGCGGAGATGAGGTCGTAAAGCCTCTGCTCGTCATCGCTAGGGGTAAATGGTGTGGTCAGCGCATGGCGCTGGGTATAGGGCACGTACTCAAGCACATCCCTACGCAGTGTGCGCTTGATAAAGGGTTGCAAACGGCGGCGTAAAGCTGCCAGGTCGCCATCAGTGTTGTTGTACTGAGCTCGAAAGCCGCGCTCATCGCCGAAGATGTCATCGTCAATCAGCGAGCTGAGACCATACAGCTCCATGAGTGAGTTCTGCAGCGGTGTGGCCGTTAGCAAGAGCTTGCGTCGCCCGGCCAGTGAGCGTTTAAGTGATTGCCCCGTTTCGTTGCTTTTTCGGTGGGCGTTACGCAGCTTGTGGGCTTCATCGATGACGACTAAATCCCAGGGAACATTGCCCAACTGCCCTTCCATCCGCGCAGCGAAGTGGAGTGACATGATGCTGATAACGTCGCGGTCCAACGGATCGTAGATGCCATCTTGGCGAAGCTGCTTCCAGGTCCGGGCATCCAGCACCTGGGAGGGTAAATTGAATTTGTCGGAAAGCTCCTGCGCCCATTGCTTGCGCAGTGCCGCAGGGCAGATAACCAAGAGGCGGCGACGGCGTTCGGCCCAGAGCTGTCCTAAGACTAGGGCGGCTTCAATCGTTTTACCCAGACCGACTTCATCAGCCAGCATCACGCCTTTGCTCAGTGGGTTTTGCAGGGCAAAAAGGGCGGCATCAATCTGATGAGGGTTGAGGTCGACACTGGCATCGAAAAGCGACTGGGAAAGCCGGTCTTCCTCGCTGGCTGCACGGCGACGTGTTAGCTCCCAAGCAAAATACTTGGCGTGGTGAGGGGTGAGCGTACCTTTCGATTCAATAGTCGGCATTGATTGCTCTCTGTTGTTCCTATTAGCCCGTTTTGCTTTTAGGTGTCTGGATATGCAGACTTTTAGATAAAGCGACTATAGCCAGTGGGCCGGGAGTTTGAGGGCATAGTTTTTGGCTACCCTCTCTAAGGCAGTCAGTATTTCTTGGTGTCGAGCGGTATCAGCAGGCTGCCACGTTGAGCGGCGATCCAACAAGGATTTCAGCTCACTCAGATTGTGCATCCCCAAACGATGGAGGTTGCCCCAGCTCGGGATACCAAAAAGGTTGTAAATCACTACGGTAGCGTCACGCTCACTGGCGAGGCGCTTGTTGCCTGTCAGCTTTTCGGCGGCTTCCTCGGCGTCATCTCGGTTGTCGTAGGTATTGAGTAACTTCATGGGGGCCTTGAGTTGAGGTTTTGAGAAATTGTACTAGCTGCCATTGCTTCCATGCCTATCCCTTCAAGACCATTTGTTCCGTATCACCTCATTCCAGCGCGGATAACACAAAAAAAGATGCTTTTATTACAGGCCTCATGTGCCGATGACCACCCCAGGATTGGCCAAGGGTGGTCTGTCGGGCAGGATGATTAAGCTCTCGGGTTAATAGCTGCCTTGGTCGGCCAGTGATATGCAGCCTTCACGGCCCACCACTACATGATCCAATGTCTGAGCGCCAATCATGTTGAGAGCATTCTTGAGGGTAATGGTCAGTACGCAATTGGCTTGGCTGGGCTCGGAATCGCTAGAAGGACGGTTGTGCACTAGGATCACGGCTGCTGCGTTATGCTCCAGGGAGATCTTGACCGCCTCTCGAGGTGAAACGCAGGCAACTTCTAATTCACCCCTGAATAGTTCCTTGAAGCCTATAACCCGGTGCTCGGTATCGAGCAGTAACAAAGCAAAGACTTCGTAATCATGGAATTGCAGCAGGGTTTGTAGGTGACTGAAGACGAGTCTACGCTCGGTCAACGCCCGTCCTTTAGACAGACGATACATCGCGAGTTGTTGAGCCATCTGCAGGATGTCGGCTTCGGTGACCGGCGATTCCATGACATAGGTGTCGGGCGTTTCACCGACTTTGAGCTTGGGATATTTCATGCTGGTATTCCTATCCGAACGCGTGAAAGCACTGGAGGATGGGTGGCACAATTACTAGAAGGGCGGGCGGGATTAAATGATTCCGAACGCCCCTGTAGGCGAGAGCGCTCGGCAGTTATTTGGCTCGATGGTTCACGCAACGAGTTGTAAGGCTGCATCGAGTGCCTTCTGTTTGATAACTGCGCCTTGACCAAACCATGCCGAATCCATTCGATACTCAGAGCTTCTGGCGCGCCTTTCATGATCCACGTACTCAGTCACAGCGTTCAGCAAGCCCCATGCTGTTCCGCGAGTGGACTCCATTTCAGATCCTCGGCCTTTACCTTCGTACAGGCTCTGTACCTTCTCCATAGCTCGTTTGTTGGGCAGTACATTGGGAATGGGGTCATGCGCACTGGTGTCGCACAGCACCTCCATGAAGAAGCTCATGGCCTCAGGCCATTGAACCTTACGTTCCGCGAGTGCGCGCATCCGATACATGAATTCGTCCCATTGCGAGACGGCAATGCCTAGTTGTTTTTTTACTGCATGTGAATCAAAGCGCGTGCTGTGTGGAACCTTGATTGCGTGGGGGGCTCCGCTCAGTGAGATGGTCAGGGTGTTGTTGCACACCACGCGCACAGTAGTCGGAGTTGCGGTGGTGGCCAGTGTGCCGTCACAGGAGGTGGCTAGCAGCAGATAACCATTGACCTGATCGTTACCTTTCAAGGCAATACCTTGCCCGGTACGGGCGAGAGCCCAGAACTTGCGACCGCCTTTAAGCACTCCAGCGGTTTCCAGCTCGTAACCGGAGACCTCGGTGAGATCCCGGTAGAACTCCAGCACCTCACGCGGCTGCACCACTTGATAGCGATTAGATACCACCGATAACGGTGCTTTGGTGTCGGAGCGGTACAGCACCTTCTGTTCCGGAAAGGAGTGGATCGAGCCCAGGGTGCCGATAGTGTCTGATTTGAAATGCACTGGGCTGTCCTGGATTTGCCAGTTCATGCCGGCTTCGCGCTGCCAGACTTCTAGCGGTTGTTGGGGCGATAGGCGACTACCCAGGCCATGCCAGGGCGTTGCGCCAACGTAAGCCATTTGTTCAATGAGGTGGGCCATGAGGATTTTCCTTTTCATTTGCGCACTGCGAAGCCGCTGGGAATTCAGCAGGGATCAAATAGCGTGCGGGAGATGTAACAGCGAGGGGGAGTAGCGGATTAGATGCGGAGCGCTTGCATCAAGTGCGGGACGAGCAGTTCAAGCGTAATGACGGCAGCTAAACGACAACCCACAGTTGAGACAACCGTAATTGTCGAGCACCTGATCATCGATAATTTCACCGAGTTTAGCCCCGGTGATACAACCGGTTGCGGCACCGATCAATCCGCCGAGAATGGCGCCAGTCATAGTGCTCGCTGCAACGGCAACGGGGCCACCGACGAGGCCCATGACAGCACCGGCCTCCGCGCCAGCGAGGGCGCCTTGCGCGCCTTGGGTGGCGCCACCGAGGGTCCCGATGAGCGCGCCGAATTTCCTGGCGAAATCTTTGGTTATTACAGAGGCGGATTGGCAGTTTGGGCACTGGGTGGTGGTCATGAGAGATTCCTATGCAGAGTTGATTAGGGTTGCATCGTTGCGCGGCATAGAGCCCTCCAAGCAGATCGCCTGGACGATCTGCTTGGATGTGAATTACTGAGTCGGGAGTTGTTTGTTGCGCAGAAATTCAGGTTTGTGATGTAGGGCCGAGATTTTTTTGACTGTAAATTTCAAATTGCGGGCAGCCGCCTTCTGCTATTCACGCTATTCGTAGCGTGAATAGCAGGGAGGGGTGATTGGCGAGTGCCAATGAGGCATTTCCAGCCGTGGCGATGCGTTACAGCAGTCGTCCATTCGTCGGATTAGCGGCGTGTTCTGGCGCGGCATGGCTTGATTTGTGCATTTTTTTCTTAACCTAGAATCTGTTTGGATCTTGCTGGATTGGTTCGGATCGAGTTGGACGAGTTTGGGGATAGACATTTCGGAGTGGAAAATCCCATGAGAACTAAGTTATCTGCCTGAGAACTAACTTTCGGAGGGTCCAAGGCACGTATCCGCCTACGCGCGCGCTCGCGAGGTAAACAGTCATGATCCGTCAGGAGCCACGGTACTGCGTTGTATCCCCCCCCTGACAAGCTTCCGTAAAACTTCTACGCCAGCACAGGTAATTTCCCGAACGAGGGACACCCTTTAAAGTGGCTTCATCTCGTACCTACGACACTGGAGCTCACAAAATGGCAGAAAGTAGCACTACCCAACCTAGAGTTTTACGAATCAAGGAGGTGCTGAAACGTGTGGGGTTGTCGCGGTCAACGCTATATGACCGGATGAATCCAGCATCACCGCGTTACGACGATTCGTTCCCGAAGCGGGTGAAAATTGGCAAATGGGCGGTAGGTTGGCTTGAGTCGAGCATCAATGAGTGGATTAATTCATTGATTGAGAAAACCTCAGCCAGTAAATGACAAAAGCTCAAGATTCGTCCATCTAAACATCAATTGTGCGTACTAACTTAAGAGAAAAATTGAGTTTATTGAAGGCTTGATTCAGGCGGGCTATTGATTTTTGTTTGCTATTTATCTGGGGTGGATGAGGCGCGTGAATATTGGTTTATATGTTATTAGAAGTGTATGAAGTCAGTATTAGAAGATAGTGGTGAATATCGGGTGCATAACTATCAGTGGGGTGGTGATTAGATTTGTCGAGTAAAGGATGGTGGCTAGTTGTTCTAGAAGCTTGTATTGATTATTGAAGTGGTGGGTTATGAATCTTAATGAATGGGAGTTTGTCGATGCTTATAGAGAAAAAGTTGTTGAAAGCCTCTATGATCCAATAAGTGGTCAAGAGTCTTCTTATCGCAGTGATGACGGTATGTTATTTGATTCTGTTAGCAGTATCATGAAGCTAGTAAGTGTGGCAGAAACGTCCTTAGGGGACGTTTTTAAAGGGGGAGTGCTTGGGGTTAAAGAGGATATGGTCTTAACAAAAGCGCAACAGTGCATCGTTGCTGCTGTCGTGATTGACTATTTTAAGCTTGAAAGAGACATGGTGTTGTTTAAGGTTAATCCTTATGTGCGTGCTGTTTGTGAATGTTATAAAAGTATTAGACCTTCAAGTCCTTTCAATGTAGAGAAGACGGAGTTGCCTGAATGCTTTAATAGACTAAATGATTTTGTTAGTGCGGTGCGAAAACAAATCTCTAGTGGAGGGTTCAGGCGGGAAATGTCGGCGCACGTCCGTTCTGTTAATAAAAACTACGCTGGTTTGCTGGAGTACATAGATGCCTTGTTTGCACGGTACGCTCGGTTATTGGTATTAAGAATTGATTTCTCTTACGGGAAAGGTGAGTTTGAAATTGAAGATTTCATTAAGGTGCATGAAAGGGAGGATGTATTAAATCTTGTTTCAGAACAGATTGTTCGGCACCGCAAGCAGTTACTTCATCACCTGAAAAGCAAGCGTCCTGAGCTGGGGATGGTGGGGTATGTATGGAAGTTGGAGTATGGAAAGGAGAAAGGCCATCATTACCACATGATGTTCTTCTTGGACGGCGCAAAGGTACGGAAGGATATTGTCATCGCACAGCTGATAGGTGAACACTGGAATGAGGTAATCACGCAAGGGAAGGGCGTGTATTACAATTGCAATGGTGACAAGGGTAGGTATAAGTTTTGTGGCGTAGGAATGATTAATTACCATGAGGCGGAGAAGTTGAGTAATCTTAAGGAAAAGGTAGCAATCTATCTTACAAAGGTTGATCGATATGTAAGCGCTTGTATGCCTGGGAATAGGAGAACTTTCGGTAAGGGTAACGCCCCGAAGATGAGTGAGCAGTCAGCGGGAAGGCCGAGAGAGTATTAATATCAGTCAGGGCTGTTATGAGTTGGAGGTTGGGCGATCCTAACGGCGGCGGAAACGATGGGGTCGTTCTTTATCCAGCGTCTTAATGTTTTTTCGATGGTGTTCTGTGCGGGGTATCTCGTGTCATTATCCTGCATGTGTTTTTTGACCTTGGGCAATATCGCTTTATATGCGTCTAGCTCTTTGGCCCAGCCTTTCGGCGGCCTTAGTTCATCAAGTTGCTTGCAGGCTTCTTGCTTGGTTTGAAGATAACGATCTTTGCGCGCTAGACCACCTTCTTTGGCAATTTCTGATCGTGTTTTGATTTTCTCTTTAAAGAATCGTTGGTCGCCTGTATAAAGCTCGTATAATCCACGATATAATATTCTTACTCCTAGATCTGCACCGAAAGTCAGGTGCAGGGCTGTCGCGTGAATTATGCTTGAGTAAGCATTTTTTATATGATGGAAGGCGGCGGATTTTTCCTTTCCGAAAATGAGTTTTAGTTTATTATTAAGCTCGGTTTTGTTGTTTGGATGCGGTTCTGGACGCTCTTCAAATATTTTATCAAGCTTAATTTTATTTTTGTCTGGTATCTTTCTACGAAGCATCATGTATCGCTTGACTACGATGTCTAGCACCTCGTTTGCAGCATTTTCTATGTCAATCGATATTAAATATCTATAAATCGGGGTGTCCTTCAAGCTAGGTAGGGTGAACTCTTCTGTGGGATGCACTTCGTCAAGGATGAGTTCCAGTTGAGACTTGGGTGATGCAGTCCAACTATCGAAATCCAAAAAATATTTTATGGTGATGTGATTAATCATGTTGGGTGTGCTAGTTGGTTGGGCGCAATTTATTTTTTTGCGATGAATGTGCAAGGTTTTATTATCCTTGGGTAGTCGTTGGGCGCAGCTACTTCGCAATAGCTGCTTTTCTTTAAGCCGGGTTAGTGGCTGTTGTGTTCTCAGCCAGCGACTTGCAGATGAAGCGGGCCCAATCTGTCATGAGTCCTCGTCGCTTGTCGAGGAAGTCTGAGCGAGAGTACGCCCCCTCAGTTTGATCACGCTCGTCATGTGCTAACGCCATTTCACACACCTCACGTGGGTAGTGCGTGCATTCACCTGCCCAGTCTCGAAATGAGGATCGAAAGCCGTGTCTAGTGATCTGCTTGTACCCCATGCCATGCAGGAGCGTTCGTACTGCGTTTGCGTGCATGGCTCCTGTCTTGCCCTGGCCTGGAAATAAAAAGGCGCTTCCCTCATCTCGCGGGATGCTCTTCACCAGCTTTACGACTTCCTCTGCAAGCGGAATTACGAAAGCCACTCGCATCTTCATTCGCTCATCTGGCAGCGACCAAGTTTCAGCGTCTAGATCAAACTCATCCCAACGAGCGAGCCTGACCATGTGGGCGCGTGCGCTGGTCATGATCAGCAGTTGAGCGGCCCAAGACGGAGGCGTGGAGTTTGCCCTCAGCTTTATCATCAGATCCGGCACATCCTGCCAGCGCAACGCTTCAAAGTGCTCGCGCTTCCGAGCCTTCTTCTTTTCAGCACGGCTCAACAGATTGTCTAAATGCCCGCGCCAGCGAGCAGGGTTCTCGCCCTCTCGCAGGTTGCGTGCCTTGGCGGCGTCCAAGACTTGCTCAATTTGCCCACGTACCTCATCGGCGGTTCGCGTTTTGGTAGCCCAGATAGGTTGCAACACTTTGAGCACTTCGGGAGTGCCGATGTCTTCGGCTGACAGCTTGCCGATGTGATCAAACGCATACAGCTCCAGCTTTCGCAGCCAGCCATTACGCCATTTATCCGACCATGCCGCGCCGTGAGCATCACGGTATTCCGTTGCGAGTGTTTCGAACTTCAGTTGCTTGGCTTCACTTGCACGCTGGGCTTCCCGTTGAGCGGCGCGCTCTATGTCGCGAGCGGCTAATGGATCTATACCGTCACTCAATTGGGTGCGTTTAGCGCTGGCGTCCTGTCTAGCTTTCTTGAGACTCACCTCAGGGAATGAGCCCAGGCCCATCTCTCTGCGACGGCCTGCCAGTTGAAAGCGAAGCAGCCAGGATTTACGCCCGGTAGGTTTGACGACCAAGCGAAGCCCATCACCATCTTCGTAGGTGCCGGGCTCGGTTAGGTTTTCGACTTGTTTCGGATTCAGCTTACCCATTGGATTTCCCCTCTCGTCCCTTTTGTCCCCCCACCTGTCCCCCCACTTCATCGTCGGATGAGGTCAAATGGCGTCGAACACCATTGGACAAGGAAGAGCCGGAAACGCCCGTGATAGCTAGGCTATCGGCAGGAATCTCGGATGGGATAGGATTATTTCGGACAATTAAAAAGCCGGCTTGTGGCCGGCTTCTCGGGGACTGGCTTGGTTCATTTTTGGTAAACCGCGCCAGCCTTCAAAACGTACACCCGGATCTTGCGTCCGGCTGTGGGACTTGGCGAGAAAATCATCTGCCTTGTCGGTGCGATCGGGCCGCGGGGCGGGTCGATGCGCAAATGTGGGGCGCAGCATACTGATTTTTTTGGGGAATTCCCAGTGCGGTGTGCGTATTAGAGCTGTCGGGGCTTGAGATCAGGCGGCATGTCCGGATTTCCAGGGTGAATGTTGCATCGCCCTCGCGGGCAAGCCGGCTCCCACAAGGAGCGTGTGATGCCTGTGGGTGTGGGCAGGCCTGTGAGAGTGTAGAGGTCACAGAAACGGCACCACCGGCCGCCGCTTGTTCAACGTCGACCACCAGAACACCCAGCCCAATACCCGGATGTTCTGCTTATCAATCTGTTCGGCATTGAAGATCTCGTCGGGATGCTCGGCCTTGTTGTAGCTGCGCAACCGCAACGCATTGCCTGGCATCCGGTGCAGGTATTTGATTCGCAGCATTCCGTCGTGCTCGATCGCGTAAATCTCTCCATCAATCACCTTGGTCAGCCCCCGGTCGACGGCGAGTGTGGAGCCATCCTCAATCCTTGCCCCCATGCCATTACCGACCATCTGCACGCAGAACACATCCGCATGGTTGATTTCCAGGGAGTCGAGGTGGCTTTTGGGCAGGCGGATGGATTGGCCAGGGTCTTCGACGACATGGGTTTTGCTGGACCCTGGGCTAATGGGCGTTTCCTTGTAGACGGGCAATTCGACGTCGCTCGGCTCGATGACCGTGTAGATGCCACGAATCGCCTGGGCGTCGAAGGTGTTGCCCGACTCGTCGAGCAGGTGCAGGTGTTTGGAGTCCTGTGGACCTTCGCCGGTCTTGAGCCAGTCGCTGTTGACCGAGAGTAATCTGGAGACCTCTTCCATGCGGTAGGCGGGCACACCGCGGGTGTACCAGTTGTGGATGTTTTGAGCTTCCGTGTCGAAAAAAGCAGCAAATCCTGTCGTCGTGATCTTCGCTTTTTCGAGGAGCGCCTTGAACCGTGGGCCGCTAGTGTTCTTTTTCATAAACACGAGTCTACGGGCGCAGGGCGGGGCTTTGAATAAACGAACCGTTCAAATTTGGCGGGAAATCTACGACCGGATGTAAGACGTATTTGGAACAAATTAAACAGAAAAAAACCGCAACAGTCGAAAGATAAACACGCTGTTTAATACGCGTTATGAGCGCCCACAAAAAACCCCGGATCAACCGGGGTTTTTTTCAAGTCGTCAGTGGCGCAAGGCCAATGGCGTCTCAGCCTTTATAAGCTGCAGCCGACTTGGTGATCGCTTCGCGAGCGGCATCTGCACCGGCCCAGCCTTCGATCTTGACCCATTTGCCTTTTTCGAGATCTTTGTAGTTCGCGAAGAAGTGCTCGATCTGCTGGATCAGCAGTGGTGGCAGGTCGGTGTATTCCTTCACGTCGACGTACAGCTGGGACAGCTTGTCGTGTGGGACT
>Ga0157371_10000702_pt1 | contig 39329 bp, 43 predicted proteins | sample C45metaG_FD_113462 | JGI IMG/M metagenome (GOLD analysis project Ga0157371, IMG submission 113462) | Corn rhizosphere microbial communities from Kellogg Biological Station, Michigan, USA - C4-5 metaG | ecosystem: Host-associated > Plants > Roots > Rhizosphere > Soil | place: USA: Michigan... | reverse complement strand
GAAATATGCTGGGAGCATATTTCTGCCCACCCGGTGGATTCTCCATGAGGTCACCATAAATATGGTCAGATCAAAAGAGTTCCACAATTTATTGCGTGAAACTCTTTTTTAGTATAGTTACCTCTGCTGAAAGGTGCTCAATCCCGTTGGGCTGGCTGCATTTTTAATATATCATCAGTGACGTACATTAGAAATTCTCATATCAGAAAGTACATTTTCCGATGTATCACCAATGAACTATCGTTAACATCTGTGTATCATAATATTGACTTTCTGATACACAGATGTTAACATTCAAACATGCCAGATGTACAGCACCACCACCCGCAGCACCTACCTGTCTCCTTGGACTATGGACAATTCGCTAAAGAGTTAGCAGAGGCCCAGTATGCTTTGGGTCTACTGCAGGGTTCTTTGGGACGTTTGCAGAATCCGATGCACCTAATTGGCCCACTTATGGCCAAGGAAGCTGCTTTAAGTTCCAAAATTGAAGGTACGCAAAGTAATTCTTCGGATATTTACCTCTATGATGCTGGTGGTAGGGCTGCATACCAAGACACACCTGTGGTGTCGAACTATCGTGCTTCTATGAGGGCTGCAATTCATGCAATTCAAGATGGACAGCGGCTTAGCATAGGATTAATAAAGTCTTTGCATGAAATTCTGCTCAAGAATGTCAGACATAAAGGCCTTCTCGGTGATTTTCGCAATGATAAAGTGTGGGTTGCTGAAAAAATGGGGGACTCGATTGAAAAAGCACTCTATGTACCCCCTGAACATGTACACGTACGCTCATATATCGAGAACATATTGGAATATGTTGATTTGGGCGGTGACACTGATGTAAATATCGTTAAAGCTGGTATGGCGCACTATCAATTCGAGGCTGTCCACCCATTCGAGGACGGAAACGGAAGAATTGGCCGCTTACTAATACCTCTCATCTTGTACTACAAGCACGAACTCTCATTGCCGGTCGTGTATAGTAGCGGCTATTTTGAGGCCAGACCCGATGAATATAGAGCTGCTTTACGTAAGGTTGATCAAACTGGACAGTATGAGCCGTGGATCAAGTTTTTCCTTGGGGCAATTACTGCGCAGGCGAAAGAAACTCTAGAGCTGGTCGATGCAATTCACAGGCTGAATACGGATCTGAAGAAGAAGTATGAAGGTTCAAAATCTCCTTATATTGCCCGAGTAATAGATTTCTTATTCGACAAGCCCGTCTTCTCGATACCTGTTCTCACCAAAGACCATAATGTAAACCTTCAATCTCGGCTTACGGCTGTTCGACTGGTTGAGCTGCTGGAAAAAGATGGAGTTATTGAGGCGACAAATGAAAAAGGACCCGCGGGTACAAAGTTGTATGCTTTCATGCCCCTTCTAGATTTACTGAGTTAGTAGAATTACCCGCCGGGTTGAAAAGGTTAAAGAATGTCAAAAATCATTAGACTTAAAGGTCGATCGAGCAAGATCGTTAGCTTTACGCACGTCGAGCGGCTTCTAAACGAAGCGCTAGATCTTCAAATGGACCGATTGCGCAGATACCCCGAAGTTATTGGAGGTATTCATGCCTCTTTCCAGGACGAGGACGGTAGAAGCGAGACCATAGAATGTTTTTCTGATTTAAAAGAGGTATACCTATCGGGCCGGGCGTCCATATTCTCAATATCAGGCCAAAATGAACTAGATAAAGAGAAGAGAATCTCATTCTTTTTGTCGAGGTTTGAAAATACCGCTCACTTTGAGATTGAAGCATCTGATGATAATTATCTAAAGAGGTTAAGGTCATCTTTTGAAAAAATATTTCCACATGATCCGTACCATCAATTAGATTATGCACTTTTGCAAAGGGGTTTTGAGTATACTGCAGAAAAATCAAAGCCGCTACCTAACTATCGTGAATACTCTAGTCGTGCGAAACGCAAGAACGCTCGTAAGCAATACGGCAATGACTATGGTTATTTTTTTGAGAGGTATTGTGAAGCAATTGCGCTATATGAACTATTTTGGTCTACATTGCTTAACGTCAAAATAAAAGGAGAAGGTGTGGGCGGAGATTATGATGTGCTAGCTCTCGCCGAGACGACCAGCGATACAATCTACCTAGAGGCAAAAACAGGAGATGTGAGCACAAAGGACTTTGAAGAATTTTGCCGCCGCTTTAAGCTGCTCCGGCCCTCCTTTGCCGTGATCATAGTAGATCATAGTCCTGATGTGCTAGCTGCAAAACTACCTTATTTACAGAGAGCTATCAAAAAGGTATACGATCTTGAGAAAGCGCCAGAGTACATATTCCTTCCTACTCTTAAAAGGAGAGTTGCTTGCTGTTTGTTCCGTAATATCTTTATCATCTGCGGAGATGATATAACAAAGTCACTCAAACATTGTGCAAGGTACTACGACGGTATCATAAAGCAGACATCCTACTTCTCATAAGCTTGACGCCCGCGGAGAGATTTTTCGCCAAATTGATCAAGCTCGTGGTTAAACAGTCTTCAGACCTTATTTTGTAACAAAATACTCGGCCATAAAGTGTTCCACATTTGGGAAAGATGGTCCTTTTTCTTTGCTTACTTCCCAGTAAATACCGCGCCAACAGGTTACAATAGTCGTATGGATAAAACACCGACACTATATGAGTGGGCTGGCGGCATCGAGCCGATCACCCGTCTCATCACGACTTTTTATGATCACGCTGTAGCAGACGAACTCCTTAATCCGTATTTTGGCAGGATGCCCCGAAGCCATGTTGGTTTGGTTGCGGAGTGGTTTGCCGAGATTTTGGGTGGCCCCAAGAAATACTCCGAGCGGTATGGCGAAATGACGGCTCACCCGCACATGATTAGCAAACACAAAGACCTGCAGATAAGCCCTGATGCACGTCGGCGCTGGGTGAGTCTTATGAGCCAATCACTGGACGAAGAAAAATTACCAAGTGACCCCGAATTTCGGGCAGCCTTTATGGGCTATGTTGAATGGGGAACGCACATGGCTCTCATGTTCTCGCAGAAAGGCGCTGGCCATCCAACCTCTGCCGCAATGCCAACATGGGGATGGGGTGAGACTCCCCCGTATGTCCCGCCGACTGAATAATGCGCCAACATCTGTTAGCATAACGGTACTATGATTCGCACTACAACCAACCAAGAATTAGAAACGTTTACGGCCCTAAGATCTATTGTTGAGGCACTTGATAAGCGGTTCCCTGACGGAAACTCAGCCTTTCAGCGTGTTTCACGTCTTGCAGAAGAATGCGGCGAGCTGGCCGCCGCCGTTAACCACAAAGAAAAGATGGGCATTAAACTTCAAAAGCATGGTGAAGCAACTGATGAAAACTTGGTAAAAGAATTGCAGGATGTTCTGCGTTCGACGTTGGGTATTGCCCGTCACTACGGACTAGAGGAACAGCTAGAACAGTCAATCGAAGATTTTTATAAAGCCTATCAGAAAGATGGCTTTATTTTCTAACGGCAGCTTGCCGCACCTGCTTCCCTATTTTTCGCCGAGCACCTTGTGCTCGTTCTTAGGCGGTAGCCAGAAGAAAATAATCAGTGCTGCGTAGCTGATGAGCCCGACAACTGGGTACATCAAGCCGACCAATGCTGCCGCCAGGTATACGATGGGTCCTGCCGTAAAGGTACGGCGCGAACGACGGATGAAGCTTTGTGGCAATGTGGGGTCAATAATACCCGAGCGCCGCGTAATGTACTGCCAGACCAGGTTAAAGAACACGCCGCCAACACTCAGGACGATGCCGTACAAGAACGTTACGGTTGGCAAGTTACTGCTCTCGGACAAGCCATCTGCAAGCAGTGCTGTTGGGTATGGCAAAATGGCAACGCTCGCTAGTAACAAGGTGTTCAGAAAGAGGAGTTGCCGGTCGACGCGCTTGACGTGAATAAACATAGAATGGTGGTTTGCCCACACCAGGCCAATCAGGAGAAAACTAATGGCGTAGGCAAAAAACGATGGCCAACTGTCAAGCAGCTGCTGGGCAATGTTGCCGTGGACATCTAGCTTTGGTAATTCGATAACTAACAGAGTGATGGCGATGGCGAAAACGCCGTCAGAAAATGCTTCAAGTCTTGATGTATTCATAATTGCCATATAGTTATATCACACCGCTGAGCGATGTAAATATTGTAAACACTCGAGGCTTGGGCGACCGAGCAAAAACAACCAAAAAATATATAGGCAGGTTGCGTAGTTCTGGTATACTAAAAAGCAAGATAAGCAAAAGCATAGAACGTAAGAAAAGAGTATGCAATAAGCTATGGCCCGTCTTCCGAATCTTGGTGGTGATGATGGTACGTGGGGACAAGTTCTCAACGATTTTCTAAGTGTTGCACACGCCAGTGACGGTACGCTAAAAGCAAGCGCTGTTACGAGCGCGGGCGCTGCTTCAGATAGTGCCGTGGTCCACAACTCGGGCTCTGAGACGGTTGCCGGTACTAAGACCTTCAGCTCCTCGCCAGTTGTCCCCTCGCCTTCGTTAGGCAGTCAAGCGGCCAACAAAACATATGTCGATTCAGTGGTAGCTGCAGGTGCGCCCGACGCTACCACCTCGAGCAAAGGCATCGTACAACTTGCTGGTGACTTGGGCGGTACGGCTACCTCGCCAACGGTCCCCGGGCTTGCTGGTAAGCAGCCGCTCAATAGCGACTTAACGGCTATCGCCGGATTATCTCCGACAAATGATGACATTATTCAGCGTAAGGCTGGTGCCTGGACTAACCGCACCCCTGCTCAATTTAAGACGGACCTTGTCCTAACGAAAACTGACGTTGGCTTGGCAAACGTGCCTAACACCGATGCTACCAACCGCGCGAACCACACCGGCACCCAAACAGCGAGCACTATATCTGACTTCACCGAAGCCGCCCAAGATGCTGTCGGTGCTTCCCTGACCGATACAAACACGGTAGATTTTACCTACACTGACGCAAGCAACCAGATAACCGCCGATGTCAAAACCCAGATGTCACTGACGAGCGATGCGAGCGGCCTTAAATTATCTGGCGATGCTACAACCCCTGGTAGCACCAAATACTATGGTACTGACGGCGGTGGTACTAAAGGCTACTTCAGCTTCCCTGCCAGCGGCGAAAGTAACACCGCGTCAAATGTTGGCGCTGGTGGTGTGGGCGTTTTCAAGCAAAAGTCCGGCGTAGACCTGCAATTTAAAAACATTAACGCTGGCTCTAACAAAGTTACCATTACCGACGATACCGGTAGCAGCGAAATTGACATTGACGTTGCCGAAGCCAACCTGACACTTGCTAACTTGGGCGGTAACTTGCCCGAAAGCCGCATTACTAACCTGACGACCGACCTTGCGGGCAAACAGGCTTCTGACGCTACACTCACAGCCTTGGCCGGCCTTGACGCAACTGCTGGCCTGGTCGTAGAGACGGCTGCCGACACCTTTACCAAGCGTACGCTAACGGCTGGATCAAGTAAGGTAACCGTTACAAACGGTTCGGGCGCAGCTGGCAACCCAACAGTCGATGTCGACCAAACCCAGCTGACTCTGGCTGAAAGCCAAGTTACTAACCTGACAACTGACCTTGCTGCAAAAGCAACTGTCACTAACGGTGGTGGTGAGACGTACTTTGACGCTGGTTCTTCAAGCACGGCTATCACGCTCAACCTTGCGAATGGTAATGTCCAAAAACTGACACTTACAGCAAACTGTACTATTACACTGACAAGCCCAGCAAGTGGCGCAATGCGTGCTTTGACGTTGCTCGTCTTCCAAGACGGTACTGGTTCACGCACAATTACCTGGCCTGGCAGTGTCAAATGGGGTAATGCTGGTGCACCTACACTGACGACGACAGCAAGCAAAATGGACATGGTATCTTTATTTACTGTCGATGGCGGCACCAACTGGTACGGCGCACTTGGCGCTAAAGGATTCTAGCCGGTGAGCTTGCCTGCATTTCGTGCGACAGCTATCCGTCGCCGCGAGCAACATCCTAATCTTGTTGCAGCGTGGGGTTTTGATGAAGGTTCAGGCACTACGGCCCGTGATAGCTCCGAGCACAACTTGCCACTGACTATTAGTGGCGGCGGCACCTGGGTGGCTGGTCACACGAGTGGTAGCGCACTCTCTAACTCCGGAAGTGGCGGCGGCACTAACGCAAACTGGACAACGCTCAGTAGCCCAGTGACTATTATGTGTTGGGCTCGGCCCACTGACTTGACCTCGGGCACGAGTCGCCCCCTGATCGGTGTGTGGAGCGGCACTGATTCGTCATCATCGACGCAGATTGCACTTTGGGCACAGCGCGGTGACTTTAGCACGCCAAATGTTTTGCAGGGCAATGTACGCGTGAGCGGTGGCTTGGTGGCTGTTAACCATACGGCGCTGACACTGAACACGTGGGTGCATGTGGCGCTTTCCTACGACGGCACAACTGTTCGTCTGTATCGCGATGGCGTAGAGGTAAATACTTTTACCAATACCGGTAGTATCGGTGCGGGCACCTATAACTTTTTAGCTGTTCCCAGCACTGCCAACGGACAGGTTGATGACGTTCGCATATTTAACGCAGCATTGACTGCTGCTGAAGTTGCGAGCTTTATGGGCGACCCCGTTGCTCCATAGTCTATATATTTGACTGTATTCTCGTAATAGTTTGCTATAATCATATCCTTATGACATATGAGCAAACTCCCGATTCACCTATTCTTGTAACTGCCATTGTTAACGCCAATGCTTTCGAGGTCACCAATCCGCAGACTGGCGAAACCCAGCTATACCCGGTGACTTCTGTATATTCTGCCGAGCATCAAGCTGAGCGGCTAACGGTCCTTAACGGGGTTTCTGGTCCGGGTACCCTTGACGTTGCTGAAGTGGTTGAGCGCCTGCGCCAAGCCGACTACGATCACGACCTCATGAAGCCCTATATGGTTGGCAAGGCCATTGGCCTACTTGGAAAAATTCTTCCACCCGAGATTATTAGTCACGATGGGACGCAAGATAAGCCGCTTGAAATGACGCTCGGCAATGTTGCGGTTGCGAGTCGCCAAGCGAGTGATGAAGAAGTCGCAAGTATTGAACAAGAGTTTGCGAGACGCGCGCGAGCAGAGATTTTGGCTGCGGATGCTGAAAAAGAAGATCTCACTGCCAAATCACACGCTATTATTGGCGTTGGTGAGCAACGCTTCTTGCTTGAATTGCTTGATCCGGTGTCGGTTTTGACGATCCGGGTTATCGAACGAATAGCACAGAGCAAGGGAGTCGTCCGAGACGCCGAGCTATCTACGCTTGCATGGAAGGCAATGTCACTCGCCGAGCGTGCCCTATTCTTTGATCCCGAATCAGAAAAAGTGTACGAGCCTACGAACCCTGCCCTGCGCAAACATATGAGTGACATTATTAATCTTACGGGCCGCCTTGGTATTTCACGCGCCCGATTGCGTGGGGCTGGTACGTTTAGGCCCCCGGCCGTAACTATTACCTATGGAGAAGTTCCTCTGACGGAGCCCGACGAAAACCTCCGTCCTATCTATCCGCCGCAAACAAGTCGTGAGTATATCGAGAACCGTCTGGCCAACCTATCTCCCGAAAGTACAGCTGAAACAGCACTCTCTACAGAAGAGCTGGCTACCGCTGCTCGGCTCGTTAGATACATTAACGCATCTGGCCGAGTCTATTTGGAGCATGCAGCTGCTCTCGAGGCGCTAGACTGTATCATGGCTCGCCGCGGCAAGCGAGCACTCGGGGCTATTATTGAGCAGACGCCAGATAGCCGTTCGCTTGATGCTGGTTTGGCCCGATTGCATGCCATCGCAAGAGACTCATTAGGCAATGCTGCGTACCAAGTGGCATTCCGCAACCGAACAATTGCCGGTCACCACGTCACAGGCAGCCGTGGCAACATAACACAACTAACTGGCACTCTGCCTGCTCCAGGGACGCCAGCACGCACAACGACGCGCTGGTATATCAACGAGGCTTTCGCTCCGCGAACGTCTACAGAGTAATACTCAGCTTACTGATCAACGAGATGGGCACCGCCGGTGGCCTTATTGATGATACGAATAAATTCGTTCATTTCTTCGGCGCTCAGGCTGTCGAGCTCTGGGAAGCGTGCATTCGTGGCGGTCGCCAGAAGTTTGTCGCGCAGTTCGATGCCGCTCTGTGTAAGGTTGATCAGCTTTTGGCGACGATCGGTCTTCCCTTCTTTGCGATCAATAAAGCCCAGTGTAAATAGACGGTCAACGAGTCCTGTAATAGTAGATGGGTCGCATGTGAGGTACTTAGCCACCGTGCTCATCCGAACGCCCTGCTCTGGTTCGAGCAGACAAAGCGTAATGCCCTGCTGCAAGGTAATGCCGTGTGCTTCGGCGATTTCAACCATGCCATACTTGCCCTTTAATGAGGCTCGCATAAGCGTCAAACTGAGCTGTTCTTGAAGATTTTTTGCACTCATAACAGATAGTATACCACACCTTGTAAAAAATAGTTTGACTTTCCAAACTATTTACGATTACAATTACTTTGATTCATAAAACTATTTGGAAAGGTAAAATAAATGACAAAACGCTCTCCTTGGCTTATTTTTGCCTTGGTCGCAATAGCACAGTTCATGGTGGTGCTCGACAATGCGATTACCAATGTCGCATTGCCATCCATCCAGCAGAACTTGCATTTTTCTAGCAGCTCGCTGCAATGGGTTATTACGTCGTATGCCCTGTTTTTTGGTGGCTTCTTGCTGCTCGGTGGCCGCGCGGCCGACTTGTTTGGGCGTCGCCGTATGCTCCTGGGTGGCATGATAGCCTTTACGGTCTTTTCGTTCTTGATCGGACTATCACACACGCCTTTGCAGCTGATTGCGCTTCGTGCGCTGCAGGGATTGTCGGCGGCGTTCATGTCGCCTGCTGCTCTGTCAGTGGTCTTGACGACATTCCGTGATGGCCCGGACCGTGGCCGTGCGCTGGGGTATTGGACGCTGGTCGCAACAGGTGGCGCTGCCGCAGGCATGCTCTTGGGTGGCTTGTTGACGCAATACTTTGGTTGGCGCTGGAACTTCTTTATTAATGTACCAGTTGGTATTGTCATGGCCTTCATGATTAAAAAGTATGTGCCAGCTCATGCCCGCGAAGAAAAGCGTACGAGTATGGACATGCCTGGTGCTGCGTTGGCGACTGGTGCGCTCATGAGTATCGTACTGGCCTTTAGCCAAGCACCCGAATGGGGCTGGTTGGATAGCAAAACGGTTGGCGTCTTTGCGGCGGCAATTGCGCTACTTGCGGGCTTTATCTGGAATGAGGCACGCGCTAAGCATCCGCTTATGCCGCTCAGTATCTTTAAGATTCGCAACGTTGCAGGAGCTAACTTAATCATGGCTCCCGTGTATGCAGGTATGATGGGTATGTTCTTTTTGACGACGTTGTACTTACAGGGCGTACTGCATCTTTCGCCAGTAGTTACTGGCTTGAGCTTCTTGCCCTTCCCGCTGTTGCTTGGGTTTACATCAACGCGCGTTCCGGGATTGGTTGCTCGGTACGGATTCCGCCGTTTCTTGATCGTGGGTCCGCTCTTAGTGGCGATTGGTGCCCTGTGGTTGAGCCGCTTGCATGTCGGATCTGACTATCTGACCGGTCTCTTGCCCGCATTTATCGTAATGCCACTCGGCATGGGTATGACCTTTATGCCGGTTATGGCCGCTGCTACATCAGGCGTGCCCGCGCACGAAGCTGGCCTGGCGTCGGGACTAATCACGACGTCACAGCAAATGGGTGGCGCCTTGGGCTTGGCTATTTTGTCAGGTGTTGCCGCCAGCGCTACCGCGAGTGCTGTGCACCTTGGTAAGCAAGCCGCAATTGTACATGGATATAGCGCGGCATTCCTGGTCAGTACGGCCTTTATGGCTGCCGCTGTCGGTATCGCAATCTTTGTTATCCGTGGTAAGCGCAAGACTGCGCCAGTTAGCGCCGTGCAGCTTGCTGAAGCTGCTAGTCATTAGGCGACTTTGAAGTGAGCACCTCGTTTTTACGATAGTACAAAGGATAGTGTTTCGGACACAAATGCTACCACAAGGAAGATAATTCCAAGCGTCGTGCGACCGCTTGCAATCAGGGCCGCACCGCCAAGGCCAAAGAGCGTGTATTCGCCAAGTGCGTTCCAGGGCTGCGCAAGGTGAATACTTGCCTTAGGCGCAAAAAACATGCCCCATAGCACAGCGGCGATAATGGGAATGGCTAGCGCGAGCGCAATTCGCGCTACGCGCGGGAGGTGTAATGATAATCCAAAAATAAAAAAACTTGCTAGCATACCAATTTCTGCAAAAAAGACAATGGTGCTATTGATCCAGGCTGCAATACTCATGCCCTGTAGTATAGGGGTGATTTTGCTATAGTAAAAGCATGATTCGATTTATGCTCAACAAATTGGTTCGCGACAAGATCCCTGCGGATCAAGTTCGTACTAATCAAAACCCCGTGTACTACAAACTGGACCCTACCGAACACGCTGAAGCGTTAGTGGCAAAACTTATCGAAGAGGCTCAAGAGATTTCTGTCGCCGATGTAGAACACGCTACCGAAGAGATTGCAGACGTGCAGCAAGTCATTGACGACCTCAAGGCGCTTTTATCTATTGCCGACGAAGATGTTATTGCGGCTCAATCTGCCAAGCGCGAGAAATCTGGCGGTTTTGCTGACGGTATGTATGTAGAATCGGTACGCGTTGAAGAAGGCAGCTCATGGGCTGATTATTACCGCACTGACCCTAAGCGTTTTATCGAAATCGACGAAGTAGACGACTAGTGGGGGTATTATTGAGCTTCGGCAACTGCGCTCGCAGTGCGTAGCGCCTGAACGGTATAGGCTTGTGATTGCGGCCTCAGGCTAAACGCTGGTGCAATGCTCACCGGTCGGCCAGTGATGTCTTCGATGGCATCTCGACGCCCGAGGCTTGCTTGTCGTATGGCATCCGAAGTTGTGCTCGGTACGATGCCTACTGCAAGTCGTGTCTCTTGTGGCAAAAGTAACCCGCCAAGTGCTTTGTAGTAGTCTCCGTTAGGAATAGGGTCGTGGTATTCATCGCCCCGTGGTTGCTCGATGGTGGCACCAAAAGGAATGCTGACATAGTTTGCTGGTGGGCGATCATTGGGCCATTGCTCCCGTGCCCAGTTTAATGTTTCGACCAGCGCCTCAAGGCGACGTGGGTCTGCGACATCTTCCCTGGTCCGCCAATTGTAGCCAACGTGCAGGCCTACTTCTGTGCCTTCCGGAACAGCACTGATTAGTTCAGAGATGGCCTTTCCAGCCTTGTAAGAATCGCGTCCGAGGACATCCCACCACTTGCGTCGACTGTCTTTTGGTAGGAGTGACCCGATGTCAATTTGTACCGTCGTATCGCCACCTTGAGCTGGCAGGCGATTAAGCCTGTCTTGTGTTTGCATATGGGCGCGGAGGCCAACACCGGCTACGACATCGTGCCGTGGCTTGAGCGGGTCGAGGCCATTGGCCGCGCGTTCCGGGTCATCGATTAGTACATATGGGTGTCTTTGTACGAGGTCTAGCGAAACAGGAAACGTCAGCAACTGCGTTCCGACGATGCCGAGGGCGTGTTCGACCGACTCTAATTCGGGGTGGTCGCTCGTTTGGTTAGATTTTTCGGCTGGGAGGTGCGACGGAAGTACAACGCCGCGAACGTGTTCAGGCATGAGTAAATAACCCTTCAGGTAAAGCTTGTGATTATCCACCTACTCTATGCGCCAAAGCTGCTCCCGTCAATGCATTTTATTGCGAGCGTGTATAATTCATGGTAAGGTAGCGTTTTATAATGAGTTATACATATGTCTTACGGTGATTTTTACGGGCGTTCATATTGGAACATGCACGAAGGTCCGCCCCCACCTCCACCCACTCCTCCAGAGGTGTATACTTTTCCTGGCGAAGCAAAAAAATATACCAATGGGTATGTTGGTATTGTGCAAGAGCTGCGCGACCAGTGGGAGACGCCAAAACCTCGGCCCGGCTGGTATAAGCGTATGCGCCGCCGAGGGCGCAAGCTCGCCCAACAGCCCTATGGTCCACCGGAGGGTCTTGAGTCATTGCCTGCCGAGGTTGTGCGGAAAAACCGTGAGACAACCCCACTGTATAGCCGTCGCACTGCGCTCATTGGTGGTACGTGTGTGACGCTTGCGGCTGGTCTTGTAGCGGGCGTGACGCTCACAAATAGCGCCGAAGCTCCACGAGCCGATGATACTCGCCTGCGTGCCGTACAGAATGCCGAAAATTTGCGGTCGCTCGGCATTTGCGCCAAAGATATGCTTGCCCAGCGATTGTTCGATGCAGAGCGCACTGATCTCCGAGATAGAGCGGAGGCATTGTCGGTCGATGACGCAGCTTTTAATACGGCGAAGGGTGCGCACTTGCCCTGTACCGCTACCGCAACGGGCCAGGAGTTCGTCATGCTGCCTCTTACGTACACCGGCCAAAGAACCACTGTTGTACTGCGCCAAGAAATTACCGATTTTCGGCTTGCGGCGTGGGATACGCAGCGCCCAGAGCTAGAGCAGTACGTGCATAACAGCGACCAGTCGGCGCCGCTTCGGCACTTGAATCAGCTACGCATTAGTGCGGGCGAAGCGGCTTTACGTGCTTCAGTGGACCCTATGCTTTATGGTACGGGTGCCCAGCAGAAATAGTGCTGGCGCGGTAGATGGCTTCGAGGAGCACGACCATAGCAAGGTCATGCGGCAAAGTAAGGTCTGAGAAGCTCCAGGCAAAGTCGACATTTGTGCGTATACCTTGTGGTAAGCCTTCTGGTCCACCGATAATAAAAGCGATTTCGCGTCCTTCAAGGGCGCGTTTTTCCATGAACTGCGCAAGCCCTGGGCTACTGAGCTGTTTGCCTTCAATAACGAGGCCGACACTGTAGGCGTTGCCGATTGCGTGGGTAAAAGCTTGGGCGTCGTAGGCATGCTTGTCAGCTAGGCGTGTAACGCGTACTTGGTGAAAGCGCTGGAGGCGCTTAAAATACTCATCCCATCCCTGCTTGGCATAGGCCAGCTTTGGTTCGCCAACGGTAATGATATGTATCTTCATATGCTAGCCACCTTTTGCGTGAAGAACTTGATTGCAATCTGTCTTTTTGAAAGCATACGGTTTTCGTTCAGCCATTGCAATAAAGAAGCTCATTGTGCGAGGAATGATGGTCTCTAGTTCGGATACAATGCGGACGAACTTGGCGCGAATGCGTGGCATGCTCTCAGATAAGAGCGTACTGTATTTGCCGCCAGGTATCGACTGGCCGAGCTCGGCCCGGTCTTCAAGCACATTCTTGCTGCCTCCGTAACGAGTAGCGAAGGCGACATCTGGCCCTTGCTCGTCAACATACTGGTTAATTGATGCTTGAAGCACGCAGGCTTGTTTAAAGTCACCCCTGCCCCGGGCATTAAGCACTTCTGTGTCGATTGGCATTGTGTATGCTTTAAGCGTGTCAAGCGTATAGCGTGGGTCAATTGTATCTTTGTAGGGGGTACCACTGAATACCTCAAAGCCAGGGTCTTTGCTGTATATATCACCGTACAGGGCGTGGTGGACATCGTGGTATAGTTCATGGTCCATGACGTTGACCCCTGTGCTTTGGTCGAACCATGGCTGACTAATGTTTAGAGTAATCTCGCCTTTTTCGTGTGTTTTAGGGTTGGTGAATGCGGCATATGACGAATCGGGATTGGCAGCTAATGAAACGCGAGTTCCTTTGCCGTTATTGGCAAGGTCAACGTACTCTTGTGTATAGAGCGATACACTGGCTACGAGCTGCGTCAGCCGCTCCTTTGTCTCGTATGCCTCAAGCTCCGCTGCCGTGGGTATATTCATGGCATGTTCGCCATTTCCTTTGGTCTTGTCGTCGGCAATTGTTAAGTCGATACCAAACCTACCAAGATAATTTTTTGCTTCACTAAAGAAGAACGAAAATGGCGGGAGTGGTTTTTTATTGAATGCGCCTTGGTGTAGGCCTTGCTGCATGGCAGTAACCGAGCCGGTCGGATCGTAGATGGTAACACCGTACTTATCGGCCATAGCTTTGCGGCTCACGTACTGCGCCTCTAGGTAGTTGTAGTATGACGCTTCGGGAGATATTTTGCCTTCTTTGCCTAGGGTTATCTCAGATAGCTTGTCTTGGGCCTTTTTGAATTCGTCAAATATGTCGGGATCAGTGGGTTGCGCGAGTAGCTTTTCGACAGTATCTGTTGTTTTGCCTTTAACGAAGCTATGGACGTAGTCGGTTGTGTATGGCGGAATTGGCTGTGCATCGGGCATGAGCTCAATAGCAGAAACAGGTCCTTGGTGGGCCTCATCGTGCCCTTCAGAGGCGCTAGCACCAAATAAAAGCGTGCCAGCAAGCACTGCTGCAGTAAGTCGCCTGCGCAGGTTTTGCGGTTGATTGTGCTCCTGAACAGCACCAGAATGTTGCGTTTCCATTAAGTAGTATATTTTACAAGATTTTTACAAAAAAGCAATTTACGATGATGGATCAGCGGCTTTAGTTTTGGCTTCTTTGCGAGCCTCCGCAAAAACCTCTTTAGTTAGGACGACATCCTCGCCTGCTACGACAGCTTCAATGAGCGGCTTGAGCGGCTCAAGGTGTCGTCGAATGCGATGTATGCGTGTGCGCACAGTTTTTGGGTTTAGGCCGGTTGTAGTAACGATTTCTTCTGTGGGGGTACCGTCTGAGTACAATCGCAGCAGCTCCAGGTTCTCTTTGGCTTGCTCGGGATTAGCTATGCAAAGGGCTTTGAGGATGAACCGCTCGAGGTCAAACCCGCTCTCTTCGAAGGCTTCTTCGGGTCCTTGAATAAGCCCTGCTTCATCTGTTCGGTAGACGCCAGGAGTCATGTCGGTGGTACTTTCATATGCATGGTAGCCACGTCTCATGTAGTCTTTTGCATTGTTTGCGGCGATAACGCTAAACCAGGCGGGCAGGTTGGGATGTTCTGGTTTAAAATGGCGCCACGCTTTGGCGAATGACTCTTGCGTGAGATCCTCAATTGCATTACGGCCGTTGCCTTGCGTCGCGCGCATAACCTGGCGAGCGCCAATGGCGCGCAGCTCGTCATAATTGTCAAGCACCCAGGCCGCACGGGCATCTTCGGCTGTGGTATTAGGTTGATGGGTCAAATTTTCGGGGGAATTATTAGGCACAAGCAGCTACTATCGCAGGAACCGCCAAGATGTGCAAGGTAATTTTTACGGTAGTTGGATAACGGCCAGGTTATGTTCAGCTCGGATTGAGCGAATAGTTTTGCCCTGAAGAAAGTCTTGCAATGCTCGCTCAACGCCGGGCAGTGTCTCGCGCTTGTAGTCGTCAACGATAATAATCCCCTGCTCGCTCATACGTGGCCAAACGAGACGTAGCGAGTCAATGATTGAACCATAAAAGTCACCATCCAAGAACGCAAATGCTATGGGGTCAGGCACGCTTTCTACGGGTAGCTCATTAAACCAGCCCTTGTGAATGATGGGCGGTGTGAGGTTGGCGGCTTTAAAGACCTTCAAAAAGTCGGCCTTGCTAACAAAAAGCTTGCCTGCCTCAAAGTCGACACCAGCTGCATTGTGGTCCTGGACGGTTTTTTCAGGCAATCCTGCAAATGAGTCGTAGACGTGAAACGGACGCTCTGCCGATTGCTTGTATTGATCAAGGAGTCTGCGGATAAAAAGGCTGGTCGTGCCAGCGTAGCAGCCGAACTCGACAACGGCACCAGGTGTTCCCTGCTTGAGTGTTTGTTCGAGGAGCCGCCAGATAACACCAAGGCTGTCACGGCTTATTTGGTCTGAAATAATCGGGTGGCCCTGAAACTGATTGCGCGGGTCGCTGGCTTTAAGCTGATGGTCTTTGAATGAGTCTTTCATAATTCTTCTTGGTGTGTATTATACCGGTTTAAGGTGCGCAACGGGTAGCTCTTGCCACTGTGATACGTAGCGCGGCGAGCGGATGACGTGCTTGGGCTGCCATGACTTACTGAGGTCTTCGGCGGCATAGTAGATCTTGTGTTTGCCCATCCGCTTGTTAATGATATCGATGGCTTGCATTCGTGCCCGTGAACGGTCGGTCGCCTTGGTGTTAACAAAGCCGAGGAGGTCCGTTTGGATGGCACTTTCGGGCACGAGATCGTAGAGGAAGACGCCCAATCGGTGATAATACTGTGAGCCGCTATAGAATGTTTGGAGTTGTGCCACAAGCTCGGTAATAATGGCTCCGCTGTCGCTTGTGGGAGTATCGAGTGTAACCTCTCGCACCCAGCGACGATACCCTGGTTTATGCCGGTTGGTCATGGTAAAAAGGCCAATGCGTCGTGCTACGAGGCCTTCGGTGCGTAGCCGAAAAGCGGCATTGGCAGTTAGCGTCGCGATTGCTGCTTCGAGAACATAGGCGTGTGTCGTATCTTCGCCAAAGGTGCGTGAGCGCATGATACTTTGAGCGATTTTACCGGCAGGCTCGAGGGTGTGGCATGATATGCCGTTGAGCTCGCTGACAAGCTGGCGGCCATGAATGCCCATGACTTGTTGGGCGTGTTGGGGTCGCATCTGTGCAATATGTAAGGCAGTGCTAACGCCTTCGGCGCGGAGCCGCGGCTCAAGCTTGCGGCCAACGCCCCAGATATCGCGGATGGGTGTAAGATGGAGCGCTTTGTCGAGGCGCTCTTGTGGTACGTCAACAAAATTTGTCACCCCTTCTAGCCCTGGATATTTTTTGGCGAGTTCGGTGCCGAGTTTGGCGAGTGTTTTGGTTGGGGCGATGCCAATCGAGACGGGTACACCAACTTCTTTGAGAATGCGTGCTCGTACATCCCGAGCCCACTCGGTGTAATCGACCTGTAGTTCGCGAAGGTCAAGAAACGACTCGTCAACCGAATATACTTCGATGAGCGGAGTCACTTCGGTAAGAATTTGCGTGATGCGTTTGCTGATGTTGCCATACAGTTCAAAGTTGGCCGAAAAGCGTACGATATTGTGCTTCTGAAAGAGGTCACGAAATTTAAAGGCTGGTGCACCCATGGGGACACCAAGGGACTTGGCCTCGTTACTGCGAGCTACAACGCAGCCATCGTTACTGGAGAGCACGACAACTGGCTTCCCTTCGAGCTCGGGCCTAAAGATACGCTCGCAACTTACGAAGAAGTTATTGCAGTCAATGAGAGCATAGACAGTTTTCATGGGCGAAATTGATGTACGGTACTTGTAACAACACCCCAAAGGGCGGCATCTGGCGGCATGGCGCTGTGCACCGAGAGTTGAAATTGACCTGTGCTCTCGTGCCACCACACGATAATGTCGGTTTTGCGAGGACTGAGCGACCGGTCAATAACAGCGATATCGTTGTTGAAAATGCCCATCTCTTGCCATTGGTCACCCGCAATTCTGAATAAAAAGGTACTGGCAGGTCGTGTTACGAGGAGTTGGTGCAAATCTAAAGTACTCACGTCCTTATCGGCCGCAGGATTGGGAAAGCCCATATGAATGGACGCAGATTGATGCTGCTCTTCCTCGCGCATATGCTTTAGTATAGTGTGCAAGGAGCGTTGAGTAAATACAAAATCATTGCATAATATTTTTACTCAAACGAGTAGATCTACGAGAGTTTTAGTGTGTCTAAGAAGTTGACTAGTTCGTGTGGTGTTATTTCGGCTTTGACGATATAGCCATCTGCTTGAGCTTCGATGTCGTCTTTGATATCTTCGCGCTGCTCGAGGTTAGTGGTGATGATAATCTTTGCCTTGAGGTGTGGTGTTTCGCTGACGTTCCGGAGGTGTCTGAGGACCTCTATGCCGGTGATCGTGGGGATCATAAGATCGAGCAATATGATGTCAAATTGATCGGTCTGTGCTTGCTCAAGCCCCTTTTGGCCATCAACCTCGACGGTAACATCATAACCAGCACGTGTTAGCGCGCGGACGTAGAGCTCACTAATAAAGTGTTCATCTTCGATGCATAAAATTTTCTTGCCAATAGGATTGGCTGCCATGACAGTTTGTGGTTCCATGATTTATCTCCGATACAGTGAATGATTTTTGATCCAGCCGTGGGCGCTTTGTACGATGTCTGCCTTATTGTCGCTTGTTTCGGATTTGCTGGCAACTTGCGAGTATGGCAAAACGGTAAAGCCGAATGTACTGCCCTGGCCCTCGTGGGCGTTAACCCATATTTGACCGCCGTGAGCGGTGACGATTGCCTTGGCCAGGTATAAGCCCAGACCGGTACCGCCAATTTGTGCCCGGTTGCGATGATTACGGTAAAACTTATCAAAAATATGGGTAATGGCACTTGCGGGGATGCCGACGCCAAAGTCTTGGACTGTTGTTTCAATGAGGCCTTCACGAGTTTCGCGTGCTTTCACGATGATACGCGCGCTGCCGTTACTATATTTGATAGCATTATCGATGAGATTACTGACCACTTCGTACATGCTAACGCGGTCAACGCCAACGGCTGGCAATGAATCGGGCAAATCGAGCTCGATGTGAATACCGCGAACAGTAGCTCGTAACTGCAAGTCGTTGACGACGCCCTTTAGCGTGTCCTGCCATGACTCGCGGCGGAGGTGTAGATTAAACTGATCGTTTTCGATACGTGAGACATTCAGGATGGTGTTAACAAATGTCGACAGCTGACCTGCGCTGACCGCCATTTTTTTCATGTAGTCATCGAGCTCGGCGCTCATTTTGCCTTCGAGCTCTTCTTCGAAGACTTCGATGTAGCCACGAAGAAGCGTGAGTGGTGTACGCAGTTCATGGACGGCGAGTGCTAGGAAGCTCATTGCTTGGTCGTCTTGTGAATATTGCATGGTGTGGTCAAACAGGACGACCATTGTCTCGAGATTATCAGGGTTATCTTGGTTGTAGTATGCGGCTAGATCAAATTGAGGGATGCGGCCGTCTTCATTATCGATGCCGTTGAGCCGTACGCGCTCCCATGTTTGGGCGGCAACGGCTTTATTGGCCTTGGCGTCGCTGAGCCAGCGGTCAAATGTCCGGTCATTGCTAAATGCCAAGTCAATAACAGAGTAGAAGTTTTTGCCCTGCAAGTCGGCATCCTGGTGGACGTATGTACTAAATGCCAGGTTGGCAAATACGATGTTGTCGTTTTTGTCCATAATGGCAAGTGGTAGCGGTAGGTTACTTGCAACAAAGTCGCGCTGCGGGTCAGTCTTGTTGTAATGGGCAGTTTGCTGCACGGTATCCACGACGCTTGCAAGCTGGTAAATATGAGATACCAGATTGGTGACCATATCCTTGCCGAGTGACAGACTTGCAAGGTTGGGTGCGGGCTGGTCGGCGGTATCGGGAGAAATGTGGATAATAGCCTGCCAAATAGTGCGAAGTGGCTTTGTAAGATATTCGGTGCTCAAAACCGCGAAGCCAATGGTCAACACAAAGCCAATGACGCACATCACAATAACAACGCCGTTAATCGACAGGCTGTTGTGTGTTGATGCATACCACCCTGCCCCAATCATGAAAGCATTGTTAGCAAGGAGAACAACCAGCAAATGGTTGCGGACCTGACTTGTGAATTTTTGCAAATGATTCATGGAGGTGTGGGTGCTACTTATAGGTTGCGTCGCCCGTAGATCCAAGCGCTGTCAGCCAGGTCTGCCCCGGGTTAAGTTTTACGTGTGCCCCACTGGCATCGGTGAAGTAAAAATTGGCGCGTGGGTCTGACTTGTGCCAGGTAACTGGTAGGACGACACCATCTTGGAAGATGTACGCTTGGCCACTGCCGATCGTGTTATACGTACTGTAGATACCATTACTACCCTTTGGCAGAACGAGCCCAATGACGACTTTTGGCGATAGTTGCGTTTGTGCGCCTGCCTCGTCGACGACCATATGTGGCTTGCCGCCTTCTGACCGGTTGTAGGAGTTAGTCGCAGCTACGTAATCAAAGTGAGCGTTATAGGTGTAGCCCGAAAGCGTAAAGTTAATGCTTGTAGCGGTCGGATTTTTGTTGGGAACCTCTACTTCATTACGCTCAAATGGTGCGTAATTTGGCTTACCAAAGCCTTTTTGCGCTTCAACGTCACGGAGCTTCGGTAGGCTGGTGTACATGTTGTGCGGCGCGTAGCGGCTTGAGATGCGCCAGTATGCGCCAGAATTGTGGAATTGATCGAGGTCTTTGATGCCGGCATCCTTAATGTACTGCAGTGCTTCGCCACTACCGCCGACGTGTGCGACGGCTGCATCAAAGCCTTGGAGCCACTGGAGATAATATGGGCGGACCGAGCGGACTGGCCCAACATAGGTGGGTTCACTGTCTTGCCAAAGAGTCAGGAATCGAGTGATGCCACCCTCGGCAACCGCCTCAAAGACAACACCTGCTTGATTGAGGCCGGACTGCGGACGTGCATCAGGGCTATTTTCGATCATGATGGCAGTTATTGGACGGTCATTGATAGTAGCGTCGTCAATTTTGAGGCCAGTCAGTGTAGATGTTATTGGCTTAGGAAGCGGCATTGGCTTGGTGGTTGCTACTGCTGCTGCCTTTTTCTTGGTGGCTGGCTTGGTATCGGAAGTAAACCATGTCATGTAGGCTGCTGCTCCACCGCCGAGTAAAATCAGCACAATAAGAATAGTTATGGCCCATTCTTTTTTGGTACGTGGCATACGAAGTTTCCACCACGGCCGCTTGGGACTGTGTGATGGTGATGGACTCTGTATGGTCTGGCCTGCCGATGGCTGGCTGGGGTGCGCTGGCTGGGGAGATTGTTGGCCATGCTGTGTGCGTGCGGTGCGTGGCATAAAATCATTATTCATGGGTTCTATTGTAACAATGCTTACGCTTAGATGCACGCGTTGATGCGTATTTTAATAAGAGTGCTACATGCTTGTAGCAATGGAGACAACTTGCTGACTCGTAAGGCTGCCGCTAATCTTCATGCTGTAGAGAACGCCGCCATTGACCCAGGCTGCGTTATCACCGTAGATGTAAACGGTGCGACCTTGACTCTGGTAGGTTTTGTGGTCACTACTTGCCATTGAGACGACATTATCAAGCAATGTTTGGCTATCCCAGTTGGATTCTTGTTGTTGTACGGTATAGCCACTATCGCCAGACTTAAAATTGGCACTGACGATGCCGTTGCTGGCATGAATACCGCCATCAAGCGCATAGCCAGTTGGTTTGTAACTTGGCAATGTTGCATGGAAACCAGCGCGCGCTGAGGCGACGTGGAGTTCTATGTTTGGCATATTCAAATAGGCTACAAAGCCACCAATTGCGACGAAGGCTGCAACCAGTGATGCCATTTGAATAATGCGGTGGCTGGCCTTGCGACGGACCTTGTGCTTGGGCTGTTCATGGCTCCGTGCATTGGCAATGGCGGCCTCAAAGATTGTGCTTGGGCTGTGGTGTCGCGCGGGCTGGGCTGCTTGGATGCGCGGCGCGCGTGCAGGTGCGGGACGTTGAGCCGTAGCGTGCTGAGTGGGACGAGTAATAGAAGGACGGTCGCTTGTAACCGCAACACGGTGCTGCGCGGGCTTATTGTGGTCCGCTGCTAACTGCTTACGTTGCTCGGCCGAAGGATGATTTTGTTGTGTCTGCGTAAAGCGACTAATACGCTGGCTCTGCTGGTGAGAATGAGCCCGAGTGAGGCGACGCTCGTCAAGGTTGTGGGCAGCAAGTTTATGGCTAGGTACCGCAGCAGCGGACTTTGGCGCAGCACTGATTTCGCTCGGTGCTTGTGTTTTGATAGCGGTTTTTTTGCTAACCGTAATAGTTGGTTTTTTGACCACTTTGCGCATTAATGTCTGTGAGTGTTGGGGTTTGTGCGCAGCAACGTGCTTAACTTCACTAACGGCCACGCGCTTAGGTTGTTGCGCTTTTGCCTGCATGACAGTAGTCTTTGCGGGTTTGGTGGTGGCGTTTGTTTTTGGTGCATTTACGAAGCCGTCAAGTGTTCGGCTTTGCCGTGCTGCGTGCCGGATGGCAGGCCCGACGGGGGCGTTGGTGCTATCGCCAAGAAGTTCGCCGGTCCGCGCATTGTAGCGCTTGCCATTAATTTCTATAGTTGTGTTGCCCACGAAGTTGTTACCCTTATATTTTGTGTCTTTTTATAACGCGAAGTATATACGAGTATAGTACAGCGCTGTCCTTGTCACTGCAACCCCCGGATAAAAAACGCTAGCGAAAAACTACCAGCGCTATATAATAGAACATACAATATGGACTTTCTTGACCCCAAAAAACAGAAGCGCCACAAAATACAGCTAATTACCGGCTATATTTTAGTGGGCATCGCCCTCATTTTGACAACCACTATCTTGCTGTATCAGGCCTATGGCTTTGGTGTTGATAAAAATGGCCAAATCATTCAGAACGGCCTCGTCTTTATCTCATCCACGCCCAATCCAGCGCAGATTTACATTAATGGACAACGCTACAAAGACGACACAAACGTACGGATTCCCCTGCCTTCTGGGCAATATACTGTTGAATTGCAGCGCGATGGCTACGGGAGCTGGAAGCGAGCTATCACCGTTGAAGGTGGAAGCGTCGAACATTTTGATTACCCCTTCTTGTACCCATCAAAGCTGACCTCTGCTGCGGTAAAAAGCTACGCCCTAAAAAATCGCTTAAGTACGCAAAGCCCTGACCGTCGGTGGTTGGTGCAACAAAACAGCGAGTCTCTGCTGCGATTTGACGTATATGATCTGAACCACATCAAGGATGCATCCAAAGAAATTGCCCTACCCGATGGTGTCCTGACGGCTGGTGCAGCCGGCAAGCTCGAACTCGAGCAATGGTCTACTGATAACCGTCACGTTATCTTGAAGCACAGCTTCCAGAAGGGCGACCAGCAGACATATGAATACGTCATGCTCGATCGCGAAGACCCATCACAGTCGATTAACTTAACTGCCAAATGGGGCATTAACCCAACCAAGGTCGAACTGCGTGACCAAAAGTACGATCAGTACTACCTGTTTGACCAGAGTACGGGTGCGCTCTCGACAGCCTCGCTTAAGCAGCCGCAGCCCAAGGCCTACCTTGATCACGTACTCGCTTTTAAGTCATATGGTGATACGGTGATGCTCTATGCTACCACTAAGGGTGCTGATGCCGGAAAGGTATCAGTTGTGATGCGTGACGGCCAAGATTCTGATGTTATTCGTACCCTTGATGCTGGTGGCACGTACGTACTTAACCTTACCAAGTACAGTGGCGACTGGTACGTGGCGGCTGGTGCGGCCAACGAAGACAAAGTCTACGTGTACAAAAACCCAGTCGACATGCTTAAGATGCAGCACATTACCGTGCCTGTTCATGTTTTAAAAACTACCAACCCGAACTATATTGAGTTCTCGGACAACGCACGCTTTATCATGATCGAAAATGGCTCAAAATTTGCACTCTATGATGCAGAAAATGACAAGGGCTATGCTTACGACACAAAGCACGTCATGGATGCGCCACAATCTCACGCCACATGGATGGACGGTCACCGTCTGGGCTATGTAAGCAGTGGCAAGCTCTATGTCTTCGACTTTGACAGCGCCAATAGTCGCACGTTAGTTGCGGCCGATCCTGCACTGCTGCCTGCTTTTACGCGTGACTACAAGTATTTGTACACGACTGCCCCGGGTGCGACCGCAGACGTACCTTCTCTCTTGTCGCGAACACCGCTTCGCACCAGTAGTGACCTATAGGCTGTGCCCGCTAGAGTTATGACGATTTGATGGCGACGTTTTGCCACGTCAGGCCATCAGGGTCTGTATACGGATTGCCGTCGGGCTCGAAGCCTGCGCTTGCCAAGAGCTGCAAGGCATTTTTGTTATCGACAAGATGCCGCGAATATACCGTGTTCTGGTGGATAGTTTTTAGGTGGGCGATTACGGCATGCAATGCGGCGCTACCGAGCCCTTTGCCCCGCGCTTCGGGCTCACCAATCATAATATGAACAGATGGCGCCGGCAGATTGCCACTTGCTGTTAGGTCAACCCAAATAGCACCCACAATGTGCCCATTGTACGAGAGCATCCAGTTGAGCTGCTCGGTTGTATGTATAAAGGTATATATGCGAGCCTTTTCACGTTCAAGCGTGCTGGGCGCATTGTGCTTGCTTGGAACACCCATAAGCGCCAAGGTGTTGCGTCCCTCTGCTCCGGCAAGCCATGCTACGCTGAGCGGTGCGTCACGAGCAACGTTTGGCGCGACGAGCTCGAGTGCTGAATTTTGAGTGACAAGAGGTATGGTCTTCATGCTTATAGCCAGCTTGTTAGGCGCTCCCAGAGGCTTGGGCCATTGCCAGTAATTGAGGTTGGCTGTTGCGTGGTTGGTGCGACGACTGGCGCCGATGCGCTGTTTGCATTTGGATCGGGGCTGATTTGCTCTCCCCACACAACAAGGCGATTGAGAGACGTGCCCGGTGGGTCACAGGTGATAAGCGTGGCGGTCGCGGTTTTGCCCTCGACAGGATTTAGCACACTGACATTACTTGGGCTAACAATTTGCTTGGCGTATACCTTATACGAGTACACTTTGCTGTTATAGCTGATATAAAAGATGTCGCCAGGAACGAGCTCGTGCAGCAAGACAAAGGCGAACTTGTATTGCCCTGGGTTAAAAATGTTATTGCTAGAGTGACCAAAGATAGCAACGTTGCCAACCTGCCCTGGTAGTGATGTCGTTGGGTAGTGTACGACACCTGTTTCGAGCGCCTTTTGGAAGGTTTCTTCTTCGCTGCTCGTTTGCGTGTAATCAACAGGAAGCTGCGCACTAATTTTTGGAATGATGACCTGTGGATCGCCAGATGGAGCAACGCCGTCAGTATTGAGAATTATAGGTGTGGCACTGGCATGACGGCTAGGCTGGATGAACGGCGCAATGACCACTTCATTAAAGAGTCCAAAGAGTACGAATAGTAGTACGACCGCACCAGATGCTAGGCCAAAGAATAACGACTTGGCGTGCTGCTTTGCCTTAGCCTGGCTGGCGGCGCTCATTTTGACCCGTTTCTGAACGTGGTGCTTTATGGCTTTTACGCTGCGATTTTCGGGCTTAGCTGGTGGCTCGGGCGCGTCGGTAGTCGTGACAACATGACTTGGGTTGACAGCTTGATTACTTGAAGCCTCGAGACCTGGAAAATGCGGTTGCAACGCCGTGGCTGCCGCGTGGTGCTGCGGCTCAGCGTGGGCCGCGATGGATTGCGGGTGTCTTGCTGCCGAAAACTGTGCGGCTGGTGATGCTTGACGATTGTTGCTGGCATAAAACTCTTGCCAGACCTGGTGTTTTTCAGCGTCGGGAAGATGTGTGTAGTAGTCGTGCCATGCTGTTTGAATCTCGGCCAGTGACTTCCCACTTGTGCTGAGGTTGTACATAAACTGTTGGTGTTTGCTGCGCTGTGGCTGCTCGACAATGGCTACTTCGGCGGCTTCTTCTTTGGCGTTTGGTTCAGCGCTGTAGAGGTTTTCGAGTTTGCGCCGAATAAGTTCAACAGCAGCATTGGCCTCGCCTGCTTCGTGGTGCTTTGTATGATGTGCTGCGTGATGTGCGGGCTGGTGCTCGACAACCGTCGCCCTGGGCACTTCTGGGGGCTGGCTACTCTGGTGGTGAGCCGGTGGGCGGTACGGCGCATCTGGCTTTAAATCGTGCAATGGCTGGATTGTTCGACCATGGCGTTTTGGCATGACATATCCCACGTCCTTGGGGGGCGCTTTTTTGTCGTCATCTTCGTCGGCAAATAAGGGATTTAAAACCATTTTATACGATTATGCTCGCTTTATCCCTTTAAGTATAGTACAATAACCCCAGTCAAGCCTACCAAAAATGGCCAAATACGTATGTATTTGTCCGAACAACCCGATGGGCGGGTGGCGGAATTGGTAGACGCGCTGGACTCAAAATCCTGTGAGCGCAAGCTCGTGAGGGTTCGATTCCCTCCTCGCCCACCAAAGAAAAACAACCGACGCTTTGTCGGTTGTTTTTCTTTTGCTCTAAATTTTAGAGCAAAAGCGGCATTATCCACTATTTTGGTTTGATTCTCTTCTGGCTAATTTGACTCTTCAGGCTCAAACTTTAGGAAAGACACTACTTTAACATTGCGTGTGTTTTGGAGCTGCAGATAAATCTTACGCGTGAATAAAGGATGCGGAAAATCACTTAGATTTGATGTTAGTAAAAGCATTCCCTCGTGGCTACTAAAGCGCGCTAGCGTACCTGCTAGATAGAGATCCGTTGGAGATGGCGCCACATTTACAGGCATAGAATCCTGAACCTGCTTAGCCTTATCTACTTCATTGACAGTTAAAGGCAACATACTAAAGCCATAATCATTTAATAGCCTAGTTCGTTGAAGCTTTTCTTTAGGGCTATTTGTTCGCATGAGCTCCAAGTAGACAGGATGGATATATGTGAATGTGCACCCCTGTTTTTTCAAATCGTTTAATAGCGCCACTGCATCAAAGCTCAATATCGAAATTACCGCATCAGTATCAAATAGTAAATGTTTGTCTTTTACTATTGTTTTCCATGCAGGATTTTCGACAATATAAGGAGGCATGGCTTAGCTCGGTTCGGGTAGACTTAAGACCTTGTCTATAAAGCCAGCGCTAAACATACGTTGCTTCTGGCTGGCATTTAAATTTACGTTATAAAGATAGTTAATAAACTCGATGAAGTTTTTTTGCAGGCGCCTATCTCGTTCTAGCTGTTTTTTGTATTTGTCGAAAACTTGCTCTACTTGAGCTACTAATTCAACTGTAATTTCTGTATTGTTCGAAAGGTCTTGCAAAACTTTTTTGGGTACTAGACTGTCAGATGCTTCTAGTTCTTTGACGAGATCATTGGCACTCATGGTGACATCCTTTCCATCTACCATAAGCATACCAAGCGTGCGATAGTTTTTCCATGATATTATCGACAAAAATTCAACACACCTGCAGATTAGTAGTCCTATGCTGTTTTTTCAAATCTTCGGAATTTTTTTGGTATGGTCTCTTGCATAGCGGGCTACTTCTCGATGTTCTTGAGTATCTAGGCTGTCACAAACGGCGCGTATCCTTCGGACACTTCTATAGGCCCAAGACTTACGGCCCCGAGGTGAACCTGAATAGCATTACGGATAGCAGTCTCGCTTCGCTGAACCTCACGGGCATCGACAGCGCCAAGGTTAACTCGAGCAAATGGTGGCTCAAAATGGGTGCCAAAGGCTTCGCCAAGGGTATTGGCTACGATGTCGGTCTCTTCCCGGCAGCGTGGCAGTGAGGCGACAATCGGACGCATGAGACTCGAGGTGTGTTCGAGGTGTGGTCTATTGGTATGTGACGTTATCGTGGCCTTGGCCCGTTCGCGCAGTGTTCGCTGCAAAGCGGCGTGTGCGGATACTTCAAGGTTGGTCATGCTCGGTACGCGTTGTCGCAGTATGTCCAGCTCCCTGCTCCCCACTAAATAATGCCGTAGGTCTTTGGGTCCAGAAACAGTAAATGTGCCCTCAGGGCATAGTTCTTCCAGGCCGCTTCTAATGCTCGCTAATGCGTCTGAAAGCATCCAGTTTGCGTTGACTGCACGCCATACGCGTAGTTCAGGAACCTCCTGGGCTGTTTGCGTATGATACGGCTCTGACTTAGGGGTGTCAGTGTCACTGAGGGTGTCCGGGTCGCGCAAGTATGCATATTTATCCAGGTGTCCGCTTCCCTTGCTCCCTGCTCTGCGTCGTCGTCCCATCGCGTCCCCTCCTTGATTACCTTTCTAGAGTAGCTGGGTCCGGATCATTTCTGCAAATGGCCCAGCTCTGTACTAGTGGTCATGAATTTCTATTGGTCCCAGTGCAATAGCGCCAATATTTGATCGTGCAACGACCTCGTCGTAAGCTTCTTGGTGCGCTCTATAGACCTCAGGTGGCACCGTACCTATGCGGAAGGATGTATGTGTAATGTTCATAATACCATCGTATATTTCGGACAGTGATGTAACTATGTCTGCGGCTTCTGTAAAGACTTCGCCGCCAATTGGTACGCGCATCTCCATCCTGGCCTTGCGTGGCAAAAATACTATGTTACCAGTCTCTGCCTCGAGCGTAGCATCGCTTTCTTCTGTTAGGTCTCGGACTGTGTCTTTGACAGGAGGAAGGTCAGTGTCCCTTAATCGCGCAGATCTGGCGCGCAGCAGTACGCCAGATGATACGACTGGCAGGTATGTTTCATCGGGCGGTATAAGCCGTGCCCCAGCACCACCAGGCAGGGTGGTAATTTGTTCAAAAAAAGTAAGCAAAGCTTCTATATTATGTTTGCCATAACGAACCGGGCGAATGACACGTAGTCGGGTGCTGTCCGTAACGACCGTCAGATTGCCAAGGCTAAGATCTGGTCCAGTAGATAGGGCTGCGGAGGGCTTTTTTCGCGCCTCCTTATGTAGCTCAGCTGCTAATCGATCGTATCCATTTTGACGTTTCTCACTACTCATAGGCGCTCCCCTTTATTATGCTTTTGTAGCAGTATACAAACTTTTTATTTGCATACGAGATAAAAAATGAGACTATACACAGCATGAATACGCCAAACACCCTTCCCGACACGTACGACGAATCAATGCAGACCGCCCAGGTACTGCACGGTACTGGTAATTTTGATGGTGCTTTACAGCATTGGCAGCACGCGGTGGGCTTTGTCCCTCCAGAAAGTGCTGATGCAGCGCGTGCCTGGCGCGGCGCGGCGATGTCGACGTATCGGGGCGACATACTGCCTCCTGGCGGTCACGCATCATCATATAAAACTGCTATGCAATTTGCTGGCCACTCGTTGGCTGTTTACGACCAGCTGTACGCTGCTGCAACGACGCCGAACCCTGAAATTACGCGGGAGATCATTGAAGGTAATCGCGTGTTGGGTGTCATGGTCCTCCGTAATACTATTCAACGCGAATTGGCAGAGGGTCGCCAAGATGAAGGTAATTATAGGGATGTCATTGATCACATGGCAGCTGCTCGCCGCGCTATCGTGGAGCTGCGCCAACAAAATGGTGATGTGCTTGACCAGCACGAGATTAATGCATGGCCCCACATTGCAATAGCGGGAAGTATTGCCGTGCCCCAGCAGTATGCTCGGCTTCGCCTTCCGACTTCTTCACAAAATGAGCTCGTAACAAAAGCTCGTGAAACAGCGCACTTATCTGAGGACCCCACGCTGCCAACCAGTGCTCAGCTGGGTCGCAGAGGCCGCGCGATCGCCAAAGGAAAAGCGTGGGTCCGCGCGACCGCCGCTGCGACGATCGATAGTCTGGCTACCGAAGACCCTGGCACAATGCGTACCATGGCGCTTCATGCTGCTATGGCTCCCGGTGTGCTTTAGATCTTAGCTTGGAGCACAGCAGTAGTTAATGCGTCAAAGGGCTTGCTGGGGTTTTGTGTGTACCATACGGCTGCATGAGTGGCGGTTTTAAGTCGCCATATTCCCTGCTTGGATGTTTTTTTAGTGGTGCTCACTTGCCCATTAACGGCAACATAGGTTGTGTCGCCATGACGAACAATGATGTGTGGTGTGTAGCGCGTTGTAAAGTCGTGCAGCCATTCGACAAGGCGCAGCATGTCCATACGAAATGTAATGGCCTTTTCAAAGCGGACAGCCGTCGCTAATCGCTGTAGTTGCGAGAGGCTGAGCACAAGTGTTGTCTGGGGGCGTTGTAGCACCGACTGTGGTGCGCTTGTGATGTAATCGATAGCATCTTTGGTGAGCGTCGTTGGTGCGGCGCTTTTTTGTAAAAACTTTTCCAGTAAAATAGCCGTTTCGGAGTTCCGACCCAGATCGCCCGCAAACAGGACGTGATCGGCCCAGGCCGCATGAGCTAACAGCTCGGCTAGCGCCTTTTGCGAGAAGCTGCCGCTTGGTGTACTTGGGGCAAAATCAGCGCCACCAATAATAATGCCAACAATTTTTTGAATACTAGCCGGGAGCAGCGCATGTGCTGTTCCAATGCCGGCCACTGCGCTTTCGGCAAATGCTTCGGCTGGCGCTGCAAAACCGTGTGCACTACCACCAATGATAAGTAACTTGCCTGCAAATTGCTTATTTTCCGGGCGGCTCCATTCAAGCTGCGGAAACAAAGGTTCCTGCGCTGTCTGCTTGTGCCAATATGCCCGATAATCCATAGCTTCGATTGTATACTACTTGCTTGCAGCTATGGTAGTGTGGGTACGATTTGTACGGCGGCGCTGGTCATCGCATCGTGCGTATCAAACGTAAATTCGCCGCGTACTTTTTTATCTTTCAGTACGAATGGTAGCCATATCTGGTCATCGTCCCACATGGTTGCGTAAGGTATGTCAGCAATGGCAAACCATTGTGGCGCCATTTCTTCTGACTCGGCGGGCTCGCCTTCCCATTCTTTGCAAAAGTAGACATGGACGTGTTGCCGCCAGGGAGTCTCGGCCGCGTCGTTGATAAATTCAAGATATGCGACGCTATGAAATGCTGTGGGCGTGACACCTATTTCTTCTTGGCATTCGCGGATAAGAGCCTGCTTAACGGTTTCGCCGGCATCAACTTTGCCCCCAACGCCGTTCCATAGGTTAGCGCCGAATCCTCGTTTTTTCATGGCCAGCAGAATCTGATCATCTCTAATCAGAAACAGAAGCGTACAGAGCTTGGCCTTAGTCACCTACAAGCCTTCTTTTTTGTGATTGATTTTAGCGTCCATCCAGGCTTGGCGCATCTCGTCCTTGTTTTTATTTTTGAATGCCTCAGCAGGATATTTTTTTCGGGTCTTTTCGAGTTTCTTGAGTATTGCGTCGGCAATATCAATCTTGTTTGTGTGCGCAAATTGAAATGCGTAAATGATAACGTCAGCAAGCTCTTCGCCTAGCTCATCAGGAGTGCCAACGGGCTTATCCGACCACTGGTAATGCTCGAGGAGCTCTGAGGCTTCAAGCAAGATGGAAGTCGCAACACTGCGCGATGGATTGTCGAGCCAATCTCGCTCCTGCAAGTATTCACTGATAATTGTGTCAATTTCGGCGAACGTCTTGTCGCCCTGCACGATATCGATTTTTGTCATGGTAGTCTCCTATATGTCTAAGGTAATGCTGATTGGGCAGTGGTCGGATCCCATGACATCGGCATGGATTTCGGCCGCTTTTACGTGACTTTTAAGCTTCTCGGACACCATAAAGTAGTCAATACGCCAACCGACATTGCGGGCACGGGCATTGGCAAAATGACTCCACCATGTGTAGTATCCATTGCCTTCTTTGAACATGCGAAGCGCGTCAACGAATCCTTTGCCCAAGAAGTTATCAAATCCTTCGCGCTCTTCGACGGTAAAGCCCTTTTTGCCGCGATTAGGCTTTGGATTAGCAAGGTCGAGCTCGGTATGCGCGACGTTGAGGTCTCCACAAAAGATAACTGGCTTCTTTTGCTCCAGTTCTTTGCAGTATGCCAAAAAAGCCGGATCCCAGTGTTTATGGCGAAGCTCAAGACGGCTCAAGTCGTCTTTGGCATTTGGGGTGTATACGGTTACAACAAAAAACTTCTCAAATTCGGCGGCAATAATACGCCCTTCTTTGTTCGGGTCGCCATAGACATCACCAGGTACGTGGTACTTTTTGATGAGATCCTCAGGAAAACCATTGATAATCGCGAGCGGCTTGACCTTTGAAAAGATAGCAGTACCTGAGTAGCCCTTTTTCTCGGCAGAGTTCCAGTATTCTTCGTAGCCGGTCAAATCAATTTCGGCTTGGCCTTGCTGAGCTTTGGTCTCTTGCAGGCAGATAATGTCTGGCTGATGTTTTTGAATAAATGGCACGAATAGCTCTTTGCGCACGACGGCGCGGATGCCATTGACGTTCCACGAATAGATTTTTAGCATGCGTCCCTCTTGGTTTATGTAGACATTATAGCGTATGGGCAAAATCATGTTGCCAGCCTTAGGCAAGCTATAGTACCGTAAGCGTAATGTACAAGCGTATTCTACTCAAGTTTTCAGGTGAACAATTATCAGGTAAGCAGCAATATGGCGTTGACCCAGAGGTCGCCCGCTACATCGCTCGGGAATGTAAAAAAGCAGTTGAGCTGGGTTGCCAGCTCATTTTAGTAGTTGGGGCCGGTAACTTTGTTCGGGGAGCCGAGCTGGCTGACGGGAGCGGCATACGCCGCGTAACCGCCGACCAAATGGGCATGCTCTCGGGTCTTATGAACGCCATGGCGTTGACTGATATCTTCGAATCAGAAGGTGTGAAGACGCGCTGTATGAGCAATATCTATGCAACGCAAGTTGCCGAATCATACTCCTACCGTTTAGCCGAAAAGCACCTACAGCGTGGCCGCGTCATAATCGTGGCTGGTGGGCTTGGACGCCCCTACTTTACCCATGATAGCGCAGCGGTGAGTATTGGCCTTGAGCTCGATTGCCAGGTCGTCGTAAAGGCTACCAAAGTTGATGGGGTCTATAGTGCTGATCCGCTCAAAGATACGAGCGCACAAAAATTCGACAAGCTTGATTACCAGCAGGCGCTCGAGCAATCTGCCATTAAGGTCATGGACAAAGCGGCGCTTGGCCTTGCTATGGAACAGCGCATGCCGGTGGTTGTCTTTAACGCAATGCAAGAGGGCAACCTAGCGCGTATCGTTAGCGGCGAAGCTATCGGCACATATATCAGCTAAAGCACGAGGCTTTGCCCGGGTTTCAGTGAATGATAGACGACGTTCTGGGCGGCACTCGCCTGGCTGAGGATGTTATCGACAATGGCCTGACCACTCTCAGAGAGGATGGCATTGTGGGTTGCAAAACAGAGGCGCGGCTGTACGGCTTGTAAAAAATCAATGGCTTCACCTATTTTCATCCATGGTGCGCTTACCGGCAGTGCGAGTGCTCCAACCCGGGCGTCACCAGGTGTGGTGAACGAGTCACCCGGGTAGTACAGCGTATCGTTAACCATAACGCCAATATTTTGAATGCGTGGAATTGATTCGTGGATCAGTGCATGCTGCTCGCCAAAAAAGCGCAGCGAAAATGGTCCGACGGTGTGAGTTTCTGCTGCCTTGACAGCTGTAATGGGTATGCTGTCGATTTGCGCGGCAACTTCGGGTGTACTAAAGACCTGCACAGTTGGGTTAGCCTCTGCAATAGCGGCAAGATGGGCGGCATTAAAATGATCGCCATGGGCATGAGTTATAACAACGGCAACGATATTTTGTATGTCACCGAACGCTGGTGTAAATCCACCTGGGTCGATGACAATTTTTTGGCCTTGCTCATCGACGACTAAACAGGCATGGGCGTACTTTGTAATGTTCATGGTAGCTTCTCCTGAATGTATAGTATAGACGCTATGGCAACGTATAGTGCATACTGACATCGATGAAGACACCGTACGAACAACGCCTTACTGCCCTTGTTGAAGAGCTGCCTATCCGGCATATTGATCGACATTTGCTTGCAGTTGATTCTGAGCAATTACAGCCCGCAGCGGAGCTTATGCCCTTGTGGTTACCAGAAGACTGGCGTGCATCTCGGGGTAGACGGTGGGTACCTAAAAAACATGTCGAATATGTGCCTTACCTTGTTTTGGGTGAACGTGATCAGCCAGCGGATGAACGCCGAGTAAGCCACCGTATTTTGCTTTTGGGTCGCGTCGCCTCCGAGCGTGTTACTGAGGCTCCACCTTTTGAGTTCTGTGCGCTACCGCTCGACGAAATGCGTGCTCATGACTGGTGGCGTAATTCTCAGATGCATCTTCGCTGCAAGACAGAGGTATATACCCCTGGCCGCATTGAGGTTGCTCGCGCATTGCCTGCTGCACACTTGCAGTATCCCGCAGCTCATCTCGAGTCATACCCTGCCGATATGCCCGTCCCAGAGCTATGGGAAAACGGGTTTCATTCAGCACCAGCGCAGACTGCTCCTATTGCGCCAGGCGTTGGATCAATGCTGGAGGTCGCGGCACACGCAGTCCGACTCGGTATAGCGTTTCAATGTCGTGATATTGGCGGCGCCGCTCGCAATGACTTGATAGCACTTGAAAATGGCATGACTGCTGCCGAGGCAAACCGCAAGTACATCACTGAATTTTAGGTAAACAAAAAAGCCAGAAACTGGCTTAGGTATGTACTGGCGGAGAGAGGGGGATTCGAACCCCCGATACGGTTGCCCGTATACACACTTTCCAGGCGTGCTCCTTCAACCACTCGGACACCTCTCCGTAAGGTGCATGCACATAGTATACGTACAAGACGACGAAATTACTACGAAAAACACCTTGGCAAGACAATCGTTGCGAGGTTACACTAGGGTAAATGGCAATCATCGATTTACAAGACGTCAGCAAACTGTACGGCTTCGGCGACGCGACGAATATCGCACTCGACGAAGTCTCTTTGTCCATCGATGAGGGTGAGTTTGTCGCAGTTATGGGTCCAAGCGGCTGCGGTAAGTCAACGCTCATGAATATTATTGGCCTGCTTGATCGGCCTACACACGGTGGTTACCAACTGCACGGCCGACAAGTTGCAAAGTTGCGCACGACTCGCCGTGCCCGCGAACGCCGCGATACGGTTGGCTTTGTATTTCAGTCCTTCAACCTGCTGCCCCGTCTGACTGTTCTGGAAAATGTCGCCCTTCCCCTTGTCTACAAAGGTATGAGCCAATCACGCCGTACCAAACTGGCGCTCAATATGCTGGAGCGTGTCGGTTTACATGACCGCGCCTACTTTTACCCCAATCAGCTGAGCGGTGGTCAGGCGCAGTGCGTGGCTATTGCGCGCGCCTTGGTCAATAACCCGAAGATTATTATCGCCGATGAGCCTACGGGTAATCTCGACAGTGCTAGTAGCCGTCTTGTTATGGAGCTTTTAAGCGAAATTCACAAAACAGGTAATACTATCTTGTTTGTGACACACAACCCAGAGCTCACCCGCTACGCCACGCGCGTGGTCTACATGCACGATGGTGCTGTCATCCATGATGAAGAGACAGCAATCGGTGAGGTTGCGGCGACTGCGCGCAAAGCACTGTATTCGGTGCCAACTAAGACGGTCGACGATGACCTCGAGGGTATTTCGGTACTCATGAAGGCTTTGCCTCATACTGATAAGTCAGCCAAAAATGTGCCCGCACAAAAAAAGAAGACAAACGCCAAAAAACCCAAAACGCGTCGCAGTAAAGGAGCCAAAAAATGAGCGCATCTCGCGGAAACTTTAAAATGGCTCTCGATAATGTGCGCAGTACCAAGTGGCGCAGTTTTTTGACAATGCTGGGTGTGATCATCGGCATTGTCTCGGTGATCATGATCGCTGGTATAGGCGAAGGCGTGAAGCAACAAGTCTCCGGACAAATTAATACCTTTGGCAAAGACCTTATTACGGTGCGTCCCGGCAAGGTAGAGATTCCTGAAGCGCGCAAGTTTGTTACCAATAGTGACGCCCTGTTTGGTCGCACTGCGCTGAGCGGACTGACCGCAAGTGACGTATCAACCGTTAAGGGTTCTGACCATATCGCCAAGATGGCGCCGCTTGGTATCGTATCAGGCACCGTGCAAGTAGATGGCCAAAAATTTGCTGATACAAGTACTCTTATTTTGGCAACGAGCCCTGACTTGCCTGCTATCTTGCAGCAAGATGTCAAATACGGTAGTTTTTTTGACGACGCCTCAAGTACCGATAGCGCAATTATCGGTCGCAACTTAGCGCATCGATTATTCGGTGAAAATATTCCGTTAGGCCGCGAGTTTGTGGTGCGAGGCCAGAGCTTCACTGTTCGGGGCATTTTTGCACCATTCCACGCATCGCCGTTTTCGCCGACAGCTAATTTTGACGACGCCATCTTTATCCCCTACCAGACAGCAGGCAATATAACTGAGCACGAGGTTCAATTTTATAGCATTCTTGCTAAGCCCGATACGCCCGACAATCGTAAGGCTGCGATGGCTGCCATTGGCGCCAGCCTGGCAAAATCACATGGCGGCGAGCAAGACTTTACTGTTCTTGACCAAGATAAAAATGTCGCTATGAGTAGAAGCATAATTGATATCCTCACTACCTTTACGACAGCCGTGGCGGCTATTACGCTGCTGGTCGGTGGTATCGGTATCATGAATATTATGTTGGTCTCTGTTACCGAACGTATGCACGAAATCGGTATTCGTAAAGCGGTTGGTGCCACTAACAGGCAGATTCTTACGCAGTTTGTACTCGAAGCAGCAACGCTGAGCGCTACCGGCGGCATCATTGGTATTGTGGTGTCTCTGCTTGCAGAATTCCTGCTCAGTACCTACACAAATCTTAAACCAATTATCACCTGGCAGCCTGTTGTTATTGCGACGCTTATTTCGGTTACCGTTGGTATTATTTTTGGCGCAGCACCGGCCATCAAGGCGGCGCGCAAAGATCCTATCGAAGCGCTTCGTCACGAATAAGACAGGTCATAGCCTCTTCGTCTATTTATAGGTAGAATGACGCGATTGTGGCAACACCGGCGGCTAGCATGACCAAAAAGACAAACCAGCCAATGGCGGTGACCGGCTTACGGTTTACCCACCGGCCCATGATCTTCTTGTTGCTACTAATAAGGACAATCAGTAAAAGAACGAGCGGTGCCACCAAGCCATTGGCAACAGCCGAGTAGATCAGCGCCTTAATTGGGTCAAGTCCAATGAAGTTCATGCCGAGGCCTACGAGCATAGAAATAATAATAACGCCGTAGAATGCGTATGCTTGGCTCAGGTTGCGGTATAGACCCTCTTTCCAGCCGAGACTTTCGGCTAGTGCGTAGGAGCTTGATCCAGCCAGTACGGGGATAGCAAGCAGGCCTGTGCCAATGAGGCCGATGGCGAATAAGAAGTAGGTAGCATTGCCTGCAAATGGGCGGAGTGCTTCGGCGGCCTGGGCTGCTGTTTGGATCTCGGTAATGCCATGAGGGAATAATATGCCGCCACATGCCGCAATAATGAAGAACATAACGACATTAGAAAGCAGCATTCCCGACCAGACATCAACGCGCATACTCCGCACATCAGAGGGGTCTGTGTGTCGACGTGAACGCACGGTGGTCTTGCCTTGTAATACCTGCTCTTCGACTTCTTGGCTCGTTTGCCAGAAAAAGAGGTATGGTGAAATAGTTGTACCAAGCACGGCACACAAGATAAGAATGTAGTCTTTTGACCAGTGAATTTCGGGCACTAGCAAGTGTTTACTGACTTCGTGCCAGTTAAGATGTGCCAGTAGTGATGACAAAATGTAAGATAGCAAAATAAGTGCGAGCCACTTAAGATACTTGGCGTATCGCACATATGGGGTGAATATTTGGAGCAGTAGGCTAAAAATCGTAAAGCCTACAACTAGCATTGTGAAATTCAAGTTAGGATTAAGCAGCTGTACTGCCTTGGCCATGGCGCCCAAGTCGGCTCCAATGTTGAAGGCGTTTGCTGCAAACAGTAAGAGCGTGCAGGCATATAAAATACGTCGTGAGAAGTGAATACGAATGTTACCAGCGAGTCCCCTGCCCGTTACCAGACCAATGCGTGCACACATTTCTTGGACAAAGGCCATGAGCGGAAAAGTCCACACTGATAGCCAGAGCATGCCAAAGCCATACTGAGCACCTACCTGTGAATAGGTTGCGATACCCGAGGGGTCATCATCGCTTGCACCAGTGGTCAGTCCTGGTCCGAGCATGAGCCAGTAGTCCCGCCCACGTTTAATTACTTTGGCGCCGCGCCCGTTCTTAACACGCTCCTCCACTTTTTGAGTAGCCATAACTGTCTTGGCCAGAGTGACCGCAGGCGCTTCGATGGTTTTTTGAAATATATCTTTTTGTTTGCGAGCCATACTTGTACAGCGATTTATGCAGTTAGTATAGCATGGTTATGCTTATCTACTACTAGAATCCCATTTTTGGCCCAAAGAAATACCAAAAATGATGCAAAATAAGACCCGTAATTGCCACGATCCAAAAGACAAAGATATCCAAATGGTGGCGCCGTAGCCAGCCGGCCACTTTTTGCCACGCTGGGCTGAGCTTTTCAAAGCTCAGCTGGAGATTATAGAGCGTTGTGTACCAAAAGAGTGTGATGGTCGTGAGCCAGACTACCATGCAGTACGGACACAACGCGCCAATGCGGTAAACACTTTGAAAAAAGAGCCAATGAATGAAGGCAATACCAAATACAGTACCCGCGCTGACGCCATACCATATCCACCGTTTAAGCTTGACGCCGCTGAGTAGCAATACGCCAAGTGTAATCAGGACGGGAAACGCTACAAGGCCGATAAGCGGATTAGGAAAGCCAAATGCGTTTGACTGGTCGGAGGCCATGACAGAGCCGCAGCTGATGATGGGGTTTAGATCACAGGCGGGCTTGTAGGCTGGATTTTGCAAGAGATGTATTTTCTCGATAGTGATCACAAACGAACAGAGTAACCCAATAATGCCACCAATAAGTAAGAGCCATGGCATAATCCGAGCGAGTGTCCACCGCTTTGCAGCGGGGCTAGAAACTTGTTTCATAATCTTAAAAAGTATAGCACGCTCTGCTGAAGTCTAGCCGACTATTCAGCGCAATTACCAGTGTCTACCGAAGTGTGGCTATCTTTGACCTGGGCCAGTTCCTTGACGGCTTGCTCCATAGTTAATGCATATCCAACGTGCTCGTAGGTGACGGAATGTGCAAAGACAATGCCAATGACACTGCCGTTCTTTGCAACAACGGGACCACCAGAATTTCCGGGGATAACATCGGCTTTCATGGAATAAATCTGGCGCACAGTCCCCTGTTCGTTATAGATGTTGCGTCCTTTAGCGTCAAAGGATTGTATGATGGCTGCTGGCTTGGCACTAAAGGCGCCACCACCTGGATACCCAAGCACGGCTGCGCTTGTGCCACTCGCTACGACAGTCGTATCAAATGGCAATGCCGCGCCAGCGAGCCCACTAGCCCGCAGAACGGCAAAGTCGAGGTCTGGGTCAAATGCAATAACGGTAGCCTGGTGTGCGCCTGCGCCGTCAATGATTTCGGGTGCGCGAACGCCAGCCACTACATGAGCATTCGTAATGACGAGCCCGGTATCTGCGACAAAGCCTGAACCTTCAACAATACCACCGCAGCCCCTGCCCTCAATTTTGACAACTGACGGTGCTGCTGTTTTGACAGCGGTGTTTAGCTCACCCATGTCCGGTAGGGTTACCTGCGAGATGCGTGGCGTTGGCTCAAAACCACTAAAGACCTCTGGGAATCCGTTAGGGCTAATAAAGTGTGCTAGCTTGGCAATGACACGCGGCGCTGGAGGCATACGATGATCGAGCATGTTGACGATGACCGATCCATGGACCTGCCGCTGCCATGTCTGAATTGGTACAGAGCTAAAAATATTAGCGCCAAT
>Ga0157371_10000701_pt1 | contig 39375 bp, 31 predicted proteins | sample C45metaG_FD_113462 | JGI IMG/M metagenome (GOLD analysis project Ga0157371, IMG submission 113462) | Corn rhizosphere microbial communities from Kellogg Biological Station, Michigan, USA - C4-5 metaG | ecosystem: Host-associated > Plants > Roots > Rhizosphere > Soil | place: USA: Michigan... | reverse complement strand
TGGATGCCCTGCGCCGCCATGCCACCGGCATGGCTCGGCTCGGACATGGGCGGTTAGCTCAGTTGGTAGAGCATCTCGTTTACACCGAGAGGGTCGGCGGTTCGAGCCCGTCACCGCCCACCACAGAAAACAGCCATTTTCTGCAATTCTTCCGAGAGCGTCGGCCGGTACGACTGTACCACCCTGCCTCTCGAGGAGGTTCGCTTGGCGACGAGCGCGAGTCTTGCTACAGCTGAGCTGCTCGGGCGTTAACCCTTAACTCCGCCGATCCTGGCGCTGCCCATTTCCGCAATGCAGTCTAACGAAGTTCGCTGGGATTGGTGTCCCGATAAGGCGACATCCAATCTCGAGAAGCACAAGGTTTCCTTCGACCTCGCGGCTGTCGCTCTCGACGATCCGTGGCGGCTGACGCGCACCGACGATGACGCTGATGGGTATAGGGAAGTCAGCATTGCAGCGGTCAGCGATGAGATTCTGGTAATCGCTCACACGGATACTGAGCTAGAGCGTTACAGCGGACAGATGGTTGGCAGGATTATGAGCGCGCGGAAAGCAAAGCCCTTTGAACGGAGGGCGTACTACAATGGCTGAGCCTCTCAATCATGAATTGCAGCGCCAGCTCCGCGAGCTGGCACTCCTTCGCGACGAGGACATCGACACCTCGGACATCCCTGAAGTGACCGATTGGTCGCGCGCGACGCGGCCGTCGCAGCCTGAGGCATCCTACGCTGAAAAGGACTACGACATTCGCGCCGTAGCCAATGCAGTCCTCAAGTCTGCTTGGGATCGAGGTCTGGAGGTCACCAACATGAGCTTGAACAAGCTCGTGTTTTTCGTTCTCGAGCGTGCCCTAGTTGAGAGGAATGTCTGGCTCACTAAGGCGAGACTTGAGGCGTGGGATCATGGCCCTGTTTTCCGTGAGATCTACACACACTCGAAGAAGTTTGGGGAGCAGCCGGTCACGGAACTGATTAAGGCATACTCGGTGCATCAACGGCGGTTTTTGGATGTACCGACGCAGCTGGACGAAGAAACGGCAGCAGACATTAAGGCTGTCACCGACAAGCTCGCCCATTTCCCTGCAGCACGCTTACGAGCACTTTCTCATTCGAAGGATTCGGCGTGGGACTGGGTATACAATGCGTCTCAGAAGACCAGCGCGGGTATGGTGATTTCACCCGTGATGATCTTAGCCTCCGCGCGTCGTCGGAGCGTCACCCGTGGACGACGCTGAGCGTAAAGCCAGGAAGCTATTAAGCCTTCCCACGCTCCCCAACTGGATTCGCAACAACCGTCGGAGATTTGATGAGACGGTTTTCGAGCTCCGTCGCTTTTTACAGAGCCCGCCACGACACAGCTTGGCGAAGGTGAACTCCCTGTGCGCTCGTGTCGCGTGTGGCGAGACTACGATTATTGAAGCAGCAGATGAGGTGGAAAAGCTCGGTAATCCGATTTCACGGCAGGCCGGTCGAGAAGTGCTCCCGGCATTCTCGCGGTTCCTGAGCGCGAGTGGGATTGACGGTGTCCCGGATTTTGCGGGGTTCCAGATAACCTACCCAATTGGAACTGCTCCGGATGGGTCAAACCCTGTCGATACCGATCTATCCGACGTTCGTTGGCATTTTGAACGACCGGCTTACGCCGGTATTTCTTATTTCTTGGGCTCAGTTGACCTTCAACGAATACCAAAAGGCGCTCATTTCGTCGGTGATCGTTGACGCCGTACTTTCGCACCAAGATTTCCTCGACAGCGAAGCGTTGATACTGGCGCTTCCAAGAATACCGAACGAGAAAGTGCGGTACGAGCGGCTATGGTCTGCGCGGGACTATGCCAGCCTGGACCAGGAAGGCCTAAACCAGCAATTCGACACCTACAGCCGAGCCGTGGCTCGAGTCCTGGCTGAATTGCGGACTGGCTCAGTCGAATAGTGACATCGCCCAGCACCTAGAATTTCGCCAAGGTAGCCGGTCAGCGGCATTACTCTGCCGGACATGCCACGCGCCCGCAATGGGTCGCCGACGCGGTTTGGTTCACCAATCCAATGCGGCCGCGGCATCCGCCATGAACCGGGGCGAATAGCGGGCGTAAACGCTCTCCGTGACCCGCGTTGAGGTGTGACCCAGGTACTGCGCTATCTTTTGCATCGGCACGTCCGCCTGAGCCATCCAAACGCCGGCAGTGTGCCTGAAGACATGTGGCGAGCACGGCACCTTGGCGCGCCGAGCTGCAGCGGCGACGGCCTTCCTGACGCTGGCGACGGGCTTGCCGCCGTACTCAATCACATTGTGGGTCAAAGCGGCCTTGCGTGCTTGCTCCAAGGCCTCGCGCGCGCGTCGGTTCATCGGCACAACGGTCCGGCGCTTGTTGGTTACGTTCTTGCCGACTGGGCGGAAGTCGATCGTGCCATGAGAGAAGTCAACGCGGTCCCAGGTGAGATCCAATATGGCGCCCATGCGTGCACCTGTCACCAGCGCAACGACTACGAAGAGGCGCACGTGCGGCGTATCGATGTGCTTCAGAAGCTCATCCGCTTCTTGCCGAGTGAGAAAGCGGTCTCGAGGCTTTGAAGGGGCAGGGGCGGTAATGATCGGCGCTTCCCTGCCATAGTGCCACCGTAGGCATGCCCGGAGCGCCTCCAGCTCTGTCTTCACGGTCGACGGCGCCTTGCCGAGCCGCTGCCTCATCCCAGCGTAATCACGGCAGTCCTCGCGAGTTATGGCTTTCCCGAGCTTATAGCCGAATGATGGCTCGAGCGCTTTCCAGAGCGAAGCCAGCCGCGACTTACAGCTGCCATTCGCAAGCCGATCCTTGTAATAGATTTTCCAGAGGTCGCTGACGCGCTCCTCTGCCGGCCGGTTCAGACGGCGCCAGATCTCCGCCGCTACAGCTTCGGCCTGTCCGCGGTCATTCGTGCCAGTCGCAATTCGCTTCCGCGGATTTCCGTACGCGAGACTGTACTGTCCCCGGTGCTTGACGAGCCTATAGTCAGACACTCAAACCTCTCGACTTCGGTGGCGGAGATGCGGATGAGCTTGCCAAGGCGAAATCCGGCAAGGTCACCGCGGTGGTACATTTGGCGAACCTTCTCAGGGCTGCAGCCCCACCGGTCCGCCAAGGTCTCGGGGGTGAATGGTCGTTGGTGCAAATCCACTGTCCTTCATCGTTGAGCACCTGCGTCCTCTGCCGGGTGAGCGGCTCTGGTTTCCAGTGCTCAGCGAGAAGTGACCCGGTCACATCGTGAAGTCGTCCGCGTCGATTGGGCGCCAGACGGCATGGTCGTAGAAAGCGTGTAGCCAAAGCTCCGAGAGGGTCGCTCCGGCGAACCAGTCAGGAATAGATTTGTCGTCTTCAGGGTAGCGATCGAGAGTGGGAACTCTGGGAGCGCCGCTCTCCGACCGATAAATTCCTCCGGGCGGAAGCCGGAGGAATTCACAGACAAATGGGTCACAGCACTCGTCGACGAAGTGCCAAAGGTCTTCCTTGCTCGGGCTGACAAACAATCCGACGAGTTCCTTGTTCGCCTTAAGGCGCACCAAATAGGTTTCCATGGAGCGTCTCCGACTATTTAGTGCGGCTGGCTGGTCGCGAAGCGGCGGAGATCGCCAAGGATGAGGTTGGCAGCTCTGTCAGTCAGATCACGCCAGAACAGCTCAAGCTTCTTCAGCACCGCGTATAAGTCGGGGGCAGGCTTTGAAAGCAGCTGTGCCTGCAACTTCGCTGATCGGTCACACTGGGTGTACGCATGCAATGCACCGGTCCAATCGCTGGCAATCCTCACGGGGTCCATGCCCCCGTTGGCGTCGGGCTCTTCCAATCCCGCATGAACCCGTTCGAGGCGCCGGATATCTCCCACGATGATCCGCTTATGCTTGGCCTCGCCGTCGTCAGCGAATAGCTCCTCGCCCCAATAGTTCTCAAGCTTCTGGGCGAGAGCTCCCAGACTTGGGGCCGGTGTGCTGAAGAATGTGTCAGCTGCATCATCCAGGAGGGCTAGGACGCGCTCCCGAACGTCACACGGGTTCAGCTGTTTCACTGCTGCCGCGGCAGCTTGTGCGGCTACGAAGTTTAACTTGGCAGCATCGAAACGAGGTTTGGATGTGCTATCGGCATACTCAGTCATGCGGTCTCCTTTCAGGCCGTGTTGATCAGGGCTGGGGCGGCGTTGGCGCGCCGCTCCGGCTCGACATCTATTTGGTGACTAGTTGGATTCTTGTCAATAAATGGTACCAAAAAAACTTACTCGACCCCGTGGTCGTCCAGCGACTGGCCAGGGGCGTCAAACGGGGCTGCGCATTCCCCCTGACCTTGATGCTGCGCTTGATCGATGGATCGAACGTCATGAGGATCCGAAGCCAACTAAACCGGAAGCGATCCGTCGCCTGCTTCGACAACAGCTTGACGACGCTTAGGAGCGCTTGCTCCACATGCCGGCCGGGGCTTTCTGAGTTGCGCTCAGGCGGCGTTCGCCAGTCAAAAAGTCGTACGATGATGGTAGTGTTTTCAACGCGAGCTGGACCGTCCGGCGCGAACAGTTGAATAGCCTCGCGACTTCGACCGTATTATTCAGGCGGTGTCTGAACTCAGCAATGGCAAGCCGGGACCACCAAGGAAGGTGAGCTGAGCCACGCAGCTGTGCGAAAGCCAGGCCGTCTTCCGCAGTGATGGAGGCGACGTTGGCGCTAACCCGATCCGATACTGAGGCGTCGCCCGCAACGAGGTCTCGGCTCCAAGCCAAATACTTTGCGACGGTCGTATCTGAGACAGCAAGGGCATGGCGGTGGTATGCTTGTGAGAAGCCAGGCGTCAGAAGATAAATTGCGAGTTCTGCTTGGCGACGCAGTGGTCGGGGAGAGGCCTTATCCAGGGTGCCGTAGTGGTAGAGCATAGCTAGACCATGGGCTCGCCAGGGCCGAACTCAATCAAGGAGTGCCAACACCGCGCTGGTGGAAATTTCGCATTTTGGTGGTGGCTGACAATTACCCAAGACCGCGGTCCGATTTTTTCGCCGAAGCCAACCGACTCCCAATCCTCTGTCTATCCGTCTAACTGTCTACCCTCTTCTGAACTTAGACGAGCGCCTCCAGAAACCGGAATAATGACCGGCCACTATGAATAACGGTTCGATCGGAAGGCCTAGACAGTCAGACAGTAAGCCAGGTGTGGAGCAGCCCTGCGACGGACTGCTCCACCTCAGCAAATTCACTAACCGAATGACGCCTCGTAGTCCCCGGGATACCTGCTGCTATGCACTACTTCGATTCCCGTGCCGTCTAGATCAGCAAACAGCCCTGGCTTACGATTCATTTCTTCAGCCCGGTTCGCCCGATCGGTGAGGTTCCAGTACTCAACGTTGCGGACCGCCCAAAGGCTCTGCCGGTCCACAGAACCGACAACCCGATGCTGCCCCAATGGCAGGGCGCCCACCTCTTTGAGCGCGTTCATCAGCTGATTGGACCCCTTGATCTGTAAAAGCCGAGCAAGTTCGATCCGGACTTGATCGAGGGTCACAATGTCGCTGCTGAAGCAACCTCGCCGCTCCTCGATCGCCAGAGCGAGTTCCTGGGCGAGCTCCGAGCGGCTGTCAGCAATCAGCTGCCGTTTCGCCTCGGTCATCGGCGGGCACTCGTATGGATTGAAGTCATCGAGATCGATGCCGTCGAGAAAGTGCCGAATGACCCCGAGGTTGTTTCGCCACCACGCCACAAACTCAGTATAATAACTCGCCTCACGACGCTGCGCCGACGAGTTAATATAAAAGAGACGCCGGTCGGTCGGCTCGATAAGGAGTGGCCGCTCGAGGTTCGTCAGGAACACGAAATTGGCGAAGACCCGCCACTCACGCTGCCGGAGGTACTTCTCGTTGACGGTCACAAGATCGCTCGTGATCATGTCCTTGAGGTCGTTGTAGGCCCTTGCTCCCATGCCGAGATTGAGTTCTTCGCACAGGACCAGCAAGCGCTGCGGTAAGTAGCCCTGGAAGTCGCTGGCGAGCTCTTTCGGCGAGGTCTTGCGGACATTGTGGGAGCCCAGCAACTCGCCCCAGATCTCAAGGAGCATGGACTTACCCACACCTTGAACGGGCGTGCGAAGCATCAAAGCGTAACGCAGCCTGCGACCCGGATTTCGGACCGAAAATGCGATCATCTCGAGCAGATGTTCGCGCTCAGCCTCGTCCGGAATGAGGCCAGCCATGAAATCAAGGAACGGTGACGGATCGCCCGGTGTGGGCTCGACCTTCGAGGGTTTGAACGTGTTCAAGAATTCACGACCGTCACGCTCGAAGTAGCGATCGGAGTTGAGAGGCTCGTACGCGATGTCGTGGACTCTTTTCACCCGATCGGCCCGAAGGAGATAGTGTGCGAACGAACCCTTATCCCAATAAAGATATCCAAACTGGCCGTGGAAGCCGTTTGGCTTGAGGTAGGTCCCACTACGCAGGTGATAAAACAGGTCTTGGTTCGCTAAATAGATCCACTCGACGGCAACACGGATCCACGCGGTCGGCTCCGACGATCCAGCTTTCCAGGCACTCTCAAGCGTCGGGGCGATCTCACGATCCTCCAATCCGGCCGCTGTCGCGCTAGCTGCGAGCGCTTCGGCACACGGCAGCCAGTCGACAGATGCAGCCGAGACATGTGCGGCCATCCGCGCCGCCATTTTGAAAAGCATGTCATTGCGTTCGCCCTGCGGAGCGCTAGAGACTTTAGACTCTGCCTCCGCGAGTTCCTCGCCCAGACAGCGGTCGAGGCCGCGAACCCCCGTTGAAGGCAAGTCCGTCGCCGGTCCGAGGTCCGCGCGCTGGCCGCTCCTACTCTCCTTCTCGAGAAGCGCCCTAAGGTTATCTGGCAAGGGCGCGAACTCCACGTCGGCCGGCGAGATCGTCCAATCGTAGCGGAGCCCGGTGGGATGGATTGAGCCTGCCCCGATGACGTATCCGCCCTCGCCCCGAACATCGAGTTTGACGCCTCGGATGTTGGTGCTGTTCCTGATCTCGTAGTCCGGAAACCTGAAGTACAGATGTTGGCCCTTCGCCGTGCGAACCGCCGGCGTCAAAGGCGGGTCGAGTTCGTCGATCAGCTTCTGGGCCTCGGGACTGTCAACGTCCACCACGAGGATACCACTTGCGCTCCCCGTGACGATGCACAGGTTGAAGTCGGATGCGTCCCAGGCGGCAAGCTGGTCGGCGGTGGCCGAGGTGTTTTCTTGATATGCTTTCCACGGGCCGATCGGCTTCTTGCCGCGCGGCTGACCCGGAAACACACGAAGTCCGTATCCCGCGGCTTCGATAAAGCGGGTTGGGTGCGGAAGTTCGTTGGTACTCAATTCGAGCTCCTCAGTGGATTGGTGACAGGAGCGGCTCGAAATAACGTCGGGACTCTGCGGCGCCACAACTGCGAACCTAGTGACCACGTCACTTGCAACGTTCTTGTCCGGCTCCGAAACCTGGAACTCGTGCGGGGGAAAGGCCGAGCTGGCGGCGCGGCGGGCCATGGTTCGATCATTGGTCTTCAAGTTAAGCTCCTCACTAACGTGACCGCCTTCGTTGGCGGGAGCTACGTCAATTAGAGTGGAGGCCGGCGGGCGCCACAACGACGAACGAAGTGACCGGGTTAGTTATGCGGAAGGTGGCGTGAGCCAAACGCCAAACGAGCAGGGTCTAAGTAGATCCAACGATCAAGTAGAGGCCCTGAACGGGCTCTCCAGCCATGGCCCTCCCGATACACTGAACTGGCCGGTATGGGGGTCTGCTAGCAGCGGACCGTGACCAATGGGGGCAGGTCAGGAAAATATGTGCAGCCTTGGAAGGGTACCACGTTTATTTTTCCTGTAGAATTTCGGTCCCCGGCAGATCATCCGCAGATAGCGCCGTCGTATTTTTCGCGTTTTGCGCTTCGTAAGCGTTGGGTTCAGCTAGGTTGCCGATCTGAGATGCTCTTCAATCGCGCGCAGGATGCTCGAGAAGCCGCGGCCTTGCGCGTAAGCCAGGGGCAGGGTGCCTCGGTGCTCCCTGATGTAATCGGTGGCGGCATGTTTCGCCGACAGCGAAGTCAGGACGAAAAGGTCTGCGCCCTCCGCCATCGCGCGCAATCGAGCGGTGCCAACATGATCTGCGCTGCAGTCGACCGTAACGTTCGGCGCAAGCGCTTCGAGTGCTTCCTTTGCCCGGCGGCTAGAGCTTTCGGTAAGAGTGTAGATGGCGATCCGCTTGTCCTTGAGCCTGGCGGCAAGGTCGTCGCTCGATTCTGCGCTTGGCGATTTATCGAGCGCGGCTGATTGCCAGCCAAGCTCGTCGGCAAGCTTCCGTATGGCGGCTCGCTGGAGGCTGCTGAGCCTCCCGAATATCGGCACGAGCTTGGCGAGGCTCGAATGGAGGAAGCGTTCGCGCGCATCCTGGTCGGGGCAGGCATGCCGGTAGAGATCTTCAACAATCTCGAGGAGCCAATAGACCATGTCGAGGCCCGGGCCAGTCCCGGCGAGCTCGCCGATATCGTCGACAAGGTCGCGATATTTCCTGGCATCGAGGCCGGTGCCGAGCAGTGCATCCACCAGGATTTGGCTCGACTCATAAACCGGCCGCCCCCGGGTTGCGCCTAGGGCAAGGAGGGTGAGCAGGCTCGAATAGATCGGAGCTGCCACGGCGCTCGGGAAAGCCGCATCCTTCTGTAGCCACGCCACCATGAAGGGGAGCGCCTGGTTGCCTCGATCTGCCGCCAATGGAACGCTTTGTGCTTGTTCGAGTGCCGCGCACATCGAGCTGACCTGGACCGGATCGTCCAATAAGCCGTCTGTCGGCCACTCGGCGGACCCGCGCTGCGCGAACAGAAAGGCGTTGGTGAATGCGGGATCCTCGGTCGCTTTGAGCCAGTCGACCCAGTTCGCGGGAGGGCCGCCTGCGGTCCCGACTTCATCGAGGGTCTGCAGCATTGAGCGGAAGGGCTCTGCCGTCTTCAGTTGTTCAAGCTGCTCGGGTTCAAGCGTTTCAAGCAGGGCCAATGCTCGCGAAACGGCGTCGAGGTTCCCCGAGGAGTCGGCGACCGACAGAGCCTCCCGGGCTTGCTCGATCGGTTCGGTGGCGGCCGCAACCGGGGAAGACGGCTCAACCGGTGCGAGCTTGGCTTCAAGCCAGCCGGACGCGGAAAGGTGTGGCTCGAGGGCTTGCCGCAAATCGTCCCGATTGCCACTGACCCACGCTTCCAATGCTGCAATCCGCCACCCGCCATCGGTCATGTTGGGCGGTGCGGGCAGCGTAAGGAGCGACTGCGCTAGTGGCCGAACGTTCTCCTCATAAGCGTCCCGCGTGGCTTGCTCGTTCGCATTGGCGAACGGGTTCTCGATCCAGCTCTGGTACAGAGCTTCCAGCAGCAGGGCGCTGACCGATGGCGGACGCCGGGCGAGGCACAGGCTCGGAAAATCGGGAAGCTCGACGATCTCCCGCCATTCGCCGAATTGGGCGAGCGCCTGGACTTCGAGGAAACGCAGGTTGAGCGCATCGAGGCGAAGTTCCCTGCCCAATCGCCGCAGCAAAATGAACGCAGCATCGCGGGCCCCGACGTTAAGGCGGTCCTGGAACTCAGCAACAAGCCAGCTGGTCGGTTCAGAAGGACGGCGCTGGAGGTCTGGGGATCGGCCAAGCGTCTCCCGCGCTCGAATGAGCGCCCGAAAGCCCGAACTTCGAAGCTTGCTTTCCGCCGGGAGCCGAAGCACTGCCGTTACCGCAGGCTCTGCCTCGAGCATTATCTTCGCCACCGGATCGTTTGGGTCGAGCGCCTCGGGCTTGCCCTCGAATGAGCTGACGGTTGGACCGGCAAAAGCAGAGAGAAGCGGGCTGAGGCGTCGCCAGTCGGAAACTGTGAGCGCGACGGCGTAAACTTGGACTGTACCGTCCTTGCCGATGCTTGGAGCAAGAGCGCCCGGAAACTCCGGATCTGCGACCGTCTCAAGCAATTGTGCCGCTAGTTGAGCGCTCTCAGGCAAGGCTGCCCAATCGGCGTCGTGCCTACGCAGGCGCTCGAGGAGGGTCGCTGCCTCCGCTGCATCTTTGGCGATCATCGCACCAGGCCTTCCCATTGCGATTCAAGCTGGACCGATTGCTCGGCGATCGACGCCGGATCTGTGCGCAGCACGAGATGCTCGCCGTTGACGGTGATGCCACTACGCGTGAGGTTCATCGAGCCGCTGAGGAAATAATCGGCGCCAAGGATCCCCTTTGCATGAAAGCTTTTCTCTATGGCCCACCGGAGCTGATCTCCGTGGCGCGACTTCAGCGCATTCAGGCGCGAGATGAAATAATCGTTGTGCCCCTCCTCGCGGATAATCAGCCTGATTGTCGCTCCGCGGCCAAGCAAGGTATCGAGGACCTGGGATAGCCGGATCTGGGCGGCTGGCCAGTCCGGCTCCAACGCCGCAAATTGACGGCCGCTGTTGTCGATCACGTCGACATCGGAAATCCAGGCGAAGAACAGCCACAGTTTCGGACTCGGATGAAGAAGCTCGGCCGTAAACAGGCTCTGCAACAGGTCTCGCACAGCCCGCGACTGGGCAGGCCCGTGAAGGTCGCGGGCGGGAGGATGCTTCACATATTCTCCCTTAGAGCGAGGGTTGCGATGATTTGGCCTGGGGCCCGCTCCATCCGTTCGACCGCGGGGAAGAACTGGAGGAAGCCGACGTTGACGGGGCCCGCCGCAATCCACACCAGGCGTCGCCTAAGAAGTGCGGCATCCGCGAGATCCGCGCTCAAGCGGCACAATCCGTGCTCCTCGAACGCCGAATGTAGCTTTTTCTCGAAGTCGGGATCCTTGAGGCCGACAGTTGGAATAGCCTGGACGAGGAGGAGCGCGCGAACGAGTTCGGGATCGCTCGTCCGGCCCTGCCGGAACGGATTATAGGATTGGAGAACACGCTTCCGGACCTCTCCCCCCCGGGGCCACAGGAGGTTGGTGATCGCGGCGAGGATGTTGAGGCCGGCAAGCGCCGCGGCTGGAAGAGTTAGCGCGAGATAGCTCCTGACGCGCTCGGCGACATGCTGCTGCTGGCTTGCGGCGTAAGAGAATTCGCGAAGGCTCAAGGCTAGCCCAAGCGAACGCTCAATTGCGTCCCACTCGTCCTGTAGGAACAGCAGTAATTGATCGAGCTCGCGGCCCGATCCGGCGCGAAGCAATCGGCTATTGATCGCCACGCCCAGCGCATGGCTGACGTCTACGGCCCCCTTCTCAGCAAGAAGGCGCGACAACTGATGCCACTGCTCTTCGCGTTCCCCATGGGCTTGGGTGGCGCGAAGCAAGGCAAACTGCGCGGCGATGTCAGGATTGTCCTCGGCGAGGCTGGCGACATCGCGAAGGGAATCGCCCACAAGTTCGAGGTCAGTCGGCGCGAGCGTCGCTTCGAGCGCCGCGAAGAAGAGCCTCGGTTCAGCTGAGAAGCGCTCAGCGAACGCCTGGAGGACGCCCGCGCCTCCAATTGTCGATTCCGTGATCCAGATCCGGGCGATGCCGTCGGGCCTTTCTTCTGAATCGACCAGCAGGGAATCGAGAAGCGCATGACGCGGCGCCGAAGCAGCGCAGGCCTGTAGCAAAGCTTCGCCCATCGATGCGATGATCGTTCGCCGAAGCCAGGCTCCGAACTCGTCAGTGAAGTCGCCGCTGAGGCGCTGTCCTGCGCGGCGGAGAACCTCGCGAACCTCACTGCGGCCAATTTGCATGCTAAGCGCTATCTGGAGCCGGCTTGGGCCGTGCGGTGGCGCGTCCTGATCTTGCTCCTGGCCGTCGGCGTCGTCACCGTCTTCCGCTTCGTCTTCATCGGGAGGGTCGGGGGGCATGGCACCAAACAGGCTTTCCATGACGCTCTGCAGCGCGGGCACGAGGTGCTCTTCATCGAGCAGGCGGTCGACTATTCTGGCCACCGGCTCTTGGCTCGCAGCCGCATCTGACGCGAGCGCCGACAAGAGTATCTGGAACAGCCAGTCGCGCTGGAAGGTATTGAGATCGTCGGGAAGGGCAGGATCGCCAAGGAAGAGGTCGCGGGCAAAGCTGACTCGGCAGCTCGCCTGGAGTTGCGGTGAAAGGCCGATCGCAGCCATCTCTTCAGCGGACGGAAGGTTCAAATCGACATGGAAACCGTCGACTTCGAGCTCGAACCCGACTGCGGCGGGTCCATCGGCATCCGTGAACTCGACCCTGACTGCAAAATCGTCCTGGAGCGTGCGGACGTTGGCGTGGCTCGTCCGGGCGAAGCGCCGGACAGCAATCTGGCCCCGGAACCGGTGAAGGTAGAATTCTACCGCGCTGATATAGCGGCGCCAGGCCGTGCGGGCCGGGACGGGGATCGACAAAGGCTCGCCGCTCGGCTCGATGTCGCTTTCCCAATCGAGGCGCGCATTGCTGCTCGGGAGCGCGTCGCTCCGCCGCGCCTGCTGGAGGCGGACCTGCCACGGCCTGAACACCGGCACGGGTTCATGGGGGACTGCATCGTTGCAGCGCGCCTGGAAATTGCCGACAAACTCATGTTCCTCTGCAAAGTCGCCGATCTTAAGGGGTTGGACCGGCTCTTTTGGATCGGCCGGCATCCAATGCGACAAGGCGCCGCGCTCGAAGGCGAAGCGGCGGGTAACGCGTCCCGGCGCGAGTTGGTTGAGCGCTTGGAGGATCGGCAGCGTTTCCACACGCGGTTCGTGATTGACCGTCGCTGCCGGGATCACCACCCGCACCTCGGGAAGGCTCAGATCGCTGAACAGGTTGCGCGGAACGAAGTCCGGAAGCGGGTGATAATCGACCTGGACGTCAAGCGTTCGCGATCCGTCGGGAAACGCCAGCGCCCACTGGCGAAACCAGCGCCGGACGAGCGTCGGAATCGCTTCGAGCATCAAAGAGCGGGGTGCTTCCCAAAGGAGCGATTCTACCGCCTCCGGGTCGAGCGCGAGTGCGGCCCCTAAATAGCGGCGAAGATCGTCGAGTACTTTGGCGTCGCCTTCGACCAGCGCCCGGAGCAACGCCTTGGCGGAATCGGCGACTTGCTTGGCCGATCCCGACAGGTCCCCCGGGCGGCTGAGAAGGTCCCAGAACCAGGCCCGGCCGGCTCCGCTCGTCCTCTGCGAAAGCCAGTCGATAAGCGCGAACACGGCGTGGATCTTGAGGATGTAGGGATTTTGGACCGGCAAATGCTGGGGCTCGAGCGCGGGATCGAACAATTGCTCATAGGTCTGGTAGATGGTCCGGTCGCGGCCGTAGTCCGAGAGAACCGTGAGGGTCAGGGGCCGCATTGCCCGGGCGCGGCCGGCACGCCCCTTGCGCTGCAAAAAGGCCGCCATTCCTCGCGGCGCCTTGTGCTGGATGACGGCGCCGACATGAGGGTCGTTGAACCCTACTTCGAGCGCGGCAGTCGCAACCACTACATTCGCGCTCTGGTTAACCCCGGCATCCTGCGACGTCGTTCGCCCGACAATGAGCCGCCGGTCGAGCGGATGGCCGATCTCTTCGCACATACGCCAGCGCTGGCCTTCGATATCCCGCAAAGCGGCGTCCGGGCAGCCAGCGCGCAAATTAGCCAAAGGCAAGCGCGCGGCATCGAGCTTGCCGAAGATAGTATAGGCCTCGGCGTCGCGCAGGTCGTCGAACAACCGGTTGGTGACGTCGAGATCATCGGTGAAAAGGAAGGCGCGGTTGCCAAAGGCGCCGCCCGATACGGCCTGGCCAGGCGGGTCGAGGCTTCGCCCCACCAACATCGCCGCCTGGATCGTGGTCGACAATAAAGAGGCGCGCGATGCGGGATCTCCGCGCAACAGGATTTGGTATTCGGCGCCTTGTTCTTCGAGTTCGCTTGGCAGCGGCGAAATTTCGGCGACGCGATCGAAGCTGACTCCGGTCAAGTCAGCGAAGAAGCGGGCCGCATCGCCGAGCGTTGCCGAAAGTCCCACCCACGAAACCGGCGTGTCGAGCAAGTGCCGCCAGCGCCGGAGCGTCAGGGCGGCTTGCGCGCCCGAAGCACCTTCATAAGTATGCACCTCGTCAAGGAGCGCAATGAAGGGCTTTTGAGCCGCTGGCACGCCGACGCCGAACAAGTGGCGCATCCATTGGTCGGACATGCGCTGGTTGAGGATTTCTGTCGTCGTGAAGAGGATGTCCGCCGGCTTTTGCTGCAAGCGGCGCCGCGTCAGGACGATCTCGTTTTCGGTGATTTGGGTACCGCACTGGCGGCTGGCGCAATTGAGGCGCTCACGTCCTTCGGCAAGGTCAGCCTCGCGCCACAAGAGATCTCCATCGCACGTCGGGCAGCGAAGCCAGGGACAAATGAAGTCGCCGCCGCGCGCCGGCCAGTTGCGTGTCGCAAGCTCCTTGCTGCTTGCAATGCGGGGGGTCGCTCCGAAGAGGGCACCGATGGTAACTTGTCGCCGTCCATGATCTTTCAATGCCGCGTCGATGCTTCGCGCCATCCGGTATGCTTCGGCGAACTGGTCTTTAAGAAGCTCGATCCTCGGATAAATGGCGATCGCCTTCACCCAATGGCCCACCGACACTGCATCGGCGATCCGCATCATCGCCGGGAGATAAAAGGCGATGGTCTTGCCGCTCCCCGTCCCGGCGGTGACGATCGTGCCTTCATCGCTCGCGTTCCTGGAAAGCCTAAGGAGAGCCCGTTCCTGGAAACCGGCAAATTGCATGCCTGGTGCCCCGGTCAGGGCCCGCCATAAATCCTTCTTGAGCGGCGAGGGTGCGAAGCTGAACTCGTGAGCTTGCTCGATCGTGCTCGGCGCTCGATCCCGCCGCGGAAACCGGCGGGGGCGGCGGTCGACTCGGAAATCCGCGACCAGCCGCGGTGCGCTCTGCCACGGCTTATTCGGAAACAATTGCCGAGAGGCGGCCAGCAATCGCATCACTTCCGCAAAACGCGACCTGATCCGGACCGCGCCGCTCGCGGCCCTCAATTCGAACAGGAGCCGGGCGTCGATCAATTCCTCGATCGCATCGTCGGCTTCGCGCGCCGTGACCGCGCTCCCGGCAAGCGCCAGCGCCTCCTGTTCGCTGAAGGATCCGTCGGTAAAGCCCCATTCGAGCGAACGCAGTTCGACCGCTTCAAGGGCGTCAAGAACGGCAAGGGCGTTTGCGCTTAGCGCCATCTAGCGGATCAGGATCCGAAAGGCGCCGAGAAGTTTGCGCGCCTCGAGCCAGGCGCGGACATCGTCGGAGAGTGCCGATAGGGGCGCTCCGTCGCCGCCGCAGGCTTTCAAGAAGGCGATAACGGCCGGAGGAATATCGCTGGCGCTAAGTTCGGCCCAGGCGGTCCGCTGGGCCTCGACCAATTCTCCGATGCGCTTGGCGCCGGCCGCGACATCTTCCGGCACGCTTGCGAACATCGACTGGATTTCCATGCGGCATTGCCGAATTCGGCCAATGGTCTGGCGGAATTGGGGCAGGGCCGACAGCGCATTCAAGATCTCGTCAGACGAGGATTGGGCTGCGTCGCGAACATAGGCTTGCCAGGCCTGCAGCATGGCCTGGCCCGCCGCTTCGCACAGGCCATAGAGGCGGTCGGCGAACTCATACTTAAGATCGAATGGCGGGTCGCCGATGGCATTGGGATCCTGCTCGATCGCGGTGCGCAACGTTCGTGTACGCTCAATTAGGGCCGGGTCGTGGAACGCAAAGCCGACGGCGATCTTTGCTTGCGCGAAGCGGGAGAGGGCGGCGGTCGTCCGGTCCATACGCTCGGCAATCGCGCCGAACTGGTCGGCGCGTGTCTTGAACTGGGCCGCCTCGTGGGCCGTCCCTTTCAATTTCTCATATTGGTTGATCTTTGCCGCAAGTCCGGCGGCTCGCTCAAGCAGCATTGGCTGGAACCTCCCCCGCCTCAATCATGATGTCCAAATCGCGCTCGATTCTGTTCAAGGCGTCTCTAATCTTCCCGACACTGCCCACGCTCGCCGAGTGCTGGGCTTGCTGGTCCCCCCCATAGCTTTCTAAATTTTGCTCAATGGCATCAAGGAAGGCCGCTGCGGTGATGCTGAGGGCAAGTCCGGTATCGACGGCATTCTTCCGGCCGCGCCCGAAATTGGGCAAGGCGCCGAGCGGGTCGTCGAGCTTGGCAAGCGCCCGGGCAGCCCCAAGCGCATCGTCGAAATTGGCCTGCTGGAAGCGCTCGAGAAGGTCGCCAAGGGTCCTTGTGCTATTGCCTGAGGCTACAGCCGCTTTGAGCGCGGCTTCGCGCGCTTCGCTCAACGTCGCCACGATCGTCCCCTTGGTCGCTTCAGCGCCGAACGAGGATTCCATCTTCTCGAGCCATTGCTTGCGGTCCGCCCACTCGGCGTTGACGGCTGGCTCCAGTGCCTCTTGGACGTCGTGGTAGAGTTTCGCCAGCGTCTGGAATTCGCTGAGCTTCTCATCGGCAGCGGGCGACAGGTCCAGCCGCCATTTTGCTTTTCTGAAACTTTTGACGACATCGATGTAGCGGTCGGGGCTCAGCATGGCGCCGGCCTGGCCGCCCTTGGTGCTCGACATCTGCGCACGGGCAATCGCCGTCAGCAAATCGCGCCGCCTGTAGAGCTGGTCGTAAAGAAACTTCAACTCCGGCGACGAGGCCTGGGATTCCGACGGCCAGCCGCTGAACGCGCCCTCGACCATCTCGGCGATCGACGGATCCGGCTTGATCCGGTTGCCGAGTGCGGCACCGACAAAGAGGAGTTGCAGCGCGGCAGCGGATTGCGACCAATCAGGCGACGGCTTGCAAAGTGCGCGCAATTGGCTCTCGACGTCGGCGGTCCAGGCTTCGAGGCAATCGGCGAAAGCGGCAAGCATACCGGGACCGTCCTCGAACTCCCAGCTCGAGCCGCTCTTGCTCGCCTTGATGAGCCCTTGGAGCGCGTTACCCGCCTTGATCGGATCGATTGCATTGCCCGGAATTTCGAGTTGGACGTGACCGTAGCTCCGGACTTGCGTCGTCTGGCGCAGGAACGAGATGCTGTTGGGCTGGAAGGCTCTACCGGTTCTTCCGACGAACGATGTCCGTTCAAGTCCAAGCATATCCCAGTCGATTGCGTCGGAGACCGCTGCGAAGATTTGCGGTCGAAGAATGTTTGCGAGATTCTGGTCGAGGCCGCTTCCGTTGATCCACTGCTCGATCAGGAGGTCCTCGCGGCTCGCAACCGGCCGCGTCCGTTCGTCTCCCGCCGGGGCGTCGATAAGGGGTAGAGATGCCGGACCTTCTTTCCCCTCTTCGGCTCCAGGAATCTCGGGAATTGAAAACGCCTCGCGGATTGTCGGCGGGAGGTTCCTGATTTCGCCCGAGCCATCGTAAAGTTCGAGCGCTGCAATCCACCTTTCGTCGGCTTGGGGGTTCAATGCTTTCAACTGGTTGCGCTTGGTCAGCGTCAAATTGCGCTCGGGCCCTAACTTTTCGAGCAACCGGTGCGGCGGAAAGTCGCCGACCTCGATCGACGGCGCAAAAGTGTCGAGAACCTCAACTAGGACGTTATTCTGCAAGATCCTCGGGTTGAGGCTTTCAGGCATCGCTGGGTCGATGCGCGAGCCCATGGTCCACAGTGCCCGTTCAGTAAACGGGTAAAGGCCATAGCCATCGACGGCGCCAAACGCGTCGTGGCACTCGCTGATGAAAGCACATTTGGTGCACTTCGAAGGCGGATGATCACCCGCGTTAGCAATGTCGTTCCATTCTTCGATCGCATCGGCGCCGAGCCGCGCAGCATTGAGGTAGCGCGAGGCGAAGGCGCCTAGCGATGCCGGCGTAACTCCGCTGCCCTCGGCCCGGCCAGCCGAGCGATCCATGTCGACGATGTGCGTGGTCCGCATATAGGCGGTCTCAGCGACGCTCGCGAAAAAGCCGGTCGTAACGGCTATTGCCGAGCGGATCTTGCAATGCTCGGCGTCGCCATGGGCGGTAATGGCTTGGAGAAGCGCTCGGTCGATGCCCTGGAGTCGGGCAAATTCTTCAACCAGTAGGACAAGTTCGCGGCCCTGCTGCTTCAAATGCCGCCGGAGCCTCGACATCAGTTCCTCGACGCGGTCACCTGAGAAACTCAAGGTTCGCGAAATGGCCTTGTCGAGGTTGCGGTTAATGACGTCGATCGCCAGCGGGCGCGTTACGGGAGGCTCAAGGTCGATGACGTGGATTGCGTTGCGCGCGTTGGCGGATGCTTTTGCGAAATCGCCGCCGCCCAGGGGCAGATCGTCTTCGCTGAACAGGCGGCGACGGTCGGGTCGGTCCTGCGCATTCGACGGCGCGAAGATGTGATCGACAATCTCGGCGATTACCGTCTCATCCTTGAGGAAATGTTCCTCGCGCATGTGGGGGTCCTGGAAGAGGTGCGGCAATTGCGCGATCATCTCGGCTTCATATTCGTCGGCCGGATCGCGCGCCTCATCCTCGCGGATCGCAAAAGCGAGGTCGTTTAAGAGTTGCTGCTTTTGGCCGCCGCGGGTCGACGTGCCTTCCCCGGCACGGTTCAGCGTATCAATGAAGCCTTGCCGTTCGGCGGGATCGAGTTCGTCGATAATCATCTGCACGATGTTGCGAAGGCTCGTCCCCGATTTCTTGACCACCAGCACCAGTAGTCTCGGGTTGCGTTTGATGTTGAGGCGCATCCAGTGAACGAGGTGAGATTTGCCCGAGCCGGTGGTGCCGAGGATGACTGCAAGCGCGTGCGGCCGATCATCGCGAAGGAAGTCGGCGAGGAGGTCCTCTGGGCTCATCTCAGTGTAGGAGCCGGCGGCGATCTGCTGGAACGAAGTGCCGACCGGCGGGCTCACCTGGAGCGCCCATTCGCTGTGCACCGCGCGGAACAGGCCGTCGGGCATGTGCTCGGCAAACGGGTTGATGACCCGCCTTGCTTCCGATGGGTTCCAGCAAAGGTAGTTCTTCATCAGTTGGCTCTTTTGGCGATGTGGCTGAAGCGGATCGCCCGCGCGCCTACTTCGAGGATGAACGGCGCCGCGTCAGCGCTCTGGCTGAATTCTATTGTGCGAGCGTCAGCCAGGCGCTGAAGAGCAAAGCTCGTTGCCGGCGACAATTTGCCATCGTCGCTAAGCGACGAATGACCGCTCATTTGGTCGATCCGCTGGCGGGCCGATCCACCTTCGAAGACCGGGTAGATGGCGGATAACCGAGCCATGAACTCGCTTGCAGCCAGAATAGGTGCTTCGGCGAAGATTGCTGGGATGGCTCCCTGGATCGCTCGAGTCGGATCCGGAATTACCCGGCGATCTCCGTCCGAACTTCCATATAAGATCGCGAACCCGAGGTAGCGCGCCCAATACAGCATGTTCTGGTAGCGGTTGAGGCTGGTCAGTTCGGTTTCGGCATAATCATCGCCGAGCGTTGCTTTCAGTCGGTTCTGGGGTGCTTCCCGAAAGCCAATCGGAACGAGCGGATTGAGGGTCAGCAACCAGGCGAGCGCGAGCATGAAACCAGCCTGCTGGGTTTCGGCGGCGCGCTTGGGTTCGAACAGGGTGCGCAGCAAGTAGTTCTTGAACTGCTCCTCGCTGAGGCCCTTCTTGTCGCTTCCGCCCCGGGCGTCGTTGCCGAGCCTGATCTTCTCCCCTTCCTCTTCGATGAGCCCGAGGCGCCGGGCCTCCGCAAAGGTATTGGTAAACAACGTCGTTGAGCCTTCGCCATCCTCCTCGCTGCCGCCACGCGTGCGGAGCGAGGGCGGGGTGGACCAAGCTTCGAGGCGCTCGCGCGGTTCGCCCGCCGGGCTGTCGGCAAGCGCTGCGTACAGGCTGAAGAGGCGGCTCGGCACCGCCTGCGCCGTGGTAATGATGCTCATTGGGTCACTCTTGCATGAAATTCGTCCAGGTCGATGGTGCGGCCGCCGAACAGAACCTTGAGAGGGCGTCCGTCGGGTGCCGGAAAATTGCTTGGAAGGATGAAGATCCGCGGCGACTTAGCCTGGGGCGCGAGGTTTGCAGGTTCCAAACGGCTATTCTCGCCAGCCATGATCAGTTCTGGCCCGTTTGGCAGCCGCGAATAAGCGAGGGCTGAAACCCTGCTCACGAAAAACGGGGCATGCTTGGCGAATTCCAAAACGCGGTCCATGTCGAACGGCGGCTCCCCAAGCATCAGAAGTTTGGACACGCCCGCCTCGCTCAGGCGCTGTAAGCTTGTTGCAAGGCGGCGGCTGCTGCTTCGCGGCAGCGCGTCGTGCTCATAGGTGACGAGCAGGCGGCCGTCATAACCCAGCAGTCGCTCGACCAAGGGATCGAGCGCCGGTAGCCATGGAGCCCTGGGTTCGTGGGGTCGTTGGCGGCTCTTGCGGACTTTTGGATCTGCCCGGCACAGCGAGCAGCGGCTGCAGGCGCGGCTGACCCGGTCGGCGCCGTACAAATCTTCGAAGATCTCAGCGGGGCATTTATCGTCCTTAAGATAGGCGCGCATGAGATCGAGGTTGCGCTCGTTCGAACGCCAAACCTCCTTGCGCAAAGGTTCGACCTGCTCATTCCAAAAGGACCTGCTGAGATGCTCGTCGCTTAATAATTCGATCTCCAGCCAGTCGCCCGGCGGCTCGGGTTTGGGATGCGGACTGCCGAGAAGGCGCAACACGCCTGCGCGGGCGAGGAGCGCAAGCGTCCTTAAGTTCCAGTCAGTGTTGCGGTCCCCGAACATGTCGATGTCTTCTTCGGTCGTGCCAGGGCGGGCATCGATACGAACCGCGTAGCGGCCGGGTTCGAGTTCGAGTTTCGAGCGGAACATGGATTGCCAGCGCTGCAAGCCGCGCTCGACGCTGATGACCTGGGTCCGGTTGATCTGTTCTGCGGTCGCAAAGTCGCGCCTGGCAGGAACGATCAGCGACAGCGAAGCCTTGCCGTCCCGCCCGCCTCGTCCGACTTCTTGGTAAAAGCGGTCGAGCGTTTCTGGAACACAGGCATGAACGACCGAGCGCGCGTGCGGATAGTCGATGCCAAGGCCGAAGGCGGACGTGCCAACGACGATGTCGAGCCGCCCTTGCCGCCAATTCTCGACAATTCGTTCGCGCTCCTGGCGTCCGGTCTTTCCGGTGAGGCACGCAATCCTTGAGAAGCCGGCGGTTCGGAGCTTCTGGTACCAGCGATCGGCTGAATGGACTTCGGTCAAATAAAGAACGAGCGGGCGCGGCGCGTGATAAAGCGCGTCCATGACCCGCTCTGCCCGATCTTCCTCGGAGGAAGCGTTCGCTATCCAATAATCGGGCTCGGGGCGGAGCTGGACAGCGGCGATGCTGTCAAACACCCCGTCGGTGCCGAACAGGGAGCGCAGTGTCTCGAGCGAAGAATCGGTGAGCGTTGCCGACAAGAGCAAAGTGCGCATGCGCTCCTCGGCACGGGACGCCGCGATGAGTTCGCGCCTGAGCCCGCTCAGTTCCTGGAACTCGGTCCTGAACCCCGTGCCCCATTGGTCGACGAGGTGCGCTTCGTCGATGACGAGCGCACGCAGCAATCCGCGCTCGGCCGCAGCTCTCAACGATCCCCGCAAGCGACCACAGGCCGCCTCCGGCGAGGCAAAGCAAAGGCCAAGGCTGCCGTCGGCAATGCCGTTGGCAATGATCGAATTTTGGGCTTCGTCGCCGCCCTGGTAGGCCAGCGGGCGCTCGAGGCCGCATACCGAGACGGCTTCCTGCTCATGATTGATGGCGAGTGCGACCGTCGGGACGATCACCAGCGTAACGCCTCGAGCGTCGCGCGCGCTGCCCGTAAAGCCCACCTTCTGGGCGAGCTGGAAGATCATGCTTTTGCCTTCGCCAGTCGGCAACGCGACAATCAACGTCCCCCCCGCCGGCGTGCTCAACGCCGCTCGAACCGCCGCCCGCTGACCAGGGCTTCGATAGTTTTGCCGGCCAAGGGCGGCGAGGAACGGGTCGCCCGCGGCATCGCCCGCGCCAAATTCCCGAAGCACATGTTCCGACGAGGCATAGCTGGCCGGATCGAAGTCGTTCGCGGGGAGCCAGTCGGGTTGCCACCTCGCGATGCTGACCGACGGCGCGTCGCCCGGCCCGTGCACGTCGAGGCCGACGACGTTCCATTGGCGGAACGGTGCAAGGCGCGGATGCACGATCTTTAGGGTCGGCCGGACCGCGCCATCGCGCCGCTCGTGCTCATGGGTGAGGGCCTGGCGGAGAAGCACGGCAAGGTCGAGCGGGCTCGCGCGCGGCGGCGTCTCGGTCAGCGCCAGGCGCAAACGCTCGATGGCGGGCGAAGAGGCCGACCAGTCGCCCTCGTCACTGCCGCTAAGGAGCCTACCCAAACGTTCGAAGGCCGCGTGGCCGATAAGGTCAGCCATTGGGCGGTAAACGGGGAGCGTGACGCGACACGATGAATGCGCCCATGGATTCCAGTCGAAGCGACGGTTCCCGGATCGCCGGAAGCAGGGTCTCGAGGCGCTCGATATCGGCCCTTGCGAGCGCATCGCCAGCCGACACCCGGCGGTCAAGGCGATTGCGACGCCGGACGAGGTCCGCTTCCGCTCCCGCTTCAGCAGCCCCGATCCGCTCCTGGAGCTCGGGATCGTTCCTGAGCAGCATGCGGGCGGAATCCCGGGCCGCGCGGCAGCGAAGGGCGAAGGTCACGGGGTCGATGATGTCGGCGAGGAGCCGCGGCCGGCTGGCGAGGTTAACGTCGCCGCCCCCCTCTTCGGGCTTGCGGTAGCGCCTCGAGAGGATCTCGCGGATAATGGGATCGGCGACTGGCATTCCATCCACGTCGAGCGTCACGACCCGGCTTTGCGACGGGAGATAGCCCTGGGCGCGTCGAATCAGAGACAATTCCTCGCGGCTCGGAGCCAGTAAGTCGGACAGCCCTAAGGCCGGTTCGATCACGAAACACAAGCGAAAGCCTAGCCACAGATCGTCAGGGAAATCACGCTCGGTGCGCCAGGTGACGAACGCCGTGCCGCGGTCGTCCCACCTCGTGAAGCGCTCGATCATATCGACGATTGGAGCGCCGGGCCGCATCAGGGTAATGGCGGGATCGCGCGCCGCAATCCGCCGGCGCCAGGTGAAGGGCATGGTCTCGTCCAGCTCTAAACCGGCGAGCCAGGGAAGGCGGGGGATCAAGGTGCCGGGCGTGGCGGCCAGCTTGAACGGATCTTCCGCCGGCCAAGCATAGGGCCGCTTTTTGATGAGCAGGATGCCGGTCAGCCACTGGTCGACATCGCGCTCGATTGCCGCCTCATCTTCCTCTGCTTCCTCGATCTGGTCGATGAAGCGTTCGGCCGGCTGCTCGGCGAGCGTGATCCGGTCGAGCGCATATTGTTCGTCCTGGGCTTTTCGCTCCTCGGCAATGCGAACCCTTGTCGGGTGGCAGAAGGTTGCAAGGCCAGCCGGGCCTTCGAGAAGCAGGCGCCGCAGCGCCTCGCCTTCTAGATCTTCCAGCAAGAACTGGATGTCACTGATCGACTGGTTGAAGAGCAGGAAGCCGTTGCTCAGGAAGTCGAGCCAGGCTCCCCATGGGCTTTCATCTTCATCCGTCGGCAACATCAACCGATGACGAATGATCCCTTGCCGGCGGCCAAAGCGGTCGAGGCGGCCGATCCTCTGCTCGATCCGCGCTGCCGACCAGGGGAGGTCGAGATGTAAGATTGCATCGGCAAAGGCTAGGTTGAGGCCTTCTTCGCCCGAGCGGCCGCACGCTAGGACTGAGCTTACCCCGCTTTTGGAAAATTGGGCGAGGCCATCACTCGCTTCTTCCCCATTCTTGGCAAGAAAGTAGCAGGGAATGTCCGGGCAAGCGTTACCGAACGCGTCGGCGAATGCCTCCGCCGCCGCGTCCGACGAACTGAACGCCACAACCCTTGGATGTGGCGTGTCGGCTTTCAGCATTTTGATCAGTCGCCGGCAGCTCTCAACCATGACCTCGAGACGGCCGTCATCCGCGAGCGCGCCTGCGAGGTTCGAGAGCGCTTCGAGGAATTCCTCTTCGCCAGTGAAAAGCGGCTTCATCTCGCCGATCTCGGCAGCCAGCGCTGCCGCGCCGATGCCGAAAGAATCGAGGAGTCGCCCATACCTTGCCGCAAGGCGAATGAGCAGTTGCTCATCCTCGCCGGCCGCCGCGGCAGCCGAGAACCGCCAGTCTTCGAACGCTCCAAGCAGGGGATCCAAGTCTTCAGGATCGCTTTCGCTCTTAACGTGCGAAAGGCTGGGTTCGCCCTCGACCGCGGGCCCGCGCGGCATGAATTCCCAGCCCTTGGCATCGGCCCGCCGTGACCTGATCAGCCGCTGATGGATGCGATAGGAATCGGCGATATGATCTTTGAGCGCCGTGCAAAGGGATGGGACCTCGCCCGGTGCGTCGCGCGTCGCTGAGGCAAGCTTGGGCGCAAGGTTCGCAACTACCGGGTCGTTGGGCAGCAGGCGCTCCAGCTCGGCGGATCGTTGGCGCAGTACGAGCCCGGGGCTCCCTGGATTGAGGCTAAGGAGGATCCTTCCGAAGTCGCGGCGCTGTTCCAGCTTTATCCGAAACCCGTCGAGATCGCCGAGCGGATGAGAGTCGGGGTCGAGTAGATTAAGGAGCGCAAGGAAGCGCTGCTCATCGCCGAGGACCGGCGTCGCCGATAAGAGGAGGAGGACTGGAACCTCGCTCGCGAGCACCTTTAGGCGCTTGGCTGCAGCGCTCAGCGCGCCGTCGGTAACGCCGACGAGATGGTGGGCCTCATCGACCACCAGGATGTCGGGAGAGCGCTTCACCAGCGAAAGATCGGCATGCTCGATATATTCGACCGCCTCTCCGAACTGGTCCAGCCGAAGCTTGGTCCCCAATTCCGAGCGCCATTGCTCGCAAAGCTGGGATGGAGTCGCAACGAGGACGCCGACATTGGAATTGTCGATCAGGTGCTGGCGGACGATCAGTCCGGCTTCGATCGTTTTTCCAAGCCCGACTTCGTCGGCAAGTAGGTAGCGCTGAATAGGATCGGTTAGCACCCGGCGAACGGCCGCTATTTGGTGGGGAACCAGGTCGACGCCTGCCGAAATGAGTGAGGTTAGGCCCTGGCAGGAACTGTTTAGCTCGAGCAGTCGGCTTGTCGCCAGATGCCGCCGGCTGTGGAGGAACTGGCTCTCCGCGCCGCCCGAGGCGAGCACCTCGGCCGGGTCGTCTGGCGCGTACCATGGTCGAACGTAGAGCTCGACTTCGCTAAAGTCCGCCTGGCGACCGTTGGGAAAGCGGACCTCATAATCGACAAGCCCGCTGTCGTGTCGGAGATAATGAGTCACGCGCCCGACCCGGAAGCGGTCGTCCCCTTTTACATAGACGCGTGTTTGGGGGCTTAGGTAAGCGCGTTCCAGATCGCCTTCCGCGAACTTCCATATCTCCTGGTGTACGACCGAATGGAAGATCTCGACCGAGCAGTCGCCGTCGGCAGCGCCGCACAATTTCCCGATGCCACGGCCGCCCGGTAGGGCCACGAGCATGCCCTTAAACGCGCCGGTGCTTGGCGATAGCGGCTGGTCCCGATCGGAATCCGTACCAACACCTTGCGTGGTCTCAACCCCGCCGCTGCTGGAGTCCCTCAAACGGGCTCCGGCTGATCCGTCGTCACCTGCCGCCCCCTGTACTCGCAGCGCCCCTACGCTGCCGTTACGCAACTTTCACCGCAAAGCCGGTTATTCGCAAGAATTTAATAAGAAGTAATCGTTCGGGGGTATGGCGATCGCCCTCAACATGGCGGGGCGCCGGCGCTCGCGCCTTATTTGCGCGCGAGCAGCCGGCCCTTCGTTTTGGCTATGCACATTCCTTAAGGCTGAGAAGATTGTCCGGCGTGTCGCCGTCGGCCTTCGTCTTTAGATATTTGTGGCCAAGCCTCGTGGCGACTTCGACATCGACGGTCCGGCCGCCCTGGCTTACGTAAAAGTTCGATCGGCCACTTTCGATCTCCGCGATCGCATTCCCGCTCGATTTCTTCCAGCGCGTCCCATCTAGGCTCGGCCCACCGACGTGTTGGATTCGGTGATAGGGATCGAGCCTCGGATCTTTATTGATGCAATCAATCTGCATTTTCATGGATCATCTCCGAAAATGCCGGCAACCGGGATTGCGTCGTTCGGACAAATGTTCGAAAATGGCGCGAGCCGATTGAACCGGCGTCCACGTTAATGTGGCAATTGCCGTTCAACAGCATTGCCAGCGACCCAACAGTTTTTCCTCGCATTCGGTTCCATGATGTGCAAAAAACTGCACCGGGGAGGAGTGTGCGTGAGGGCGAAAACTGCGGCAATTGTCGTCACGGCCTGCAGCAAGGGAAAGAGCGTCGAGCCTGACCCCGCCTTACGCGCCGCGGCACTTCAGTCCGGCGATGTCGCATCGGTCGCGCGGCGGTGGGCTCAGCTCGTTGCGTCGGCCGATAACCGGCTTCCGGCGCGCGCGCTCTATCAGGGGCGTGCGTTTCGCGAAGCCGAACTCGCCGCGCGTCCCTTAGCGGCGGATATCTACGTAATCTCGGCGGGCCTCGGTATCGTGTCCGCAGACTGTGCGATTCCATCCTATTCGCTGACGGTCGTAGCGGGTGCCGATAATATCCTCGCGCGCCTGGAACCGGCGCCGTCGTGTCCGTCGGCCTGGTGGCGCGAATTGCGGCGGGAGACCGGGACGCTATCGTTTGGCGACCTGTTTGGTTCATCGTCGGGCCCGATTCTGCTCGCTGGTGGGAGCTCTTATCTGTCGATGATCGCGCATGAGTTTGACGAACTCGGTGCGGGCGAGCTAGCGCGGCTGCGGCTGTTCACTGCCGCGTCCCGGCCGGCGATCCCGCGACTACTCGAGCCTTTCACGATGCCCTACGATCGCCGTCTCGAAGGTTTGCCGGGCCGCTCGGGGACCCTGTCCGATTTCGCGCAGCGGGCGCTCCGGCATTTCGCCGAGGTCATTATTCCTGATCATCCAGAGGGGAGCGCCGGCGATCACGCCGCTGCCGTCGATGTCGTCCTCGCGCAGGCCGAAGCGCCAGTCCGGCGTCGCGGCACATCGATGAGCGATGAGGCAATTGTCGCGCTTATCAGGACCAATTGGCACCGAGCCGACGGAAAAAGTGCGGCGATGTTGCGATTGCTTCGCGACAGTTTTCAGGTAGCCTGCGAGCAGGCAAGGTTCAAAAAACTGTTTGCTGAAGCGCGAGCGGGGCTGGCCTCATGACCGACCGGAAGCAGATCGTGGTCAGGGCCTTGAAGTCAGCTCAAGGGGCAGACACCGAGGTCTATGCCTTTTTCGTGCCGGGTGGCGACATCCTCGACATTGCAGACATCAGTCGGATCGGGCGCGACGAGGGAAAACTCAAGGGTTTCCAGCGCGGCAAGATCCCTTCGCACGTCAAATCGATCGTTGACTATCTCGATAGCGGCCCGGTCCTGTTTCCCAACGCCATCATTCTGGCACTGTCGTCCGAGGTCCAATTCAAATTCTCGCGCGGTACGCGCCCCGACGGCATGCTCGAGGTTGCCGACAGCGGCACGCTGACCATCCCCATTCGCCCCGAAGGAAAGAAGGCCGCCTGGATCGTCGATGGCCAGCAACGCTCTCTCGCTTTGTCGCAGAGCAAGAACCAGTCGATTCCGGTTCCGGTGATCGCCTTCGTGTCGCCCGAACTCGCGACCCAGCGCGAGCAGTTCATCCTCGTCAACCAGGCCAAGGGCCTGCCCGCCGGGCTGATCAACGAACTGCTTCCGGAAGTGTCGGCAACCCTGCCGCGGCATCTCGCGGTTCGGAAGCTTCCAAGCGAGCTCGTCAATCTTTTGAACAAGGATCCGAGATCGCCGTTCGCCGGCCTAGTCCGGCGGGAATCCAATCGTGATGGCGACGGCGTCATCACCGACACTGCACTCATCGAAGCCATCAAGGGCAATTTGCGCCCCCCGTTCGGCGCCTTGAGCCAATATCGCCGCGACCAAGACGATGGCAGCGACACCGACGCCATGTACGAGGCGCTGGTTCTCTATTGGTCCGCGGTTCGCAACGCCTTCCCCGAAGCCTGGGGTCGGCCCCCGACGGAGAGCCGGCTGATGCACTCCGCCGGCATCCGAGCGATGGGGGCCCTGATGGATGCCGTCATGCTTCGCGCGGACGCGTCGGCAGATGCTGAAAAGGAAGTCCGGGCTTCGATTGCGCGCTTGGCGCCGCACTGCGCCTGGGCGGCAGGGAGTTGGAGCGGCCTTGATCTTAAGTGGAACGAAATCCAGGCGACGCCGCAGGATATCAACCGCCTGCGCGATTATCTGATCGGCCTTGATCGCGAACTCGCGCGGGTTGGCCGATGAAGTTCATTTTCGCCGACAGCATGGATTTCGTCGATCCGGGCTACGACTTCATCCGTGACCGTAACGCCGACGGGCGCTCGCCCTATTGGGACGATGTCTATCCCCACCAACTGCTCGACCGGATTCCCTATGATGGCGTGTTGGTCTCGCGTGGCATCGTCGGCGGCGCGGCGGTTGCCGGCAAATATAGCGAAGCCCAGGCAATGCGCTTCAGGCGCGTTGGCGCTCGCGCGTTCTTAAGGCTTGATACGGCGGAACTCGCCCATTTGCCGATCTTCGGAGACTGCGGCGCCTTCACTTATTCCAAGGAAGAGGTGCCGCCCTACACGCCAGAAGACATGCTCGAGTTCTACGCTGACGGCGAATTCACGCACGGCTGCTCGGTCGATCATATCATTTTCGATTTCGACATGGACGCGGCTGCTCAAGGTTCAAGCGATGCTCGCCGCCGCTACGACATCACGCTCGAGAATGCCGACGCTTTCCTAAAGGCGAGCCGCACGATGCCTTCGAGTTTCACTCCGCTGGGCGTGGTCCAGGGCTGGTCGCCCGCCAGCATGGCCGAGGCTGCGAGGAAGCTGTGCGCCATGGGCTATGACTATTTGGCGCTCGGCGGCACGGTCCCTCTAAAGTCAGACCAAATCAAGGCGTGCCTTGAAGCGGTGCGCGCGGCTGTTCCGAACGACACCCGCATCCATATCCTTGGCTTTGCCAAGGCGGATGATGTCGGAAGCTTTGCCCGCTTTTCGATCACCAGTTTCGATACGACATCGCCCTTGATTCGCGCTTTCAAGGACGCGCGACACAATTATTACTTGGGGGGTCACGACGGGCGCATCTCTTATTATACGGCGATCCGCGTTCCCCAGGCGCTCGAGAATACGAAGCTGCTGCGGCTCGCCAAGCGCGGGGCGCTTAACCAGGAGGCCCTAGTCAAGCTCGAGCGGTCGGCGCTCGATAGCTTGCGCCGCTACGACAACAATGCAGCGTCGGTTGAGGAAACCGTCGAGAAAGTACTGGCCTATGCGGCACCGGCCTTGCTTGGCGGGACGATCGATGACCTGCCTGGCTCCAACGACATTCGCCAGCTTGAGGAACGTTATCGCCGGACCCTCGAAGACCGGCCATGGAAACAATGCGGCTGCGCGATCTGCTCCAAGCTTTCCATCGAAGTGATCATCTTTCGCGCCAGCAACCGCAACAAGCGGCGCGGTATCCACAATCTCCAAGTCTACAAAAATCTTATCGATACCATCACCCAAGGGGGCGGGAATGCCGGACATTTTGACCTTTTCGGCGCTTCGGGCGAGCCAGAGCGGCAACCATATGGTCTTGTCGCTGGTCGTCAAAGCATCGGACCTCAGGCGCTTTGCAGCCATTGACCGCATCGGGCGAGACGAAGCCGGCGCGCTTCGTGGCTTCCAGCGCCCGCAGATCGCCGGCCATATTCGCGAGATCCGCGATTATCTCGAAAGCGACGATGCGATCCTTCCCAATCCGATCGTTGTTGCTTTCACGTCAGGTCTCCTGGTCGATGTCGATCCTTCGGGCGGCTCCGTCTGCAAGCTGAAGATCGACATCAGCCGCGGTGCGCCGGGGCTCGTCGTTGATGGCCAGCAGCGGATGTCCGCGCTCCTTGAAATGGACAAGGACTTCGAAGTCTTCGTCTCTGCCGTCGTGTGCGGCGATGAAGCCGAGCTTCGCCGCCAGTTCGTACTCATCAACAATACGCGGCCGTTGCCCAAATCCTTGATCTACGAGCTGCTCCCGGGCGTTGAGAAATTGCCAAGCCGTTTTTCTGGGCGTGCGTTCGCCGCTGAGCTCACCGCGCGCTTGAACTACGACCCACGCTCGAGCCTCAAAGGCAAGATACACCAGCACACCAACCCAGGCGGGATCATTAGCGATAGCGCGATTCAGCGCGTGATCATGAACTCGCTGTCGGATGGAATGATGCGCGACTTTCTGAAACGCGACGATCCCGAGACGGCCGCGGAACGCTGCCTCGAACTCATCAGCGACTTTTATGCCGCCGTCGCACGCGTCTTCCCGGAAGCCTGGGCTGGCAGGCACACGCCCAAGACTTCGCGCCTGGTGCACGGCGCCGGTATCGTTGCCATGGGCTATGTGATGGAAGTCCTTGCGCTCTTGGATGGTGCGCGACGTCCCGAGGACTTTGCGCACGGGCTTGGCTGCCTCGTCGAGCGCACTGCCTGGACCAGCGGCGAATGGGACTTTGGCGGCGGCGATGTCCGCCATTGGAAGGCGATCCAGAACGTCAACCGCGATATCGTACTGTTAGCGCATTATCTGATCGCGATCGTCCGGGCCGATCTTCGCGCGCGGCGGGCAGCGGCTGCAGAGCCCCGGCTCGCCGCGAACGCCTGAAAGGCTCCTTGAAATGACCTATTCGGTCAAAGAGATCTTCAAGACTCTCCAAGGTGAGGGGCGGCATGCCGGGCGAGCCTCTGTTTTCTGCCGTTTCTCCGGCTGCAACCTCTGGTCGGGCCGCGAACAGGATCGCGCGAGATCGATCTGCACTTTTTGTGATACCGATTTCGTCGGAACGAACGGAGAGGGCGGGGGCAAGTTCAAGGCTGCTCGCGATCTAGTCAAGGCGATCGAGCGCTGCTGGGGCGAGGAGGAGGAAGGCCGCTTCGTCGTCCTGACGGGCGGCGAGCCGCTGCTTCAGGTCGACGATCCCTTGCTCGAGGCTTTGAGGGGCTCGAAGTTCAAAATCGCTGTCGAGACTAATGGGACGATCGAAGCGCCGGAAGGGCTCGACTGGATTTGCGTCAGTCCTAAGGCCGGGGCGCCGCTCAAACAACGATCCGGGAATGAGCTGAAGCTCGTCTATCCGCAGGCGGCGCTCGAGCCTGATGAGGTTTCGGGATTCGCGTTCGATGAGTTCTGGCTTCAGCCGATGGACGGGCCGGAGCGCGTCTCCAACACCAAGGCCGCAGTCGCTTATTGCCTTGCGAACCCGCGGTGGCGCCTCAGCCTGCAAACCCACAAAATGATCGGGATCCCATAAGCCATGTACGAGCTATCAAAGCAGTTTCGCTTCGATGCCGCCCACACGCTGGAGCGGGTGATCGAAACCGAATCGAGCCGCCGCATCCATGGTCATTCCTACCGCGCGGAGGTGGTGGTTCGTGGGCGCCCGGATCCTGTGAGCGGGATGATTGTCGATCTTGGATTGTTTGAGCGGGCGCTCGGCGAAGCACGTGAGATGCTCGATCATCGGTTCCTCGATGAGATGAACGATCTCGGGCCGGCGACGATGGAAAATCTCTCCGCTTGGATCTGGCGCAAGGTCGAACCAGTCTGTCCCGGCCTACACCGTGTCACGGTCTATCGAGATAGCAGCGGAGATACTTGCACCTACTTTGGACCCGAGGAGCATCGCCATGCAGCCTAACGGAGCGTTGGTTCTTTTTTCTGGCGGGCAGGATTCAACCACAACGCTCGCTTGGGCGCTGTCGCGCTTTGAGCTCGTCGAGACGGTTGGGTTTGATTACGGCCAGCGCCACGGAATCGAGCTCGAGTGTCGTCTTCGAGTGCTTGAGAAGGTCAAAGTCCTAAGCCCATCCTGGTCCAGGCGCCTAGGGGAGGACCATTTGGTCGACTTGAACGCGCTCGGCACAATTTCAGAAACCGCGCTAACTCGGCCCGCCGAGATCGCCATGACCGATGCAGCTCTCCCGAATACGTTCGTTCCGGGACGGAATCTGATCTTCCTGACCTTCGCCGCCGCGCTCGGCTACCGCCGGGGTTTGAAGCATCTCGTGACCGGCGTCTGTGAGACCGATTACTCAGGTTACCCCGATTGCCGCGACGACACGATGAAGGCGCTTCAAGTCGCTCTGAACCGGGGCATGGAATCGAACTTCGTCATCCACACGCCGCTGATGTGGCTCACCAAGTGCCAGACTTGGGAACTCGCGCACGAACTTGGTGGCAGGGAGTTGATTCATCTCACCGTCGAGGCAACTCACACCTGCTACTACGGTGACCGTTCTGTGCGGCACCCATGGGGATATGGTTGTGGTACTTGCCCGGCATGTGAGCTGCGTGCGGTTGGTTTCGCTGAGTTCGAGGGACTTGCGAGCCGTGCGGCTTAGCCGCGCCAGTGATTGGGCTTAAGACGACGCCGTGCTCGTTTGTCCAGCCAGCTACGCCTCAGCGCCTACGTCAACCGTTCCGTGCGCAGCTATGCCAATCTGCCGCGCCACCGCTTCATCCAATTCGTAGCGGATCGCTCGCCGGGCTCGTCCGCCGATACCCATTATGCTTTTCTTGCCAGTTGGCGTGAGGAACCGTCCACCGTGTCCGTGCTTGAGAACTGCCGTTGCAAACTCGGCCAAGCTGTCCGTAACAACATCGCGGGCCTTACCGACTTGAAATTTACCGTCGATCCTCGCTGCATAATATGCCCGACCAGCTGCATCGAAGATCGCAAAACGCTTGTCACAATCCATTGTCGTATGCCTCGTTATCGAAGAGGATTGGTCACTAATGTGGAACACCCATTAAAGGCCATTGGCTTTTTCGCGACCGAAGCAAATCGTTCTTCCGTATATTCAAATCCGGTACGATGATTTGACCTGCAAGACTGTGTGTCCGCACAATCGGCCAGTAAATCAGGCCGCGTTCTGCAGCTCCGTGATTTTCTGAAATTCCGCCAGAATCTCAGGATGCCGCTGCGCGAGATAGCCCACCACGCGGGCGTTGCTGAGCAGCCGGCCGACGTAGCCGGCCGCAAGAACAAGATCCAAGTGATCGGCGCCATAATCCTGTTCGATCATCTTGAACTCGCGCTGAAGGCGGGCTGCTTCTGTTTCCATCCGCGCTATCTGCTCAGGCGTCAGGCCCTTCACCTTCTTTTTCTTCTGATCGACGAGCTGATTTTCGGGGCTCGCTGCGACCAAGGATCGGGCATAGCTGATCGTATAGCGATTCATCGCCACCATCAGCTCGGCCGCCTCGATTTGGCGCATCGGTTTGAGCTTCCGCAGTTCGTGAAAGGAATTGAGGGGGACGTGCTTATCGCGGAGCAGTTCCGTTGCTTCAGGACAGATGCCCTCAAGCAGACGCCGGCGACTACGAATGCTGGCGATATTCACATTAAGGGCTCGGGCGAGACGTTCCTCGGGAACACCCTTTTCGACCGCGGTCATGATCATCTTATGCTCTTGGATGATCGCGAGGCGGTTCACACGCTTGTTGTACGTGAAAGCTTCATCATCGGTCGCGACTAGACACACAATGGCGCTGATCCCCTGTTCCTTCGAGATCTCCACGCGAAGGTGACCGTCAAGCAGATGGAATCGCTCAGCATCCGCCGTGTCCCGAACCACCACGGGCGGCTCGATGATGCCGACTTCCTTGATGGATGCGGCGATCTGATTGTACTTAACTGACTTCTTAACGCGATCGCTAACGAGGCGGAGCGGCTCGATTTGCGTGAGCGGGATTCTCAAGCTCGACGCCTCGAACGCAAGCTTGAGTTCGCCGGAGCCGCGGCTCACCGCTGCACCGCCATCTCGGGTATGCGATCGGCTAGGTTCGCGGGGAGGTTGTCGAGGCCCTGGTCCTCGATGAGTCCATAAAATTCGTCATCGTCGATGAGAGTGCGTAGCGCTTCGGTAATGAATGTAAGCCTCGCCTTGGCGGCTTCCGATCTGCGGATCAGCGCGCGCTTACGCGCGGTCTCCTCCTCATAAGCGCGCACCAGAGCTTCAGATGAAAGAGGGCGCTTCGGCTTCTGCTCCTCATTTCGCATCGCCTTGCCGCGACGCCGACGGGTTTCGACCAAGCGGCGAGCCGCTATCAGTTTTCGACCACGAAGTTGCTTGCTTTCATATGCGGCCTGAAGAGCAGACTGGACATCTCCGTCCTCAGCTTCGGCAATCTGGACTGCGACACTGATCGGCATCATGCCGGACTCAACGGCACGTAATAGTCGTTCTTCCTCGTTCTCAAGAAGGCGAATGACGCCTGATACATATTCCTTGGTTAGGCCCGTCTTCCGAGCAATCTCCGATGGCGAATAACCACGCTCCTTCATCCCGCTGACATCCTGCAGCAGGTCCAGTGCGTGGTGCTGTCTGCGTGCGCAATTCTCGACTAAGCTTGCGACTAGGCAATCTTCCTCGTCGGCACTCACAACCAATGCTGGCACATCCGAGTGCCCGAGTGCCCGGCACGCTTCCAGCCGTCCCTGCCCGCAGACCAGGTCATAAAATGGTCCGCCGGCCTCGGCTCGACGGCTCACCGTGATTGGCCTCTTCAATCCGACCTCAGCGATATTCTCGACGATCTCGCTGAATACACGCTGATTTCGGACCCGCGGGTTCACGACTGTAATCCGCTCGATGGGGATCATCTCTACGCGCTGCGCTGGTGTTGCCGCCATCACGCTGCCTTTCGCATTGGGGCACGCGTCGCCATTCGGTAGAGGACTTCGAGGCTGTTGAAGCGGTATGCGTCCAGCGATAGGCCATTAAATTCGCAGAGCCGCAGAACGGCTTCGTCCATATCAAGCCGCGGCAAGAGATAATAATCGAGTGCCCGCGTGTTCTCCGAGTTCATGCGGACGGCAACGGTGAGATCAGGCTTAAGAGATGTATCGAGCCGGATTTTCCAACGCAGTGAACCGGCTATCGTCCGCGTGCACCTGACGACAACTAACGAAGCTGTGACTTCGGAATTGATCGTAAGAAGATCGGTCTCTGCGTCCTGATAAACGTCGCTGCCGACCGAGCGGATTCGGTCGATAACCTCGGATACAACTGCCGGGTAAAGTCGCCGAAGGCTCCGGTTGATTTCAAGATAGCTGTAGTCACGATCGGGGGTGAAGCCGACCAAAGAGTATGCGCGGAGCAAGCTGCCGAAGCGGGTTCTAAAGGAACTGCTCGAAGGGCAGTTCTCGTCCTCGTCGATGATAAGGCCTGAAAGTTCACCATGGCGATCGAGGATCTGCTTGAGGAGCGCCAGCATCTGGTCGTCAGAAAAGCGTTCTGATCGTTCAGCTATGATCTGCTGCGCTTTATGGAAAAGATCGCGAGAGATGATCGCCTCGAACGCGCCATCACGGCGCACCCATTCTTCTTGAGAGGTCCGCAATCTCGCCTGCTTCAGTTTGAAGGATGTGCGGGCCCAGACATTGTTGCCCACGTACTTCTCGTTGATCAGGAGTTGATGGATGGTGCCCCTTGTCCAGTGCCGACCGAGATCGGTTACGATACCTCGCTTGTTTAGAATCTGGGCAAGTTCGGCTTCCGAAGCTCGCTCACCCACAAAGCGCCGATAGACTTCGCGCACGGTCGCGACTTCTTCAGCCGGACCTGGCACTAGGATGACGCGGTCAGTCGCAATGCTCTTATGCTCACCACGTCCGAGCTGGCCCTTGGGCACACCGTTTTCGTCGACCAACAGTCTTCGGAGACCAAACCCTGCCGAACCGCCCTGCCGGTATCCCAATCGGATCAGATGGCACTGACCAGCGAAGACTTTTACCGAGAGCTCGCGGCTATATTCCCCAGCCATCGCCCGTTTGACGGTCTTGATTATCGAGGAACCGATGCTTCCGTCATTTTCAAACTGCTCCGCGCAATAGTGCACCCGGATTCCGGCGCGCTTGCATATAATTTCTATTGCGGCCGCCTCGTCCGGATCCTGGAACCGCCCCCAACGACTCACGTCGTAGACCAGCACTGCGGCGTAATCAGCTAGGCCGCTTTCGATGTCGCTCAACAACTGCTTGAGCGCGCCGCGGCCGTCTAATTTGAGGCCGCTCTTCCCCTCATCGGCGTACGTCCGCACGATTTCGAAGCCACGTTTGTCCGCGTACTTACTAATAACTCTGGCCTGATTGTCGGTAGAGTACTTCTGATGCTCTGTAGACATTCGGACGTATTGGGCTGCTCGAATGAGGGCGCCGGCCGCCTTGCCTGGCTCATTTGGATGATCCCAATTGATGACCATCTGCGCCTCGGTGGTCGGCCTCGCTGAAACTGGGGCGCTTTAGCGCAGCGGAGCCGGAAAGATGTTTCCGAAAACGGGCAATAAGTTTCCTGAACCTCCCGACCACGCCCAACGCGAGTATGCGTCTTCGATTGCCGACGCGCTCCGGTCGGAGCTGGGGCAGAGCCATCGTGCTACAAAAACGCTCATGCGGTGGACCGGCGCGAGCGATAGGACAGCCAAGAATTGGCTAAACGGTTGTTGTGGACCAAGCGGCACCCACTTGATTCAGCTCGCCCACGAGTCGGACATTGTGCTTGCAACGCTGCTGGGGCTCGCTGGCAGGAACCAGCACATGGTGGGTGCTGAACTCCTGAAAATACGGGCTGCGCTTGTAGATGCGACTGCGCTCATCGACGAGCAACTGGGATCTGAATAGAAAACCTACTTTGAAGCTCGTTACGTTGAGAGTGCTTGAATTCGATCTGAGAGTAGCTCGAACGCAGTCTAATCACGCACTCTTTTGGGAGGTGATCTGAAATCTGGGAGGTTCATGCAGCTGCCCTACAGTTCCTTTCTCATCATTGCGTATTCGTTCTCTTTGATTTTCAAAGATAACTATCGGATGGCTTACTGATTAATTGTCAGTGTCCAGTTGCTAGCGAGCTTCATTCGCGGCCCTATGCGCGTCACCTGCCTGGGAGTGATGACATGCGTCGAAACAACGTGCGGCTCGAGATTCCGAAATCGTGCCTAACGATGCTCAACGAGTTCGAAGCGTCGGAATCAGATTCACCTCCGCCTCCACCCCAGTCAGTGCGGATTGGCCGGCTCGTCCACTCCGTGAAGGCACTGAACGCGATCACCGCGAGCCTGCCCGCCGCGTACGGCTGGCGGTTCATTACGGCTGATAATTTCACCAAGCTATACGAGGCTCGAGCCCGCGGGGGAGCGTCCATTGCAGAGCTGAACACACTCTACTGGCGTGACATGCTGGCCACCATCGAAGCGAATACCGTCATGTCGGTCTGGCGAATGGTCGACATCTGCCAATCTGCTTTCCGGTGCATAGAGGAAGACGCGATTGTTGCTTCCGCGATCCTTGCTCGCTCCGCGCTCGAGTCCTCGGTTCAGTTTGTTCAGGATGCTCGCACGTTTGCGGCGTCACTTGAGCAAGTGATGCAGGCGGATTTGCGCGCGAACATCGGCCACAGTTCGGAACTTGAGCAATATCTCCTGCAGACGGTATACGCGTCCAAGCAGGCCGATGCCGACGAGATATACCGACCGAAAAACATCCTTACCGTCCTGCGTAACATCGCAAAGATCGCAAAAGACGAGCCGCTCGAAGAGCAATACGAGATACTTTGCGAAGTGACTCATCCGAACTTTCTCGGTCGATCGATTTACGTGGCAGGCGCGGAAGCTGACCCGTCAACTGGCAGTGAGTTAAGAACCATCAGTCCGCAGAATGGGCTGGCGACCGAGAGGCTGCTCCGATCCATTCTGTGGACGCTTTCCTGGGCTATCGAGGCGCAGGCCACCAGTACGCATCTCGTGCAAGGCGCGGTCAGGGATTTCGTCGGGATTCTGCCTCCGAAGTCGTCAAGCCTCAAATGAGAGTCGCTCACGACGTCATTCGCGCGTCCGCTCGCGCGCGCCTAGCACTTGGGCCAGGTTCAGAAAGTCCCGAGAGGGTCCGGTGGTACCATTTGAACCACTCGGGTGAACACAAACCGAACGGAAGCCGCTCATATTGGCAAACTGGTGCAGGAGATTTGTCAATAAATGGCGGATTTGCGTGCGTCACTCTCATTTACACCGAGAGGGTCGGCGGTTCGAGCCCGTCACCGCCCACCATGCCGGAGCGGAGCCTTTCCGGGGGACAGGCGAGCACCGGCATCAGCTCATCGCGGAAAGCAAAGCGCGAAACGGGAGCAGGATTGCGCCGTGCCGCGACTGGCGGGAGCGTGCCGGGGCGAGCGGTTCGATGCCCGGCCAATCTGGAAGCTGTTCGCTTTTCCCGGCGAGCCAGTGGGCGAGCCGGTCGAGAGCTAGGGTGACATCGTCGCTGGTCCGTCCAGGAGCTTGCTGCGCTATCACCGCTGCGGATGCCTGCCCGAATGCACAGGCCTGCACCTCCTGCGAGAGCGCTTCGATTCGACCGTCCTTAATCTGCACCTGAGTGCGAACCGTGCTGCCGCACGTCGGCGAGCGAAGCTCGGCTGAGCCATCCACCCGCTCCAGTTTTACGGGTTCGGGTAGCGAGCCCGCGAGCCGGAGGATTTCAATCGTGTAGAGGGGTTCGTTCATGATTTCTTGCTCCATGCCTCCGTTCGTCCTGAGCGGAGGCGCGAAGCGGCGCAGTCGAAGGGCGCGTCCTGCACCAACGCACGTGAAACGCCCTTCGACTTCGCTCAGGACGAACGAGCGTGGGTGCCTGCCCAGTATCATTCCCGCCGCCATGTAGTGCCGGAGGGCCCATCCTCAAGGACGATGCCCTCGGCTTTCAGTTCGTCACGGACACGATCTGCAGCTGCAAAATCGCGGTTCTTCTTGGCCTTAGCGCGTTCTTCGATTCGAGCAGTTATTCGAAGCGGATCTGCTCCATCGCCACGGAAATAGGATTCGGGCGATTCTTGCAGCAGACCCATTAGCTTCGCTGCCTCGATCCCGCGTCGCAGATCATCCAGCAGAGGACGGTCGTCGACGAGCTGCGACTCCGGCCGAAGATTGAATGCGAGGTCAAGCAACGAAGAAAGAGTGGCCAAAGCTGCTGGTGTGTTTAAGTCATCGCGCAAGGTACCGATTACGGTCGGGTGCGGTTTAAATTCTTCTTCGTCCCAATGTCCTCGGCTGAGGACCGCATCATAAGCTCGGTAGTAGCGGGAGAGTCGGCTGCCTTCGCGGTATAAGAGTTCATCGGTCCAGTTGAGCGGCGAACGATAATGCGCTGACAGAAGCGCCAGCCGCAGGGTCTCGCCCCTATGACCCTGCGTCAGCAGATCGTTCACGGTCACGACGTTTCCGAGGCTCTTCGACATCTTCTCCGCGCCCATGTCGAGGAAGCCGTTGTGCACCCAGAATCGCGCCAGCGGCGCTCCGGCATGCGCGCAGCGGCTCTGCGCGATCTCATTCTCGTGGTGCGGAAAGATGAGATCGAGCCCACCGCCGTGGATGTCGATCGTTTCGC
>Ga0157371_10000697_pt1 | contig 39526 bp, 37 predicted proteins | sample C45metaG_FD_113462 | JGI IMG/M metagenome (GOLD analysis project Ga0157371, IMG submission 113462) | Corn rhizosphere microbial communities from Kellogg Biological Station, Michigan, USA - C4-5 metaG | ecosystem: Host-associated > Plants > Roots > Rhizosphere > Soil | place: USA: Michigan... | reverse complement strand
TTGTAATGATGGCAACTTCATCAAGAATGAAAGGTATTGACGACGCACATTCTTTAGGTGCGGAAGCATACATTGTAAAACCTTCAGACTTTGATGAATTAAAACAGATCATGCAGCAGCTTTGCATTGGTGTGCAGACAGATTTAAAAAGCACGCTGGCAGCCATGCGCTCAAATTTACCAGAAAATATTTATACATTTAATTGATACAATAAGCAATTATTTTAAATATAAAATATCGACAATTTTATAATTGTTGCAGTAACGTTACAGTTGTAGTTTCCAGCTCTAAAAGCATGAAGAGTGCTTTCTAAATTCAGTTATTAATGAAGTTTAAAGATATAGTTAACCGTGATTTGGTTACGTTGACCAATTGCGACCAAGAACCTATACATATTCCGGGACAAATCCAGCCGCATGGCTTTTTAATTGGGCTTACTAATGACTGGATAATAGACTATTGCACCAGTAATATTTCATCTTTCATTCCCCTAAGCCATACTCAGGCATTAGGAAATAAATTTGCAGCTGTTTTTGGCACACAAGCGCAGGAACGTATTTTTAGTTATATAAATTCAGATACGGTGCAGGATGTATTTCCTTTGGAAATAGAACTTCTTAACGAAAAGTTTCAGGTCAATATTCACAAAAGTGATGATATTTATGTTTTAGAAGCAGAACCTCAGTTCGACAAACAGATCCTGGCAGACGTTTATACACAGACTATCCAGTTTGTGACACAGATGAACAACACAAAATCGCTGAAAGATCTCTGTGCCTTGGTAGCAGAAGGCACAAGGGAAATAACTGGGTATGACCGTGTAATGATTTATCGTTTCGATGAACAGTATAACGGTGAAGTTTATGCAGAGAGCTGCAATAAAGATCTTGAACCATTTTTAGGATTGCATTATCCGCATACTGATATTCCGGTACAGGCCAGGGAACTTTACATAAAGAACCAGCTCAGGTTGATTGTAGATATTAATTATCAGGCAGTTCCTATTTTTACAATTGATGACAGCAAGGACAAAAACCTTGATTTAAGCCTTGCGATTTTAAGAAGCACATCGCCCATTCATGTTGAATATCTTAAAAATATGGGTGTCGGCGCAACGCTGACTATTTCACTTATACACCATGACCGTTTGTGGGGTCTTATTGCATGCCATCATTATTCGGAAAAGAATATTTCTCCTGCAGTGCGCCTTGCTGCAAAACTTCAGGGGCAGTTCATTACCTCGCAGATTGATATCCGCGAATCAAACGATGAAAATATTAATTCAAAGAAATCCATTGAAGCATTAGAGCGTTTAACAGCTCTTGATCTGCCGCTGTCTGAAGATTCCCTGAACGTTATAATCAAAATGCCCGAGCTGCTTGCCTTATGCAATTCAGGAGGAGTTTCGATAATGTTTCGAAATAAAATATACAGAAATGGCCTGACTCCGGAAGATGTACAGATAGAAGCTTTAGTGGAGCGAATAGAGAAGAAGAGAGCCGCCGAATTTTATACGACCAGAAAAATCAGCGATGATTTTCCTGAACTGGAAAGATCTTCCAATTTTGCCGGAGTAATTTATCATCCTCTTGGAAATTCCAATCACATCATCTGGTACAGGCCGGAAACTATCTCAGAAATTCACTGGGCAGGTGATCCGGAAAAAAGCATTGTTAAGGATGAAAAAGGGCTGCATCCAAGAAACTCATTTAATATCTGGAAAGAGACTGTTAAAGGACAGAGTACTATCTGGAGACAGTACGAAATAAATGCAGCAGCTAAATATGCCCATTCTCTTCATAATAATCTGATGATGATTCTGCTGAGTGAGGAAGAAGAAAGATACAGACTTCAAAGTGAAATCTTGAGAGAGACTAATTCTGAACTGGAAAATATAAACTGGATCAGTACACATGATCTTCAGGAACCTCTTAGGAAAATACAAATGATTACCTCCAAGCTGCTTTCTGAAAAAAAAGGCGACCGCGAAGATCCTGAATTTGATTCACTGGAACGTGTATCAAAATCTGCTGCAAGGATGCGTGGACTACTGCAGGATATTTTGAAATACACCCGTATTAAAAACACCAGAGAGGCAGCTGAAAAAATTGACCTTAATCTCATTTTTGAAGATACATTAGATGAAATCAGCGAAGCGATAACTGAAAATAATGCAGTTATTGAGTGTGAGAAACTTCCGGAAGTTAATGCAATTGGGTTTCTCATGAAGCAGTTGTTTTTAAATATTATTCAAAACTCCTTAAAATATGCTTCGCCTGACCGAGCACCTGTAATTAAAATTACCGCTTCGCAGGAGCCGGTACTTATAAAAGAGTTGTTTAATGTATATTGTTCCTGGGTTAAATTCTCGGATAATGGTATCGGTTTTGATCAAAAGTACGCAGATTCAATATTTAAAGTTTTTACAAGACTTCATACCCAGCAGCAATATAGCGGCTCTGGAATTGGACTGGCGCTGTGCAAAAAAATTATGCAGACATTAGGAGGAACAATTACAGCGGAGGGAAAAGTGGACCAAGGTACCTCCATTACCATTTATTTTCCCTGTGATTCGCAAGATACCCTTATCTAAAATTTAATATTTAACAAAATGCAGCCTGATTCCGGCTGGCAGAAAGATCAGATCGTAATGTTGAAATTTTCAAATGACGGCTGTTTGGTATGCGTCTCGGCCGCTAAAGACATGGCTTTGCTGATCAGCTTAACCAAATGCTGGTAATCAACCGGTTTGGTAATAAAATAGTTGGCTCCCATAGCATACATCTTTTCGATGTCAGAAGGGCTGCTGCTCGTGCTGAATATAATTACGATATGATTCTTTAGCTCAAGTGATGATCTGATTTTTTCCAGGCATTCTGCTCCTGATAGTATCGGCATGTTCAAATCTAAAAATATCAAATCGGCTTCCGGATTTGGAGGACCTTCAAGAAGATTGATTAAAGCGGCGCCGTCATTTGAAATGGAGAGTTTAACCTCTGGAAAATTCTCGTTGAAAACTTCAGAAAAAAAATCACAGTCATCCGGATCATCATCCGCTAATAAAATATGTTTATATGTTTTTTGGGTCATAATTCCTTGCTGCATTATGGCATTTTATCAAAGGTAAGATTTTTATGAATTTTGACAAATACCATAAAATTGTGCAGCTTTTCTTCTAAAATTTGTGGACAGCCGTTCTACAATAGCAGCAGATTTCAAAAATACAGTTCTTTGCGGATGTAAAAAAGCCATATAGGGCAGTCCAGAAAGGTTTGGGCAGTATACAAAATAATATCGGAACTAAATATCTGTACCAGCTTTTGATATCTCTATATGAAAAAAATGTTATATATAGCGATGTTATATTTACATAATTTCCATTTCTAATATGGAAATTATGTAAAAAAAAGTTTTTAAAAATTATCTCTTCCACTAAGAAGGCCGCCTTTCTTTAAAAAGCGCCTAAAATCTACTCACCGGATTATTAAAAAGTATCAAATTCAGCTTGATTTTTATTGAAAAATAGTTTTATAATTATAGATATATTATTAACTTAAATATAGTATTTGATCGTTAAAAAGCAAAAAACATCGATGTAATGCCTTGTAAAAAGTATTCACATTTATTTTTTTTTGAGAATGGCCACTCAATTAACTGTTTTTTGCCAAACACTTTTCAAATACAATCTTTAATTTTAAATAACAGCGATAGCAAAAAAACTACTTTCATTTACGTATAAAAAAAGTTGTATTTTCAGAACATTGAGAATGTTCGTGATTTTCTATTGATGTTATTTAAATTTTAGAGAAAGTGTGCGCCGGCGCGTAATCCTTTAATAATTTTTAAATCAACACCTATGAAAAAACATTTCACCTCACCAAAATATTTTTTTATGCTATGGATTTTGCTGCTAGCTTCAAATCCTGTTCAATGTAATGTTTCACCAGTAAACATCGGATTTTTCAATTTTATAAAAAGTCCTTTTTCAAAGACATTTACCGCACCGGAAGACGAAAAACACCGTGTCTGGCTTAATTTAACAAATGACCAGGGGCTTTTCAAACAAATTTTGATAGGTTATATACCCGGAGCAACAAATGGATGGGATCATAATTATGATGCTCTGACCATGGATGCTAATAAATATGCTGATTTTTACAGCATTAATGAAGACAGAAAACTGGTTATTCAGGGACGGGCAGTTCCATTTAACCCTGCAGATAGTATACCTGTGGGCTATAGATCCAGTATTATGGGGGATCTTAAGATATCTATTGATCATGCAGATGGTAATTTAACTGACGCTGATATTTATCTGCAGGATAATCAAACTGGCATTACTCATAACCTGAAATCCAGCCCTTACACATTTTCAACCCTTATTGGAACTTTTAATGATCGGTTTGTGATTAAATACGCCAGTAAAAACCTAGGACTTAATGAATTTAAAACAATTTCAGACACGTTTACAGTTGTTTCTAAAGGTAAGATCATTACTTTGAGATCAACTGATAAAACTATACGAGAAGTCAATGTTTTTGATGTAACAGGAAAATTACTCTACAGTAATCAGAAAATTGGAGCCCGTCAATTAGAGATTCACAGCATTTACTCCGACACTCAAGTTTTAGTAGTTAAAACTACATTAGATAATGGAGACATAATAACCAGAAAAGTGCTCTTCTAATCTTTTTAAAGTAAAAAAAATGACCCGCAGATATCACTTGAGATTCTGCGGGCTTTTTTTATAAGATATGATTTCAAAAACTAGGGGCTGGCTAAAGTATTAAATGAGGATCTATTTAAAATAATATTCTTTCCGTAATTGTTTTATTTGAGGAAGCATCAATTCCGGTAACTTCGGCATACTTTACATTTGGTAACCAAAAAGATCCCCCTTCAATACGCACAAATATTTTTTCTACCTGTATTCTTTTCTGATTTACACTTACAAAAACATGATATTTTTGATCTTCCATTTTCTTCAGGGTTAAGGGAAACTTTTTATAGGATACAAATTGAAACTCAAACTCTTCATTATTTAATGTTTTACTTTCGATTCCATATGCAAATTTGCGTTGTATATAACTAAGATCTTTTTGTTCTCCCTTCTCAGCATATCGAATCCAGTAGGCTTTTATAGGATTGCTTTTGTTTATTTTTCCATTTTCCTGATAATTTAAGGCATACACAGCAGTGTTTGTATTGGGATCCCGCTGAATGTAAAACAGCATGTTATCTATATTCTTGGGTGTTGGAAAATTTAATGGTGATGGATTTTTAGATTGTGCCAGTAAATTTTGAGCCATTATATTTACTAAGATCGTTACAACGATTAGTGATTTTGTAAAATAATTGAAGGGTAATTTATTCATAACAAAATACTTATAATTTTATTTTAGTACATTTTGTTTTTTGTTTAACCTAAAAACCCAATATTTAATCAGCGGGTAATTAAATCCATACGAAACAAAACTATCTGTGATTAATCTTCCGATTCTGTAATCGATTTGAAATGTTTTTTGCAAAATAAGGGTGCCAAATGATTTTAATGAAATACTTCCTAGTACAACTACCGCAAATTTTAAAAGCTGACTATTGATATGACAGCTATACCCACATTGATCTTTAAATACCCAAAATCTATTGATGCTGAAATTGATAATTGCGCCAACAGTTGCTGAGATTAAAATAGAAAAGGTAAAATGCAGCTTAAATACTTCTGTTAATAGAATCATTAAGCTATAATCGGTAATACCGCCTAAAAATGCCGCAACTTGTGCCTGCAGAAAAGTTAAAACAGCTTTTTTCCTGAACATTTCAGCCTAGGTTTTTATCTTTTAAATCGCCCAGCTTTAAGAGTTTAATGCTGTCTATCGTATTAATTATAAATAATGCAATAGTGATTAAGCCTGCCAAATAGGTTATTGATCCAGGAAATAAAACTTCAATAATTAAAATTAAAGCAATAATAAATCTAAGTTCTGTTGGACCAACAAAGCCGGAATCGATACTATATTCATTTGTAATTTTATACCGTAACTGACTGATGATGATTGACCAGCCATACAATGCAACAAAAGCAAAGGCTAATACTTGTGTGCCATTTTTAGCATAAATGTAGTAGCCAAAGCCTATAAGTACAATACCAATCCAGTCGGCGATAATATCGAGTGCAAAACCATACCAGCGGCGCGGGGTATTTCTATAATAAGCCAATCTTCCATCTAAAGAATCGCCTAACCAATTTACAGCCAATCCAATAATACCCAAAAGCAAATACCAATCAGCCAGATAAGTTCCTAAAACAAAAGCTAAAAAAACGAATCCAGAACCAAGAGTTCCCATTAAAGTAAGCAGGTTTGGCGAAATGAATTTAGGTACCTTTGGAAGCAAAAATACAATCGTTAACTGTTCTGCTCTTTTTAAAACATTAGTCCGCTTGCGGTCTGAAAATGTTCTTTGCGCAATTGCATTATAATCCTCAACTTGTATTTCTTTTCCCATTATCAGCCCAATATTTGTAAACCTGACAGTATAGCCAATTCTACTTTTGCAATTTTCAATTTGATTTTTCTTTGCTTGCTTTTAAAAAAATCGGTGGTACTTTTTAGTTTACCTGATCTAACCAGATAACTAAATGCGAGAACAATCAGCATAATTATTTAACAATTCCTGCAAAACGCTGATAGAAAACCGTTGGACTATTCTCGTTTTTAGGAGCATATTTCCCTGCGATAATCGGAATATAAATAACTCTTCTTCTGCTTTCTTCGCCGCGGATAGATGATTGTGCAACTCTGTGCCACAAACGTCCATCGTGAATAGTTAAATCTCCAGCTTCGGGATTGATGGAAACTTCCTCTGGATCAGGTTGATGATCTAAAAAGTATTTTTTACGGAAAAGCATTTGATAAATACTTTGTTTATGTGTACCCGGAATGATTTTAAGACCGCCATTTTCAGGTTTTAAAGTACTTAAGTGAATACCCACATTTAGCATCGGGTTTAATTTTCCACCATAAAAAATATCTCTTAATCCATCTGTGTGCCAGCCCATTTTTGTAAACTTACTTTCCGGCCCGTTGATGTAGTGATTGAAAACCATTCCGTCTTTTTCTTCAGTACCTAATCTTGCGCCATCTCCGGCCAATGGCAGTAAACCATTGAATCTTGGATCGAGTAAAAGACCGCTTAAGGTTTGATGATGCTGGTTAATAAAAGCAAAGCGCTGCACAATAGGAGAGCCGTCTAAATCCTTTCCGTATTTAATAGGAACACCGTTTACTTTTTGAAGATCATTGTCAATCCATTGTTGCTCTACTTGTTTCGAGGCTTCAATGATGGATGAAACAGTTTCCGGATTTATAAATTTTTTGAAATGGATAAAGCCATGTTCGTTAAAAAAGTTTATTTGCTCATTAGTTAATTGCTCAGCAAGGGTGAAGGTTTTATAAGAAGATACCATGATAATATAGATTTAATAAATGAAATAATATAGTTTGTAATTTTATCTAAAACAGAATAACAACAACAGCAACAACAAAACATTAGCATGTTGGCGTGCATTCGGTTTTCAGATAAACTAAACATATTTTTTCTATTATTTGACATACTCTATAGAATTAGTAGAATTTTATACAAACTTAATATAATTTTTCTTTTACAAAGAATATTTTTTTGATTTTTTTTTGAAAAAAATTAAATTTTATAAATTCCAGCAGCGGTTTTTTCTATAAAAGCCTTTGGCAGTATACGATTAGCATAAACCGAAATGATATTAGTAAAACCCGGAATAACTTCTGATTTTTTGCTGAACATAGCTTTTACTGCCATTTTTGCAACTTCATCAGGCTGCATATTAAACTTTTCAGCCATTTTGTTTAAAGCACTTAAACCAGCTCTTGCAGCAAAACCAGTATCAACCGGACCCGGACTAAAACAGGTTACTGAAATTGAAGTTTGGGCAAGCTCGAAACGTAAGGCACGGGTAAATGATAAAACAAAAGCCTTTGTAGCCGAATAAACAGCCAGAGTAGGTACAGCTTGATATGCAGCAGTACTCGATATGTTTAAAATATAGGCTTGTTTTTGTTGTGAAAGTATGGGTATTAATAAATGTGAAAGTTCAACCACTACGTTCATGTTGAGCTGCATCATGCCAAGCTGATCGTTTAGGGAAGACGCACTAAAATCGCCCCAAACACCATATCCGGCATTATTAACTAGAACTGCAACCGGATAATTATTACTTTTTATCCAATCGGTTATTTTTTGTGATGCGCCATTTATCGAAAGATCAATCGATAAATAAAAAGCATCGATGTTATACTTAACTTGAAGATCATCAGATAATGCTTTCAATTCATGATCACTTCTTGCAGCAAGCAGCAGCGGATAACCCTGTTTAGCCAATTCATGAGCAATAGATTTTCCAATTCCTTTACTGGCTCCGGTTATCAAGGCATACGGTTTAGTTTTATCGCTCATTGTATTAATTTAATTATCAAATATAAAGATTAATTCTAAACCTGATTTTAATAGTTTCACTTTTACAATATAGATTTTGACTTTTCTTTACTGCATTTACTTTTTAGGCAGTTTGAGAAAAATAATAGAGTCCTCAAAGAAAAGAGATATTCTATATACATAAAGCAAATACTTTTTAAAGATATCAAAAGAGAAAAATTTGTTCAAGTATACACTATATGGATAGTAAGATTAAAGTTGTTTGATGAAATGTTATTGTCTGATTTTTAGATTGTTATATGTTTTAAATGTGTAAGCGGCTTGGTTAATTATATAACATTTAAGAGTTTAATAGATGTAAATTTGAAAAACAAACTAAAATCAAACATCATGAAAACGCTATTTAAAACTATTCTGTCCCTCTTCATACTTACAGCAGTACTTTCTTGTAAAAAAAGTCAATCTGCAACAGAAGATAATACCTATACTAACAGTGCAGACTCAACAGAAACAACAGTTGATACGGTAGGTCCAGATTCAGATTCTACTGCTCCAAGTACCAATGGAACAACAGGAGCAGTTGGCGAAGGATCGACAGGATCTGGGTCAGATGGTACGACGCAAAAAGGGACTACAAATATAAAAACAGATTCAACATCTAATAAAAAAGGCAGTAAGTAACTGCCCTGGTTGATTATTAATGTTTTTCTTTTTAAACCTGCAGCTATTGATGGCTGCAGGTTTATTTTTTTTATAATTACAGATTCAAAAAAGATGATATTTATAATAGTTTTGGCACCCTTAAAAGTAAACAGTTTTGATACTGAGACTCTGGCGGGCGGATTAGTTGAGTTTGCGGGAGGTAATATTTTTAGGTATGATGCAACGTTTTAATTAGAATATGCGTCTATGATTATGAAACATTAATTATTTACTATGACATTAAAATCGCAGAATTCCAGGACACTCTGGCTGGATTATCTAAAATCATTTATTACCGTGCTGGTAGTGGCTCATCATGCCTCGTTAGCCTATACAACTTTTGCATGGTTTGACAGCAGTGCTTACATTAATTCTACAACTCCAATTGTAGATCCTCAAAGATGGATAGGGATGGATGTATTTGAAAATTACAACGATATTTTCTTTATGTTTCTCATGTTTTTTATCGGCGGACTTTTTCTGGTAAAAAGCATAGAGAAGAAAGGTGTTTTGTATTTTGTAAGGGATAGAATTAAAAGACTCTTTATTCCATTTCTTTTTTTAGGCACAGTATTAATGCTTTTTTCTTATTTTCCAGCGTATTATCTCGCGCATCGTAGTACAAATATTTCAGATTATGTAATAGACTTTTTTACTATTGAAAATTGGCCTCCTGGTCCGCCCTGGTTTATAGGAGTGCTGTTTTTCTTTAATTTAATCATGGGATTACTGTATCCTTTTATAAAAGAAAAATTGAACAGAGGCTCTGATAAAGTTTCGTTTTTTACCAATCGCCCTGTATCTGTTTTTGCGGTTTTATTCTGCATTACTTTTATTTTGTATGTGCCTATAGCTTACTATATTGGGGCCGGAAAGTGGATTTCTTTCGGACCGCTTGATTTTCAGCTGAGCAGATTACCTGCCTATTTTGGTTATTTCGTACTGGGTGCTGTTGTAGGAAGCAGTGATTTTGATGCTCATATTTTTTCATACAGTTCGCGGTTTGTGGTGCAGTGGAAGCACTATTTTATATTTTCACTGATTCTTTACAGTGCCCTGACTTACCATAATGTGACCGACATTCTGGGCCGTTTTGTTGATAATGGAGTTATGCCTGAATTTTCAGCGTGGATGATTTATTACGCCTTATACGTTGGTACATGTACGGCTGCTTGTATGGCTTTTATAGGTTTTTTTAAAACTATTGTAAAGCATAGTAACAAATAATGGAATTCTCTTTCTGAAAATGCATACCTGATTTATCTTCTTCATTACTTTTTTGTGATTTGGGCACAATTTCTTTTAATGAGATATGAAATACATGCATTAGGGAAATTTTCTATAGTATTTTTGTTTTCTCTTACAGCCAGCTGGACTGCTGCCATCTGTTTGCGAAAAATAAACATAGTAAAAAGATATTTGTAAGGCTTAGTTTCAATATAAAACAGAAAATAAGCTGGAGTGTGATCTCTATGATGATCAGATAGATATCGTTCTTCGGGCTTGTGATGAAGTCCATTTCTATGAGGTGCTTAAAAAGATAGTACCTCATTTTTCAACTGTTTTTAAATGGATTACTTAGAGACTCTAATATCATATAATCTTATCAGCTTTCATTCCGGAATCTTGTAAAATGCATCACTAGGCTGATTTTTCAAGATTTATGCAGTGGAAATTGTATAACGATGCGTAGAAATTGTATGAAGAGCTCCCATAGGAAGTTTTTAATTTAGCGGTATGAAATATAGGAATATTTTACTGGTGGATGATGATGCAGATGATGCCGAAATATTCGGCATGGCGCTGCATGCAATTGATCTGAAAATTAAATATTCGATCCAAAATAATGCACTTGATGCTTTAAAAATGCTGCAGTCTCCAAAAAAAACTCCTGATATAATTTTCTTGGATTATCACATGCCGTATCTTGACGGTTCTGAATTTCTTAAACTTCTGAGAAAAATAAAAGCAGTTGAAAAAATCCCCGTGGTGCTTTACTCGGGCCACTCCGGAGGTCTTGTAAAAGAAGCTGCTGCAAAATTCGAAAAAGTTCAGGTTCTAAAAAAGCAGCATAGTTTGAAAGATCTGACTGCTTTATTGCAACGCATACTTTTACCGGCTCAGGCTTCCTGATAAGGGTTGTTTCAAATACTCCAATTATTCATAATTAGGTAATACTCTAATTAATTTACTACACAATATTTTTGTGTGTGACGATGTTAAACTTTAAAGAAATATGAAAATGAAGAATGATAGAAAATATAAAAAAATTAAAACGGATTATATTGCTGCATCCAGAAAAAGAAAAGATATGATTATCAATGTAATGGTTTTATCCATTGCAGGTTTTATAGCGGTGCTTTTGATTTCAAATATAGTATAGCAGCGTTGTCTTTTTACGAAGTAGAATCGCTTCAATAGACATGCTGGTTACGCATAAATAAAGTTGTTTACAATATAAATGTAATGAGACTTATTCTGATAAGGATTTATATCGGATAAACGAAGTTTAATTGGTTTAACTTATGCCGAAAATTTCAATTAAATTGAATAATTGTGTTCAATGCGTTTTGAAACTACTGGTCAAATTATACAAAGTTGAGGGCTGATTAACCAATTTTCAATTTTTAGACTATTTCATTTTGCATGTAAACATTTGTGTCGTTTTCCCCACTGTTCCATTTGCTGAATTATCGGTCTTAATTCATAGCCAATTTCTGTTAACTCATATTCTACTTTAGGAGGGACTGCAGCATATACCATTCTCTTTATGATATTATCATGTTCCAGTTTCCTCAGCTGCAGCGTCAGCATACGTTCGGTTATATTTGGTATACATTTTTTTATTTCGCTAAAACGCATTTTGCCTTGTAGCAGCCAGGAACAAATTACAAGTGACCATTGGCCGCCAATTATGTTTGCTGCGTATACCTCTGAACACTCATCTTCTAAGATTTTCTTATTTTCAAAATTGGTGCTTGTAATCTTAACTTTCGACATAACTTACATTTTTGATAGTACCTTACAATTGGTTGTCAATAAAGCTAATATAACTTTTATGTTATAGCTTCGCAGAACTATTAGTTAATAATTTAAAGTTCAAAATTAAATCAAAAATGGTAACCATGAAAAAAGGCTTGACAAATATTTTATTAATGATGGCTGTACAGAACATTTATTCTCAAAATGAAAACCTAAATTTTAAAAAGACAATAAACATGAAAAACACATCTATATTAGTTAATGCAAACGAACATGTAAGAAAGGGAGAATACGAAGCATATTTATCGTATCTCACTGAAGATACCAAATGGGTCTTTGTAGGTGAGAGAACCCTTTTAGGAAAAGAAGCAGTAAGGCAGTATATAAAAGATTTTTACCTTTCACCGCCAGTATTTGATATGGAAAAAGCCATAGAAGAGGGAGACTTTGTAACTGCAACAGGAAACATTGCCTTAAAAAATGTGAATGGAGAATATGATCACTATTCATATTGTGACATTTGGCGATTTGATAATGGTAAATTAGCCGAATTAAAAGCATTCGTTATTGAGAAAAAATAAAAAATAACAGTTTCATAGGTTTGCGAATGAAATAGAAGAGGTGCGCGCCAACTTAACAGTATTCAAAATTAGTTTTATTGAAAGAGATTGTAAAAATCTAATTTATTTTCAGCCGGGCTTTGCTGTTCAGGTTAACAGCGGTATATTTGTTATGTGAAAGATTTACTGCCGGTTATAGATTATATTTCAAGATTTGTTGATTTAACGGATGATGAGAAAAATCATCTAGCCTCTTTTTTGAAAATAACTAAGGTAAAAAAAAGACAGTTTATAGTCCAGCCTGGTTTTGTATGCAAATATAAAAGCTATGTGGTAAAAGGAGCTTTCAGGGGCTATCTGGTAGATCATGAGGGAAAGGAACATACTTTGTCATTTGCTGTTGAAGACTGGTGGATTTCTGATTACAGCAGTTTGATTTATCAGGAACCCGCTACCTTGTTTATTGAAGCGCTCGAAGATTCCACTCTTATCCAAATTGCTTACGAAGATGAACAAAAAATTCTAGCGCAGATTCCAAAACTGGAAAAGTTTGAGCGTATCATCACTCAGCGGTCTCTGGCATTTCAGCAGAAAAGACTTCTTTCTAATTTTACGAAAACTGCAGAAGAGAGGTATGAGGAATTCATGAATAAATACTCAGTAATTGCTTCACGAGTGCCTCAATATGCACTGGCTTCCTATTTAGGCTTTAGCAGTGAATATCTAAGCAGAATCCGCAGCAGGAAATCCTCAAAAAGTTGATCTAGTTCAACCTTATTTCTTAAACCAGTTCATTTTTATTTCTGCTTTTCTACACCAGATTTGCATTGTCAATAAGACAATAATCTAAAATGAAATAAAATGAAAAATACTTTTTTTATTCTGCTATGCATGGTTTTCTCAGCGGGATGTGACAGCGAAAAAAAAACATCGGGTAGTCCAGCTCTTAAAGGCAGATATACTCTGACAGAAACTGGACTTTATCCTGAAGGGATTGACTATGATTTAAGCAATGAAAGGTTTCTATTGAGCTCCCTTTATAAGGGTGCTGTCTATTCAGTAAATCCAAAAGGCGAAATGGCTGTTTTTGCATCAAGCAGTAAACTTGTTCTGCCTACAGGCGTTTTTACAGATGAAACCAGAAACCGATTAATAGTGGCAAATGCTGATTTGGGTGTTTCGCAGAAAAGCACCGCTTCAAGTGCCGGAACAATTGCATCGGTAAGTGTTTTCGATCTTTCATCAGGAGCTTTAATTAAAGAAATTGATTTAAAAAATTTCACGCCAAATAAAGGTTCGTGTTTAAATGATATTGCGGTGGATAATGAAGGAAATATTTATATAACCGATTCGTTCGCTCCCAATATCTATAAAATTGATCTTAATTATAATGCGTCGATATTTGCCAGCAGTATGCTTTTTACACCCGACGCTGATAAATTCGGATTAAATGGAATTGTTTTCCACCCAGACGGCTATCTGCTGGCAGTAAAAACAGATGATGCTAAGCTGTATAAAATTTCTCTCCCTGTTCCGTCATCCGTTACTGAAGTGAAGGGAATGTCTTTCAGTTCTCCAGACGGTATTGAGCTTGATAAAAACAATAATCTTGTGCTGGTAGAAAACGGCCTAGGCCAGGGTACTGCATACACGTTTTCCAGCAGTGATAAATGGAAAACGGCCGTAAAAATCAAGCAGACCAATATTGGAAAACAGGAATTTCCAACGACAGCGGCAATGGCATCAGATGGGAATGTATATGTTGTGAATTCGAAATTAGGAGAACTTCTTTCGGGAGATCGATCGCAGTCAATTTACACCATTCAAAAAATAGACTGATTTAGAAAAGGTGCTTTAGCTTGTTTAGATTACATTACACACAAAAAAGCTGCAGACCGCCAGAGACTCATTTTGGCGGTCTGTAGTTTATTAAAAGCGAATAAATCTTATGTATAAAGCATTAAAACCTACGATAAAGTATAATAATTGTTGAGAAGAGCAATTTCTGTTGTGAAGCCTGCTCTTTAATTAACTGCTGATTGTGACTGCTTTTTCAAACCTTCCATGATGGCTTATTGAAATATCCTGCAATATATTTTGTGAAGAAACATCTAAATAAGGAATTCCATACTGATCTTTTACGATTAATTTTTTTTCAACCTCTATTACTTTATTCAGATCATCTAAAACGCTCACCGCTATGGTATGAATACTGTCTTTTGAGAAAAGGGTTTGGGTATAGTAGATGTTTTTCAAGCAGGTAACTTTTCCATTTATAGAATTATGGTTTTGTGATTCTATCGTGCATATCAGCTTTTTAGGGATATATTCCCTTATTTTCGTTTTCCGATTATATACTTTATAAGCGGCTTCTTTCATGCTCCAAAGTATCCAAAGCATACTTTCCGGATCTGTAGATTTTTCAATAAGCAATTGTTCCTCATCGTTAAATAGTTTTGCTATAAATCCCCTGCGCTGCCAATTGCTTTCCCTGCGGGTCTGCAGAATATCGATGACATCATTGCCGATCATTTTTCGGCCAGTTTTGTTTCTATGATTTCTACCGCCGTTTTTACGTCGAGCATACGCTCCATATCAGTGTTGTCAATCACAACATCAAATGTTTCTTCAATATCCAGAATAATGTCTACCAAATTAGCCGAATTGATGCTTAAATCATTTATGAAATCAGTATTTTCAGTAAGGCTTTCAAATGCTTGGATATTTGCTGCATACGGCTTTATAATTACTTTGAGTCGAGCTATAACTTCTTCTTTGTTCATACAATTATTTTTGAAATTTTTTAAATATTACACAGGCATTTACATCACCAAAGCCAAAACTTGCCTTGGCAATTATATTAGGTTTACAATCAATTGTTTGTAAGGGTATTTTTGAAGAGTTTATATGAGCACTTATTTCAGGATGAAGATCTTCACAATTCGTATTTCCAAAAACAAAACCTTCATAAAGCTGTAGTACCGCCGCGATGCTTTCTATGCTTCCCGCTGCGCTTAAACAGTGTCCTGTCATGCTTTTTAAGGAGTTTATATACGGAAAATCAGTTCCCTTCCGGTTTAAGGCTTTCGTCCAGTTTTCAATTTCAAGACTGTCCTTTGCAGTGGCCGTAAGATGTCCGTTTATGGCATCTATATCATCGGCAGAAATACCTGAATTTTGGATGGCTTTTTTAATGCATTGCTGTACGGCACTGCTGTTAGGAGCGGTCATGCTTCCATTGCCGCGCTGTCCCCCGGAATTTACGTTACCGCCTAATATTTCAGCATAAATTTCCACACCGCGTTCTAAAGCACTTTCCAAATCTTCGATTACCAATGCTCCGGCGCCGCTTGCGGGTACAAATCCTGAGGCAGTAACACTCATGGGGCGTGAACCCTGCTCAGGTTTGTCATTAAATTTTGAACTGCAGACACGTAAAGCATCAAATCCTGCCCAAATGTAAGGTCCGCTGTCGCTTGTACTTCCTGCCAATATGCGTTTTGCCTGCCCGGATTGTATACGTTCGTACGCCATTATTATAGCTTCTGTTCCCGTTGCACAGGCAGATGAATTGGTGGTAACCTGGTTTCCGAGTCCCAGTTTCCCGCCAAGATAAGCACTGATACCGCTGTTCATGGTTTGTGCTACTACAGTACTTCCTAACCTTCGGGTTTGTAATTCATCTATCTTATAAATGCTTTCTCGGAATTTATCGATACCTGAGGTGCCAGATCCAAAAACAGTACCGCTGTCCCAATCCGGCTCTTCATTATTTTCTATTGGTAATCCGGCATTTTGCCAAGCTTCCATTCCTGCAATAACACCGTATAAAATACCCGTGCTGTTAAAACCGCGAAGTTCAAGTTCTGTAAAATATTTTGACTTGAGTTCTTCGGATATTTCAGGTTTACCCGCTATCTGACAGGAAAACTGGAGTTCCTCCAGCTGCTTGTCATGCCTGATTCCTGATATTCCATTTTTTAAAGCATGGCTGAAGGCAGCAATTCCAACGCCGTTTGGAGCTGCAACACCCAGACCTGTTATGACAACTCTTCTGCTCATAATTTATTGGTAATCATGCCCGACAGAATGCCTTTGCAGACTTCCTGCCCAGCTTGGTTTTTCATAATGACATCACATTTTAATTTTCCAAACCTGAAAAATGATTTTTGAGCAGTTACCGTTACTTTTTCATTAGGGTATACGGGTTTTAAAAACTGCATATCAGCTGAGGTAAATGCAATTACAGTATCTTTATTAAAAGCATCCCCCAGCAGATATATTCCAAGACAGACCATTCCAATCTGTGCCATAGTTTCAGTCAGGATCACGCCGGGAGTTACAGGATTACCTTTAAAATGTCCTCTGTAAAAATCAAGGTCTTCCTTAAAAGTATAAGTTCCGGTAATACTATTTTCATTCACATCAAGCAGTTCATCTACAAATAAAAAGGGCTTGCTGTAAGGCAGTCGTATTATAATATCCTGTACTGTCATAATTTATTTTCTAATTACCATTGCAATAAAACTCTTTGTGCCGAAAATCCGGGACCAAAACTAAGCATAAGTCCTTTTTCTCCCGATTTTGGATTTCCATCCATAATACGTTCTAAAACATATAATACAGTGGCACTCGACATATTGCCATACTGTTTGAGAACTTCTTTTGTATCGTCTATATTTTTTCCCAAACCTGCAAAAAGCGATTCAACAGTTGTCACAATCTTTTTGCCGCCGGGATGAAATATCATGTGGTCTATATCCTTGATTTCTAAATTGTTTTTTTGTAGAAACGGATGAATAATATCGTCAAAATTAGAAGCAATAGTGTCAGGAACTTCAATGTCTAAAACCATCTGTAGACCAGTATTGGTAAGTTTGAATCCCATCATGTGTTCAGCTTCATAAAAATGGTACATTTCTTCCTGTAGTATTTCCGGACCCGGATCATCTTCGTAAGAAGATAACAAACAGCACGCCGCACCATCTCCAAAAATTGCGGCACTGACAATATTAGGCATTGAAAAATCATCAAGCTGAAAGGTGGCAGTTGGTGATTCTACAGCTATGACCGCTGCGCGTTTTTGTGGATTTGCCTTCAGAAAATTTTTAGCATATATAATTCCTGATATACCGGCAGCACAGCCCATTTCTGTAACAGGAAGACGTACAATATCCTGCCTCAGGTTCATTTTATTGATGAGGTAGGCATCTAAGGAGGGAATCATTATGCCGGTACAGCTTACGGTAATGATATAATCCAGAGTTTTTGGATCCCAATCTGCTTTTTCAAGTGCTTTTTGAAGCACCTGCTCGCCCAATAGAATAACTTCACGCGTATAAATGTCATTTTTTTCTTCAAATGACGTGGCAGTAAAAACTTCTTGCGGCTCCATTATAGAATAACGTTTATCAACGGCGGCACCTTCAAATATTTTTTTTACTTTTTTTATAAAACGTTCATCCTGCCCGTCAAGCCAGCCTTCCAGCATAGGAAGTATGTCTTTGGTTTCGCGTGAATATTGCGGAAGCTGCTTGGCAGTTGTTACTATTTTTACACTCATTTGTTTATAATTATCCACTGGTAGCGAAACGCCCATTTCCAGTTTATGGTATAGTTTTTTAAATTCGTTTTTTTAGAAAATTCTTCCAGTTCCTTTTTCTTAAATCCTCTTAAAATTGATACCAGTCCATCTTTACGCGACATGCTGCTTAGATTAAAAATAAAACAGATCATTTCAAAAAGCCGATATGCCGTTTTACTTCGATGCAGGTCATTAATGATGATTCCCGCCGCGGCATTTTTCTTAAAGATAGTAATTATATTTAATATTTCATCATCTGTAAAATGATGCAGGGTAAGAGTGCATAAAACGATATCATACTTCACCATTTTAAAATCCTCACTAAAAATATCCATGCATTGGTATTCAATATTGGGATATGATGCAGACAATGTTTTGGCATAATTTATAGTAAAATCGTTGGCATCTATACCAATGATTTTAAATGTGTAATTTTTTCTTTGACTGAATCGTGCGAGCATACGAAGCATATCTCCATTACCGCATCCAATATCGGCAATTGTGATTGTTTTAGTGCGGTCCAGTTTTTTTAGTATTTTTTTTACGCCGTGAAGTGTTACTTTATTCCCGCCTAGTAATTGATTAATACGGGCAATTTGATCAAGGGCTTCTTTTAGATCTTTTCCCTGAAGAGAAAAATCATCCATTATTTCTGATTCCTGCGTTCTATATTGCGTGTTTATCGGCATTTAATTAATTGTTATAGGTTTTCCATGCGTTTGTTTGATAATCGATGCTAAAAGTTTGGGAAATGATGCAGTTATGGACGTTAATACACCAGTAATTGTTCTATGAGTCAGGATGCGCGCCAGAATTCGCCCCATCCATATTCTTTTACCAAAGTGTTTCTTCCATTCTTTAGTATATTTTTTCTCTAATACTTCGCGGGACGCTTTATCATCTGAATAATATTCCAAGATTAATTCTGATGCAATTTTAGCACTGTGAACTGCCATCGCCATTCCGTTGCCGCAAAGCGGATGAATAAGACCGGCAGTATCTCCAATCATTATAATATGGTTCTCTACCGCTTTTTTTTTCTCAAAGGAAATCTGGCTTATTGTAAGCGGTTTTTCAAAAAGAAGCGTACTATTTTCAAAAACAGCTTTAAGATGTTTGTTTTTGTAAAGTACACCCTCCTGGTAATCCTGAATATTTTTGTATTGTTTGAAAGTGGCATAATCTGCCAGATAACAAATATTTATAATATTGTTTTCTACTTTAGAAACACCGCAGTAGCCGCCTTTAAAGTTATGCAGTGCAACAAGATCATTATCTAAATTACCCGAGTAATGGGCTTTTACAGCCAGCCAAGGTGATTTTTTATGGAAAAAGCTGCGATCTAAAGCCTGATCTAAATTGGAACGTTTGCCAAATGCGCCCAATACAATTTTAGCCGTTAAAATTTGATTTGAAGAAGTAACGGTAAACATATCTTCATTGAATGAAACATCAATAACATTTTCTTTTATTATTAAACAGTGGTTTGCTATTGCTTTTTGATATAAAAAATCATCAAGTGCGTACCTGCTGATGCCGAATCCTCCCAGAGGAAGTTTTACTTTTGCCGCTTTTCCATTACTTGCAGTGAATTCAAATTTGGAGATGCTGGAGGGTTGAAGTTCTGTAACATCGGCGCCAAGCCAAGTTAGGTAAGGTAAAATTTCATTGGAAATATATTCACCACAGACCTTATGTCTGGGGAAATTAGATTTTTCGATAAGTATTACTTTTAGATTTTTTTGAGACAGGTGTATAGCCGCTGTCAAACCTGCGAGTCCGCCGCCAATAATTAATACATCTGCATTGATCTTCATACAAGCAATTTACGAAAAAAAGCATTTAAAGAAAAGAAAACAGAGCTGTTATTTCTAGTTGGAACTTTTTTAAACAATGGTGAGTTTATTCCTGAAAAAGAATTCTTGTATAGAGAAAAACCGGTGTCTGTAGATTTTGTTGTAAGTATTTAGAAGATGTGAAAATTCTATATAACAAATATAAAAGCCCTCTCAAGTAAATGAGAGGGCTTTTTTAAAAAACAATAAACGGGTAAAAATATTTTTTAATTACCAAAAGTATATCTAAGGGTAAACTGTGCCTGCCATACATCAAAGGTTGATGTGTTTTTTTGGAATGTATCTTTTATTAATGTTCTCATTCCATTTGTATCTGTTTGAGTAGCTAACTGATAAACAGGGATGTTTCCTGCAGCTGTTGAGTTGTAAGCCAGAACGTTTGGATTAGTTGCTCTTTGTGTAACTCCCCAGTCTTTATTAATCATGTTTGTAAAGTTTAGAATGTCTGCCCTTACTTGGAAAGAATTCTTTTTACCGCCTATTTTAATATAGATATCCTGAGTAACAGAAAGATCTAATCTGTGAAGCATTGGAAGGATAGCTCCATTTCTTTCTGCATACTGACCTCTTCTTGTGCGAAGGTATTTATCCTGGTTAATGTAAGCATCAAATGCTGCCTGCTGTTGTGCTTCAGTATAAGTAGTTACAACATTTGCACCATTTACAACATTAGTAACTGATAATGGAGAGAAACGAATTTCTGAAGCACTGTTTGGTATGTACATAAGATCATTTCCATTTACCCTGTCTCCATTCATATCTCCTCCGTAAGCATACGTAAATGGGTTTGCCTGTTCTCCAATATAACCTAAGTTAATAGAAGTAGCACCGCCTAAACCTTTACCATATTCAATTCTATAACCAAGGACCCCAACGATTCTATTTGGTGTATTGTTATTTGAAGCCGAAACAGCTAAGTCATTATTTCCGTTAATAGATCTTGCACCAGTCCATGAACCAGATGCGATTGATCCCGGAGAAATTAAATCTGTAGCTTCAGAATGAGTATAAGCAATCGATCCCCAAAGACCGTTTTGATATGGATATTCTAATTTAAAAGTAGTAGAGTAGAAGTATCCTTTATCAGAGTTTGTTAAAACAATTCCATTAGAAACATTATCATTAACTCTTGTTCCTGCATCATTTCGAGAGTATCTCGGTCTGTTATCAGGACCTCCGAAAGTTCCTGCCGGTGCATCAAAATTTGCGTTATAATAATGGATAGCGTTGATGTTTTTCTGGATGATTCCTTCAACTGTACCTACGAAACCAAAAGGAAGTTTTTGATCAACTGCCATTGTTGTTTTCCAAACCTGAGGATATTTGAATTTTTTATCTGTAAAAGCTAAATCAAAACTTGTAGGCAGGGTTGGAGTTTCTGGTGTAAAATATTGTGCAGGTCTAGGAGTAAAACCGTATCCTCCTGCAGCCAAAGCAGCACCGCTGACATCAACAAATCCTGTAAGAACACCATTGTTTCCAATTTGATTTGAAAGGTAAACTGATGGAGCTCTTCCTGTAAAAATTCCAGAACCTCCGCGCAGTAATGTAGAAGCATCTCCGTTTAAATCCAAGTTGAAACCAAGTCTAGGTTCAAATAAATATTGTGCATCAGGCATCTCTCCTGTATTGAATTTTTCTCCATTTGCAAAAGTCATTGCCGTTACTGTTGGATTCTCTAATGCTGTATCAGCAAACCAAACTCTTGAAGCTCTAAGACCAATACTTAATTTAAAGTTGTCGCTCAATTTAATCTCATCCTGAGCATATAAATCAAGTTTGTTTGATTTTAAAATCTGCATTGGTTCTTCACCGCCAGGTAAAGCAGAATATCTGTATTGGAAACGTGCAGGTGAAGTCGCTGTAGCCGAAGACGGAGCACCTCCATTTGCGGCAGATTGATCAGCTGCAGCATAAAAATCAGCCAAAGAGTTAAATACATAAACTCCGTTTGAACCAGAGAAAAACAAGTTGCTTGATTTGAAATATTCAAAATTAGCACCCAAAACAATAGAATGTTTTCCAATAGTCTTAGTTAAATTGTCTGTAAAGTGAAGCGTAGAGTAGCTAAGTTTATTACCTTGTGTAAAAGGATCTAAACCAACAGAAATATAAGTATTTGCTCCATTCTTGATATCAATCGTTGGGAATAAGCCGCCACCTTGAAGTCCTCTGTCTTCAATTTGTTTGTCATAACCAGCAATAAAGTTGTTGTACCAAGAGTTTCCAAATTTACTATTTAATTCTACCACAATAGATCTTGTGTTATCTAAAATAGTATAACCGCTGTTTTTATAAGACATAGCCAATACACTTGTTCTTCTGTTTCCAAAACCCAGCGAGTTTGAATTTGAAGTTAATTCGTCAGAAGATGAGTTATGGAATACATAACGAGCCGTAAGTTTATGATTGTCATTGATATTCCAGTCAATACGAGTCAGGAATTTTTTAGATGTTTTATTTGCATCATAATTTTCCCATGGACCTGTTTCATATCCAAATTTGTCTTTCATGTAATTTGAAAGTGTCTGCATTTCAGTGTAAGTCGGATTAGAAATCTGCGAACCTCCGGATGGAGAACCAGTAGATGTCCAAGTAGTAGCCGGGCTTATATTTTCGATCGTTTCGAAGTTACCAAAAAAGAATAATTTGTTTTTGATAATTGGCGCGCCAACACGTGCTCCCCATATTTTTTCATCAAATGTTCCAGGTTTGATGGTTACATCTTTTCCGGGATGAGTTCCAATAAAACTCTTTTTGTTATTTCTAAAAGAATGGTAAACAGAACCTTCAATTTCATTTGTACCGCTTCTGGTTACAGCATTAATACCTGAACCTAAAAAGCCAGACTGGCGAATATCAAAAGGAGCAATGTTTACCTGCAGCTGCTCAATAGCATCTAAAGAAATTGCTGTAGATCCAGTTCTTCCTCCAGCTTGTGACTCTGAGCCCAAACCAAATCCATTATTAAAAACAGAACCGTCAATTGTAAAATTGTTCAATCTTGAATCCTGTCCTCCAAAAGTACCATTGGCACCAGCATTTGCATTATATTTTGTTACAGAGTTTACAGATCTTGATCCTAATACTGGAACTGCTGTAATTTCTCTATTTGAAAACTGCTGTGATGCTCCAGTTCGGCCTTTGTTAAAGTTTCCTTTTGATTTTGTAGAAACCACAACTTCTTGAAGGGCATTCGATTCCTCTTCAATTTTAATGTTAACCGTTAAATTACTTCCTAATCCAACATTAATATCTGTTATTTCAGAAATCTTATATCCTACGTAACTAACTTTAACAGTGTATGGCCCGCCAGGTCTTAAACCTTGTGCAGAATAACCGCCGTCATAATCAGAAGTAGAAAAATACTTTGTACCAGTAGGTTTGTGGATAATTTCTACGGTAGCTCCCGGAAGTACTTCTCCTTTGGTTGATCTAACAGTACCTGACATAGCTGATCCAGTTACCTGTGCATGTCCTAATGTTGTTAGAAGAATAAACAAAACAAATAGAGTTTTTTTCATTTTTGTGTATAAGTTTATAATTTTTTTGGCAAAATTATAACATATAAGAAGGATGGTGTTAATACAATATTAACAAAAAGGTATTTTAAGTTTTCCTTTTAAATGAAAGAATTGAATTCATATTTTGAGAAGTTTATAACTAAAAAATAGAATGCATAATAGAGATTACGGACTTTGTTCTGGAGTATAAAAGGTATATCGATAATGGTGATTTGTATGGAACTAATAAAACGTAGTTTTAAATTGAAATTTAAATAGAATAATATAAATTTGGATTTTAATCATGTAAGCTGATTTTTCATACTATGATTATATTTGTCAGATATGCAGCTTAACTGCTTTTTAAAGAAGAAATATGTCCTATAAAAATATACTTTTGATTGACGATGACAGCGACGATACACAGTTTTTTGTGGAAGCGCTGCAGGCGGTAAATAAAGAGGCGGTATGCCATACTTCAGAGAATCCAGCCAAAGCGCTGGAAGAACTAGAGACAGCAGAGCAGCTGCCAGACATCATTTTCTTGGATTATAATATGCCGGCAGTAAACGGGCTGGAGTTCCTAAGGCGCATGGGACAGATCGAACGTCTCAAAAATATTGAGGTTATTGTCCTTTCCACACCTCCCGAAGAAGTTATGGTGCCCTGGCTGGACCGTAATAATATCAGGGTTAAATACATCTCCAAGCCTGTTTATATCGAAGAGCTTCAGGAAATATTAAAGGAGCTGCTTTAAGCGGAACGGCATGATCTATACAGGTGTCAATACCGATAGATCTATCAAGATTATTCGAAAAATTTCGAAACCAATGCTGTATATTGTTTTAAGACAGTAATAAATCATCTTTCTAAAATTGAAGAGATAAAGGAGGCAAACTAAAAGTTGTGATTTATTTTTTTAGAGTTCTAACAGATAAATAAAATGTATAAAATCATTTAGATTTATTTTAAACTGATTTCTGAACTGCACCATCTTTTAGCTTTTAACATAAAAAATGTTTAATATTGCCTTTTTGATTAGCAACCCTTCAATTTAATGTCTGTTTATAACGAATATACTGATGATTTCTTATTGAATCTTCTTAAGGAAGATAATCAGTCAGCGTATACAGAGATTTTCGAGCGATATTCTAAACTTTTAATTAATCATGCGTATAAAATTCTTGAAAATCAGGATGAAGCAAATGATGTAGTTCAGGAAGTTTTTCTCTCAATCTGGAACAAACGTTATGAATTAAACATTACAGGTTCCCTTTCTTCTTATTTATACAAATCTGTAAAAAACAGAGTACTCAACCACATTGCTCATGAAAAAGTGGTTTCGCGTTATGCTGATTCAATTTCAAACTTTATAGAAGAAGATTATGTTTTTGCGGATTCGAATCTGCGAGAAAAAGAATTAGAAGCTATAATTGCTAAAGAAATTGCACTGCTGCCTGAAAAAATGCGTGAAGTTTTTCTGTTGAGAAAAGTCGAAGAGCTTTCGTATGATGAAATTGCGCTTCAATTGAATATTACGGATAAAACAGCCAAACAACAAGTGTATAATTCTCTTAAAATTCTTCGAGAAAAGCTTAAATCTATGATGAATCTTTTTGTTTGGTGAATTATATTTATATTTTTTGTTAATTTTTTTGAATGATTTTCAGTTTTGTAACTCATTCGTTATTAAACAGAAAGCTAATATTTCTATTCATTTCTTAAAGATATAGTAATAATTTTTTAATTTTTTTTGTCATTGTCTATGACAAAATCTCTTTCTAACTGTCTTACTATTAAACAAGACAATAATTTCGTGTAGTAATTATGAATAAAACCCAAATCTCAGAATTGCTTAAAAAATATCAAGAAAAAACTTTATCTGATGAAGATCAGGATAAACTTGATGCGTGGTATTTGAAAAAAGCGTCAAACAGCAATTTACAGCTTAATGAATACGAGCTGGAAGATAGTTACAAACTTCTAAAATCGAAATTACCGCTGCAAGAAGAAACTAAAGTAGTTCGTCTTTGGCCTCGAATAGCTGTTGCGGCTTCAATTGCTGTACTAATAGCTACAGGAATATTTTATTTTACACAGCCAAAAGAAGAAAACGTTCAGGTTGCCGCAAAACCACAGGAAATTGCTCCGGGAGGTACTAAAGGTGTATTGACACTTTCGAATGGAAAACAAATTGTACTTTCTGAAATTACGGCAAAAGATACTATTGCGCAAGAAGGAGAAGAAAATGAAGTAACAATCAAGATGAACGCAAATGGAGAAGTTACCTATATTATAAATCCAAATACAGACGGAGGTAAAGATGATAATTCATTCAACACTCTTTCAACACCAATAGGAGGACAGTATAATATTATTTTAGCGGATGGTACCAAAGTATATCTAAATGCGGTTTCTTCTATTAAATATCCAACACAATTCAACGGAGATAAAAGAGTTGTTGAGTTAGAAGGTGAAGCTTATTTTGAAGTAGCCAAAAACAAAAACAAACCTTTTATTGTAAAATCAAATAACCAGTCAATTGAAGTATTGGGAACACATTTTAATGTTCATTCGTATAATAATGAATCGGTTGTTAAAACTACTTTATTAGAAGGAAGCGTAGCTGTTACTTATAAAAATCAAAAAGCGATTTTGAAACCTGGACAGCAGTCTGATGTATCTGATAATTTTTCTAAAATTAAAGTAAAAGAAGTAGATCCGGAAGAAGCGGTTGCCTGGAAAAACGGCCGTTTCAAATTTGACAATGCCGATCTGAAAAATGTAATGCGACAGTTGGAACGCTGGTACGGAATAAAAGTAGAATACCGTGGGAATGTCTCTGATGTTCGTTTTAACGGAGGTACATTTAGAAATAAAAATTTGTCTGAAGTATTAAAAGTACTTGAGCTTAGTAATATAAAATTTAAGGTTGAAGGAAAAACAGTAATTGTAGATCCCTGATTTTAAGTTTACCTGAATATACTGTGACTATAAACTAAAAAACCAGAAGCAGTTGCGATGCTTCTGGTTGTTATGAAAGTGTATAGCCAGTATAAGTTGTCCACCTATTGTTTAACTATAACCAATGTAAATGTATGAAATTAAATTTACAACCAAAAAAACCTTACAAAAATCTTGGAAAAAAGATTCCCAGATTTAATTTTTCTACCTATTTAACCGTGTTTATAATGCTGTTTTTCAGTTATTCAGCACAAGCACAAAATGTTACCATCAATTTTAAAGATGCTTCTCTTGAAACAGTTTTGAAAGAAGTGGCGAAACAGGCCAATTATGAAGTTTTTTATACTCAAAAACTGCTTAAAGATGCTAAACCTGTTACGATTAATGTAAAGAATTCATCTTTAAAGGAAACTTTAAACCGAATTTTCAGCAGTCAAAATTTGAAGTACAATCTTGCCAATCAGACAATTGTAGTAACCGCTTCAAAAGATAAGACAGAAAGCTTGGGAAACGACCTAATCCGCGTAAGCGGAAAAGTTACCAATAATAAGAACGAATCTTTTCCGGGTGTAACAGTAACGTTATCAGGAACAAACAAAACCAGTATTACTGATTTTGACGGAAGTTTTACATTTGATAATGTACCCTCCAATGGAATTTTAGAGCTTTCCGTATTAACAATAGAAACAAAGTCTATCGCAATAAATGGCAGAAATACGTTAACCGTTATAGTTGAAGACAAAGTGGCTGCAATGAAAGAAGTGGTAGTTACAGGTTATCAGACTATTGCAAGAAGTAATTTTACGGGTGCAATTTCTAAAATTGATGAAAAAACATTAAACGAAAACATCAACTCTAATTTATCAAGCGCGATTGAAGGACGTGTTGCGGGTTTGATGTTTCAAAAAAATCCAAGCGGACTTGGTTCAGATCAGCCTATTTTAAGAGGAATTGGTACATTTTCTTCAGATCAAGTTGGTTACAGCCCGCTTGTAGTAATTGATGGTTTACCAACTGAGTTAACTTTGGATGAGATAAATCCATATGATATTGAAAGTGTAGACGTTCTAAAAGATGCGGCTGCAGCTTCTATTTATGGTTCAAGAGCGGCAAACGGAATTATCGTTTTAACTACCAAAAAAGGAAATGGTAAATTAAAAGTAACGATAAACTCAGATTTCTTTATTTCAGATAAACCAAATTTGAGAGATATGAATTATGCCTCAACAAGCGAAATGATTGATTTTGAACAGGCAGTTTACAATAGAGAAAGAGCCAGATTTGCAGACACTGCAACTATGTTTAGCAGTTATGGAGACATTGGAAACAGTAGTCCGAAATATTACAGTCCTCTTTATCAATTAAATAGAAATTTAGAAGAAGGAAAGATTAACAATGCTGCTTATAACAGCACTCTTGCACAGTGGAGAAAAAACGATTACAATAAAGATTATCGTGATAATGTTTGGCAAAATGAATTAAGACAGCGTTATAATGTTGCCTTTTCTGGAAGTACAAGTAAGCAGAATACTTATGTATCGCTTAATTATGACCAATCAAAAGGTCGTATAAAGTACAATAGCGGACGCAATTTTAACCTTTACGCAAAAAGTAGTTTTCAGGTAAATAACTGGTTAAATGCTACTTTTGGAGTAAATGGAACTTATAGTAATGAGGATGTTACAGAATACGATCTTGGCAATTATGATATTCAAAAACGATACGAGCGTATTACAGACGATAACGGAAATTTAGTTCAGTCTTCATTTTCATCAGTTAAAGATGGTTTTACTTCCAGCGGTGCTCTTAATCCAGCTATGGTCGAAAAACTGGCAGGTTTGAGTGGTTTTAAATCGACGAATTTTAATGTTTTAGACGCTCTTAAAGAAGGTCTTGAAGAACAAAATTCATTGAGCCTAAGAACTTTCGCTAATATTAAAGCTAAATTGTGGAAAGGTTTAAGTTATAATACCCAATTTCAATATGAGGTAAGAAAAAATGACAGGGAACAGTACTACGATATTAATTCGTATAGAATGCGTTATGCTATTAATGCATTAACAGGATATAATCCAACCACAAATGCATATACGTACGTTGAAGGTTTCTCTACAGGAGGACGATATAAGCAGTCAAGTTCTCAGGCGAGCAATTATTCTTTTAGAAATCAGTTAGATTTTAATCAAGAATTTGCAGATGGAAAACATTCTGTTAATGCCTTGGTTGGTACAGAAATGCGCGAAACTTTTCTTCCAAGATCAATCGAACAGGTACGTTATGGTTATGATCCAGTGACACTTAGTTCTGCTGTATTGAACAATCTTGCATTGAGTCAGACAGGAGTTCCTAGTTATATCTTCGGAAACAATAGAACGTTGTCAGCTTTAGGAAGAACACAGCAGGAAATTTTACACCGTTATTTTTCAATTTTCAGTACTGCGAGTTATACTTATTTATCTAAATATAATATTACAGGAAGTTACCGTATTGATAAAGCCGATTTATTTGGAGTTGATCCAAAGTACAAAAACCGCCCTTTATGGTCTGCAGGTTTAGGATGGAATGTCAGCAATGAAAATTTCATGAAAGAAGTTAAATGGGTAACTATGTTGAAATTAAGATCTACTTACGGAATTAATGGAAACGTAGATCAAAGTACAACACCTTATATAACGGCTACGAGAAGAAACGATAATTTATATCAGTCGTTGCAATATACAAACATCACGGCACAGCCAAATCCAATGTTGAGATGGGAAAAAACTCAAAGTACCAATGTTGGTATTGACTATAGCTTATTCCGTGCTAAATTAAACGGTTCTATCGATTTGTATCACAAATACAGCACTGATTTATTAGCCACTACAGATCTTGATCCTACAGTTGGAGCTTTATCAAGAAGAATTAATGCTGGAGCACTTTTAAACAAAGGTGTAGAATTTACGGTTGGTTCTGAATGGTATAATAATGGTAATTTCCGCATTAATTCAAATTTAGTTTTTGCCTTTAACGAAACAACTGTTAAAAAAGTAACAAGAGCACAAAGTACAGCTGCGTCATATGTTTCTTCACCAACTAATTTCTTTGTAGAAAATGATTTCTTCAATAGTATGTATGCTTACCAATATGGAGGAACGGTAAATGGCTATCCGTATGTTTTAGATGAAAACGGCAATCCGTCTATTACTTTTGATGCCAATGGAAATCCCATTTCAACAAGTATCAAATCGATTACCAATCCAGATGCTTTAGTAAATGTGGGAACTTTAATGCCAACTTATACAGGTTCATTATCACAACGTTTTTCTTATAAACAATTCGATTTGAACTTCTTATTTGTTTTCTCTGGCGGAAATGTAATGCGTAAAGAAACGATTGACATGAGTTCTGATGCTGTAAATCTTTCTGGTATTACAGATCGTTATACAGATGCAAATCCAAACGGGAATACTCGTTTGTATGTAGATTTCGACGAAAGTGTTAGAAATTATGCAGGAACTATAAGCAGTCAATGGAGAAATTCAACTGCAAATGTTGTAGATGGTGATTATATTAAATTGAGAAACATTTCATTTGGTTATAGTCTGCCTAAAGCTTTTGCAAATCGAATCAGTATAACATCGGCAAAATTTACTTTCCAGATGAATAATATTTGGTATTGGAGTGCTGCCGGAAATCGTATAGATCCAGAAGTTTACACTGTAAATTCTGGCACACGCAATTTACCATTGCCAAAAACATATTTATTTGGATTTAATCTTACTCTTTAAAAAATGAAAAAGATATATATAACAGTACTGTCTTGTATGATGTTAACGATTTCATCATGCGAAGATTACACGGAAATCACACCCAAAGGCGCTTTAGTTATCGAAACTCCGCAGCAATTTCTTGAATTAGTATCTCTGCCTGGACGTGGTTATCCTATTAACAACTTTCAATACTTATCAGACGATCAATGGATGAGAGAAGCCAATGTGATAGGAAGAACTCCAAACATTGATATCATTAATTTTACATTTGATGAAAGTGTAGATAGAGTTTCGTTAATAACTGGTTCTAGTTTTTATAATCAAGCTTACAGTTACATCAACCGATGGAACACTATTATTTCACTAGTAGATAATAGCAAAGGAGATGAAAATATCAAAAGATTAGCAAAAGCTGAAGCTAAGATTTACAGAGCTTATGATCACTTTTTATTGGTAAACACTTATGCAAAAGGTTACGATCCGCAGACTGCAGCTGCAGACGGCGGAATCTGTATCATGGAAAAATTTGACCTTGAAACACAGCCTTCAAAATCTACTGTGGCACAGGTTTATGATTTTATTCAAAGAGATATCGAAGATGCGTTACCTTATCTTGAGGAAAAACCTGTTGATGTTTATCATCCTTCTTTAGCATTTGCTTATGCGTTTAAAGCCAAAGTTCATTTGTTTAAACGTGAAATTGCACAGGCTCAGGCAGCAGCTGAAAAATCATTAAGCTATAATAATCAAATATTTGATATGGTAGCTTACAATAAACAAGGAGGCCCAACTGCTGCAGCTGTTCCGGCAGCAAATAATATTGAAGTATTGAGTTATATGTACATGACAGGGTATAACGAAATGAATTTCGGACAGCTTTATATCATCAGCCCGGAATTAAGAACTTTATTTGGAACAAATGACGCGCGTTTCAATTTATTTTTTAATACAATCAGTACAACCAATCTCGATCAAGGTTCAGGCACAGCGTATTGGGGCACGCAGTACACACGATTTTTCTATCCTACAGTGGGTATGAAAACAACTGAAGTGTATTTAATTCTTGCAGAATGCTATGCAAGAGACAATAAACTTAATGAAGCAGTTGGAGTCTTAAATACCTTAAGAGCAAAACGTATTCTTTCGGGTACTGTAAATTTAACGGTTCCGGCTACAAGAAAAGAAACAATGGATTTGGTAATCAATGAAAGAAGAAAAGAACTGCTTTTCGGTTTTAACCGTTTCTTTGATTTAAAGAGATTAAATACAGAAACTGAGTTTGCTAAAACCGTTACAAGAGTATTTCCATTGGTAAACAAAACTGTTCCTCAAAAAACATATACATTACAACCCAACTCTCGATTGTATATTATTCCGTTTCCATTATCTGCTTTGCAGAAAAACCCGAAATTGACCCTAAACACAGACGAAAAACTTCCATTTTAATTTAGATGAAGAAATTATTTATAATGCTGATCATGCTGTCTTTTGGACAGCATGGTTTTGCCCAAACTCCGGAAAAAAAAGCCGACAGCACCAGCACGCAGCCAAAAGGAATGCAGGCTTACAATAAAGTGATCACAGATAAGGCCAAAAGCAAGTCGGGTCTTTTTATGGTAAGTCAGGTCGATACGAAATACTATTTTCAAATTCCAGACAGCTTGTTTAATCGTTATATGCTGGTAGTAACCCGTTATCTTTCGACTCCGGAAGGAATGGGAATTTTTGGAGGGGAGAAGGCCAACGAGCAGACTATTTATTTTGAAAAAGGGGCAAATAATACTGTTTTTTTAAGATCATTACAGTACAGGCAAGATGTTCGTTCTGCTGACTCGATGCTGGCAAAAGCATTGGCGGGAAGCAATGAAAATCCAATTGTTGCGGCTTTTCCAATCAAAACAACTAATCCGGATAACGGAAATGTGGTTATCGATGTAACCGATGTTTTCAAGAAAGACAACGCAATGTTTGCTATTGAAGGCAAAGAAAAAACAGAGAAAAAATTAACTTCTCTTGCCGATGATAAATCTTTTATTGAAAGTATAGATACCTATCCGATTAATATAGAAGTCAAGACAACAAAGACCTATACAAGTTCTACAGCAAGCAGCGGCAGTATTACATTGCGATTAAATACTTCAATTGTATTGCTTCCAAAAACGCCAATGCGTAAACGTTTTTTTGATGAAAGAGTAGGGTATTTTGCTAATAAATATGTTTTGTTTGATGATGATGAACAAAGCGCACAGAAAAAATTTATTGTACAGCGTTACCGTTTAGAGCCTAAAGAGAAAGACATCAAAAAGTATTTAAAAGGTGAATTGGTCGAGCCAAAAAAACAGATCATTTATTATATTGATCCTGCAACACCAAAAAAATGGCGTCCATACCTAATTGCAGGGATCAACGATTGGCAGAAAGCTTTTGAAGCTGCAGGTTTTAAAAATGCAATTATAGGTAAAGAATGGCCGGAAAATGATCCAGCAATGAGTTTGGAAGATGCAAGATATTCTGTAGTACGATATCTGGCTTCTGAAACACCAAATGCTTATGGTCCCAGAATCAGCGATCCGAGAAGCGGAGAAATTATGGAAAGCCATGTTGGATGGTATCATAATGTGATGAAATTAGTGCAAAGATGGTACATGATTCAGGCTGGACCATTAGATGCAAGAGCCAGAAAAATGCATTTGGATGATGAATTGATGGGACAATTAATTCGTTTTGTTTCTTCGCACGAAATTGGGCATACCATTGGTCTGCGTCATAATATGGGGGCGAGCAGTGCGACTCCTGTAGAAAAACTTCGTGATAAAAAATGGGTGGAAGAAAATGGTCATACCGTTTCTATTATGGATTATGCCCGTTTTAATTATGTAGCGCAGCCGGAAGATAACATTAGTCCAAAAGGAATTTACCCAAGAATAGGGATGTACGATAAATGGGCTGTAAAATGGGGTTATACCTATTATCCAAACGCTGAAGATGAGTTTGAAGAAGAAAAGATCCTTTCTAAATTAACGACAGACAGTTTAACGGCTAATCCTAAATTATGGTTTGGAGGAGAAGGAAAAGACGAAGATCCTCGCAGTCAGTCAGAAGATTTGGGAGACGATTCTGTAAAGGCAAGCGATTATGGAATTAAAAACCTAAAACGAGTAGTTCCAAATCTGGTTGAATGGACCTATCAGCCAAACGATGCCTACGATAACCTGTCAGATATGCATAAAGCAGTTGTATCGCAATATAGCCGCTATTTGTATCATGTATTGAAAAATATTGGCAATAATTATGTAACCAAAAGAACGGTTGACGAAAAAGGAGCGGTTTATCAGCCAATTCCAAAAGCAAAAGTAAAGGCAGCTGTTGATTATGTTGGCAGACAATTGTTTACAGCACCATTGTGGATGTATCCAAAGGAAATTGAACAGCTTATTCCGTTGAAAACGGCAGACCAAATATCAGATCAGCAGAATCAGGTTTTAAATATGCTTTTAAGTTCCGGAATGCTTTACAACATTAGCGTGAAAGCCATACAGTTTGAAGGAGCTTACACAGTTCCAGAGTTTTTAAATGATCTGGAACAGACGGTTTGGGTAAAATTCAGCGGTGACGAAAAACAAGATTTTTACAGAAGAAGTTTGCAGCGCGCTTATGTCGAAAAATTAGGCATGCTTTTACTGCCAAAAGAATTAGAGCCTGGAAAAGCAGCCAATACAGCGCAGCGCAGCGATGTGAGATTGTACGCGAAACAGCACTTAGTAAAATTAAGAGATGATGTTGTTAAGTTAATGAACGGAACATCAGGTTTAAGTAAAGATCATTACGAAGCAATCTTGATCGAAATGGACAAAATAGTTACAAAATTAAACTCAATTACAACGATATGAAAAAAGTATTAGTGATCGTATTCATTTTCTTAAGCGGTCTGACTCAGGCCCAGCTAACATCAAAACAAGAAGTAGCGCCAGAATTGGTTCAAAAAAGAGAAGAGCAGAAAAAGGAAATTACTAAAAATTATCTGGCTTTAAAAAACAGTTTAATTACTTCAGATAGTTTAGCGGTGGTAAAAAACGCAGAAGCTTTAAGGAATTCTTTAAAGAACTTCAAATTTAAAAAGCTGAGTTTAGAACAAATGAATGCAGCGACAATAACAAGAAAAGCAATTTCAGATTTAGCAGCTGAAATGGCATCAACTAAAAATATTAATAAACAGCGCAAAATTTTTGAAACACTTTCTGTGAAATACTGGGAAGCAGCTTCAAAATTCAAAGCAGCTGATGCAGCATTATACCTGCAGGTCTGCCCAATGACAGGTGCTGTATGGACAAGTGATAGTAAAGAAATTAAAAATCCTTATTATCCCAAAAATATGCTGACTTGCGGTGAAGTGAAAGCAAGTTTGTAGTTTTTTTAATTTGAATTAGTTTGATAAATACGGTATTCTGAAAGGAGCCGTATTTTGTCGTTTATCATATTTTTTTTAGTATTAGAAAAAAAATACAATAAAAGCCTCAAAATGCCAGACCGAAAGGTATAAAACCCTGAAGAGAACCTGCAGCCTATAAGGATGCTAAATTCTCTTCAGGGTTTTTTTTAGTTTTTCAAGATTTTAAATCTTTTTATTTCAATCTAAGCTATTCCCAAGCGATTCAAGCTGCTTTACTATAAAGCTGATTCATGTTCAAAATCGAGTTTTATATCGTTTAAAGGCATAAAAACTCTGAAATAGCAACCAATAAGCAAGACATTAATTGTCTTCGTCTTCATCCTCGACAGCTTTTTCTTCGTCAAGGGTTCTTCTGTCTGCATCCGGATCACGCTCATCCGGGCGGGGATTTGGGTGTTTTGAAGTATCGCTATGAATACCGGTTGTGTCGTTTTCATGCTGGTTGATAGCTGGATCTTTTTTCTCCAAAAGTTCTGAATTTATGGAATCATCTGCTGCCTGATAGCCACGTTTGTCCTCATCGTAGCTGTCGTAATTTTCTCTAGACATAATTTTTTATTTTAGTATTAATATTAAAGTTTGTATTGTGTTTAATTGTTTTATTTTTCCTTTATTCATCAAAAACTTTAATTTATATAATTGTGGGAAAAATAAATCAATAGATCTCTATAATACTGCTTTTAGAAGTTTAAAGCTGTGATAATTTTGAAGGATCTGTTGCCTCTTCAATGGTTTTCCCTTCTGGATATTGATGGTGGCTATTTTGGCGGTCATCATGCCACGGACCGTCTTTCAAATGAACCGCTTCTGAGGCACTTTCCCTTGAAGGTGGATTTTCATTAAGGTGTTCAACTACCTCTTCTACAGATGTTCCGGCTGCCCTCACAGCATCTTTTAATATTTCCTCAGGTACATTTAACTTTTCAGCCCATTGCTGGATTTCGCTTTGCTCGGAGATATTAATTTGTGTATTATCTTCTTTTCCTGTTCTGTTTATATCTTCCATGATTTTTAATTTTAATGGTTTATTCAAAGTTACCATGGACAGGAAACATAGCCGTTATATTATAAAACAGGAATATTATAGGATTGCTATGATTTTCAATGATTTATAGTCAGTGTTGACTTGTAAGATAATTGTTTTGCAATTTCATTTGTAAGTATCGTAAGTGCCTAAACATATATGCATTATTAAATTTATTAAGATGTAATAGCTCTTAATAAATTTTTTTATAATAAAATTTAGAACTGCCTTAAGAAAAACAAGTTAGTTTACTAATTATAAAATAATTTAGGGAATTATTCATAGCAAAATTTGGAGAGTACTATGAGAATTTTAAATGGCTCAAATAGAATGAGAAATTTTTTGTGTTATACATTTAGTAATAAAGCTTCGAACCTAAATCTTATAGATTTTACGTCGCTGATTTTCACAATGCAATGCGCGATGATTCTGCTACAAAATTTATGTAGGATAAAAACTGTATAATTGGCTGCGCTTTTGTGGCAGAAAAAGTATCAAAGTTTACAAGGTTAAACGTATATTTTTACCGTAATAATTAACACATCTAATAATATTAGTAAACCTTAGTTATCATTTCATCTATAGGTAAACGAACTTTTTTCGTAGCCGCCATATAGTCTTTTTCCGAATCCCGATATCCTAAAGCGAGGATAACTGTAGAATGCAGCCCTTTTTCTTTCAAACCCAAAACGGCATCGATAGTGGCGGCATTAAATCCTTCGATAGGAGTAGCGTCCACTTTCAATTCTGCTGCAGCAATAAGTGCAGTTCCTAGTGCAATATAAGCTTGTTTGGCTGCCCAAAGCGCTTTTTGTTCTGTGTTAATAGCGCTGAAATAGGAATGCAGTCCATTTTTAAATTTTGATAAGGCACCAGCATCAAGACCTCTTTGTTTTTCTGTCATTGCCATGTATTCGTCAATGTAAGTCGAAGTCATATCATTAAATGCTGCAAAAACCAACAAATGAGAACAAGAGCTAATTTGTCCATTATACGAATCAGCACCTAATTTCTTTTGGATTTCCGGGTTGCTTACTACAAAAATACGGTAAGATTGCAGACCACAAGAAGATGCTGAAAGATTTATAGCCTCTAAGATCTGATCGATCTTCTCTTCTGTAACTTTAATGTTATTGTAAGCTTTTGCGGCGTAGCGCCATTTTAAATTTTCTATCAAATTCATTATTATGTCTATCTTAAATTTTGACAAAGATAAATGATATTGTTTTCTTTTTCGAGTTTTTAAAGTGCTCTGAGAAACTCCAAATAAATTATTTAAGCTCACTAAAGAATATTTATCTGTTTTTCTTCATTATTATATTTATTTAAAGATTAATAATCTTTAAAAATATAAATTAAAAGAATAATTAACTGATTTTGTGTATAAATAAAAATATTTAATCTTTTATATTCAAATTTGCAGGGTAAAAAAACTAAACATTGTCATCATATGAAAGCGAACATACAAGAAGATAGGGTACTAAACAAAAAGCAGAATATTGAAAGCATCCAGAATATAATCCAGAATGATTTTGCATTCACCCTAAAGAGCACTTGTTTAGATGAAAACTATCACCCCTCAAGTGAAACGCGTTTGACAACCAATTTTGCAAATCTGGCTAGAGGAGGTAATCGCCAGCAAAACTTACGTAATGCCTTAAATATGATTAACAATCGATTCAATGCATTGGCTCATGTGGATAATCCAAAAGGGGATCGTTACCTTGTAAAACTTGAAATTATTACAGTAACGATGAGTATTGATGATAAGAATGGTAGTAACAATCTGCCGTTGATTGAAGTTTTAAAAACGAATATTTTTGACCGCAAGACCAGCCAGCGTATCGAAGGTATTGCCGGAAATAATTTTTCGTCTTATGTTCGTGATTATGATTTCAGTATTTTATTGATCGAGTACAATAAAAATAAATCTAATTTTTCTATTCCTGAAAATTTTGGTGATTTGCACGGAAAACTTTATAAATGCTTTGTCAATTCAGCCACTTATAAAGAGCACTTTAAGATGTCACCGATCATTTGCCTGAGTGTATCGAGCAACAAAACGTATACTCGCACTGAGTATCAGCATCCGGTTCTGGGTTTTGAGTATCTTCAGGATCAGTATTCTATCACTGATGAATATTTCTCTAAAATGGGCTTAAAGGTTCGTTTTTTCATGCCTGCAAATAGTGTGGCACCGATGGCTTTTTATCATTCCGGAGATTTACTTGCTGATTATACTGATCTTGGATTAATCAGTTCAATCAGTACGATGGAGACTTTCCAGAAGATTTATCGCCCTGAAATTTACAATGCAAATTCGGTGGCTGGGAAAATCTATCAACCTAGTCTTAAACATGAAGATTATTCACTTACCCGCGTGGATTATGACCGCGAAGAGCGCAGCCGATTAGCTGTTGAACAGGGTAAATATGCAGAAGAGCATTTCATTAAGCCTTACAAAAGTCTCTTGGAACAATGGTGTGCTAATTTTACCCTTTAATTGATTACAACGCCTTAAAATTATACTATTATGAAGAAATTATTATTACCTACCTCTATTGTTGGAAGTTTACCCAAACCTGCCTGGCTTGCACCACCCGAAAAACTTTGGTCACCATGGAAATTAGAAGGCGATCAGCTGCTTGAAGGAAAACAAGATGCGTTGCGCATTTCTTTGCAGGAACAGCAATTGGCAGATCTAGATATCATTTGTGACGGTGAGCAGACTCGCCAGCATTTTGTAACGACTTTTATCGAGCATTTAAGCGGTGTAGATTTTGAAAATCGTAAAACAGTAAAAATCCGTAACCGTTATGACGCGAGTGTTCCAGTGGTTGTAGGTGAGGTTGCACGTCAAAAAGCAGTTTTTGTTGAAGATGCTAAATTTTTACGTAAACAGACTAATAAACCTATAAAATGGGCATTGCCAGGTCCGCTGACAATGGTAGATACCTTATACGACGACCATTATAAAAGCCGTGAAAAATTGGCTTGGGAATTTGCGAAAGCACTCAATGAAGAAGCAAGAGAACTTCAAGACGCAGGGGTAGATATTATCCAGTTTGATGAACCTGCATTTAATGTGTTCTTTGATGAAGTAAACGATTGGGGAATGGCAGCATTAGAAAGAGCTATTGAAGGTTTGCACTGCCAGACTGCGGTTCATATTTGTTATGGTTATGGAATACAGGCCAATACTGATTGGAAAAAGACATTAGGTTCTGAGTGGCGACAATACGAAGAAATTTTTCCGAAAATTCAAAAATCTAAAATTGATATCGTGTCTTTAGAATGTCACAACTCCAATGTGCCTTTAGATTTAATGGAACTTGTTCGCGGTAAAAAAGTAATGGTCGGTGCCATTGATGTGGCAAAAAACACTATCGAAACACCAGAAGAAGTCGCTGGTACACTGCGTAAAGCTCTTGAGTTTGTAGATGCCGAAAATCTTTACCCTTCTACAAACTGCGGTATGGCCCCGCTATCTCGAGACGTAGCCAGAGGTAAGTTAAGTGCTTTAAGCGCAGGAGCAGAAATTATACGCAAAGAACTTGGGATTTAGTCTCAATTGATATTTTTGTAATCTTGACTCTACGGAGGAATAATATTTAAAACACATTGAAGAAATTATTAGAAGTATTAAAAAAAGCAGGTTTCGACGGTTTCCTGTTAATGAT
>Ga0157371_10000695_pt1 | contig 39569 bp, 61 predicted proteins | sample C45metaG_FD_113462 | JGI IMG/M metagenome (GOLD analysis project Ga0157371, IMG submission 113462) | Corn rhizosphere microbial communities from Kellogg Biological Station, Michigan, USA - C4-5 metaG | ecosystem: Host-associated > Plants > Roots > Rhizosphere > Soil | place: USA: Michigan... | reverse complement strand
CGGTGAATAAATGGAAGAAAATTTTTTCACGCAGTGGATCAACTTCATCGTTACTATTGTTATTGGCTTTGGGTTGATTGTAATTTATTCGATGTTTTCTGAATCTAAACTAGGCGACACAATAAGGAAATGGGTAGGCGTTGTAGTGTATCCTTTCTACAAGCTACGCTCTAAACTTCCTTTAAAGTTACGAGGCGGCTTCGACTTAACAGTAATTCTTTTGTATTGTATAGGAATTTTTTCGATAATCGTTTACTTTGAAAATAAATAAAACCAACGGCACACTCTATCCGGGTGTGCTTTTTGTATGGGAAAAATAAAGGGAGTGTAATTATGGAGAAATGGATTGCAACAGTAACGGGGACTATTGGATTTTTAATATCGTTTTTAGTGGATGGAGTGGGGATTGCGGTGACGATATTACTAGCCGTTATGACAATAGACTATATAACAGGGTTAATTTCGGCGTTTGTGAATAAAGAGTTATCAAGCCGTGTAGGTACGACTGGATTCGCTCGCAAATTATATGTATTGTTGTTAATTTCTGCCGTATATCTCGTGGAAAGTTTGATGTTTGAGACAGGTCATGTTGGTGATGGTATAGCGATTGCTTACATAGCGATTGAGTTTATTTCTATCACAGAAAATGGGGTAAAGATGGGAGCTCCTATGCCGCCATACATTAAAAATTTATTAGATATTGTCAAAAGTAAAACAGGTGGTGAGAGTTAATGGTTAAATTCTATTTAGATGCAGGGCATGGCGGTAGTGATCCGGGGGCCGTTGGCAATGGTTTAAAAGAAAAAGATATAACTCTTAAAATTGCAAAACGTGTAGAAACTTTACTTGCTGCATATCAGAACGTACAGACAAAAATGAGCCGAACAGGAGACACTTATCCATCACTTGCAGATCGTACAGACAAGGCGAATGAATGGGGTGCTGACTTCTTCATGTCCTTCCACATTAATGCTGGTGGCGGCACAGGTTATGAGGATTTTGTTTACACTGGAAGTTCGAAATCAATTGCTTACCAAAATATCATCCATGCAGAAATCATTAAAAAAATCGGTAATATGAAAAATCGTGGAAAGAAACAAGCTAGTTACCACGTGTTGCGAGAAACTAATATGCCGTCACTGCTAACGGAATGTGGATTTATTGACAATGCAGCTGATTCCACATTACTTAAAAAAGAGGATTTTATCGAAGGCTTAGCGCAGGGGCATGTAGAGGGGTTAATTAAAGCGTTTGGCCTTAAAAAGAAAGATGTAGTTATCCCAGAGAAACCGACAGCGGCAAAGGTATACAAAGTACAGGTTGGGGCGTTTAATGTAAAAGATAACGCAGAAGCGTTGGCCAAGGATTTAAAGAAAAAAGGATATCCAGCTATTGTTGTAGAGCAATAGCACTAAAAACGACCTTCTCTTAATTGAGTTGGTCGCTTTTTTTATTTACTCTCAATTTTAAAATCAATTATCTCTCTTATATCATTAATAGCTAGTACTTCTATAACCTTCGCTAAATGTTCTTTATTAATTGTTTGACGTTGATTATTGACCATTTCACTAATTGTTGTAGGGCGAAGTCCAGTCATTTCGGATAACGTCTTTTGAGTAATTTCTCGTTTTGTTAGTACCTCTTTTATCTTCAAATAGACTTCCATCTCAAATCCTCCATTATATGTTTCGTTTATTACTTTTATTATAAAAATAATTAATATATTTTTCAACATAAATATTGACATATCGTTACTTAGTTATTAATATAAATATCAACATAACGAAATTAAGTTATTTTGAGAGGAGAAATTAAATTGATCAATCACATTCTTGCTGCAAGTCGTATTCCGTGGGTTTTAGAACAAAAAGGTATCGAGGTTGAAAGAAGTCTTCTAAGTGTTAACATTGACAGAGATAAAGTTGATGTACAAATTTATCAATCAACAGATATTATGAAATTCGAAAATTGGACGTTTAAATCATATGAAAATGAACTTAATGGTTATGCAGGTGAATTGATTGCAAACTATGAAGGAATTCAATTTACCACATGTGTAAAAGTAGAAGAGCTTTCATTAATTGAAGGCTAATTTTTTTACCCTTTCAAGTTGTCGATTGAGTATCCAGTCAATTCGCACCCTATAACTTAATCGACAACCTCATTTTATTGTCAGAGTAACGATTTAATAGTCGTTTCAAAAGTAGTCGATTGCTGAAACTCTTACTACGTAAGAGAACCAGTGGGCGCACAAAGATTTGAAAGGAGATGTTGAGTGGTATTTGAAATTTTGTCGACAACAATTTTTGGAGGAATTGCACTTCAGGCATTTTTAAAAAAACAAGGCCTTTCATCGAATGAAAGTGGGAAAATCCAAAGAATCATTTCGTTGAGTGGTTTGAATGTGAAAGATGGCAAAGACACGTTAACGACTCAGCTGATTAAGAAAAAACAACATGATTGGGGATGGGAATATAAATATCGCATTCCGCTTGGGCGTAGCTTTAATGAATATTTAAACAAATTAGATACCTTACAAGATGGAATTAATAACAGAAGAAAGCGAATTAAGTTTGCTGATCTAAAATCATTGAAATTTGATTCAACGATTCATCTTCAACTTCAAGATCTGTGGATGAAAAAGTTATCGGAAACGAAAGAAATAGAACTAGATTATGATGGATTGTTAATTATCCGCGTCTATGACAAACCATTACCTACTGAAGTACCTTTTGTTAAAGGGGAAAGTTGGAAGGTTCCTGTTGGCGTTACTCGTAAGCATAATGAATTTAAATATCATGACTTTGAAAAAATACCTCATTTAGTTTTAGGTGGAGCTACAAGGTATGGTAAGAGTAACGAAATCAACGTGATAATTAATAGTTTGCTATTAAGTGAACCTGAAAACGTCCGTTTTTTCCAAATTGATTTAAAAGGCGGAATTGAGCTTTGTGATTACGAAAATATAAAACAAACCCTCTCCATTGCATACGAGCCAGAAGATGCGCTGATAACTTTAGAAAATGCTTACGACCAAATGAGAGAAATACAAAGGAAAGTAAAATCATTAGGAAAGAAAAACGTTCAAGAAGCAAATATAAAAGAACGTTACTTCGTGATTGTGGATGAAGTCGGGGAATTGAATCCGCTTGAAGCAGTTACTTCAGTAGAAAAGAAATTGAAACAACAATGCCAAACTTATATGTCACAAATCGCACGTTTAGGAGCTGGATTAGGATTTAGATTAATTGTAGCCACTCAATATCCTACTGGTGACGTTATTCCACGACAAGTTAAACAGAATTCCGATGCAAAACTGTCCTTCAGAGTGCAATCTGCTACAGCATCAAGAGTTGCTTTAGATGAAATAGGAGCCGAAAGCCTTCCACAGATTAGAGGTAGAGCTATCTACCAGACAGCAGATAAACGCGAAGTCCTACAAACTCCATTAATTACACCAGAAATCATTAAATCTACTATCCTTCCACACATTATCGAGAAGGAGGCTCGCAATGATATCCATGAAAAAGAAACAATTAAGTCAACGAGAAGAACAGATACTATTACTTTTGAAGAAATTTGACTTCCTTACTCGCGATCAACTTAATCAATATTTCAAATTAGGTACGAAAAGCAATACGAATAAAGTGTTAAATCGGTTATCAAATTATTTAGTGAGTATACGTGATGGTTATCAATCTATTTACTATTTAAATAAGGACGGTCGAGAGTATGCTGACTGTGAAAAAGTCCGTAAAAAAGGTGGTCACGTACAACATTTCATCTTACGTAATCAATTTTGGTTGTTTTACAAATGTCCGAGAGATTGGAAAAACGAGGTTAAAATTTCGAATGGAAAAGCTTCAGTTGTCTCTGATGCAGTTTTCACTAGAAATGGATTTTATCATTTTTTAGAAGTCGACAATTTGCAATCGATGAAAGAGAATAGGGCAAAAATAACCCGTTACAAAAACCTCTTAGAAAGCCTTGTGAAGCAATATGGATATCATCCAACTATTGTTTGGGTAACTACAACAGAACACCGTAGGAAGCAATTAGAAAAGTCTTGTGAGGGTTTAAAGGTGAAAGTCTATACAATTATTGATATCAAATAAAAGGAGGAAAAGTGTGTTTAAAAAGAAACATAAAATTGAGGTTGTCCCTGAAAATGAATATACAGATTTTAGCTACCGTGTGAAAGAAGATTCTTACTCCACTAAAACAACAATCGCAATTGGCCTTATACCTATAGCTGCAGCCGCTGGACTATCAATTTATTCACTCAATACACATGATACTTATTCTTCCACAGTCATACCAGTAACCTCACCGGTAATAGAACCCACGCTAAATGTACTCGCACAAACTCCAACACTTTTACCTGTAAATATGAATGCTCTAGCGACACCCCTACCATCCAACACTGGTGTTATTGCCGATACCTCACTTGAAGTACTATCGACCATCCTTGACCCTCTTATTCAAATTATGGTTGCGATTTCTTTTCCAATAGCATCCGTTATTATGATTGGCGCATGTTTCCTATTTATGTTCGATAATAGCGAAAAAGCGTGGAATATGATAATGAAAGCAGGTCTAGGATATGTGTTAGTTCAGATGTCACCGTTATTCTTAGAGATTCTTCGCCAAGTAGGTAAGGCGGTTTAATCAAATAAACGTGTAATACGGTTGTAATACCATCAAGCGTGTTTGTACTACGTATGTATTACAAAAAAATGGAGGGGTAACTTGAGTAAATTTGTGATTGGGGTAGATCCGGGCAATTACTGGGGGAAGACAGCTGGTATTTATGGAGTCGATATCTACCGTACAGCTATATGTGATTGGTTTCAACAAGATTTCCACGAAAAGTTTGGAGAAGACGATATGGAATTCAGTGTTGATGGACGTAAGGGATTTGCAGGATCTATAGCAGAGCTCGAAGATGTATATGGTGGAAGTGGAATGTATGGAGATACTAAGGCTCATGAGGATACCAAAGTTCGTGTTTTACTTGCGCTATATAGATATATAAACATTTACTGCCCAAACATCCAAAAAGTTAGTATCGTTACTGGGCAACCGATTAATTCTCATAATGATGATGAAAAGAAGAAGATACAGAAAATGTTATTAGGGTCACACGAATTCACTGTTAATAATAAAAAACAAATTATCCACATAGAAGACGTTGGTATAGCTGCAGAAGGTTGCGGAGCATTTTGGAGTAATCCATTACCGGGAGAAATTTATATAATCGATATTGGAAGCGGAACTGTAAATCTAGCCGCTATTCATAATAAGCGTATAATTAATACTAGTAGCCAAACGCTCAACTTTGGGACAGAAACAGTTGATAGAGGTATAGAATCAATAGCATCTGGTATTATTCGAGCAAGTACTAAATTAAGATGGAAGCGTTCTGCTAAAGTATATATCTGTGGAGGTTCAGCAAAAGAAATACTTTCTTTTATAAAAGCGCATTTCCCAAGTGCACAGGTTCTTCAACCATATTTAAAACGGTTAGATGGTGTCGAATTAACATTACCAATATTCGCAAATGCTGTTGGTAACTATGAAATAGCAAGATTGACTTATAAATGAGCGGTCGTAATATCGGACAGGTAAGTTTTAACTCAGGTGTTTACGAAAATGATCTATGGGAGTATGCAACACAAAAAGAACATGGCACGTTTAGCCAATATGTCAAACGATTAATTGAACGAGATCGTGAGAGTAAGAAGGCTACCCATTGTGTTCTTCCACAGGATACTAACATACATTATATAGAAGAAGATGCGCATGCAGCAGGAGGATTTTTATGAATACAATAAAATAAAGCCCAACCACTTAATTGTGGAAGGGCTCCTTTTTGCGTCACCAGGTGACCAAATAGGTGACCGATTGTGTATAATGTGAGGGTTTTATCGAATTTTGTTGACACCGTAATTTCAAATCAGGTTCTGTAAAACCTTATATACCAACGCTTTGGATAGGTGAGGAATTTAGGTGAATACACAATCCGTTTAAGGGCGGCATGGGCGGCATGATGTAATCATTAGGCTCTAAACACCTTGTTATATAAGGTTTCAGGTGAAGGTATATAGTTAAAAAAACATGACAAGTGACCAAAAAGCGACCAAGTGAATTAGATTATAAAATCTCATTCAAAATGGTCGCTGCGGATTGCTTGTCTTTTTCTGTTAAGTGAGAATAAGTGTCCAAAGTTAATGTTACACTTGAATGTCCTAATCTTTCTTGGATCACCTTCATGTTTTCTCCTTTAGATAATAAAAATGAAGCATGAGTATGACGGAGGTCATGTACTCGTATGATCCTTAAATTATTCCTTCTTTGTATTACTTTAAGTCCTTTTGCGTAAACAGACTCTTCATTTGGGTATCCATCAGGATTACAAAATACTAAGTCCATATTTGGTAGGCCTCTCCACTTATCTCCAAACTCTTCTTTATTGTTTTTGATGGTTTCCACATATTCCTTAAATTCTTGCATGAATTTCTCGGGCATATCAATAGTACGTTCTTTTTTATTTTTAGTTGGTCCTAAGAAAAAACCTCTATCTTTCTTGAAGTTCAAATTATGTCTAACGTGTATTTGATTGCTTTCAAAGTCCACGTTTTTGATTGTCAGACCTCTCATTTCTGCAGAACGCATACCTGATAATACAGCTAGCTTAAAGAATATCTTATACTTCGGAAAGCTATCCTCTAACGCATTGAACAATTCAGCTATTTCTTGTTCGTTGTAAAAATCCATTGTCGTTTTCTTTTTAGGAAAAGAAACGTTTAAAGCAGGATTTACTCCAAGCAACTCCCATTCAACCATCTTGGTCAATACCGCTTTACATACATCTAACTTACCATTTTTCACACCTACGTCAGAATCAATTAAATGGGTTTTAAATTCAATAAGATGTATTTTTTTCATTTTCTTAATTTTCATGTCTCGAAAGTAATCGAGGGATGCTTTAATACTCTGGCCATAAGCTTCTTGTGATTTAACAGCAAGTTTAGTTACATGGTTGTCCCACCATAGATCAACCGCTTGACGATAGGTCAAGTCGCTGGAATCCTTCGGTTTATCGTTCGCCACTTCAATTTCAAAATTAGTAATAGCTTTATTAATTGTTCGTTCGGATAAAGTATTTAGCGTGACTGTTTTGTGCCGCCTTTTTCGAGTCCCTTTTTCATCGTACCCTAGTTCAACTGTTATCTTGATGCGAGGTTTCCCGTTTTTATCCGGTCCCAATTCTTGATAACTTGCCATGTTTTTTCTCCTTCGTTGTGCTCTAGTTGTTGTAATATATTGCCATGGTTAAAGTGTCAAAATTTGTGTATTCTTATATTGTTAGGGAACTAATCAGAAAATAAAATTTAATAGAACGTTCGTTCTCTTTCGTGATATACTTACATAAATCATCTACGGAAATGGGGCTAACTGCATGAAGACACAGTCACTAGATTTGGAAATCCTGTTCGAGTTGGCAAAAAAGAAAAACGACATTAATGCGAAGATGTCGCCCGTCCCATCATCAGTTTCTCTTCTTGTCGAAAAATTCGACTGCGAACCGAACGTTTTCCAAGAAATTTTCACGTTCGCGCTTATCAAGTGAGAGTGTTTTTTCTATTAATTTTTCGAAGAATTCATATTCTTCATCGTTTAGTTTCTTTTTAGCATCTTGTAGGTCGTAATTTTTAAATGAATCTGAATTAAACCGAGGGTCTATTTCATCTTTACTTACATTAAAAACTTTAGATAATTTTTCTGTGTTTCCTGGTGTAGGTAAAGAAGTCCCTTTAACATACCCATTAATAGTTGTCTTAGGTATTCCGGTCTTTTCAGATAGGTCTATTTGAGTCATTCCTCTCGCTGACATCAACCTCTCTAAATTCATCTTAACGATTTTCTTAGCATCCTCTTGCATTGGTGTATTCTTAGGTCTAGTCATTGGTCCCATCCTTCCATATAACATTATATCGAATAAAATCGGATATATACATAAAAAAATCTAGAAAAGTACGAACATTATCGTTGACAGTACGAATAAATTCGTATATATTTAGAGTAATAAAAGAAACGAGGTGAGCATATATGAGATTTTTGATCACTTTAGAAGCTGCGCGAACAAATGCAGGATACACTATGTTGGAAGCTTCAACGCTATTCGGAGTGCACCATCAAACACTTTCTAGTTATGAAAAAGATTCAAGCAAAGTGCCATTTGCGTTCGTGGATAAAGTGCCGCAAATTTATAAAGTACCAAAAGTTAACATTTTTTTTGGAGACAAGTACGAATTTATTCGTACATTAAGAGAGAAAGATATCAACGCGGAGGTGCAGTAATGACACTACGTATCATCAGAGGTATTCCCGGACTATTGGAGTACCTCAAATCTAACGGAGTAGAACTTAGTCTATCCACGATTCACAGACTTATCCGTAAACAAGAAATTCCATTTAAACGAATTAATACGCAAATTCTACTATTTGACTTAAACAAGATTGATAGATGGATATTGGGGGAGGAATTCGAATGACATCAGAACTAGCAATCTTCTCTACAGTGTGCTTTATTGCTCTTTACAAATTTGTCGTTAAGCCATTATGGAAATCACTTTAAACGGAATGGGGAGGAAATTATGAGAGAGATTAAATTTCGTAGTTGGGTGAAAGCACCGAGTGGAAATACTTGGATGAATGAAAATCCTATATTTCACGGAGAAATTAACGAAATATTCACAGGTGAAGGTAGTATCGGGGAAATTCTTTATATGCAATACACAGGTCTGAAAGACAAAAATGGTGGTGAAATTTATGAAGGGGATATCGTTGAATGTTTTTACTCTAAAAGAAATGACATTACGCACACGCTTTTAGGAGATGTAGCTTTTATAGATGGTTGTTGGTTTATTACAGAATCAAAAAGAAATTACTGTAGTCCTCTATATAGCGAATTTGAATCGATCGTAATAATTGGCAACATTTACGAACATCCACACCTACTAACGGAGTCCAACCCATGAAACGCGGTCGCAAGTTAACTGCTGCTGAAAGAACATATTTGGAATCTACTAAACTTAATTCTCGTAATTGGATGATAGCTAAAAAGGAATCACATGTATGGACGTTGGTACATCGATACGTCAAGCAAACTAAACAGGTGTTAGCACCTAAATAAGAGGGTGAAGCAAATGAAACTGAAAAAATGGTTATCAATGCCACTGGAACAAAGACTTGTTCGGATTAGTAATGCGATTTTGAAATATAAAGTTCTTAAAAAATAAGAGGGGGATAAGAGGATGACAGAAAAGTTAAGCGATATGAAACTGGCGATTATGAATCTACTAGATAAATACGAGAATGAAGCGATTAGAACTGGATATGCGAAGGGGTTTGATGAAGGTCGTAAGTTTGATGTTGTGGACGACACCAACTCACGATGTGAGGTCACACCATGAAAACAGGTTACGTATGGAATGTCATTTCTTCCACGGATACGAAATACCGAGTAACTTCCGAAGGTCGCAACCTTGATGAAGCATTAGCAGAATTTAGACGGATCCATGGTTACACAATCGACATCTTACAAATGGAATGTCATTGCAAAATTGGTGGTGACATAAATGATTGAAAATCCAATTCTAAGCGGTAATCATCCACAGATTGATACATTCGAACCAATTGTGGTCAGCGATTGTACTAATCGTAAATGTAACGAAGAAGTGTACACAGGTGAAGGTTATGAATATAACGGACAGTTCTTCTGCGGTACACATTGTATCGGTGAGCATCTGGTGAATGAGGGACAAGCGGTTGATATGAGTGTGGGGTATGGAGAGGGGTGAAATAAGATGAATGAAGGTAAGTTATGTTTCAGTTGCTACGACGATATAACTTTTCAATACCACGGACAGACACCAATGTTCAATTCAGAAATTAAGCGTTATACGGATGCTATTTTTGAAGGCATGACGGTTGAATGTTCACATTGTGACCGCACAGTCGTATTTAATCATGATGAACCAACAGGGAAATGGCGAGAAAGTTTATTAGAAACAAAATAACCCACCTACTCATTCCAGTGAGTAAATGGGTCGCATTGAAAATACATCTAATAACAGTATATCAAAAATGGAGGGAAATATACATGTCCGAATTATCTATGCAATATCAACAGCAATTAACTAACCCTATGGCACAGGCTACAGCTTCACGAGAAATGGAAGAAGTAAAAGGAGCCATCTTTTTAGCTAAGCAATTCCCACGCAATATATTTCAGTCTGAACAACGAATTTTAGATTCATGCAAACGCCCATCTCTTGCAAGTGTGGCTATGTATCAATATCCGAGAGGTGGAACAAAGGTGACGGGTCCTAGTATTCGGCTTGCTGAAGTACTGGCTCAAAACTGGGGAAATGTATCGTTCGGAATAAAAGAGTTGGAACAACGTGACGGGGAATCAATTGCAATGGCTTACGCGTGGGACTTAGAAACGAATGTTAGACAAGAAAAAGTATTTACAGTTAAACACAGCATACAAACAAAGACGACTTTGAAAAAATTAACGGATCCACGAGATATTTATGAAATAGTAGCGAATCAAGGTTCAAGGCGTGTACGTGCTTGTATCCTAGGAATCATCCCGGGGGACATTGTAGACAAGGCTGTTTCTGAATGCGAAGAAACGCTTAAAGGGAATAATAAAGGACCATTGAAAGACCGTATTTCCAACGCACTAAAAACATTCAAAGAACAGCATCGAGTGACACAGGAAATGGTCGAATCAAAGTTCGGTTACAATGCAGAATCTTTTACAGAACACGACTATGTTGAGTTAATAAAAATCTTTAATTCAATCAAAGATGGCATGAGTAAAGCGGAAGATTGGTTTGATAAGACTAGCAAAAATCAACAAACGGGAAGTTTAGCACAAGCCTTTGAAAAAGAAGGGAAAACAGCGAAAGTTGAGGTGGGCGAGAATGGAATCGACAACACGCCAACTGACACAATCTAATTATCATTCATTAGAATCTGACCGAGATTATTTTTCGGTCTCTCAATTCAAAAACATGGTTGAATGCAGCGCGAGAGAAATCGCAAGGCTAAACGAAGAGTATGTGCGTTCCGAAAGTTCAGCTCTAGTAATTGGTTCATACACTCATGCAGCATTTGAATCAGATGAAGTGTTCCAACAATTTCAAAAAGATTATTCGGACACAATTTTTAATAGCAAAGGTAAAAAGTATGCGGATTTTGTAACAGCGGATTCAATGATTGAGTCAGTTAGAAACGATCCGTTTAGCATGTTCGCGATGGATGGTGAAATGGAACAAATCTATACAGCTGAATTGTTCGGTGCTAAATGGAAAATCAAGGTTGACTCTATTAATCATAATCGAAAAACGTTCACTGATTTAAAGACTACCCAGAGCCTGTATAAGCGTTATTGGAGCGACAAGTACGGTAAGTTCGTTTCATTCATTGAAGCGTGGGATTACGTACTTCAAATGGCGATATACCGAAAAGTCTTAGAACAAGTTACAGGTTCATTATATAACCCGTTTATCGTGGCAGTAACGAAAGAAAGTCCTCCCGATAAAGCAGTACTACATTTTGATGATTCTCGTTTTTCATTTGAAATAGAAACAGTTGAATTTTTAATGCCGAGGTTCATTGGAATGAAAGCTGGTCGAGAACAACCTGTCAGGTGTGAAAAGTGTGATTATTGCCGTGGTAGCAAGAAAATAAAAGACACGATAGAACTAGCTGAGTTAATGGGGTGAGGTGAATGAGTAACGGTTGGATTAGCTTGCATCGGAAAGTTATGGATCATCCGCTTTACAAAGAGAAACGTACTTTTTCTAAATTTGAAGCGTGGATAGATTTGTTGATGTTAGCTAATCACAAAGACAACAAGTTTTTGTTAGGAAATGAATTGGTAGAAGTGGAATCTGGTAGTTTCATAACATCGGAATTGAAGCTTATGGAACGGTGGGGATGGGGCAAATCGAAAACTAGAAGTTTTCTAGAACTGCTCGAGAAAGACGGAATGATTGTCAAAAAATCAGACCGCAAGAAGACCACCATAAACATATGCAACTACTGCGTTTATCAAGAGTCTGAAAATAAAAATAGACCACAAGCAGACCACAAGCAGACCGCTAGCAGACCAATAGCAGACACAAACAATAATGATAATAAGGATAATAAGAAAACATTGTCCATTCAGCAAGCTGAACAATTCGATTCCTGGTGGAACTTGTACGGGAAAAAAGAAGGTACCGCAAAATGCAAAGTGAAGTTCATGAAACTCCTAAAGACTTATGACTATTCGGTAATTGAAGAAGGAACAAAGAAATATCTTCAACATCGAGCGAACTTGTCTTCTAGGAATGAATTTGTTCCGAATCAAAAGAATCCATTAACTTTCTTGAATGGTGAACATTTCAATGATGAATATGGAACAACTAAAGCATCTAATCCAAATGGACAAGCACCAATATATAAACCATTCGTATTTGATGTGTCAAGGGGTGAAGACTGATGTTTGGAGAAGAAGCGATACTTGGGACCATATTAAAAGAACCGCATTTGTTAACGGATTCTGGATTGAAAGAAGAGTACTTTCTATCAAGAGAAAATCGCAACATCTTAAAGGTTATGAAAGACCTGTCTGCAAAAGGACAAGCAATCGATATGATTACACTACTTACAAGTGGTAATCCAGAAGAAGTAGGCGGTGCTGGAAAGCTTAATCGGATTCAGAACATGGCGAACGAATTAAAGTTTGATAGCTATGTAGAAATATTAACGGATTCCTGGAGAGAACGTGAAAAACTCAACATCTTGGAAGTAGCAAAAAATGAAAACTGGACAATGGATAAAATCACATCATCACTAGACGGTTTGAATGAAGCCAAGGTGGATGATAGAAAGTCCTTAAAAGACAGTTTAGTAAAGAGAATGGAGGAACCCTGGCAGAAAACTGTGAAACCTAAAGGCGTGAATACAGGGTTGCCGAATTTAGAGGTTGCTTTGGGAGGATTACAAAACAGTGAATTAACAGTTGTTGGAGCTCGACCTAGTATGGGTAAAACAGACTTCATGTTACATCTTGTTAGGGAGTCGGGTTGGAGTGGTTGTGTACCTATCATATTTTCGCTAGAAATGAGCGAGGAATTACTAGTTGATAGGTTGATTGCAGCGACAGGGAATTATAACCGTTCAAAAATGAAAGACGTTTACAGCATGTTGACGGATGCGCAAAAGAACACATGGTCATCGACATTGGGTAAATTATCTACAGCAAACGTCGAAACATTTGATCGAAGTGGTCAGACGATAAGTGAAATTCGAATGAAGGTACGTAAGGTGAAGAATGAGAATCCTGGTAAGCAAGTAGTTGTGTTTATAGACTATTTAACGCTTATAAAGCCTAATAACGACCATGGCGGTAATAATCACTTAGCTGTTTCTGAAATAGCAAAGGATTTAAAGTCAATGGCAAAAGAATTTGTATGTCCAGTCGTTGTATTAGCACAGTTAAATCGAGGTGTAGAACAGCGACAAGATAAACGTCCAATGTTATCGGATTTAAGGGAATCAGGCGGTATTGAAGAAGCGTTAGACACTTGTATATTCCTTTATCGAGATTCTTACTACTCGAAAAATGAAGATGATAAAACCATGGAATTGATTATCGCCAAAAATCGTAATGGTGCAGTCGGAACAGTTGAAGCGATATACAACAAATTTACTGGAGTTATCACATGACGGTTAATGAGCTCCTATACGATGCAATCAAATACGATGAAGAATTACTGGCTTATTCAATCTATTGGTCCATCAAAAGTGGATTATGCAAAGGATTGGATGATGCGAAGAAATTTCAATCGGAATTAGTGGATGCAGCAGAAGTAAAAAACATGATTCAACGGAATGAATTGGATATGAGGATTGTTAAGCTCTACTCCATGCCCACTACACCAGGCTGTCACTTAATTATATTGGCGTTAAATGAAGCATCGGCAAAAGGACACTACTTGAGTGAAATGGGTAAGTTGCCGAAAAAAATATTCGACATCAGTATCAAGATGGACAAGACGTTTTGGTTCGGGGAAGAAATAGGTTACAAGAGCATTCGGAAGTTTAAGGAGGAAACCTTGATGTTTCCAGTAACAGTTATGGAATACGAAAAAGTAAGTAGAACCGTAGACACATAAAGCGAATTAAAGGAGGGTAATTATGGTTAGAAAGTATAGAGCCGAAAAGATTTGTTTTCTTAACGAAGATAGAAATACTACAAGGGTTGTTTATCTTCCGCAAGTTAAATTTGGTGATGGTTGGTGTAGCTTTCCAGACGAAGGAACTTCTTCTGGCGTAGTTGAACATTCAGACAAGGTAGTGGCGTTGGAGAATGCTAAGACACTTTACGAACATTACCATGCTAAAGGAAGATGTTAAACAGCGTGACCATAAAACGAATTAAAAAATTGGAGGAAATTAAATGATAAACACAGTGGCGCTAGTTGGAAGATTAACAAAGGATCCTGAACTTAGATATACCCCAAGTGGAGTGGCTATGGCTAGATTCACATTAGCGGTGAATAGAAAATTCAAAACAGATAATCAACCAGATGCTGACTTTATCAACTGTATAGCTTGGAAAAAACAAGCGGAAAATCTAGCAAACTTTTTAAAAAAAGGAAGTTTGGCAGGAGTAGAAGGACGTATTCAAACAGGAAGTTATGAGGGGCAAGATGGAAAGCGTGTTTATACGACTGACATTGTGTGTGACAGTGTTCAATTCCTAGAACCGAAGAATGGTCAGTCTTCACAAAACAACGGTGCTACAAGTCAACCACAGCAGAATTATACGAGGGTAGATGAAGATCCTTTTGCTAATAGTTCGGGACCAATTGAAGTATCGGATGATGATTTGCCATTTTGAGAACGTTTGAGGTAATGATATGAAAAAAGTAAAGATTGTCATAAATGGAGAATTGCCAGCCTTGAATGAAATTATTGATGCAAGTAAAGGTCATTGGGGACAATATTCCAAAATGAAGAAATTCTATACGAGTGTAGTACGAAAGGCGGTTGAAAGCCTTCCTTCAATCGAAAAAGCAGATTTCGAGATTACTTGGTTCTGTAAAAATAAAAGGAAGGACAAAGATAACATTATGGGCGGTCAAAAGTTCATATTTGACGGGTTGGTAGATGCAGGAGTCTTAAAAAATGATGGATGGAGTCAAATTGGGGATATTAGTCACTTGTTCGAAGTGGACAAAGCTAACCCAAGGATTGAAGTTGAAATAATTTTAGAAAAATAAAAATGGACGTTCATAAAAAAAGGAGTGTTCACATGCAAACGAAAAAACGATACGGGATATCCAACACGAACAAAATCAACATAAACAGAGGAACGATTGCAGAACTAGACAAAGCGATTGCTGATTTAGAATCACGAGGATATGAACTAGTAAAACGTGATGATGTTACAACTGTTTCGTACGGAATGAATTTCAACTACAGAGATGGTCGTGGAAGTAAATATAAATACACAGGTAATGATGTTGGGTTTGCAAGGTGTAAGGCTGTTATGAAGAGGGTTGTACCTTATGGGGATAAGGTTGGGGTGTAGTAGAGCCATAAAGTGGAATAGTGAAGGAGAGAGGTGCTTATACACCGATAGTTTTAGCAGATGAAAATCCTATTTTATAGGAGGAAAAGAAAATGAAAAATAGAAATAAAGGAAACGAATTTAATATAATTCTTGATAATAAAAATTACACAATAAATATTACAGAAACTACTACAAAAGAAAATAAAAAATCAATGCCAAATACTTTAGTTTATACGTGTATGACGTTTGAAGCTGATATGACACCTTATAAACGATTCACTATAGTATTTAATCGACAAGATCGCTCATATTGGGCATGGACTGGTGATGTAATAAGAGAACATGACAGAGAATTTAGAGAAAATATCGCCAAACTATTAAGTGAAGGAGTATTAAAATTAGTATCATAAAAACGGTATTTTAATATTGGTAAAAGCAAATTACGGCGCAATACGACCATAAGGGGTAACAAAAATGCTTAACCAAATACAACGAGCAAACGAGAGGCTTGCTTATTTAAGAAGTCTCTCAACTGGAAATATCGCAAGTAAAGCTAGAGTGGATAAAAATGATGCGTTGGTTAGAAGGATTGTATCCAGGATCGTGAAAGATTAGACACAAGTTGGGTAATAAGAAAGGAGAATTACGTTGAAGGAAATGAGTAAGCCGTTATCTAAAGGAAAGTACTTAATAGGTTCAATTAACGGCAAAAAAGTATATTACGTTGTTGAATAGTTCGATCATAAAACGCCATAAGGAGGAAACCATGCCAAGACAAGCTCGATTCTTCACGCCAAAGGAAATCGACATCATGTTAGATCATAATGTACCAGACTTGGTAGCTAGACAACGTATTAATAAGGGATGGGACAGGAAGAAAGCTATCACCTCTAAGTTAGTCTACAAGACAGCCAGAGAGCGTAATGCACTTGCACAGGAACAGGTACAGGTCCAGGAAGTACAAGTCATTGACCGAAGCAAAATAAATTGGAAGGTGTGACGATTTGAAAATGGTACTCGAGGAAGTAGTATCACCTGGTCAACTGTGGAAGAAAGCTAACAGAACGAGAATCATAATAGCTATAAACGAAGATTACATTTACTTTCAGTCAGCTACAGATGTAAAGAATAAATCGTATACTGCTATTTTTCATGAATCGTTTGCACATTGGATTAATAGTGGTGCGGTATTGGAAGTAGGAGGGGAGGTTAAATGATGGATGTTTATATTATTGCAATATCGTACTACGCTACATTGTTAATCGGAATTTGCGGAATAATAATCACAGTTTCGTACTTACTCATCAAAGCATATACGGCGCTACTAAACCATTTCAAGCTATATAACGAGTTTGTTCGATTCGTTTTCGATAGACGCCGTAAGAAACAGGTGGACGTATATACGCCGAAGATAAATCGTAAGGAGGAACAAAAATGACACGACCAACTAAAAAGGAAATTTTTCAGATACTAGATAGCGGTAAAGTTTCCGTAACAAATGCACAGGCGATAAAAGAATACATTAACTACTTACTATCAGTGGGGGCTAAGCAGATAAAGGAAGGAGGGGTGCAAAAGTGGCCAACAACAAAACTGACACGCATTTAGACATCTGCCATTCATTAAATGACATTTACCAACGCAAAAACAGTGATTATGGGGATTCATTCGCTAAGTTACGAAATGAACTTCCTTCAGCTATCTTAGTTCGAATCTATGATAAATACAGTAGATTGAAAAACTTATTGGAAGGTAACGATCAACTTGTACTGGATGAAAGCATTGACGACACTTTAATGGACTTAGCGAATTATTGCATTATGGAATTGATTGAACGGAAGGTTGATAAACAATGAAATTAAACGAATATCACACGATTAGTAAACGAACGTTACCAGTGCACGATAGACCGAAAGATAAAAAGTTAGCTCTAGCAAATTACGGAATGGGTTTAGTGGGTGAAGCTGGCGAATGTATAGACCATATCAAAAAGCATGTGTTCCATGGTCATGATTTGAATGCGGAAGAAATCAGAAATGAATTAGGAGATGTTCTTCATTACCTCTCAGGACTCGCTACAATGTGTGGGTTGGAATTAGAGGATATTGCTCTAACTAATGTCACAAAACTAGCTAGAAGGTATCCTAATGGCTTTAAAAGTGAAGATAGCATAAAGCGAGTGGATGTTCATGAGTAAGGAAGAACGCAAACTACTAATCGACATGCTTGTGTTATTCACGAATAAAACAGAATCGTATTTTGTGAATATGCCGGATACAGAGTTGGAACAGGAATATGATAGGTTGATGAATAGGGAGTGAATACAAGATGTACTTGCTTTACTTTAAAAAATCCGAAAGAAAAATCAAAGTTTCAAAAGCACATAAAGGCATGCAAAATCTAAATTATACAGATGAAGTTGTTCAACATAACGATTGTTATTTCATTTGTTCCGAAAGAAAACCACTCAAAGAAAAGGCTATAGAAATACATCAAAGTTGGATATCTGAATTTGAAGAAGCCTTAAATTCAATAAAAGATATAAAAATATAATGGAACAGTACGACCAATCCATCCACAACTACACACAAAAACTGCAATTAAAATAGCATTCTGTTTGTTTATTACATTTTAAATAGGGGTGAGCGAATGGCAACTGCAACTAAAATGAAACCAAGCACATTCAAACATATTGAGGCGGAGATATCTTCGCTTCCTGACTTGCGGAAAGAAATTATTAAAAGACGTGAGGAAATCATGAATCCGACAATGACCGAGGAGTTAGTCGGAGGACGTTCGAACGAACCATCTGATCCAACAGGTAGAATGGCTACTCGATTAGTTATGGACAAACGACTGTCTGAATTGGAACGCATCGAATCAGCCATTACAAGCGTGTATGAGAAGTTAGAAGAAAAGCCTAAGCAATTGGTCCATATGATTTATTGGACGCGTCACAAGCGAACGTGGGAAGGAATAGCGATGGAATTAGAGGTAGGACGAACTACTTTGTTTAGATGGCGGAATGAGATTGTTTATGCGGTGGGAGATAATTTAGGGTGGTCGTGAATGATGGATAAAAAAAGTGTGTTAAGGAAGGTAAATTTATGGCTAAATTTTTAGTGTTGTTATTTGTTATTGTTCATTTTTTAAATGTGTCATTAATGTATTTTAATGATATCGACAGCACATGGAGTCATACTATGCCAATGTGGGTAGGTATTGGAATATTGGCTATATGTCAATCAATTGAAAAATCCAAAGAAGTCGATAAATAAACAGTTCGTTCAAAAAACAAAATTGGTACTAAAGTGGAACTTTCAGCTAGCACTTTCATGATAAAGTAATAGTATCAAGTAATTGCAATTACTAGCTTTAAAGGTCAACGTAAGGAGCACTCGTTAATTCACAGTTAAGAATTAACACTATATATGGGTGTATCGCATTGGTCTTGATAAGACGGAGTGGCTCTTGTATCAACTGTGGAAGGTTATACGAGAATCACTTCTATACATAGTTATCAAGCATCTGGACTGATTAGTCTTGGTGCTTTTTATTATGGTGTGGATGAATATCCGGGATTATAGTCTGCTAAAAAGTCGGTGGGGACTGGACTAACATACATAAAGGGGGTTGTTCTTATTGGAGAAGCATGGGAAGTGGTTATCAGAAGAACATGAGTATCTTCTTCAATTAAGAAAACAATACCCAAACGCCAAGCGTCAGTTTTATGCGGATAAGTTGACGGAACATTTTAATTTAGTTTTTACTGCGGTTGCGGTTAGGTTTCGGATTAGTCGAACTGCGAAGGAAAAGTTAAAAGAAATAGCAGATCTTCCACAATACAAATCACAACACGAAATAAATCCAAATGGTACGCAAAGCTCAGATAAGTTAATTGCGATGACTGAGAATGAATCGAAGAGTGTGGATTATTTACTTCAGGCTCATGGTTTCGATTTAAACGAATGGGAGCTCGTTTCAGCACGTAATAACATTTGGAATACCAATGATAAGCTAAACGGAATACAAACGCTCTATTCATCGAAAATAACCGTTAAACCGAAAGATAACGGAATTGATTGGGATAAGCTTCTATCCACTGTGGAAGACGTACCGAAAGTATTCATCAAACCTAAATACATTCCGGGGAATGAACATTATCTCAATATCCCTTTGTTCGATATGCATTTTGGTATCAGTGATTACAACCATTACAAACCTACACAAGCTAAAGTGTTAAACCTACTTAAAAAACAATATAAAGAAATATTATTCATCATCGGTTCAGACTTATTTCACCACAACGATCATCGTAACCGAACGGCATCTGGTAGAGAAATAGAGCATGCAGATATGTCAAAAGCTTGGGAAGAGGCGGTTAAGTTTTATGAGCCGATACTTCATGAAGCTATTAAGTGTTCTGGTAAGGTAACAGGAATTTTTATTAAAGGCAATCACAGTGAAAGTCTCGAGTGGGCTTTTACGAAATATCTTGCAGCACGATTCCCACAGATAACATTCGATACTAATTTCAAAGAGCGAAAGGTTCACATGCTTGGTAACGTGATGATAGCAGCTACACATGGAGATAAAGCACGTAAACGATTGACTGAGGTGTTTCCTGCTGAGTTTCCTATTGAATGGAGTCAAGCGAAGACAAGAGAGCTGTTCATCGGTCATTTGCATACAGAAGAGGTAATTGATAAAGGTGGATTGCTACAACGTGCATTGAGTACTAGGAATAAGACGGATTCATGGCATGAGGATAATGGATATGTAACGAGTCATAAACGTTTTCAAGTGTTTGAATATAGTCGTGATGAGATTGAGAATATACATTTCGTGTGATTTTTAGATGTCTAAAAAGGAGAATAGAAATGAAACTTAATATTCCATTGTGGAAGAGGTTACATCATTTGTTTTGTAAGCATAACCAAGTCGGTTGGGGTTCGTCTTCGAAAGGGATTAACTCTAAAGTAGGTTGCGAATACGTCACTTATGAGTGTTGTAAATGCGGTTTAAGTGTTAGTGAGTGGTTTGAGAAAGGCGCTTGGTCTGAGTTAGATTTCCCTGATGAATATACCATCCAAAATAAAAGGAAAATTGGGGCATCGTCAACTAACTGAAAGGAAGTGGTCACTCTTGCGTTTTGTTAAGTCAAATTCGAGAAATGGAGCGTGATCTACTGTCTCGGAGCTATCCGTTAAATAGCATTTTCTTAAAAAACTAAGTGATTAACACGAGAGTTGGTGGTATATGAAATGAAACTAACTGAAAAACAGAAGCGATTTGCAGAAGAGTATGTAAAAACAGGTAATGCCACGCAATCTTATATTAATGCGGGTTATAGTGTAACAAAGCGTGAAGTAGCAGAAGCAAATGCGCGGAAACTACTCGGAAATAACTCGGCTATTACTCTATATATAAAAGAGTTGAATGATAAGCTTGTAGGCTCTAAAATCGCCACCATGGAAGAAGTAAAACAATTTTGGACCGATACCCTTCGAGATGTAGAACAAGACCCTAAGCACCGTTTAAAGGCTTCTGAGTACATTGCCAAAACGAACGCTGCTTTTATTGAAAAACAGGTTGTTTCTGGTGAAATGACAACGAATATTAATCACGATCTAAGCAAGTTATCGGTTGAGGAGTTGAAGAAGGTTGAGTCTATCCTCGCTAAAACTACCGACACTGAATGAAGTACGAAAAGAACTGGCACGAAAAAACTATCTTGAATATGTAATCTACACGCATGAAGGTAGATACAAGCGAGCTCCACACATAGAATACATCGGCAAGATCATTCAATCAGCTATTGAAAAGAAACAACAAATGCGTGACGGCTTGATACCTACAGAAAATCAATACATCGCCTTAAACATGCCACCACGTCATTCAAAATCGATGACCATAACAGAAACATTGCCATCTTACTATTTAGGGAAGTTTCCAGAGGATAGAATCATTGAAATATCATATAACGATACATTCGCTCGTAAGTTTGGGAAGAAGAACAAAGAAAAGGTAAAACAACATGGCAAAGAGTTATTCGATGTAGAAATAGCAAAAGATAGTTCAGCTGCTGATGAATGGACACTGGATAATAACATAGGCGGTATGATAAGTCGTGGCGTTTTAGCTGGTATCACTGGTCAAGGTGCAGACTTAATGATTATTGATGATCCGATTAAAAACCGTGAAGAAGCTGACAGCGAAACACATCGAGATAAAATATGGGATGAATGGATTGACTCCTTTTCTTCTCGTTTGCATCCTGGTGCGATTGTCATATTGATTCTTACACGATGGCATGAAGATGATTTACAAGGTAGATTGCTAAATCAAGAATACGGTAGACCTCTCAATTGGAAAGTATTCAATTTCCCATTAGAAGCTGAGGAAAACGACATATTAGGTCGTCAAATCGGCGAACCATTATGGCCTGAACGATACGGCAAGAACTTCATTGAAGAGAGAAAACGATATCCATCTTCTTTTAACTCGCTATATCAAGGTAGACCATCATCCGCAGAAGGTAACATTCTGAAACGTGAATGGTGGAAGTATTACGATAAGCTTCCTGAGATTGTGACAACCATCATGAGTGTGGATGCTACATTCAAAGATGAAAGTGATTCCGATTATGTAGCTATTCAAGTGTGGGGAAAAACAGGAGCTAATATGTATCTGATTGATAATCTGAAAGCGAAGATGAATTTCCCGACTACTTTGCAAGCTATACGAAACATGAAACATAAACATAAAGGCGCTCATACGATATTAGTTGAGGATAAAGCAAATGGTCCTGCTATTATTGCTATGCTTCATAGAGAAATAGGCGGTATGATTCCTGTTAATCCTCAAGGTGGTAAGGTGGCTAGGGTTAATGCGGTTTCACCTCATATTGAATCGGGTAACGTGTTTTTACCGCGCAATGAAGAATGGATACATGATTTTGTGGAAGAATGTGCAAGTTTTCCTAAAGGTAAGAATGACGATCAAGTAGATGCTATGTCACAGGCTTTAAATCGTTTTATCTATTATTATGCTGACTTACCAGAAGCACCTAGGAGTCAACTTCCTTTTGCTTTTAGAACAGATGATGATAATGAAGGAGGAGGATATTGGTGATGGTAGCAGTTAGTTTTCCGTTTATATCATTGTTTTTGCTTCTTTTTATTACAACGAAAATCGGCAAAGTGTTATTAGCTTTGTGGATAATATTCCTACTGATATTTATTGTAAACACAACCCAAGACATAATTGAAGCGAATAATCGTATTGATGAACTTTGGGAATCATTAGACAGATGACGAAGGAGATTACATGCAATGGTAATAATTATATTAGCTTTAATGATTCCTGTATCCATAGCGATAACAGGTTTTTTGACGTTTAAAGCTGTTCACTTAGGCTTGCGATGGCAAATTGAAACCAAGAAAGAACAAATACCAACGATGGATGCACCTATTTCTAATCCAATTACTCCTATTTTAGAAGCTAGACAAGAAAAGGAAACGGTTAGCACGTTTCATGAGTGGGTGAACGGAGTAGAGGAACGATGATTAGTCAAGTTGAATGGTATCTACTGTGGAGCGAAGAAGGAACTAGTTGCATGTTTGGCTTTTCAAATCATAAAGAAGAAAGAACCTTCGAATTGTTCCTAGGGATAGTAGCAATAAGTATTGGTTACTGAAAGTAGGTGAGTAAATGACTGATAAAAAAACAGACAGTATATTAGAAGCTGCAAGTACTGTCCAACAACAATATAAAGACGGTTTAAGTTATAAGAAACAACAAGGCTACTTAGATAACTGGGCACTCTACGAGCGTATGCGTGGAGGAGATCAATGGCCAAGAACAACCAACCGAACCAAAGACCTCCCTCGACCTGTATTTAATGTAATTGAACAGATACAGAGTCATAAAGTTTCATCTGTCATGAATGAGAACATTAAAATGGTTTTCACGGCTACTGAATCAGAAGAGGATGAACCAGAGTTTCAAGCAGCTGATACCTTCACTCGTTTTGCTGATGCGACATGGGAACGACTTAAACAGAATGAATTGAATGAGGAATCATTGGACAGTAGCTCGAATATCGGCACAGGAATTTGGCATTATTATTGGGATAACTCAAAAACAGGTGGTAACAAGCTGAAATACATCGGTGAGTTATGCGGTGAAGTAATAGATGCAGTCAACTTCTTCCCCGGCAATCCGCAACAACGATTGGTACAGAAACAACCTTATATCATTATTACGCATCGTGATGAAGTGGAGAATGTGAGACGTGAAGCTGAAGAGGATAAATTAAGTAAAGAATTAATTGCCCTCATTAAACCTGATTCAGATACAGAAGATCAAGCGTATGACATGGCGAAGGATGAAATCACAGGTAGTAAGAAGATAACTGTACTCACCAAATACTATAAGAAGAATGGAAAAATCCATTTCACTAAAGTGGCTGGCAATGTGGTCATTAAACAAGAAACCAACACAAACATGAAACTCTATCCGATTGAAGTTATGCAGTGGAAACGTCGTAAGAAATCCATATTCGGCATTGGTGATACAGAGGGATTGATACCTAATCAGAAATCAATCAACTTTTTAATTGCTATGCAGATTCTTAGTGTGCAGAATACAGGATGGCCGAGAATGTTATTGAAGAAAGAATTCATTCGACAGAATCCTTCTAACACGCCAGGCGAAATTTTAGTAGATGGTAGCCCTCCTGGACAATGGGGTGCGCAATACATGCAACCTGGTAACATATCAGGTCACGCGCAGGCTTTAGTTGATAGCATCATGACATACACAAAAGAAGTATCCGGTGCGAATGAATCAGCTATGGGTGAACAAATTTCATCCGATCTAAACGCTTCAGCAATCATGATGCTTCAAAAGGCTGCAGGTATTCCGATTGAATCGATTAAGCGTAGATTCTATCAGTCAATGGAAAACATCGGCTTAATATGGGCTGAGTTTTGGAAGGTTTATTACAACACAGAGCGCATGGTTACATTGAAAAACGATGATGAAGAACCAGAAATAAGAACTTTTAACGGTTCTCAACATGCAGATGTGGAAATGAATCTCAAAATTGATATTGGACCATCTTCTTCTTATTCAGAAACACTTATGATGTCGAGTTTGGATAAATTGTTTGATAGTCAAAATATTTCACTTGAACAGTATCTGAAATACGTACCTCGTAACGTGATTCCATTTAAGGATAGGTTACTCAAAGAAGTACAAGAACAGATGCAGCAACAACAAATGATGGCTCAACAACAAGCCGAACAACAGGCTATGATGCAACAACAACAGGAACAACAAGCAATGGGTGAACAACAGCAACAAATGATGATGCAACAGGAACAAGAAGCACAGGCACAAGCAGAAGCTGAAGCAAATAAACCACATCCATTTGACCAGATACTTGCACAGATGCCACAACATGAACAACAAGCATTTAAGAAGTTACCGCCACAGGAACAACAGGCTATTATGGACCAAGTTTTGACACCTCAATAAGAACCGCATAGAGCGAAGGAGTGATTCGATGATTAAACGAATTACAGCAAAAATTAGAACTTCAAATAACGGTGGCTTATTTCATGATTCAAGACATGACATTAAAGCTTTGTCCACAATTTGTAATCATCTAATTGATAAAGTGAATGAATTAACAGATGAGGTAAACGAATTAGAGAGTAAGAAAGACTAACACCTCATTGTAGGTGTTTTTATTATGTCCTAAGCACGACATTAAACTGTCTTATATTTGTACTTTTACAACTTAATGAACACTTGACCTAAGCAAGTCGTTAAAAGGCTTAAATATTTCGCCTACCATAGCGAAGGAGGATTTATATGTCAGAGTTTGAAGAAAGCACCTACCAAAGTGCTCCAGAAGAAATTGAACAACCGTTACAACAAGAATCAGCAGTAGAACAACAGGAACAACAATCCTCACCACAGGAAAATGTGTTCACTGTGAAATATAACAAAGAAGAAGTTCATGTTCCGTATGAACAGGCGCCTGATTACATTCAAAAGGGCATGAACTACGACAAGGTACAACAACGTGCCGATGATTACCAACGCCAATTAGATCGAGTCATTCAATTATCTGGCTATCAAAATCAAGACGAACTACTTTCAGCATTAGACGAATTTGAAAGAAGCCAAGAACAAGCTAAATACGAACAAGCAGGTATTGATCCAGCAAAGTTTCATGAATTAGTAAGCGAATTACCAGAGATTCAACAGTTTAGACAGATGCAGCAGCAACAACAAGAAACACAACAGATGCAAAATGAAGCGAATGAGTTATTTGCAGAGTTTCCCGACTTAAAGCCTGAACAAATCCCTGCGGAAGCATGGCAATTGAAGGAACAGAGAGGGTTAACTATCTTAGATGCTTATTTGCGAACGACTTATAAGAATATCGGACAACAAAAGGAACAAGAAGCAATACAAAAATTACAAGGTAACGCTCAATCTTCACCCGGTTCATTAGGTGGTGGCGATGTGAATCACAATACAAACGTCTCTAATCTATCAGCAAAGGATTTCAACGCTATGGTGGACCAAGTGTTAAGAGGAGAGCGTAAAACACTCTAGGGGGAAAATTAAATGGCAACTAACATTCAAACATATTCACAAGGTGGCGCAGGCTACAATACTTTATCAGCAGAACAAGCGGAATTCTACCAACGCACGATGCTTGAGCGATTAATCGACCAAGAAGTATTCATGAAGTACGGTAAAAAACACAACATTCCAAAACGTGCAGGTGCTACAACTTCATTCAGACGTTTAGAATTACCTACACTTTCAACTAATACCATTGTGGAGGGTACGACTCCTGATGCGATTGATTTAACTATCAATAAAATAACGGCTACTGTAAAACAATACGGGGCATGGACGAAGGTTTCTGATTTCCTTGACCTTACTGGTTTAGATCCAATTATTACCGAAACATCTCAAATGTTTGGAGACCATGCAGGTTTATCCATGGACCAAGTGGTTCGTGACATCGTAGCAGCAGGAACAAATGTTAAATACGCAAATGGCAAAGCTTCACGAGTAACGGTGGCGGCTACAGATAAAATTACAGCTGCTGACATCATCAAACTTCGTACAATCATGGTAAAAAACAATGTGAAACAAATCAAACTTCCTAACGGCGGCAAAGGATATTTAGCGTTTACTCATCCAGAAGTGGTTGCTAATATCATGGGACTTGCTGAATGGAAAGATCAAAATACTTATGTAGACGTTAAGAATCGTGAACAAGGTATTGCAGGTCAAATGTATGGAATCTACTTCTTAGAAGCGAACACTGCGCCAGTATTTGCGGGGGCAGGGGCAGCAGGTATTGATGTGTATGGTACTTTGGTTATCGGTGAGGAAGCGTTTGGTATTCCTGATGTTGGAGGTTCATCTAAGCCTGATATTATCGTGAAAAACTCTAATGGAGATAGTAATGATACATCCAATCCGATGAACCTTTACAGTACAATCGCATGGAAATCAACATTTACGGCGGTGCGTTTGAACGAAAAATGTATCCTACGTTATGAATCTGCAATTTCGTAATTAAGTAAGGAGGGCTTTTCGCTCTCCTTTTTTTATTTGAATTTTAGGAGGAAAACACATGACTACAAAAACACAAAAAGAAGTTGAAAAAGAATTATTAAATGACCGAGATGCTATTTTAGCGCAGCCTAAAGTTAAGCTATTTATTCAACCTGATCGTAGTAATCCATCTAAACATCGTACAGTCATTATTAATGGCCAAGAATTTATATTAGCAGTCGGTAAAGAATTAGAAGTTCCTCAAGTGGTTGCAGATGTGTGGACAGATTCAAATAATAAAACCATCCAAGCTGAATACAACATGGAACGCTTCAACGAAATTTAATAGGAGGGATGCTTCATGAACTTATTAGAAGCTAAACGCAAAGCTCTCTCACTCATGGCCGAATACAGTGTGGACGGTGTACCGATTCCAGATGGAGAAAACGCCGACTATTTAAACCGTATGAATCGATTTGCAAACGATGTTCAGATGGAAATCAGCGATAAATTAGGTATTGAATCAGCTTTTCTTATCAATCAAATTGGTATAAACCAGGAAGGCTATTTTAAATATGATTTACCCGTTGACTTCAAAGAGCATAGGTTCATGAACATGAATGATGAACGCTTTTACGATTACCGAATTGAAAACAGAAAAATCTTAATAAAAAAAGGATTAACAGGGGAATTTGAATTCTTCTACTTTAAAAATCCAACGGAAATCACATCTGGCACTGAGGATACTTATGAGTTTGAAGTAGAAGCGCACTCCCAACATTTGATCCCTTATTTCATAGGCGGTATGGCTATAACAGATGAAAATCCATCTATGGCTGACAGGTTATTGAATATGTATTATTCCAAGCTGCTATCTATCACGAAACGTAATGACGACTATCCGAACTTTATTCGTTCAACGTATTCCATGTAAAGGAGGTAAAGGATGATTCAATTTAAAACAAGACAACCTGCCGAACCTCCTTTATTACGTATTGAACCGTTTAAAGGTATGAATCTTAGCGTAACTCCTACGCAAATTGACCAATCGCAAGCAAGTGACATGTTAAACATGAATATCGATGAACGAGGGGCATTAAACAAGCGTACGGGTTACGAAAGAGTTTATTTGAAATCGTTAGGAGAGGGTCAGATAAACGGTATGTTTCTTCATCGCACTCCAGATGGTTCAGAAACTATGCTGTTTTCCCATAAGGATAAGTTGTACAAAACAGAAGGTGCTCCAAGCTTAGCGAACAATACACGTTTGCAAAAATGGGAAGATGATAACTTGCTCGATACATGGGAAGGTGAAGTTTAATGGAAAATACACCATTTGCGAATTTATATAAATGGGACCAAACAGACACAAAGCAGGAAACAATCATTCAAACGGCAAATAATAGCGCAAAAATCGATCAAATTCTAAGTGGCCAACATGAACGATTAAACGGCATCGATGAAACGATAATTACAGTTGATAGAAGACTAGAAGATGCTGAAACATTGGCAGAAAAATCTGTAGTAGATTCTACTAATTCTTTAGCCATATCCCTTCAATCGGATGAAAAAGCAACAGATGCATTAGACAAGTCGGACATTGCGAAAAAGGTCGCGGAATCGGTACAAGAGCAATTTGACAAAGTGGTTGCTGAGGCTGGTTCTAATAATCCAGAGGTTGTAAATGCTCGTGGCGGAGAGGTAAATTTAAACGTACGATTGGATAAGGTTACGACACAGTTGGCGGATACTGCTAGCACGTTGAACGCTACTCAACAAGGCGAGAACGTGAATTTACAAGGTGGCATCAGGCTTGGTATTCGTACAAAATCACCGATTATTACTTTTACATCAGATGACGGAAGATTAGAAGATTACACAAAAATGAAACCTTTATTCCAGGCAAAGGGCATTCCATTAACAATGGGGATTATAGCCGATGGTGCATACGGAAACGGTGTTCGCATGTCTATTGCGCAGATCAAAGAGTTGCTTGGATTAGGATGGGAAGTGGCTTCACATACCGTTACACATCCAACGTTATCGGGGCTAACAGACCAACAAATCGAAAATGAACTGAAAAATTCTAAAATGAGTCTTGAAAGCACATTTGGCATACCTATTAAACATGTCATTTATCCGTATGGAGCTCATGACATTCGTGTTAGGAATACGGCAAGGAAATATTATCGATCTGGAACTAGTACAAATCCTGGGCATAACGCTGAGGTACACAAAACGTATGCGTTGAATCGTGTTGCGTTAGGCTCATTTTTTGACATTGCGACTACGGGCTACCCCGCTACCAATACCCTAGAATACTATAAGCGAAGAGTTGACGAAGCCATCGCTAATAATGCATGGCTTATTTTTATGATGCATACTTGGTCGCCTGACCATGACGCAACTCAACAACAGCACATTAGTGATCTGATAGATTATATTAAAAGTAAAATTGTGCCGATCATGAATGTAGAGGATGCTTTAAACCGTGTTGGTAATCTAATGGACATAGGAGATCATGGTTCTGAGGAATATTTTTCTGTTGGAAGCACAGGGAAAACAGAAACTAATTTATCTTACAGAAAGCGAGCATCCACGGGTTTAAACGCTAGTAGTCTATTGTCCTCATTCGAAAAAAATATGGTAACAGCAACACCTTTTACTGTAGCTGATAATGCAGGATTCCCCGAGAACGCAGGAATATTAGAAACTTATAATCTATCTGGAGCCGACTACGCTTTCCAAATCTTTAATCACTATGACAGTGACAAAGTGTATCGAAGAAGATGGGTTGTAGCTAATAATAACTGGTCATCGTGGACAATAATGAATCCAACTATCATCGTAAGTGCAACCAACGGATACACGGCGGCATCCTCTTGGTCAGTGTTTCCTGCAAACAAAATCATTTCTACAAAAATTACCGCAGCGGGAGCAACTGGGTTTCCTAATGACGTGGCAGGTCTTTTAGTCACTAATAGTGTTACAAGAGAAGTAGGGTATACTAGACAAACTTATTATGTATTTAACAGTGGCACTCAATATGAACGATACGCTATGGCAGATGGGTCATGGAGTAGCTGGGAATCCGTTTTGAAAAGGGTAGGGTTAACATTTAACAACTTTAACTTTGGAACTATTCCTGCAAATGGACAAGTCGAACAATCGTTAACAGTTACAGGGGTAAGGGTAAATGATACTGTTAACGCTAGTCCAAGGACAACAATGGAAAATGGGCTTATCTGGTCATCCTATGTAAGCGCAGTAGACACGATTGTCGTTCGAGTAGTGAATGTGACAACAGTTAGTGTATCTACATCGCTGAGAACATGGACATTAAATATAACTAGATCATGATACGGTAGGAACAAACTGTGTCGTAAATATAATTTTTAGAGAGCCCATTTAAAGGCTCTTTTTTTTATGCGAAAGGAGGGGACATATGAAATGGCGAGATGAACTACTCGTAGATTTAGTTCCTCCAACGGAAGTGTTCACAGGGTTAGCGGATACTCAGACTTCTTTCTTCACGATGAATGGTAAGTGTTACATCATGGATGGCACGAATTATCTTGTGTATGACGGAACGACTGTATCGGAAGTGGTCCCTTACATTCCCACTCTTTTTATCTCAAAAGATCCTGTAGGTGGCGGGGAACCGTTAGAGGATTTTAATTTATTAGGTGCTGGATTTAAAGACAGTTTTTCCACACTTGGTACAGAAACGGCCTTTCAATTATCGCTTACTGGATTAGATGTAACTCTTGTAACTGCATTGGTTGACAATGTAGCTAAAACCGAAGTGACGGATTTCACAGTAGATCGTGTGCTTGGGAAAGTTACATTTAAAGCAGCACCACCTAAAGGGACGAATAACGTCATCATCACGGCTTATAAAACACAATCAGAATTCCCAAATCGCATTAAGAAATGTCGGTTTCATACAATATTTGGTGGCTCTAATGATACAAGGGTATTTGTGGCGGGTAATAAAGATATGTCAGACTACGTTTGGCGTAGTGGTTTAAGTGATCCGTCCTATTTTCCTGAGAATGGATTTTACAAGTTTAATGAAACCGTGAAAGGTTTTGTTAAACAATATGATTACCTGGTTGTGGAAAGAGCAAATGGTAAACATCAAGTAACCTATCAATTAGATGCAAATGGATTAGCTACCTTTCCATCTAAGCCGATTAATGACCAGGTTGGAACAATTGCTACTCACTCTATTCAAATCGTGGAGAACAACCCTGTATCGCTTTCTAAGAATGGTGTATACATGCTAACGGCTTCAAGTGTTCGTGATGAACGAAACGTATCTCATGTTTCTGAAATGATTGATGCTAGGTTACTATCTGAGCCTAATTTAGATAAAGCTGTATCCGTTGATTATGATAAGAAATACTGGCTTGCGTTGAATGGGAATGTATATGTGTTTGATTACACGATTAATGAGTGGTATTTATACAACAACATTAAAGCTAATTGTTTTATTGAACGTAATGGGGATTTGATGTTTGGTAGTTCAACAGATGGAATTTTATACAGGTTCATGAAAGAAAGCGAACCACGTCCATTCAATGACGACGAACAACCAATTAATGCATATTGGAAGTCAAAACACTTCACGTTTGGTGCAGATGAATTAAGGAAACTCGTTGAAAAAGTGTATTTTGGGTTAAAACCTATGACTAGAACGAGTGCGGATTTATACTATGTATCCAATAAAAAAGAGAGTGCACTAGTCAAAACTTCTCGAATGGATTTATTAGACTTCCGTAACATCGATTTCAATCATTGGTCTTTTTTACTTTCTTCATTTCCACAAGAGTCAATGGCTAAGATAAAAGCGAAGAAAATCACGCATTTTCAATTGATTATTAAGAACGACAAAATAGACGAAGGATTGGGGTTGTTATCCGTTGGGATTAAATACCGATATCAAAGTGCAGTCAAATAGTGAGGTGAAATAAATGCCATTAGAAAAGTTATTAGCTTTTACAAAAGATGTATCGGATTTATCAGATAAACCAAACAGTTCAATGACCGCCGCAGAAGTAAAAGCATGGTTTGACGCCGCACCAGATGAAGTTAGGGTATATCTGAATCAATTGATCGATAATCTGCAATCCGTTGTGGACGGTGACAGTGGTGCGGATAACGTAGGTACTACAAATATCACAGGATTGAATGGGGCGACTGTACAAGCGTTATTAGAAAGTTTGAAGGCATTAGATGATGAAAACAGAGCTTATCTTCTTAGTCAAATTAATGGAGTAGTGTTAGGCCAGATTCCTGACGAAACGATTACTCATAATAAATTTTCGCCTACGAACAAATCGGTTGTGCCGCATGGAACTACAACAGGCGTAGCTAACGCTTACGCTGTCAACTTAAATCCTGCACCGAGTTCTTATTTCGAGGGGATGGCTGTATCAGTAACAATGAATGTGGACAGTACAGGACCTTCCACTCTTAATGTAAATGGATTAGGACCAATTCCACTTAAAAAAGATAACGGACTCGATAAAACTAATTTTAAAAAAAATGGAGTATACACCTTCCGCTACAATTCAATGACTGTAAATTTTATCTTACAGGGTGAAGGGGGTGAATATGGAACAGCAGAAGATGCTCAAGTCCTAGCTGGATATACAGTAGGAAGAGAGACTGGTGTTGTGAGTGGGACAATGGTGAATAATGGTTCGGGCAATATACAAGCATCTGAAACCACAGATATTATAATTCCTGTTGGTTACTATAACGGGGGGAAAGTATTGACTCCCCGAGTAGTTGCCGGAGGTGTTCTAATATATGACCGTCAAGGACTTAGCGGATTTAATAATGTCCGAACAAAAAAAATGGAAGTACTTATAACTAAGCCGGGAGTTTATAGAGTCACTATGACAATTCGAACAACCGACCCGGCAACGACAACGGGACAGGCTCAAATATATGTTAATGATATTGCCGTAGGAATAAATAGAACAGGTACTTCGGCAAGTGATACAACCTTCACCGAAGATATAACAGTCAATGTGAACGATAAATTACAACTATATACTAATACAACGGGGATTGGAGCCAATTGTCCAATGACTCTAAAACTATATATCCAATCCATGAACCCTACAGTAACTGTAATATTATAATGGGAGTGACTAATTTTGAAATATACATTTCAATACGAAACAATCGAACAACGAGAAAGTTTAATAACCGAACACAAAACGAAAACAATTATCGAAGAACGAAATATATCCGAGGGAAATTTTATTGTATTCTCTGATAACCCGGAGGAAGATACAAAACAAGTTGTTTATGTGAATGTTCCACGAGAAGAATTTGAGAACAGTAAAGAAAAATTAACACAACAAGAATTAAAAATAACAGACCTAAAGAAAATACAAAACGTGACAAGTACGACTGTATCTGAAATAAGTACAACTTTACAAGAATTAATAGAACTATCACTAGAAACGGGGAATGTATAAAATGACAGTTAGCACACTTTTGGTTAAATCTTACGCTACTAATGTTTACTTGACAGGAAGTAACTCTTTAACAAATATCGGGGCTACTCGCCCAGAATACGTCGTACCTGTAATGCAAAGGGCAGCAGACGCCTATTATATTGATTACATTGACGATGCTAAAACGAAAGGTTGGATAACTGACCAAGAACATGCTGATACTTTAGCATTGAAGGATGAGAGCGACCCAAAATACAGTCCACCGATTACACTTATGTCGGTAACAGAAACAAGCGTAAAGTAAGAAATCAATAGAATACTAACATCGAGGGCATCCATCACGGGTGCTCTTTTTATTTATCCAAAAACGAGGTGAGAAAATGGCAATATCATCAAACACATTGGCTGAGATACAACGTAAAGCGGCAAACGGAGTTCAACTTGTTAAACCGACTGCAGAAAAGCAAGCAGCATACGATAGTTTCAAAGCACCAAAGGCTCCATCAGTACAGGCACAATCGGCACCACAAGCGCCAGGATTCGACCAAGCAGCATATATGCAACAAATGCAATCCCAGGTCAATGCGATTTATGACCAACAAAAAGCGGCACAACTGGCTCAATATTATGCACAACGTGATAAAGCAATCGGGAAAGTAAATCAACAGAAAGCTGAAGTCGCACCCCAATACCAAAGTGCTAGGAACCAATCAGATGTAGTTAGTGCCCAAAATGCACAAAGGCTTCGTGAAATGATGGCATCAAGTGGACTTCAATCGAGTGGTGAGAATGTCACGGCTTCCACAGGACTGCAGAATGCACGACAAAATTCATTGAATGGCTTGAATCTACAAGAACAACAAACGATGAATGATCTTGAACGTCAAATTTCAGACTTAAACGATCCTGCATCTGAACAAGCATTAATTGCATCATTAGAAGCACAGAGGGCACAAGCGTTATTTGATTCCAGTATGCGTGCTGATGAAATAGGTTACAGTCGTGGACGCGATGCAATAGGAGACAGTCGTTATAACAACGAATTTGCTTATCAACAAGGTAGAGATTCCATCGGCGATAAGCAATGGCAACAACAATTTAATTATGGCCAATCTATAGACAATCGTAACTTCAATTATCAAGCAGGTAGGGATTCTATAGGAGATGCTCAATGGCTATCGCAATTCAAATATGGGCAGTCCAGGGATCAAGTAGGCGACAATCAATGGCAGTCACAATTTGACTACGGTAAAACACGAGACCAAGTAGGTGATAGCCAGTGGCAACAACAATTTAATTACAATAAACAACAAGATGCGATTAATAATGCTCGTAAGGGTAGAAGTGGCGGCGGTGGTGGCAGTTATGGTGGTTACCTAAAAGGAAATCCGATTACCCAACTACCTACTAACCCTAAGCAAAGTAAAATCATGACTGAACGACAATACATTGATGCGTTTGAACAACCTGCAGCTAGACAGAAGGGTACGGCTCGAGTATTACCTGGGTCTACAGATTACGCAAAGAAAATGCAACAAGTAATGAGAGACCTATATAAATAGGGGTGAATAAATGGGTAATGGATATGGCGATTATATAAATAAACAGTACAAGCAAGTCAAAGAACCCAAGACATATAAAACGACTGGCACACAATATAATAAAGCGCAAGAAAAGGAGAGGGCGGAAATTCGCTCTCAACTTGCTAATGATATATCGTATTGGTCGCAAAAAAGAGGAACACCAATTGATCCTTCTAATAATCCTGTGGCTATTGCTGAAAATTATTATAAGCGACAAGAGAGAGTTGCGGAAGTAGAAAAAGCAGGACAAAAACGCATGAATTCGAATGGCGGTAAAGGTAAGTACTCCGCCGAAGACCGACTAGCAGAATTTAAAAAGTATCGTGAAAAAGACCAAAAGACTTCTTCCAAAGCGTATGAAAAAGAAATCGGTGAAACTGCAACTTCTGACTTCAAAAAGAGTTACAACTATTCATCTAATCGAGGAATAAATGAAAGTGACGTTCGTTTTGAAGCATTCATGGATAAACAAAAGAAAAAGAATAATACAGTCGCACAACTTTTATCTGGAACTAATGTGGAGGAAAATAAGAAAAAAGAAAAAGGTTTCCTGCAGAAAGCTCTTGAATTCGGAAAGTCACTTACTGCTTTTGATGATGCAAACTTCAAGGAGTCTAGGGCTAAAACGGGTGGAGATAAAGAAGGTGCTGAACGTTTTGCCAGTCGTACTGCAAACTCAGTGTTATTAGGATTACCTGCACAGCTTGAAAAAAGTGTTACTGGTGAAGTAGCTCCTTATCAAACTGCACGTAAGTTTGGTGACGGTAAAGGTACGGACACGGCTGCAGATTTGCTAGGATATTTAGTGCCAGGTGTCGGTATCGCTAAAGGTTTGCGAGGAACTTCATTAGGTGCAAAGGGATTAGGTGCTTTAGCGAAACAACCTTTAACGAAAGAAACGGCTAAACAGATTGCCAAACAGACTGCCAAAGAGGGTGCTTCTGTCGGGGCTATCATGTCAGGTGCAGAAATTGCCGGGCGAGAAACTCTGAATCCAGAGGATTATAACTGGAAGCAAAACCTAGCGCAATTTGGTTTAGAAACAGGTGCAGGAGCCGTTTTAGATCCAGCGGTTACATTGGGGTTAGGTAAGTTGCTTAGCAAGATTAAGAAGCCACCAATAGGTAACACGCCTGTAGAAAAATCCATCCAAGAAACACTGGCAGAACTTCCTCCACCTCCACAGAGAGGTCCGCAACCGAGGAATCCAGGAGAACCGTTACAAGGACTCCTTGAACAAATATCGGTTCGACCTGTAGGTAAAGAATTGGCAGCTACTACAACGAAACAACGACCAGGAATAGAAGGGTTGATGAAAGCTTATAAGGGGCAAGATGTATCAAATGTATCTTCCGCATTATCTAAACAAGCTGACAACGGTATGCCGAAGAATGCTTATGAATCCATATCGGATGCGCCTGTTAAGAAAGATGAAGTATTTAAGGAAATCGAAAACTTGAAGGAAAATATTAAACAGTTCAATGATAACCTCCCTAAACTAAAAGAAGTGGAAATGAGTAAACTAGATTCCACTACACAAAATGAGAACAAGCGTTTAATGGATGAATATGTGCAAGCGGATGACCTGTGGAAAGCTGCTAAAGAGATACAAGAAACCTTCAAGAAACCTAGCACTAGACCAGAGTGGGCGCATTTCAGTGTAGACAGTAAGTTACGTGCTTCTGACGAGTTCTCAGCTATCCCTAATCGTTTTGTGGCTAAGGGCGAAAATAAGAATCACGGCACAGACTTCGCAAAAGCTATGGACTTAGCTGGATTTAAAAACGAAACAGACTTTATTAATCACTTACAGTACATTGATTCACAACTCAATGTAAAGACAAGAAAAGATCTAAGTAAAATGGATAATACGTCATTCAAAGCTGCTGAAAAGTATGTAATGGACTTAGATAAACAAATAGAGAGCCAATTGAAAGCACAGTTCGGTATTAGTGATATGGAAAAACAGATCGACGAGTTATCTAGTCAAATGAAATCAAGAGAAGGAACGAATGCTTCGCCGAACAAACAGACAGTGCTTGATAAGGCGGATCCTGTTAAAGACGTTGCTAAAGAAAATAAAGAGCTTTATAAAGACATGGCTGAGGATGCAATAAGAAACTCTGATTTGTGGAAGGACAAGAGTCCAATTTTCCTTAGTCGAGAAACGCTTGAACGCAACTTCGAGGATATAGCTGGGAAAGATGATGGAAAAAAATTAAAAGAATATTACATTCAACCAGTACGCCAAAAAGAAACGGAAAGAATACGTTTCGTTAATGACCAAAGAAAAACGGTTGAAAGTTTTGGAATGAAAGCTAAAAGTAAAGATGATCAACTTGTTCAAATGTACGGTGAAGGTAAAATCAGCTTAGAAAATCTAAAAATAGACACACCAAACTGGGAAAAGGTAATAGAAGTATCTGATTGGTATAAGGAAAACTACAATACGTTAATTGATACCGCTAACAGAGTGTTATCAGAAGCGGGTGAGAAGACTATACCGAAGCGAGAAAATTACTTCCCTCACTATAAAGGGGTGGATGAATTATTTGAAACGCTGAAAAAGTTCGGAATTGATATGGAAAACTACTCATTACCTACTGGAATCAATGGTCTAACCGAAAACTTTAAGCCGAATAAAAAGTTCTTCGCAAATGCAATGCAACGTAAAACGGATGAAACTACATTCGGAGCGATAGAAGGATTTGACCGATACATTGAAGGTATCTCTCAATTAATCTACCACACGGAGAATATTAAGAAACTTCGTGCATTAGAAGGTTCTTTACGGAATAAATATGGAGAAAGCACGCATTTAACTAACCTTGTTGTAAATCTAAAAGAACAAGGGAATCTGTTAGCAGGTAAAAAAGCAGCAGCAGACCGTTACGTGGAACAACACTTCGGCAGAAAAGCATATAGCGTACTTGATACCATCAAACAAAGAACAGGATTGAATATGCTAGGGTATAACATCGGTTCAGCATCAACGGCATTCATTCCACTCACACATGCAGCTGCAACAACTTCTAAAACGGCTTTTGCAAAAGGTATGATGGATACAATAACGAATATCGTTAGAAAAGACGGATTCGCTGATGCATCTGGATTTTTAACAAGACGTGTAGGTTCGAAACCTTTAGTTAGATCCTGGTGGAATAAAATAGAGAACAATTCAATGGGAATGATGGATCTCGTTGACAGATTCAGTTCTCAAACCATCGTAAGGGGTAAATACTACGAATTGCTTGAAAAGGGTATACCTGAAAAAGAAGCATTACAACAAGCGGATGATTGGGCAGGTAGAATCATGGCTGACCGTTCGAAAGGGCAACAACCAACATTGTTTGCTTCGAGAACATTAGGCCCGATTATGCAATTCCAGATAGAGGTTAATAATCAGCTCTCTTTCCTATTTAAAGACATACCTAAAAACGCAGCCAACAAAAAAGAGTTAATGTCACAAATGACTCAAGCGGTAGTGTACGGCTATCTTGCAAATGAAGTGTATGAACAAGTATTAGGTAGAAGACCTTCATTTGACCCTATCGGAGTATTTATGGAGTCTTACAAAAATTTCAGTGATTCGGAAATGGATACTAAAGAAGCGGCTACAAGAACAATAAAAGGCGTTTCTGAGCAATTACCGTTTGTATCTCCATTAACTGGCGGTAGATATCCAATTAGTGCAGCGATTCCTAATTACAAAGAATATGCAGATGGTAACTCAACTTTGGGTAAAGAACTAATTAAGCCTGCTAAATTTCTGCTTGCGCCTTCTGGTGGAAGCCAAGCGTTCAAAACTTATGAAGGTAATAAGGTTTTAAATGAACGTGGAGTTTACAAAAATGGAAAATTGAAATATCCTGTAGATGATAGTCCAGAAAATGTATTGAAAGGGTTATTTTTGGGACCTGGTTCATTTCCTGAAACGAATGCGTATTATGATAAACCGTACACTGATCGTAGAACTCCTTTAACAATCAAGCAAACAGAAGAAGTAGACAATTCATCTGACCGACAAGCGACTTATGAGAAAATCGTTAGTGATAAGAAATTAAGAAGCTTGTTTAAGAAATTGGATGAAGCATCAAGCAAGAAAGAAAAAGAAAATTTAATGAAACGCATTAATTTTATAAAAGGCGGTGAATAAATGGAAGAAAATTTTTTCACGCAGTGGATCAACTTCATCGTTACTATTGTTATTGGCTTTGGGTTGATTGTAATTTATTCGATGTTTTCTGAATCTAAACTAGGCGACACAAT
>Ga0157371_10000692_pt1 | contig 39748 bp, 45 predicted proteins | sample C45metaG_FD_113462 | JGI IMG/M metagenome (GOLD analysis project Ga0157371, IMG submission 113462) | Corn rhizosphere microbial communities from Kellogg Biological Station, Michigan, USA - C4-5 metaG | ecosystem: Host-associated > Plants > Roots > Rhizosphere > Soil | place: USA: Michigan... | reverse complement strand
GGTGGCTTTGTGGGTTTCATACAGGGCTTGGGCGATGTTCAGGGTTTCCTGAACACCGAGCCCCAGCTTGCGAGAGCAGACTTCTTGCAGTGTGCTCAGGTCGAAGGGCAGGGGTGGCGCTTCGCGGGAATGCTCAGTCTGCAGCGAGAGGACTGTGGCGGTCTTACTGCAAGAGATCGATTGGACCGTTTGACTAGCAAGCGCCTGTTGCAGGCACCGACCGGCCTCATCTTGTCCTGAGCTGGTTGGTAGCCACGACGCGATGAATGGTTGCCCCATTGAGGACAGGTGCACATCCACGTCCCAGTAGGGCACGGAGACGAAGCTGGCAATCGCACGATCCCGATCGACCACCAGACGTAGGGTAGGTGTCTGGACACGTCCAACCGACAGTACGCCGTCGTAACCTGCCCGCCGACCGAGGAGGGTAAACAAACGACTGAGGTTCATGCCGATCAGCCAGTCGGCGCGGCAGCGGGCCAAGGCTGAGTGGTAGAGCGGGAAGGTCTCCTGGCCAGACTTCAACGAGGACAGTGCCTTGCGAATTGAGGCCTCGTTGAGTGCGGACAACCAGAGACGTTGCACGGGACCTCGATACTTGCAGAGATCCAATAGCTCCCGGGCAATCATTTCACCTTCGCGATCGGCGTCGGTCGCGATGACGACGGTGGTGGCTTCACTGAGCAGGCGTTTGATGATTTTGAACTGTGCCGCAGTTTTGGGTTTGACCTCGACCTGCCACTGCGCGGGAATGATCGGTAGATAATCCAACGACCAGTTCTTGTACTGAATGCCATAGGCTTCGGGTGGGGCCGTCTCCAGCAGATGGCCGATACACCACGTGACGGTTGAGTCGATGCCGATCAGGCAACCATCACCGCGCCGGGTGGCTCCGAGTATTTTGGCAATGTCTCGACCTTGGGAAGGTTTCTCGCAGAGGAAGAGGCGCATAGAACTGCTCCGGATTGAGTTCGGAGCAGCGTTGTTGGAAACAGCGGTGGCGAGATATGAGAAACCTGAATGGCAGGTTCCTCATATTAGTTGGTGGGGACCAGCTTAAATGGTCCGAGGCCGCTAGCCGGTTGGCGCGTGGGCAACAGGGTGGGTCGTCACGAGCAGCCAGTAAAAACAGCCCAGCAACTTCGCGCAAAGGCGCAATTTTTATGCCGGAAGTCTGTCAGTCCGTAGATGGCGGCCCTCTGCGTTTTTTGGGTTTCGATGTAGGTGAGCTGGCCTGCTCTGTGTTTTGCCCGACGTGTGTCGCAGATGCCGCTGGTTCACTGGAGCGTTCGCGCATGACCACGCTGTGCATCCGGTGAGGCAGCATGCCGACTCGACGGGCCTCGATCTTGAAGGTGACCCGCGCATTGTCTTCGCTGTCCTCCCACTCATCGCGCACTGTGCGGCCTTCGACCAGCACGCGCATGCCTTTCTGGTATAGCGTGCTCCAGTGCTCAGATTCGCGATGCCAGAGTTCAACCGGCGCCCAATAGCCGCCTCGATCTTCATAGCTGCCCTCGCGTGGTACGGGGTTGTCGAAGTACACATTCAGCCGTAGCAAACGTCGTGGTTCGTCATTGCCTGACGGAAATTCCTGGAACTCTGGCGCACTGCCGATATTGCCTTCGCCGACAAAAAAAGTACTCATCGTGATACCTCCGCTGCGGTTGTGAGTTGGCGCAATAACCGTTCGGCACTGGCCATTTTGATCGCGCAGGTGGTGGCCTGGCGGTAAAGCGAATGCACCACGCTCATCTGCAGGTTCAGTGCAATGCGGTTGCATTCGAAACAGTGCAATCCCTCGTGTACGGCCAGCGGCAGGACTTTGTTGCTCACCTGGCGTTCCCAGATCGAAACCCCCATGCGGGCGTAGTCACGGGTGCGCCAACGCAAAAAGGTGCTGCCAGCGCTGGTGTTCTGCAGCACCAATCGAATATCCAGCAGTGAGTAAGGGGGCTGTCCGGCCTGCTGCACCACAGCCTCCATCAGGTGGCATAACTGCGCCTCGATTTCCCTCGCCACTTGCGCCAGATGCTCCAACTCCCCCTTACCCTTAAAAGGTTTTAAAAGGCCTTTTAGGGAGGATGCGTGTTCGAGCTGCCGATAGGCATCCGGTGTCAATGCTTCGAAGGGCATCGGCTGAGCCGAAGTCAGGGGATTCATGCTTCGTCCTCAGGCTCATCCACCGTTGCAGATAGCTCTCCCATCTCCTCTGCCAACACGTCAGCATCATCCACTGCCACAGCACCACGGCGAATGATTGGCGGCGCGAACTGGGAGCGGCGATGCCCTTCAAGGATGTCCATTGGGGGCAAACCCATTTTCTCGATGGCCGCAATGGCACGGGCGTTGTTCTCCGCCATGTCATCACGTGTGACGCCGGCATGCCGATAACGCTGCGCCTGGCCGAACAAGCTACGCAGCAGATGGGCACCGTCATCGATCCAGGCTTCCATGTCCCTGCGACCGATCAAGGCGGTGTGATGGGCCAATAGGGTCCGGCGCACGAGGGTGTCGTAGTCGGTTAGCAGGTAGACCGCCAGAAAACCCAGCTGGCTGCTGATGTACAACGGCAAGGTGACGGGGTGAATGTTGAGGTTGTCGCTCATGTCGATCTGTGTCGGCAGGTCCTGCCTGATTCGATCCAGCTGCTGGGTCAGTTCCAGCATTCCAGCCTTGGCCTGCATCAGTTTTTCTTCGAGCTGCACGATAGCCCAATCGGCATAAGGGTCGTCCTGGGCCGCGGTTTGTTTGATCAGATTGGTGACGCTGATGTAGCCGGCCATACCCATGATCGAGTGGACGCCTTCACGTGCGGTTCGACCTTGCCAGATACGGGCGGCGTGGTGGGTGTGCAGGGTCAGGGTGATGCTGCTGCGCAATGAGCCCAAGTTGAGCTGATAGTGATCGGCCACGGTGTTGTCCTCGCATAGGCTTGGACGGGAACGTTGCGACAGATAAAGGTCAAGGACAGCCAAAAAGCTGAATGCGGTCTATTCGGTTTGAGAGGGTTAATTTCGGAGACGTTCGCGAGTGACGCCGGTGGCATCATTTCCAGGGATGGTGATGGCTGTATCGCTCGGCTTGCGCAGATTCGGCCCTTTGCGATCTCACATTAGAACTCAGTAGATTTGATGCCACTGGCATCAAATCTACTGACGTCCAGAGCGTTTGCCGCTAAGTTGGCGTAGCTCATTCAGGCACGCTTGGGCGAGGGCGGAAGCGGGTTCGCCCTGTTTTCGGGACGGGCGTGACGGTGCTGTTGGGGGCGGTTCTGCAACGGGTGAAGGCTTTGTCTGAGCTGCCCAAGGACGAAAGTCGCCTTTCAGTGCGCGCTGTATCAGGCCCATCAGATAGGCCGCTGGCTTGCGAATACCTCCTGCCGTACAGCGTGCACCCGCTTCGTTGAGCACCGCCTGACGATCCGCTGGTTTGAGCTTGTTCAGCGCCACGGCAACGGCCTGACGCTCGCTTGGACTCAGGTGCAGCGGCTCGGGCCAGTGAAGGTTATCCACCGCTGGGGTCGCGCGCGGTACAGTACAAGTACTTTCTTTTAGTACAGTACAGGCGGCGTTCGGATTCTGAACGGGGCCGGAAACAATGGCGTTCAAGCCTGGTTCGGATTCCGGACGAGGGCCTGCACGATTCCGAACGCGGTGATCGCCACCCAGTTCGGAATCGTGTAAGGCGTCCTCAGTTGCGAGATCCAATCCTTGCTGCGTCCAGTGTTCGCCCCAGCTGTCGAGCCGCGTCGGTAGTCGACCCTGATCGATATCCGTGTCTTGGCGGATTTCTTCCAGAACATGCTGAGCAACAATGCGCACAGCCTTGGTCGCATGACAGAGGGCATGTCCGACCAGTTCCAGGTAGTCCTGATCCAGCTCCATAGCTTCGGCGGGGGTTAACGGTTCATCGTGCAGGACGTATAGAGAACCTTGTAGGCGCCCGCTGAGCTGATCGCGGCCACGACTCACCAAGCTGAGCCAGCGGGTGAGCCTGAGCATCGTCAACACGCGAGCAATGGTTTCACGGGAGGCTGACGCGCCATAGGGCACGCTCGACAGATAAGGTTGCAAATCCTCATAGCGCGGCGTGACCATGCCTTGCCCTTGCAGCATAAGTCGAAACACCTGCCAGGCATTCCGTTCCAATGGCGTCAGCCGAGTATCTAACAGTAGCCGACGCGGTACGACTTCGTGTGATTGGCCACTGAATAGAAAACCAGCCTGTAGAGCCTGGCTGGAGGGTTGTTCAGTGGTCGGGCGTGGGGGCCAGCGTTCACTCAGCTGCTGGGTACATTGCTGCAGGACACGCTGCCAGCGACTGGAAGGGGCGGTGTTCATGCTCCATTGCTGTACTGGTCGATCTGCTGCCAAACGATGGTCAAGCTGATCTGCTGTTCTTCGGCCAGCATCATCATGGCGTCGAGCTGATCCTCGGTACCGTCCTGAGCGCGTAGCTGGCACCATCGCTGCCAGAGCGCATGTTCCTGCGCTTCGCTCAAATTTTGGGGACGACCTTTTCGGGTTTCTATCTTAAGCAGGCGGCGACGCAGGGCGGTTTCCGAATGCGCCAGGCCGAAGCACTGATACATGATAGTGCTGCTGGCGCCGAGCTTGAGCGCCCGGTTGATCAAGCGCTCGTTCTGTTCGTCGCGTTCGACTTGCTCAATCAACCGATGCAGCACCGGCGAGTCAATCTTGACCTCAACCCAGGGGACGGAGGCATGGGCCAGACGCGACAGCGTGGTGGGCGGTAAGGATTGCAACAGGTAGATGTCGTCCTCACCCAGTCCGAGTGCCTTGCAGCGTTGCAAATTACCCAGGCGCAGTTCATGCAGCACCTGGGTCAGCATGGCCTGGTTGAGCACATTGAAGGACAGGTTCATGGCAGCTCCTGCGGTGAGTCGTCTTCAGGCGGAAGCGTTAAGTCGATCAGGCGTCGGGCCAGGCGGATCAGGCGATACAGTTTGATTAACAGACCGTCGGGCAGTCGCTCCAGCCCTACGTCCATGGCGGGACGATCGGTCAGCGGGAGTTGATAGACCCCCAATAACAGTTGCCCGAACAGGGCGGAGGGCAGTTGCTTGCGATCTTCCCAGTCCACGTCGTCTTGAGCGCGCGACAGGGCCAGGAGCAGCAGGTGAACGCCGGTCGCGCGAGGCGCTGCAAGATCCAGTCGCTCGATGTTCAGGGCGAAGCCCAAGCCATGCTGCTGATCGATGATGCTCTCGGGATGTCCGGCATAGGCCGCCATTTCCCGAGCCAGTCCGGCAATGGCTAAACGCAGTTGTTCGGGGCTATCCAGTGTTGGTGCGATGATCCAGATGTCGGCGATCGTGCACATTTCGACGGTCGATTCTGCTTCGGCGGATGTCTCTCGATCGATCTGCTCGCGAATCTGTTGAACTCGCGACGCAGGGCAAACTGCTGATATGACTTTCGTTTCGGGTGGAGTGAGCAGCTCCTCTCGAGCGGTTTCGGTCTGGGTTCTGATCTCAGCTGATTGGGGACGGGACTCGGAGGAGGGCGATCCTGCCGCAGCTTCATCAACGCTCGGCAGATGACTGCTCTCTGAGGGGGCTGCGACGACAACGCCAGGCGTCGAGATGACCCGATGGGTATCGCTCAGCTCCAGGGCCAACATACGATAGGACGATCCGAGCAAGCGGCTCATGCGTTCGAGCAGTTCATCCTGGATTTGCTCAAGATCGAAGGACTCGGGGTCAGTATCGAAGTAGCCCAGGGTATCGAGCCAAAACTCGGTGAACGCAACGGTGGCGGTTGGATAACGGTTCCAGGTTCGCTCTGCCTGACTACGTAGAGCGATCAGGCGTTCTATCTGGGGTTTACCCAGCCCGGCATACAGGGTTTGCGGAATGGCCGGCAGTAGGTGTTCGAGGGTGTCGAGCATCCGGCTGATGTGCGACTGTGAAATTGGATAGCCTCCAGCGGCAAGACGTCGTGCCAGCTCACGTTGCGAGAGTACTGCTCCATCTGGTTCGAGCATGGTTTTGAGTTTGGCTACCGCCAATGCACGTTCGATGAAGGTGAGTTGGCCGTGTAGATCGCTTTCGGCTAGATGGCCGAGTAGGGTGGTGATTTCATTGGTCCAGGGTCGGAACAGGCAATGAATGCGGAAGAAGCGCTCGTCGCGAGTTTCCTGCCATAGCTCGCCGAGAATCGCCAAACGCGTATTACCGCCGTTGCGGATGATGAAATAGGTTTCTCCCGGGCGGCGAGTAATCGGCGGCGGTTGATCCAGCCCGCGTTCACGGATGGACGCCTTGATATCGTCATACAGCGGATTGCGGATGAAGCGTGGGTTGAGTTCGTAGGGCCGCAACTGCTCCAGCGTGACCAGCATAGGTGTGTCGATGAGTGGATCGGACAGCCGCTCCAGTTCTGGGCCCCGAGGGAAGTGGTCCTGGTGCAGCTTGTCAGTGATCTCCTCCTGACTGAGCTTTTTCATCGGAACAACCTCAGTTAACGCCGGGTGCGCAAAAGGTCACCGACCTCGAACTTGACGATTTCGACGGTCCCCGAACCTTCGAAATGTCGGGAGATTTCTGCGAGGAACCACGCCGTGACCGAGCGCCCACCCTGCAGGTGAAAGACCACAGTGCAGTACTCCTCGCAAGGTGGGAGTAGTGGTCGAATGGATGGTTGGACGATGATGGGCAGTTGATCCAACATCAAAAGACTCCTTGCCAAACGCTGTTGGCCTCAAGGTCGATAAAAAAATGACTTGGCGAGAAATGGTGGCTTGATGATTCGTCTCATTGATCCTCCGCGCACCTGCTGACCGTAGCGATCGCTTCGCGCCATTCCGGAAACAACTCGATGGCCAGCGCCTGCATGATTTCCAACGCTGAGTGCGAGCCTCGTTCACGTGACCGACGCGTTTCGATTCGGTGGACCGGTAGGCCGAGGGAGGCAGCATTGAGATACGCGACTCGATCGGGAATTACGGTATTTAGGACCAAGATGTGGGTAGCCCCAGCGAAGGTCTCGCGCAGGCCTTGGATGATCATCCGGGTATCCACCCGAATGGCGTTCACCCGGTTTAGTAGCAGTCGCAAGGATGGTGGTGGAATGCCCAGGTAGCTGAACGGTTCGAGTTCGCTGAGCAGCTTCAAGGTGCCGCGCCGCAGTTCGCGGGCGGCGAGCATTTCAGGCGTGATGGGAGAAAGGGCGAGATCGGAGGCGAGGATGGCCATCTCCAGCAGCACGCTACGTGCGCCTTGGGTGTCGATCAAAAGCAGGTCATAACTGGAACGGAAATGGTCGAGCAAGTTGCGCAGCCGTAATCGCCCGTCAGGAACGTGCAGCAGCAAGGTGCTCAGTCGGCTTTGGTCGTCGTTGGAGAGGATCAGGTCGAGACCGACGACCTCCGTCGTGGAAATTATCTGCGCGGGATCTGTCTGGTTGAGCGCAATGAGTTCGTACGCACCCGCGATGGCCTCGTGGTTCAAGGCGTAATAGCTGGAGAGGGTGGGTTGGCTATCCAGATCGAGCAGCAGGACGCGTAGGCCAGCATCCGCCAGCAGACCGCCGAGGTTCGCAGCGACTGTGGTTTTCCCCACCCCACCTTTGGTAGAAACCACCGATACAACTCGCATGGCATCAGGCCTGCTGGTCCAGGCGTTCAACGATCCACCGTTCGATCTCCCGCGAGTCCCAGCCGACAGCACGCAATCCAATGCGTTTAGCCTGAGGGAATTTACCTACTTTCATCAGGTTGTAGATGTGCGCACGCTTGAAGCCGGTTTTTCGCTCTACCTCGTCACGGCGCATGATGTGACGTTCGACTTGTAGTTGAGGAGCTTCAGTGATGGGGGAAGGTTGACTAGACATGCTGGTCACTCCTGGCGCCGATTGGCGCGTTATGGGAAGTGACCCGAATTGAATACTAGAAGTGGGATCGAGTCATTGCACTGCAATCGGGTGGATTGCAGCGCAATTTCTTGGATTATTTGCTTTTTTTGAGACTGCGGTTAGCTGTAGCAAATTTTTCGTCCAGTGTCCGTTTGCTAATGCCTGGCACATCTTTATAGCGTGCGATAATGGCATCGACGATTGCTGCTTGATTCTTAAATACGGAAAGAGGCTTTCCAGCGGGAGAATGATCCAGGAGTAGGTTGACCAAAACACCGATGATGTTTTGGTATGTGAGTTCGCTACGCTCGCTGAGTTGTCCGTGCGTTTTGACAAACACTTTGAGGTCATCCCGTTCAACCCCTATCGCCTGAAGATCTACCAAAATATCCTGATGGTGAAGACGTAGCGTGTTGAGCTCCTGCAATAGGATATCTCTATCCGCCTGTAGCGCCAGGAACGTCCCTAAACTGACTTTTTCATGTGAGTCTCTGCCTGACTCAAACAAGAAGCTAGGTTTCTGATCGGGGTAGTAAATCTCCATCCATTGGCGTAAATCTGAGTGACGTATTGTTAATTGATAGGGTTCCACGTAAGTCCCCATGGGAACCGAAATACCGAGGCAACCATAAGGCAATTCTCTATTACGTACCGCATCGTAGATTTTTTCGGTGGTTGCGTGTAGGCCTGGCCATTGCGGGAATAGGGACGCAAGTTTCCCAGGACAAGACCATGCAGCTTGCACTATTTGTGCTTCATAACGGATGAGGTTGCACCACCGCAATGCTGCGTCGATGGGGCGGTAGAAGGTTTTTGTCTGCGGATTGTAAATATAAACGGACATGTACGGATGGATCTCCATTCCTGATGGATAGGCCTCCCGCGAATCATCTGTATATCAACCTAGCTGATGGCAGCGGCTGTTTTACTCGACTCTGTCACTCGGTGAGGTCATTCCATTTACCTATCACTCACTATGATCTTCATGATTGTTTGTTCAACCCCTATCCCTTGGTGGATGGATAGGTTCTCGCGATCTGTTTTCCATTTCTGAGCCTAGATACCGAGGATCGATTTCACGGTCAGTGAAGTACAGGTGGCTAGGCTAATTTGCAGACAATCGATTTCGGGTTAGGTTCAAGCAGTGAATCGGTTGTCGATGACCCAAGACAAGGGGGCAGACACGATCTCTCTAGGAAGTACGTCCAGAACTTCTCGCGAAAAGCTGTGGAATGTCGAGCGGTACCTATGCGGCTTGTTCGATACTCGCAACTCATCGACGCGGTGAGAAATATCAACGAAGCCTTCTCGTTATTGATCAGTAGGTCGTGTGCGGTCGCCAAGGTGGTGTGGCCGCAAAAATCGAATTCATGCGCTGGAGCAAACCGGCGCAGATCCCATTCCCCATCGGGCCGGGCTTTGAAAAAAAACCGTTTCGGCGAGATTGTTGTCCTGTGTAATAGTCAGGTACCAGGTCGTCCGGCTGCCAGTCTTCAAGTACGAGAACGGCAGCTGGGTTCCGGGAAAAAAGCCGGCGGTGAAGGCATCGACTTGATGCATTCGCATGCTTAGATCTTTGGTCATAGGTGGCTTGCCTGTTAGTGGTCTCGACAGACTCATTCCTGCTGCTCATCGAGATACCTGCAATCCAGATGCGAGGTGCATCGCCGATGTTCCAGCCGCGCTCAATGCGGGCTTGCAGTCTCAGTTGACAACGGTAATAGCGCCAATCGCGATGGCGGCCACCAGCATGACCAGGACTGTCCCGAGTGTCCATTTCAGGGAGACTCGCTGGTTGATGCAACCAGAGGGCTGAGGAGGTGAAGGTTGGCCGACGAGTGAAGCAATCGCCATTTCATTCGGGCCGCTTCCATAGTGAGCCGCCGTCGCGGCGAGAACGGGTAGCACGCCAAAATAAAACGCATCGTTTGTCAGTACATGAGTGAAAGGCACGCTTAGCAAGGCGGTGATCAACGACATGTAATGCCCAGCCTGTGCCGGCAGGATCGTGATGATGTTGTCCGAGTTGCCTTGATCATCCCGGTGCCACTCATGATGCCGACGAATATGCCCGCGCCGAAGATCAGCAGGGTAACCGCCATAACGTTGTCGGCATGACGAGCGATGACCTCTTTCTGCTGTTTCAGGCTTGGGTAATTGACCAGGCAAGCCAGGCCAAATGCCAGCATGAACAGGATCGACAGGGGCATCCACCTGGGCAAGATGATGGGCAAGCGAGCATCACTGCATACCACCTCGTTGAGAGACCGTTCTCTGGTGGCCAAACAAGCCATTGTCGCCGGCGTTTTGCGCGACGCCTGGCCTCATATTGAGGCAGGGCGGGTAGTTCCCGTGATTGACGATGTGTTTAACTTCGAGGAGATCGTGGAGGCACACAGGCACACAGGCACACAGGCACACAGGCACACAGGCACACAGGCACATGGACTCAGGCGATCACATAGGGAAGATCGTCGTCCGAATGCCAGGTCGATAGGCCATTGGAGCCCGCTCTAAAGGGCAGGGCGGGCTTACTTGCTACAGAGATCGTCGTGGTTAAACGAGTTGCACACCTTAGCGCAGTGCCATTTTATCGGCGAGCTTTCCTGTTTTTCCACCCCGCCCTTCCGGCTACTCTTTTCAGCCCGCCGACCTTGCCGACGCAGCGCTCGATTCGTGTACCGGGAACCACGAAGCGATCGAGACGTCGGTTCACCTGGCGACTGCACTAGGGGCCGACCAAGCGTAGCGCCTGCAGGGCGATGCCGAACAGGCCGAGGCCTCATTTTCAGGTAGGGAGAGGGCTACCAGTCGGGGGGGGAGGGCGATTGCAATTCATCATCAGAGAGAACGTATCGAGGTGCTGATTGCGTGGGCACACTTTACGACCGCTGGAGCTATCTGTCGTTGCGCCTCCTCTAACGTCCATCGGCTGGTCGGCGCAACCACGTGCACCGAGGCCACGGGTTTATGGTGGCTGTTGATGACAGGCGCCGCAATGGTCATATCCCCGAGGTAAAGCTCCTCAAGGTTGACGGCATAACCTTTGTCTCTGACCGCCTGAATCGCGCTGACAATCTCGTCCACCCTTGTCAGGGTGTGTTGCGTATGCCGCTTCAGATCACTGGCAGCCAGCACCTCACCAAGCCCCTCATCGCTTAAGGTGCTTAGATAAGCCCTGCCAGAAGCGGTGCAATACATCGGTATGCGACTGCCGATAGGCAGGTGGATCGGAATGAACTTAGGGGCTACGAAACGAGCCACATAGATCATTTCCAGGCCGACCGGTTCGGTGAGGTTCGTGGATTCCCCCGTGAGCTGAGCCAGTTCGGCGAGAAAAGGATTGGCGACGTCTACCAGCGTATCTGCGGCCAGATAGTTGTAACCAATTTCCATGACGCGGGGAGTGAGCTGGAAACGCCTGGATTGAGGGTTTTTGCACACGTACCCCAGCGTCTCCAAGGTGAAAATCATGCGCTGTGCAGAGCTCTTGTTGATGCCTGCGGCCTCGGCAATTTCCGCCAGATTCATTGTCCGCTGGCGCGCGTTGAATGCACGCAGCACTGCTAGCCCCTTCTCTAGAGACTGATTGAAGAGGCTGTTTTCGTTCTCACTCATGGCTCATCTCTCTGGCTTGATTGGTTTTAATATCGATATGCGATACTTATAAACCGCTTTACGATTTTTGTAAATCGTATATATTTAATTCAAGGCCGACTTTTGATACGAGAAGGCTGTCCATCACGCACAACTACAACAAACCGCGTCAAACTGGAGTATTCGACATGTATCCTCGTCTTCGTGTGTTCGCCTGTACCATTGCTCTGTTCGCTGGCTGTACTGCTTCGCTTGTTGCTCAAGCGGAAACGTTCAAGGTCGGTGCCACCGCCACCGGAGTACCCTTCACCTTCCTGGATGTGAAAAGCAACAATATCCAGGGCATGATGATCGACACCGTCGAAGCCGTCTCCAAGGCTGCTGGCTTCGAGGTGGATATCGCGCAAACCACCTTCGCTTCGCTTATCCCGTCCCTGACAGCCAGTAAAATTGACATGATCTCAGCAGCGATGGTGCGTACCCCGGAGCGCGAGAAAATCGTGCAGTTTTCCGATCCGGTTTTCGAGTACGGCGAGGGTTTGGTAGTGCGGGCTGACGACAATACGCCGTACACCGGCATGGATGACTTCAAGGGTGAGGTGGTGGGTGCCCAGGTCGGCACCATTTTCCTCGATGCGCTCAATAAGCGCGGCATCTACAAGGAAGTACGTGGCTATGACTCGATCGCGGACCTGACCCGCGACCTGTCCCTGGGGCGGATCAAGGCCGGTTTCGCCGACCGCCCCATCCTGGCGTACCAGATGTCTTCAGGCACCCTGCAGAAGGTGCGGCTGGTTGACTCCTATCAGCCTCAGATCAAGGGTGAGGTATGCCTGATTCTGCGCAAGGGCGATGAGCAGGCGCTCACCAAAGTGAATAAGGGCATCGCCACTATCAGGGCAGATGGCACCCTCGCACGCATTGTCGAGAAGTGGAAGCTTAACTAAGCGCCTTTGTTGGCCTGGTACCTCGCCAGGCCTTGGTTGAACTCGCCTCATGGATAATCCTATGTTTCTCCAGAATGCTCTGGACTTCCTTCCCATTCTCTTGAGCGGGGCGGTGGTCACTTTGCAGGTTACGGTTGCATCCTTCCTGCTCAGTTCGGTCATCGGCCTGGTTTTGGCCTTGATGATGGTGTCCAAGGTCCGCACCATTTCGTTGTTCGCGATCACCGTGGTCAACTTGATCCGCGGTCTTCCAATCATCGTTCAACTGTTCTACATCTATTTCGTACTACCCGAATTCGGCATTCAACTGACAGCTATGCAGGCCGGCATTATCGGTCTCGGTATTGCCTACTCGGCCTACCAGGCAGAGAACTTCAGGGCCGGCATACAGGCTATTCAGCAAGGGCAAATCGAGGCCGCGGAATCGCTGGGTATGCGCAGTTACATGGTGATGCGCCGTGTTGTCCTTCCGCAAGCATTCCGTATCGCTTTGCCACCCTACGGCAACACCTTGGTAATGATGCTCAAGGACTCATCGCTGGTGTCCACTATTACCGTTGTGGAGATGACCCGAGCAGGTCAACTGATCGCCTCATCCACATTCGAAAACATGACGGTCTATACCCTGGTAGCGCTGCTCTACCTCACTTTGAGCCTGCCGCTGTCCTTCGCGTTACGCCGCCTTGAGAAGCGGCTTGGAATGAGGAAATCGTCATGATAGAGATCAAAGCCCTGCGCAAGAGCTACGGCAACACCTGCGTGCTCGAAGGTATCGACCTGCAAGTTAATAGCGGTGAAGTGGTTTGTCTGATCGGTCCGTCAGGCTCTGGTAAATCCACGCTTCTTCGGTGCATCAATGGCCTGGAGACTTATGAGGGCGGGGACATCCTGGTGTCCTCCGAACGCGTTGATCGTCACGCCAAAAGCATCCACGAGATCCGTACTCAGGTTGCCATGGTTTTCCAGCGTTTCAATCTGTTCCCTCATCGCACCGCCCTTGAGAACGTGATGGAGGGCCCGATCTATGTGAAAAAGGAAAACCCTCAAGAAGCTCGCGAGCACGCTCGCCAGCTATTGGAGAAGGTTGGCCTTTCGCATCGTATCGATGCCTTCCCGGACGAGCTTTCGGGCGGTCAGCAGCAACGGGTAGCGATCGCGCGTGCATTGGCGATGCGCCCGAAGGCCATCCTTTTCGATGAACCGACCTCTGCGCTCGACCCTGAATTGGTGGGTGAAGTACTGGCGGTAATGCGCAAACTGGCCGACGAAGGCATGACCATGGTGGTGGTGACTCATGAGATGGGATTTGCCCGGGAGGTTGCTGATAAGGTCTGCTTCCTTTATGGCGGTCGTATCGTGGAAGAAGGTCCTGCCCAGGAAGTTCTGGGTGCACCCAAGCATGCACGAACTCAAGATTTTTTGCGCCGTCTGCTCAACACCGATGAGGTGTCGGCATGACCGGGCAGCCGTTGGCATTACCTCCTTCTCTCTGGGCATCCACGGCCGCTACCGGGCCGGTGACACCGCGGCTTGGTGAAAACAAGCAGGTAGACGTTGCTATCGTCGGGGCCGGCTATACCGGCCTGGTAACGGCCCTGCACCTGGCGGCAGGTGGTGCGAATGTGTGCGTTCTGGACGCAGCCGAGCCTGGCTGGGGAGCGTCGGGACGCAATGGAGGCCAGGTAATTCCGGGGCTTAAGCACGATCCGGACGATTTGCTAAGGATGTTTGGGGGCGAGCTCGCCGAGGCCCTGATCGATGTGGTAGGCAATGCGGCTGACGAAGTGTTCGAACTGATCGATCGCTACGGTATTGAATGCGATGCCACCCGTAAAGGTTGGATTCAACCAGGTGTATCCGCTACGGCAATGCGAAATATCGAGAGCCGGGCAGAGCAATGGCGACGACGTGGCGTGCCTGTGGAAATGCTTGATAAAGCCAGCGTGACCAAGCGAATCGGCAGTCATGATTACTTGGGGGCCTGGGTCGATCCACGTGCCGGTAGCGTGCACCCATTGAACTATGCCCGTGGACTGGCTCGCATCGCCCTCAACCACGGTGCTGAAATTTATGGTCACAGCCCGGTCGTTAAGCTGGAGTCCAGGGACGGCTATTGGAATTTGACGACGGGCCAAGGTTGCAAGGTCCGAGCCCAGCATGTGGTACTCGCGACTAATGGATACACCGACAACCTCTGGCCAGGTTTGCGGCAGACGGTCCTTGCCGCCAACAGCTTCATTATCGCGACCCGGCCTCTGCCCGAAAAGCTTAGGAAAACGGTATTACCTGGTGGCGAAGTCTGCTCCGACGCCCGTCGGCTGCTGACCTATTTTAAGCAAGATGCTCAAGGTCGAGTTCTGTTTGGTGGTCGTGGGCCATTTTCAGAGCCAAGGTCGAATACTGACTGGGCTCATCTGGAGCGATCATTGACAGGCGTCTTTCCACAACTGGAAGGCGTGCCTTTGGAATATCGCTGGAGCGGTCGCGTAGCACTGACAAAGGATTTCCTGCCTCATGTCCATCAGCCAAAGCCGGGCTTGAGTATGCTGCTTGGCTATAACGGACGCGGTATTGCACTTTCAACCAGCCTGGGTCGCCATTTAGCCATGAACATTCTCGGTAACGGGCAGAAATTCCCTTTTCCGATTACCGGCATCAAGCCGATTCCGTTTCATGGCCTGCAGCGTTTGTATGTCGGCCTGGGTATCGCTTGGTACCGTCTGCTCGACGCTTTGACCTGACGTCCAGTGGCGCCCAACTGACTCAGCATCTCGGGGGCAGCCGCTGTCGATCAAAATCCCCGCATCGCCTATTCGACGTAAAACATCAAGGAGACCAACATGTCCGTTGTCCGCATCCGTTTGCATGACCAAAGCACATTTTCCCCCAAAACTCCGGTGGGGCAGCCTATTGGAGAGCCCATCGCGATGACCCGTACAGCCGAACACATTCCCCTGGAAGGCTGCGACGCAGTGACAGGTTTCTGGGAGTGCAGCCCAGGGCAATTCCGCCGTCAAGTGGTAGGCGCCGAGTACAGCTACATTGTCAGTGGTGAGGGCACGTTCACGCCGGATAATGGAGAAGCCATCCAGTTCAAGCCAGGCGATGCACTCTTTTTCGAGGCCAACTCCCACGGTACCTGGGATATCCGCGAAGCGGTGCTCAAGACTTATCTGATATTCGAGTGATTGTCGATCACACATGGAGACATCCGGGCGCACATACCCTCTGCTGTGCAAGATTGAACACGTCGAAGTGCGCCTTTCAGTCTCCCGCCAGCACCCGAACTTGTTGCCGTCGTCCGGAAACCGACAAGCAGTTCACAACGACGCCTACTCAACTTTTGAGCAGGAGTACACTGAGTGATCAGTACGGACATGACAGGAAAAATCGGCGGATGTAATTGTGCGACAAGCTGTCGCTGCGTCAGTTCGCCAAACGTTCGGGGCTGTCGCGTAATACTCTCGCCACTGGAGATCGTGCCGCTGCAGCTGCGGTGCACCATGGGCGTTTGCGGGGATCGTAGTCAGCCGGCCGGTTGCCGGCCGGGATCGAATACATTGCGCCTTCCGCGGAACCGAACTGAGTGAAGGCGTAGCGCTCTGAGTAGCTAGTCAGCGAAATGCTCTGCAATACCGATGGACCAGAGGTCCCGTCTCTGCCGATAGTTTCAGAAAGCGCCTGTAACGTATCGATTTGGCCGTTGAGCCAAGTACTGATACCGGCGGCCATTAACTTCCCAGTCTTGGATAACTGAGCGACTGCCTCTTTGTTCAAGAGCTCCATTTGCCGAAAATTATTCAGTCCGACCGACGCGGCGAATGCCCCCAGCAGAACACTCGCGACGACCAAAAGCAGCTTACTTTGAAAAGATAAACTCACCACTGTACTCCGTATTCAGTGTTCAAAAGCCATAGCGATGGCTTGGCCACCGCCGATGCACAGCCACGAGTTTTTTCCGCTTTCGCCTTTCATCATCTCCTGTAGCCGTGAAACAACGATTTGGCAGCCAGCGGCTCTTGAAGCTATTGCATCTGGTTGGTCAACGATCCTTAAAAGGTACCGATCGCGTCGCGGCATGGATTGCAACGTCTGCACTCAGTGCTCCGAGTGCCTGTTACGGAGTCAATGAGTAAGGATTTTTGAAAGGAATTGTTGAGCCCGATCTGACTCGGGTGAATCGAAGAACTCTTGGGAATTTCGGTCTTCGATAATTTCGCCCTGGTCCATGAAGATCACGCGGTTGGCGACCTTGCGTGCAAAACCCATTTCGTGGGTAACACACATCATCGTCATTCCCTCTTCGGCCAGTTCAACCATAACGTCCAAAACCTCATTGACCATTTCCGGATCGAGCGCGGAGGTCGGCTCATCAAACAGCATGCAGATCGGATCCATCGCCAGTGCTCGTGCGATCGCAACGCGCTGTTGCTGCCCACCAGACAGTTGACCCGGGTGCTTATGTGCGTGCGCTTGAAGTCCGACACGCTTTAACAGGCCCTGAGCTTTGCACATTGCCTCTTCGCGAGAGCGTTTCAGGACTTTGACCTGCGCGATGGCGAGGTTTTCGGTAATACTCATATGTGGGAACAGCTCAAAATGCTGAAACACCATGCCGACTCTTGAGCGAAGGCGTGGCAGGTTTATTTTCCCATCGGTCACGCTTGTACCGTCCACCGAAATGCTGCCCGACTGGATAGGCTCCAGTGCGTTGACGCATTTGATCAGCGTTGATTTGCCCGAGCCAGAAGGTCCGCAGACAACAACCACTTCGCCTTTTTTCACTTCTGTGCTGCAGTTCTTCAGGACCTGGAATGGGCCGTAGTGTTTTGAGATATTCTCAATTTTGATCACGATTCAACTCCTAGGCGTTAGCGCTGCTGCGGTTGAGTCGTGACTGGTAACGGCGCACGACTTTGGACAGGGTGAAACAGATGACGAAATATACGATTGCTACAAAGGTGTAGAACTCAACGAGTCGACTATCCCGCTGGGCAACCTTAGAGGCGGCGCCAAGAAAATCAGTTGCGGAAATGACGTACAACAGCGAAGTGTCCTGAAAAAGGATGATGACTTGGGTAAGCAGCACAGGAATCATGGCTCGAAATGCCTGGGGCAAAATGACGTATCGCATGTTCTGCACGTAAGTGAAGCCGACGGCCTGTCCTGCCGCGCTTTGCCCTTTCGCAACGGATTGGATACCAGCACGAATGACTTCGCAAAAGTAGGCGGCCTCAAAAATCGTGAAGGCAATGAACGCGGTTTTTGTGGTGCCGACTTGGACTGGTTCAGGAGATCCTAACAGCCAAGCGACAATTTCCGGTACCAGGAAGAAGATCCAGAATATCGCCAGGATTAGAGGGATCGAACGCATCAGATTGACGTATGCGCCTGCCAAGGATCGCAACCAGACAAGTTGGCTCAAGCGCGCAAGCGCCAAAAGCGTCCCGAAGATGATGCCGCCGATCATCGCGACCGCCGTGACTTGCAAGGTAAACAGCATGCCTTGTGCGAGGTAGGGCAGAGCGTTGAGAACGACGCTGAAATCGAGGTTTTGCATGACTAGCGCTCCTGGGTTGCCGTACCGGGGATGTAGCTGGCACGTTCGATCATCGCCATCAGTCGGTTGACTGTCAGCGCTACCAAGACGTAGATCAGTGTCGCTGCACCGAAGGCTTCGTAGGTCCGGAAAGTGAATTCATTCATCTGCTGGGCTTGTGCGGTCAGCTCAATAACACCGATGGTCAAAGCAACCGAAGAGTTCTTGAAGATGGTCATGAACTCGCTGGTCAGTGGTGGGATGATCCTGCGTCCGGCCATAGGCAGCAGCACATAGCGATACGCTTGAGTCAGGGTCATACCCATCGCAAGTGCAGCAGCACGTTGTCCCTTCGCCAACGAGTTGATACCGGCCCGCACCTGTTCGCTGATACGTCCGGAGGTAAAGAGACCCAGGACAATCATCGCAGTGAAGAATGGTCCCCATGGAGCGCCGAACGATTTGATCCAGTCTCCCAGGTCAGTCGGTAGAAGCTCAGGTAAAACGAAATAAAACAGGAACAGTTGCACCAGCAACGGAATGTTTCGAAACAGCTCGACATAGCCATTTCCCAGGCGCACCAGCCAAGGGTAGGGAAGCGTCCGTGCAACACCGACCAGTGTCCCCATCACCAGCGCAATGATCCACGCTGAGAGAGCCAACGCCACGGTCCAAGCGAGGCCGGAGCCCAGCAGGCCAATGTAAGTCATCCCGGGCTCAGGCGATTGCTGGAGATACACGTCGAAATTAAATGACATCGGGAACTCCACGCCGCACCACGCTTCGTCCGGGAAGCGTGCGTGGGCTATAAATCAGAGGGCATGCCGTTTCCTCGGCATCAGGAGATCAATTAGCTGGAAGCCTTGTCCGAAGGCGCAGCAAACAGCTCCTTGAGGCGGCCGGGCATAGGGAAACCTATGGTGATGCCGGCAGGCGGGATAGGGCTCAGGAACCATTTCTCATACAGTTTAGTTGCCTGCCCATCGCTCATCATTTCACCGAGCGTGGCATCGACTTGAGCTTTGAATTGCGGATCGTCCTTGCGGAACATCAGCGCATAGGGATCGCCGCCAAAAGAGTCGTTCAGCAACTTCAAGGATGCAGGATCGCGCTCCTTCGCTCGAAGGCTTGAGACTAGGATGTCGTCTTCCATAAACGCTGCGGCGCGGCCCGTGGTGACCATGAGCAGTGATTCCGCGTGATCTTTACCTGCCTGGATTCGAAGGTCCAGGTTACGCTCTTCATTAATCTTGCGGATCAGCAGGGCCGTGTCGGTGCCTTGGGTTACAACAACAGGCTTACCCTTGAGGTCATCGATAGTTTTGTATGGTGAGTCGGCCTTGGTGATTAACCGCTTGGAGACCCAGAACGTAGAGTCGGAGAAGGCGACCTCTTTCTGTCTCTCCAGATAGTTTGCCGTCGAGCCGCACTCAAGATCCACCGTGCCGTTTTTCACGAGCGCGATGCGGTTGGATGAGTTGACTGGCTGGAAGCGGACGCTCAGGTTGTCCAAACCTAGCTTCTGCTTGATGGCCGTAACTACTGCCATGCAAAGATCCATGGAGTAACCCACGGGTTTCTGCTGGTCGTCATAGTACGAGAACGGCATTGATGATTCACGATGCCCGAGCACGATGGTGCCGGATTTCTGGATTTTATCGAGGGTTCCGGACAACGATTCTGCCGCCTGCACATTGAGCGCAGCGCCGAGGGTCAAGATACCTATAACTTTATAGAAGCGCTTCATAAGACAATCCCTATTATTTTCTGGGTGACAGTACTGTTGAAGGCAGAGAATGGTGCAAATGCAGGTTTTTTTTGTATTGGCTATCTGCATATGCACATGTAATCATGCATATTGAATATTTGCAATGAAAATTTGCATTTTGCGGACGAGCGTATGGGGGCGCAAATGGCGACGTAGCAAGCCCGACGGAGGGCGCAGTTCGCTACAGGGAAGAGTTGAGCTCAGTGATCAATGTTTCTCGATACTTCAGGGCGGCTACGCCTTCTTCGCCCAGTCGTCCGGCAACGGCGGTCAATAGCCCCTGAGCCAAGAGCATGAATGCACACATGCTGTTGCTGAAAAAAAGGCTGTGGTTGGGCACGTAAAATCGGTGCATCGCGACCTTGGCCAAGGGTGAGCTTGCAGAGTCGGTCAGAGCAACCACCTTGATCCCGTGCCGTGCTGCGACTTCGGCCGTTGCGATTACGCTAGGCGTATAGGGGAAGCAGCTGGATACGACAAGAACGTCGCCCTCATCGAGTTGCGCAATTGCATCGGCTACCCCTTGGCGACTTGAGTCCAGGGCGGCAACGTCAGGCCTCAGCATGCCCAACCCGTATGCCATGAAAAGCGCGAGGGAATTGAATTGACGCATGCCATGTATTCGAACGCGGTGCGCAGTGCTCAGCAACTCAACGGTTTCCAAAAAAGTCTGCGGATCAACATGCTCGATCATGCTCGCGATGTTGGCGCTTTCTTGGCGACCAAGTCGGGTGAGCTGATTCATCGCGTCGTGGTCAATAGAGGTCAGCATCAAACGACTCGCTTGGTCGCTATAGAAGCTTTTGCCTTCGGTGATTTCCCTACGAAAGACATCTTGCAGTTTGCTGAAGCCTCCATAGCCAAGACGCTGAGCCAGGCGCGAAAGAGTTGAAGCGTTAACTTCAAGCTGAGCTGCCAGCTCACTTATCGAAGACACAGCTGCACGCTGAGGCGACTCGATCAACGCCATCAGCACACGCCTTGAGCTCCCGCCTAGAACGATCTCCGACTCCCTGCGCTCAATCGACTCAAGGAGTTGCTTTAGACCGGCGAGAGTTTCGGGAACCACATCTTGCAACCGTGTCATGGTCGATTTCCATCTTGTGGGGGGGGGCTTTTGGGCGCGAACGCCAAGCATCCCAGCAAGTAAACCTCCCATGGTCTCCTAATGCAATTTTTCCGTGCAAAACGGCGTGCATAAAAGGCAGCCTCACGCATTAACGGATGCAAATAAAAACTGCTTGTCGGATAAAATGCAAAAAAACATTGCACAATAGCTTTGTGCATTTATGATTTGCACAAACCCGGAGGACATCATGAGCCACGTATTTCACCGCAGTCTCAAACAACAATATCCAACTGCCGTCAAAGGTGATGGTCCCTACCTGATCGATGCTCAAGGGCGTCGCTATCTGGATGCCAGTGGTGGTGCGGCGGTGTCCTGTCTAGGGCATAGCGACCCCGAGGTGGCCCAGGCGATCAACGCGCAGGTGGCAAAGGTCGCATACGCGCACACATCCTTCTTCACTACCGAGGTCATGGAAGAGCTCGCCGATTTTCTTGTTGCTCGCGCACCTGAGGGTATCGATTCGGTCTACTTCGTCTCAGGTGGATCGGAAGCTGTCGAGGCTGCGCTCAAGCTGGCTCGACAATACTTTGTTGAAGTTGGCCAGCCTCAGCGCAAACATGTAATCGCGCGCCGTCAGAGCTATCACGGCAACACGTTGGGTGCCCTCGCAACTGGCGGCAACGAATGGCGTCGTCAACAGTTCGAGCCGTTGCTGATTGATGTAACGCATGTAACTCCATGCTATGCCTATCGCGAGCAGCGCCCAGGAGAAACTCCGGAAGCTTTGGGTGTCCGACTCGCTGCCGAACTCGACTCGCAAATTCAGGAGCTGGGTGCCGAGAATGTTATGGCGTTTGTTGCTGAGCCTGTGGTTGGTGCGACGCTGGGTGCCGTAACAGCCGTACCAGGCTACTTCAAACGTGTGCGGGAGGTCTGCGATCGCCATGGTGTGCTGCTGATTTTGGATGAAGTTATGTGCGGCATGGGCCGCACCGGCACTCTTTTCGCTGCTGAACAAGAAGGTGTCACCGCCGACCTGATCACCATCGCCAAAGGGCTGGGTGCCGGCTACCAGCCTATCGGGGCAACACTGGTGAGTGCGCGAATTCGTGATGCAATCGCGCAAGGCTCCGGCTTCTTCCAGCACGGTCATACATACATTGGCCACGCCACGGCCTGCGCTGCCGCACTGGCGGTACAGAAGATCATCGAATCCAAAGGTCTGCTCCAGCAGGTGAACTACCTGGGAGAGCGTCTGCGTGATCGTCTAGTCGAAGTGTTTGGCACCCATCCGAACGTGGGTGATATACGCGGACGCGGCCTGTTTCAGGGTATTGAATTCGTAACTGACCGTTCAACTAAGGAGCCTTTTGATCCAGCTCTTAAGCTCCATGCACGACTTAAAAAAGCGGCGATGGCTGAGGGACTGATGTGTTACCCGATGGGCGGGACCATTGATGGCCTACGCGGTGACCACATCCTTCTCGCGCCTCCATTCATTCTGAATGACCTCCATCTGGAAGAACTCACCGGCAAGCTGGTTACAGCGGTTCGCAAGACGTTAGCCGAGGTCTGAGGAAAACATTATGAACATTCAGTCTCGCCTCACCGATTTGAACGAATCACAGATGGATGACGCACAGCGCGAGGTCCTGAAGGAAATCCTTTCGGGGCCCCGCGGTAATCTGGATGGGCCGTTTCTAGCCTGGATTCATAGCCCGGCCTTGGCAAACCATGCTCAGCGTCTTGGGGCTTTTTGCAGGTATCACACCAAGCTTGAGTTACGCCTTAGCGAGTTGGCCATCCTAGTGACTGCGGCTTGGTGGCAGTCTCAGGCTGAGTGGCAAATTCATGAGCCGATTGCGCGCAAGGCGGGCTTGGCTGAACAAGTGATAGACGCTGTGCGTGAGCAACGTAGTCCGGCGTTCCAGCGCAGAGACGAGGCCATCGTCTATCGAGTCGGTGAAGAGCTATATCGGACGCGCAGAGTCAGCGAGCAGCTGTACGCCGAGGCAGTCGATGTATTCGGTGAGCCGGCGGTGGTCGAGCTGGTAGGGATATTTGGCTATTACGCACTGGTTGCGATGACATTGAACGTTTTTGCCGTGCGTCGAGATACGGACATCCCACTCCCATTTATCGAGCCCTAAAGGTTTATGGGGGGCTTCGGTTTCACGTCACCGCGGCACCCCTTTTTTATTCAGCGTGATCGGCAACACCGTAAAGCAGGTAGTACAACATGAACAAAATCTACCCTGAATCATCACCGACCTTGCGGTCATGGACGTTTGCGAGCAGGGGCTTCGACTTGTCGAACTCACCCCAGGCGTTAGTCAGGATCAGGTTCAAGCCGTCTCAGGCTGCAAGCCTGATCTGATTTCCTCGAGGTTGTCATAGTCAGCTTTAAACCGCGGCTACTGATGACCTTTTTTTGCGAACGTCTATAGCCATGAGGTTCCGGCATGCTCTCTCTCACGCTGCCCCAGACATCTGAAAAGTCCGAGTCCCAAGCGCGATTCGATGCTGCAATTGCTGATCTGGTTACCCCCGAAATGCGTGCGCAGATTAGTCTTTTCGCTCAGCAATTTTTCAACGTGATTGCGATTGAGGAACTGAATCAGCGACGTCTTGCGGACCTGATCGGTTGCACGCTGTTTTCTTGGAACATGCTCCAGGATTTTCACGTGGTCGCCCCTAAAGTAGTCGTCTTCAATCCTGATTACGAAAAGAACGGTTGGCAGTCGACTCACAGCGTAGCCCTCATTCTTCATGCGGATTGTCCTTTCCTGGTCGACTCAGTTCGTACAGAGATCACTCGTCGCGGATATAGCATTCACGTGCTGCAGAACAGCGTGCTGAGCACGCGCCGCGACGAACACAGCAGGTTGCAGGAGCTGGTTGCTGATGCTGAGCAGGTAGAGGCAGTCGGTCGTGAGTCTCTGATGTTCATCGAGTTAGACCGTTGTGCGACTGCGGCCGAGCTGACCGCTCTCCAGGACGCGCTTGAAGATGTTCTAGCCGAAGTGCGTCTGGTGGTTCAGGACCATCAGGCGATGCGTGAACGGGTTATTGATCTGCGGAATCAACTTCGTAAGAGCAAATCGCTCTCTTCAGAGCAGACGCTCGAAGAAACCGAGTTTCTGGATTGGATGCTCGAGGATCGTTTTACCTTCCTCGGATACGAAGAGTTTAAATTGGCCGAAAATCACGAAGGTGCTCGCGTGGTTTACGATCAATCATCGCTGCTGGGGCTTTCAAAGCGCCTCCGTTTAGGACTCGACGAAGCAGTGGTTGAGCCTTTTGTAGCAGCTTATCTGCGCGAGCCGCTGCTGCTTTCGTTTGCCAAGGAAGACAGTTTGAGCCGGGTGCACAGACCTGCTTATCCAGATTTGGTTTCCATTCGGATTGCGACTCCAAAAGGTAAGGTGCTGAAGGAATGCCGTTTTGTAGGCATTTTTGCAAGCCGGACCTACAACGAAAGTGTTCGTGATATTCCGCTTATCCGGAACAAGGTCACTCAGATCGCCAAGGGCTCCGGATTCATTCCACGCAGCCACCTGAGCAAAGAACTCATCAAGGTTCTGGAAGTACTTCCTCGGGATGATCTGTTCCAGACTCCAATTGATGATCTTCTTGCCACTGCGGTCGCGATCAGCCCTTGTCCATTAACCACTCAAGATGGGCAGCTTATCAAGCCGACCTTGAATGTCGTAGTTTTCAGGTAGGTAGGGAGCGGCTGAAGTACAGGTGTTTTTCTGGTAGTAATGATCAATCCGAATGCAGTGAAGACTTCAAAATAAGGGAGGCGCAGTGCATAGACATAAGGCAGACCTGAGCGCCGCATGTGCATTGCCGATTTACGCCAAAATAGATTGAGCCAGGTCCGTGACATGGGGATATATGAACTATCCGGATTGGAGTCTTTAGGCCCCGTTTGGAGGATACGAGCAGTCTGGGAGCAGAAGAAAACCCCTGACTGGGGCCTCCATGATTATCTTGAGATAAAAGAGGCTTCCGGAGGGCTCCTGTAGCCCATTTATCAACATGTGATCAGCACTGGAGCCCCAAAAACATGAGGCTCAGTCATCTGGTGCTCAGTTATAAACCCAAAGCACTCGTGTAACGACCTCACTTTTATTAGCGCAGCGACAAGGTATTCCAGCCGGAATCTGAAATCCGTCCCCTGAGCCGATACGTATCTCTTCCTCATTGACCCAAAGGGTCAACTCACCTTCCAGTACATAGCCGCCCTGTTCTGAACTGTCAATGATATTGCGGTCGCCGAAATCCGATCCCGGATCCAGTGTGGTCTCGAGCATGATCAGCTGGTTGGACATTGATGGAGATATCACCTGATCGGTTACGCCTCGTGCATACGTCAGCGTCCGTCGCTCGTCAGGATGAGTTATCCACTGTTGCTGAGGTGAGGCGACAGGGTCCATGAAGTATTTGTAAGGAACGTTCAAGGCCCGGCTGATAGCGTCGAGATCCTCCACGCTGGGTTGCGAAAGTCCGCGCTCGATTTGGGAAATAAATCCGATTGAGCGGTCAATCTTACTCGCTAACTGACGGACCGTGACATTCTTGCGGGTGCGTAAATCACGGATTATCTTAGCCAAATAAGCTGTGTCAGGCGTGGTCATGCAGGGCTGTCCCTGGTTCTGAGAGAAACGTAGCGCAATTATGCCGGGTCTCTGGTTGGACACAAGGTGCCTGGCTACTGAATGCCTTAGTAAAATCCTAAGATCTCATGGTGGAGATGATCATTTACGGAGGTTGATCGCCTCTAGCCTCGGGGGAGTACGCCGTTTTTCATCTCTGGGGTGCCATTGGCCCCGCTTTTAAGAGAGGGCCAACGAGCCTCGTCGAGGCCAGCCAAGGGTTGCCGGTGATCCCAATGTAGCTCGTGACGAGCCTCATATTTTTGTATGAGGCTCGCTCATCAGTTTGCTCCAAACAGACGATTGTTGCCGGCGTGGGGAAGGGCCACTGTGAACCACCTACAGGTCAAGCATGGATTACAACAATGAAACGATCCTTGTGGTTGGAGGAAATCGGTTCCGAGCTGACGCCTCTACCCTCATTGAAGGGCAATCTCTCTGTCGATGTAGCCATCGTCGGGGGTGGTTTCGTGGGGCTGTGGACTGCGTTGAAGCTGCTAGAGCAGGAGCCTGGTTGCCAAATCGCAATTATTGAACGTGATATTTGCGGCGGTGGTGCCTCAGGGCGAAATGGCGGCTTTGTCATGTCGTGGTGGCCAAAAATTAGCTCTCTTTCTGCGCAGTGTGGAAAAGAGGAAGCCGTACGCTTAGCTAGAGCTTCGGTTGCCGCCATTGGTGAGATCGAACATTTTTGCCAGGCCCACGGCATCGATGCCCACTTTCGTCGTGCAGGCTGGCTGTGGACAGCGACCACTGACGCCCAACGCGGTGCGTGGAACGATGTATTAAAAACGTGCCAAAAGCTGGGTGAGGCTGTCTTTAGCCCATTATCCAATGCCGAAGTCGCCAGGCGTGCTGGATCAGCTGCGCACTTGGAAGGTGTGCTCGAAATCAGCAATGCAACCGTGCAGCCGGCACGGCTGGTGCGTGGATTGCGCCGGGTTGCGTTGGAAAAAGGGGTAAAGATTTTCGAGAACACTGCAATGATCAGCCTTGAGCGGACCGCGCCGGCAGTTCTAAACGTGCCGGGTGGGACGTTGACTGCACGAAGCGTAGTTTTGGCTCATAACGCCTGGGCCGCTGGGATCCCTGAGCTGAGCAGTACGATATTGCCGGTTACCAGTACGATTGTGGCAACAGCCCCGATCCCTGAGCGCCTCAAGGACATCGGCTGGACCGGAGGAGAGACCATCACGGATTCGCAGTTGATGGTGGATTATTACCGGACGACTTTGGATGGTCGCATCGCCTTCGGTAAAGGGACGGGGATGATCAGCTACGGCAGCCGGATTAACGCTGGTTATGACGATAACCCGCGGCTGAGTGCCGATACTGAGCAAGATTTCCGACGCACTTATCCGCAGCTCAAAGATTTGGCGATCACCCATACTTGGTGTGGGCCGATCGATCGCACGTACGACAGCCTTCCAGTGTTTGGTCATTTGAAGAATGCCCCAAACATCGTTTATGGAATCGGTTGGAGTGGTAATGGTGTGGGGCCGAGCCGTTTGGGCGGGAAAATACTCGCCAGTCTCGCGCTGGGCCGTAAAGACGAGTGGAGTAGCTGTGGTTTAGTGGGTCGTAATCCTAAATGCTTCCCTCCTGAACCATTCCGATACCTAGGCGGGCTTTTGGTGCGCAGTGCGGTTAAACGCAAAGAAGCGGCAGAAGCTGAAGGCAGCAGCCCAGCTTGGCTTGATCGTCAACTCGCGGGGCTGGCACCTGCGGGCCTCGAAGACAAAAACCTTTAAGATAAGGAGAACCTGATGCCTCAACCTTTGTTGTTTGGTGCTCCGGCCACTATGGAATTACCGGCTTCCGTTCCAGTAGTTGAGCCGCTTGGCGCGCAGGTCGCGGCGACCTCCACTCATGCCGTCGAGGGAGAGGACAGCGTGCTCGCGGGGGGTTGGGAGTGTTCCCCAGGACGCTGGCGGCGGAAAATTCTCTCGAAGGAATTCAGCCATTTCATCGCTGGCCATTGTATTTTTACCCCTGATGGGGGGAGCCTATCGAGCTTCGTGCCGGCGATGCAGTATTTTTCCCTGCGAACTGTGAGGGGACTTGGGAGATCATTGAAACCGTGCGTAAAAGTTTTGTCATCATTCGCTGACTCCAGAAATTCCCGCAATTTCGGCGGAGCAGAATGCAATCCGTAGGATTGCGACATCTTCTGTCAGGTCCAGAGACCGACCTGTAATCTCCTCAATACGTCGAATCCGATATACCAGCGTCTGTTTGTGCACATTCAGGCGCTGGGCAGACTTTTGCCAAGCCCGATTCTGCTCCAAGAAAACCCGTAACGTGTGCTGGAGCTGTCCGCCTTGTTGAAGGTCGTAGTCAGCGAGTGCGCCAAGCACGCGTCGGTGTAGCCTGCGCGCCTCATCCAGCGTGCTAGGCAGCCATGACTGCTCATCTTGCGCCTCGGCATAGAAAACCAGCGGCCGCTCTTGGGTCCGTGCGCAAGTGCCAATCGCGCCTCGCGCAGTGCCTCTACGGTACGCAGGCCTCTCAGTAGAGCATTACTCACTCCTAGGGGGCATTGCAGCTGGTGCTGCAAGAGCTGTGCATCGGCGCGATCCTTCAGCAGCAAGATCAACTCTCCCCCTTGCTTGCGTATTAGTACCTCAAGTCCTTCCCTGCGCAGCTGTAACGGCCATTGAGCCGCCAGCTCGGTCTTAGGGCGCGCCAGTACAAGACACGCTTGATCAAGGGGGAAATTCAGCTGTTCCAATCGCTCTTGTGCAGAGCGCTCGGTCAAGCGTTCTTGTAGCAGCTCATCGATCAATTCTGAGCCGACTCTGAGCACACGCTCATGCTCCACCTGCAAGCGTTCGAGTTCGATCCCTAGTACGGCGACAAGGTGATGCAGTAATCCGTAATCGATCAGGTCTCCTCCAGTTGCGAGTATCGAGCAATTGTCCAAAGACGGCAGGGCCATGACTAGCGCATCGGAAGTGCCATCGGTGCATCGGATGATTATGGCCTGAGTGAGCAAACAATCAACGTTGTCATGTGAACATTATTTGGTTAATGTTCATGAACACACATGGTTTTTTGTTCACAGGTGCCCAACATGTCTCGTTCTCTTCCTCCCCATGCCCGTGCAGTCATCATCGGCGGCGGCGCCATGGGTACCAGCATTGCCTACCACCTTGCCAAGCTAGGCTGGACCGACATCGTTCTTCTAGAGCGGGATCAACTGACCTCCGGGACCACATGGCATGCGGCAGGGCTAATCGCCTCTGCCGGTATGTCATGCGAAACGTTGCTCTGGTCGCAGCAGTACACACGCAAGCTTTACGAGAACCTTGAGGCTGAGACGGGATTGTCTACAGGCTTCAAGCGTATTGGTCACCTGCACATCGCTACTAATGCAACTCGTAGAGAGGTCCAGCGCCGTGAGATTAATTTCGCGCGCTCCCAGGGTCTTGATAAATTCGAGCTGGGTCCAGATGAGATCAAAGAGCTGTTTCCACTGATCGAAACGGCTGGACTTGTCTCTGGCAGCTACACCCCTTCAGATGGCCGCGCCAACCCTGTTGACGTGACGATGTCTTTGGCTAAGGGGGCTCGGATGCATGGGGTGCGCATTTTCGAGGACGTCCAGGTTCAAGACGTCATCGTGACGAACCAACGCGTGACAGGGGTAAAAACCAATCTGGGTGACATTACGTCCGAGGTGGTAATTTTGGCTGCCGGCATGTGGTCACGTCAGCTTGGAGCGAAGCTCGGCGTCTCTGTCCCGTTACAAGCCGCAGAGCACTACTACCTCCTTACCGAGGACATTGAGGGCGCTCACCCTAATCTTCCTGTGGTGGAAGATCCTGATACGTATTCATATGTTCGAGAGGAGAACGGAGGGTTGCTGTTTGGCCTCTTCGAACCGCAAGGAGCTGTATGGTCTCCGCAAGGGATCGCAGACAATGCAAGTTTTCTGCACCTTCAGCCTGATTGGGACCGGATGACTCCGTTCTTGGAAAAAGCGTTCGAACGATTCCCCGTTATGAATGACGCCGGAATTCGGACATTCTTCTGTGGGCCAGAAAGCTTTACTCCCGACGGGTCCTTCCTGATGGGCGAGGCTCCTGAGGTTGATGGTCTCTACGTTGCAAGTGGATTGAATTCACTTGGTATTCTATCTGCGGGTGGCATGGGGCGTTTGGTGGCCGAGCAAATAGTGTTCGGTAACGCCTCTCAGGACATGACCGGCGTCACCCTCGCGCGTACGCCTCGACATGAATCGACGCGTTCATTCCTTGCTGATCGCATTCCTAGCGCCCTTGGCTATACGTTCAGCCACGCTTCATTGCCCAATTACAAGCATAAGAGTGCGAGGGGCGTGCGCCGCTTGGCATTGCACGACCGTTACGCTGCTAGAGGTGCTTACTTTGTAACACTGAGTGGTTGGGAAATGCCGTATTGGTTCAGCCAGGACGGCGAAATGCCGGAAGTTGAGTATCGCTTTGGACGGCAGAAGTGGTTCAAATATTCTGAAGCTGAACACCGTGCCACTCGCGATGCAGTGGCACTGTTCGATAAATCGTTCATGGGGAAATTCATCGTTCAAGGACCGGACGCAGAAAAGGTTCTTAATCGTGTCAGTGCAAACTCTGTTTCGATTCCGGTGGGTCGAAACATCTACACTCAATGGTTGAACTCCCAAGGCGGCATCGTTTCTGATCTGACGATTACAAGACTTTCCGAACAGGAATACATGCTAGTTACCGGCGATGTGCTACAGCGCATTACTCTCTCCTGGTTACGGAAGCACACGTCCAATGGAGAGATCTGTACGGTTACGGACGTGACCTCTGCTTATACGTTACTCAGCTTGCAGGGTCCAAAGTCTCGTGACGTACTGCAAAAAGTGACCGGGGCAGATCTATCGACTGAGACATTGCCTTTCAGGGCAAGTTGTGAGGTTGAACTCGGTTATGCCCGCATTCTGCTGGTCCGGGTTACGTACATGGGAGAGTTGGGGTATGAGCTTTACATTCCGACCGAATATAGCCACTGCGCTTATGACACATTGCTCAATGGCGTGGAGGCTCAAGGTACGCCGCTAGTACATGCTGGTCTCATGGCCTTGGAAAGCCTCCGCTTGGAAAAGGGTTATCGCGATTTCGGAGTAGATATCGACAACACCGACACCCCGCTGGAGGTGGGGCTCAGCTTTGTTGTTGACTTCAACAAGGACGAATTCATTGGTCGTGATGTACTAGTAAAACAACGCGAGGAAGGTCCTCTGAAAAAGCGTCTCGTGCAATTCCTGCTCAAAGACCCTGAACCGCTTTTTCATGGGCAAGAACCCATCCTTTGCAATGGTAATTATGTGGGTTACATGCGGTCAGGTGCTTTCGGTCATACCTTAGGCGCTTCCGTCGGGCTCGGCGTAATCGAGTTGGAGGTCGGTATTACGGGTGAGCAGCTTCGTAACTGTCACTTTGAAATCGAAATCAATGATAAGCGGGTCGAGGCTGTTGCATCACTTGCTCCGCTCTATGATCCAAAAAGTGAGCGTATTCGTATCTAATTTCTAATGATGCTGCTGCGCACGGCCTGGGCAGGAAGTGCGTAGCTGCATCCAAGAAGCATTTTAAAGGTGCTTATATCTGCTGCGTTAGCAGGTGAAATGCCCCGCCTTGCTATCTGCTAATGATCAAAACAGGAATGCCGTCATGTTGCTCAAGGCACCAGTTGAAAATGATGAACATACCTCCACCTATTATGCAGCCACACTGGGCGGACACGTCACGTACCCTGAACTTATGGGGCAAGAGCGCGCAGATGTTTGCGTTATTGGTGGTGGGTGTTCCGGCGTCTCTACAGCTCTCCATTTGGCTGAAAGAGGCTATAGGGTGATACTGCTTGAGGCGGCTCGCATTGGGTGGGGCGCTAGCGGGCGTAACGGGGGGCAGATTCTGGGTGGGTTCTCCACAAGCGCTGAATCACTAGGTGAAAAATTGACCGAGGATGAGGCTCGCCTTTTTTGGGAAATGGGCAACGAGGCTGTCGATATCATCAAGGCGCGCATAGGAACCTACAAAATCGACTGCGATTTGGCCTGGGGTTATTGCGCATTGGCCTTGTTGGTGCTCCAGATTCTGTTTCGTCTGATGTTATGAAGGCCTCGTATCATCTTCCTAATAACGCTCAATGGTGAGGCCGTTGTAGACGAGGGGAAACTGTGCAAAACAACACAGTGGAGTTCTCCCATGCGCCTGGCGTCTTCTCGCCCTCTGACACGTAGCTACTGGCTACAGAGTCTGGAGGAAGATCTCCAACCATCATCCCCCCTTAATGGCGAATACTCTGCCGACATTGCAATCGTCGGTGGCGGTTTCGTTGGTCTGTGGACGGCTCTCACGCTCAAAGAGCGCGATCCCAACATCGATGTCGTTGTATTGGAGCAGGATATTTGCGGTGGCGGGGCGTCCGGTCGTAATGGCGGCTTCGTAATGTCCTGGTGGCCTAAGATTGGCTCGCTGCTGAACTTCTGTTCCAAGGAACAGGCGCTCTTCCTGGCAAACGCCGCCGAGCACGCCATCACTGAGTTAGGCGAGTTTTGCGAAAAGCATCAGATCGATGCGCACTACACACGTAAAGGCTGGCTCTGGACGGCGACGACGCCGGCTCATATTGATAGCTGGAATGGGACGCTTGAGACCTGCGCTCGCCTTGGTGTCGAGCCCTTCGAGCGGTTGTCGGCGGGTGCTGTTGCCAAAATGACTGGCTCCGATGTGCACCTTGCCGGGGTTTATGAGCGCAGCAACGCCACGGTGCAGCCGGGTGCGCTAGTTCGTGGCATGCGGCAAGTTGCAATGGAAGCCGGGATCCGCATCTACGAACAGACGCCGGTCATTTGCATAGAACCAGGCAGAACGGTGCGCCTGACCTCCAACTCGGGCTCTGTCAGCGCGGATAACGTTGTGCTGGCCACCAATGCCTGGGCGGCGGCCATTCCCGAGTTGGCAAAGCTGATCGTACCGGTGAACAGCTCGATCGTGGTTACCGAACCCATTCCTTCGAAGCTGGAAAAGATGGGTTGGACGGGGCAGCAATCGATCACCGACTCGCAGTTGATGGTCGACTACTACCGCACTACTCGTGATGGTCGCATCGCATTTGGCAAGGGCACAGGTGCCTTAGCTTATGGTTCGCGAATTGATGACACGTTCAGCCAGCACCAGGACAGCATCGAGCTGACCGAGGCTGACTTCCGCCGTACCTATCCAGGCTTGGCTTCGACTCAGCTTACGAATGGTTGGTCAGGGCCAATCGATCGTACTTACGACAGCCTGCCGTTGTTCGGCACTCTAGCCGGCACCCAGAACATCCATTACGGCATTGGCTGGAGCGGTAATGGAGTCGGGCCCAGTCGACTCGGTGGGCGCATCCTCGCAAGCCTTGCACTCGGGATCAAGGATGAATGGAGTACTTGCCCACTGGTTAACCGCCGCTGCAAAACCTTTCCTCGGGAGCCATTCCGTTACCTGGGTGGCAGCCTCGTCCGAAACGCCGTCATCCGCAAAGAGCGCGCAGAAATGAGCGGCGCTCAACCTTCCATTATTGACCGCATGCTGGCCGGGCTTGCCCCAGCCGGACTTGAAGATAAAGCCTGACCATACAGGAGCCAACAGCATGACCCCAATTGTTAAACGCCTTACTGCAGATACTCCATTTTCCGCGCATGCACCAGTTGCTCAGCCTCTCGGTGATCTGATTTCCCAATCCCGTCTCGCCATTGATGAGGTAGTTGAAGACCCGCGTTTTTCGCTGGGTGTCTGGGAATGCTCGCCCGGTGCATGGCGGCGTCAGGTGCTTCAGGCTGAATACAGCTATTTCATCAGCGGCAAAGGAATTTTCACGCCTGACGATGGTCAGGCCATCCACTTCCAGGCCGGGGACGCCGTGTACTTCGCGCCAAATACAACCGGTGTTTGGGAGATCGAGGAAACGGTCACCAAGCACTACTTCATCGTTGGCTGACTGCCTTTGACACCTCCATAAGTTTAATAAGAAAGGTCTTTATATGAGTGTATTCGATATAATCGAAAATTCTCCTGTCTCAAAGTTTCACCGCAAATTACTTCTTGCCTGCTGCGGTGGCCCATTCTTGGACGGCTACATCCTCAGCCTGATCGGCATCGCCCTAATCGGTTTTGCCAATGACATTCCAGCTACGCCTGTTGAAACCGGACTCATTGGTGCAGCTTCATTGCTGGGTATCTTCTTTGGCGCGACGGTGTTCGGTGCGGTCACAGACCGGATCGGTCGCGAGACCATGTATGCGCTGGATTTGACTGTACTCATCATCGCGTGCGGTCTGAGCGCTTTTGTGACTGATGCTTGGCAGTTGATCTTGTTGCGATTCGTCATAGGCTTGGCGGTCGGTGCGGACTATCCCATCGCGACCTCGTTGCTTACTGAGTTCACACCCTCGAAGCGTCGCGGCTTCATGATCGGATTGTCTGGCCTAGCTTGGTCAGTAGGTGCGATGACGGCGTTCGTGGTGGGCTACCTAGTGGTCAACTTTAGTGGCGACCACTCGTTGTGGCGCTGGATGTTGTTCAGCGGTGCTGTGGTCGGCTTGATAGTCGTGATTATGCGTCGTGGTATTCCCGAATCACCACGCTGGCTGGCCAGCAAGGGTCGTGTGCATGAAGCGGAAGAGGTCATTCGCAAGGTCTACGGCAAGTCCGTAAAGATCACTCAATATGATATTGATCAGCTCAATGATGGAGGGCGACCACGCTCCATGCTCGCAGATCTGAAAATGATTTCTTCGGGTGGCTACCTCAAACGCACCATCATGTGTGGCGTGCTTTATTTTGCTCAGATTACCCCTCAGTACGTGCTATACACCTTTGGTGGAATGATCCTGATATCCGCCGGCATCAAAGGCACAAACGCGTCGACGTTGGGCGAACTGTTGATCGCCACACTGTTCGCAGTCGGGGTGATTCCAGCGCTGAAGCTCGTGGAAACATGGGGTCGTCGTCCCATGGTATTGGTGCCGTTCGCGTTGATGGCGATCCCGTTGTTCGTCCTAGGTCTTTGGGCGGATGCCCCGCCCTGGTTCATCATCGGCGCCTTCGCGTTCTACGCCTTCGTATCGGGTGGGCCAAGCATCCTGGAGTGGATCTACCCCAACGAACTGTTTCCCACCTCCGTTCGCGCTACAGCTGTCGGCGTAGCGGTGGGTATCAGTCGCATAGGAGCTGCAGCCGGTACCTACCTGACTCCAATCAGTATCGAGTCGATCGGTCTGCAAGCGACTTTGATGATCGGTGCCGGTGTAACCCTGCTTGCCTTCTTCGTTTGCTTGGCCTGGGCTCCGGAAACCAAAGGTCGATCCCTGCAACAATCTGCGTCGCTGAGCATGGCGACATAATTGAATTCCCCAAGCACTTTTCTGGCTCGACGTTCGCAGGGCGTCACTGATAGGGTGGGGGCGGAACCTAACGGCGTTGGTGGCTACAAGTCATCTACGCCGCTGGGCGTTTCTGCAGGCTCAGCTTGGCAGCCCATTACTATGCCTTTCAGTATCCAGGACATCATCGACAACGTATCGCTGCGCACTCGCTTACTGACCGGCGCGGAAGGTGCGCTGCGAACCTTGCGATGGGCCCACGTATGCGAACTGTCTGACCCAAGCGAGTGGTTCGGGGAGGGTGACCTGCTGATGACCACAGGCATTGGTATACCTCCTGATGCCGAGCAGCAACGTGCATACGTCACTAGACTCTCCGAAGCCAAAGTGGCAGGCATGATGATCGGTGAGAACATGCAAGCCCCGGAAGACATCTCGGGCCTGCGTGACCAAGCATCGCTGTTAGGTTTTCCAGTACTGATCACTCATTACTCCGTGCCATTTTCTGCGGTCACGAAAGCCATTCTGGATGCAAGGCAACAGAACGAAGATCAGCGCCGAAGAGCTGTTGTACGGCTTTATGAGAGCGCAAGGATCGGGCTACGGCATCTCGGCCTGGATGGTCTTTTGCTAAGGCTCTCAGCCGATGTCATGGCAGACCTGTACCTGTTTGACACTCACACCTTAGGGCCTTGGGAAGAGGGACTTGCGCCGCTGCCTGAGCAATGGCGCGAAGTTCTCAGCTCCCGTGTACGACTCACCTACGATCTAACACGCTGTAATACCGGTGAAAGCGAAGCATTGGTTATGGCGCTACCAGCTCTGCCACAGTGCGCCATCCTTGCGACGGGTGGTCAGCTGCTTGATTACGGCATCCTCCACCACATTGCCTCAGTTCTGGCGATCGAACTGGAGCGCCTTCAGAGCGAGCACGAGCGGATGCTTCGATTGGGTTCTGAGCTCGTGGATGATCTTCTGAACAATAGGCTTACCGAGCGAGCTGCATCCGAGCGGCTGGAGCAATTGGATTGTCCACCTGGAACCGCCCATCTTGTTCTTGCCCGATTAGAGCATGAGGCACCAAACAACTGGCAGCTGGAGCTGAGTAGGCAGAGCTTGAAGTTGCTAGTCCGGCAGTCCGGTGATGAGCTCGTGATCTTGCTGACAAATCCTGCCGCGTGCCAACCACTACAAGCGGCTTTGGGATGTTGCATGGGAGTAAGCGCTGTGCTGGGAACGGGGCTCAGGGTGCAAGAGGCGCTACGGGAGGCCCGTCTAGCGCTTGCCCATTCGACACCGACACGGCAAATCGTTGAATACGGCAGTGCCTTGGACGAAGCGTTCTGGCTGCCCGGTGATCTCGAGCAAGCCAACAGAATGTATCGTCGGGTCATTGGCAGTCTAGTTGACTACGATGTTCAAAACGGAAGTCAGCTCATCCATACCTTGCGGGTGTTCCTGGAGCAGAATCGCTCGTGGCAAAAGTCCTCGCAGATTCTCAATGTTCACAAGCAGACGTTGATTTATCGTGTGCACCGGATTGAGGAAATCACCGGGCGATCGTTGGACGACACGGAAGGCGTGGTCGAGTTTTGGATTGCGTTGCGTTCAATGGACATAGCCGCAGAATCGCAGCCCTAGGCAATCGTGTGTAGGTGAGCAGGGAGGACCGATCAGCAGGCCGAATTCCCCTGAGAGACGCTAGGCGGCACCAATATTTCAAATGGCAATCCGAGCCCTTTCGGTTGTAGTGCGGGCGTCAGCGTCTTGGACGCTTCAACAATCGCATTTAGCATATATGGCTCCATAGGGCTTGCCTTCCGCAGCTTGGTGTCAACGTGGAGCATCATATGTTCCCCGGTCGCCACTGTGATATCTCCTTACATCCACGACATACGTGTACGGGTGCAATCGTACATCATCGTACCCGATGATTTCCGTATACACCTCAAGAGGTGCCAACTGTGCATTCTTTTAGATTTCGCTGCCGACCCTGGACCTTGAAAAAGCTATAGCCTCAGTCGATACTCTTCTGTGAAGCCTACCTTCCTGAGGAGCACCTCTCCTGCATCGGCCATGACTTTGTAATAATGCCATTCAGTCATGTGACCGTTGAGTCCCTTGAAGGCGTACTTGAAGTCAGCAATGCCACAGTACAACCCGATAGACTGGTTCGCGGTCTGCGCCGGGTAGCGCTTGAAAAGGGCATTAAAATTTTCGAGAACACCTCGATGGACAGCCTCGATCGCTCGGCTCCAGCAGTCCTAAAGACTCCTAAGGGTTCGATCACTGCCAACCGCCTCGTGCTTGCCCGCAATGCGTGGGCTGCCCAAATCCCTGAACTGCGCCGAACAATTCTTCGGTTACAAGCACGATAGTTGCCACTTCGCCTATCCCGGATCGACTGCAAAAAAATGGTTAGACAAGTGGAGAGGCAATTACCGACTCCCAGCTCATGGTTAATTACTACCGTATCACTAAGGATGCCCGTATAGCATTCGGCAAGAATACCGGGATGATTAGTTACGCCAGCCGCGTGGGTGGGGGGTATGCCAACGATCCAAATTTTAGCGAAGACACCGAGCGCGATTTCCGCCGCACCAATCCGGAACTCAACGATGAACCAACCACCCCACTCCTGGTGTGGCCCAATTGATCGCACTTACGACAGCCTGCCGGTCTTTGGAGGCCTGGGTGGCACCCGGCATATTTTAATATTCTCAAGATGTCTTTATGCCCCCGTGGCTCTCTGGCGTGGAATAGCAAATTCTTAGCAAGTGTTATCTGATTCCTAATCCCTCTAGGTAGATCCCTCGTTCATACGATTTTATAAATCGCATACCACCAATTTTGTTTTCCGTCTGGTGGTCAACACTGCGAAGGGTGCACACACTCGACTTGCATTCAGCGACTTGGGCTCCGGTGCCCAACCTCATTTGCGGAGAAAATAATGAATAATAAGCTCGCGCTCACCCTCGCATTAGCCTCAGCACCATTTTTTGGCCAGTATGCCATGGCAGACATCACTGTTATGTCCCATGGAGGAGCTAACAAGGAGGCCCAGGCCGTTGCGTTCTATAAGCCATATACCGATGAAGTGGGAACCAAGATTATTGCCGGTGAGTTCAATGGCGAGATGGCCAAGATCAAAGCAATGGTAGACACAGGTACCGTCACATGGGATGTGGTGGAGATGGAAATGCCTGTTTTGAGCCGCGCCTGTGATGAGGGCTTGCTTGAGGAATTCAGCCCGAATCCTTCAGTCGCTCAGCAGCTACTGCCTGAGGCTTTGAACACCTGTGGCGTGGGTTTCTTTGTGTGGTCGACAGTGCTCGCCTATAACGCGGATAAATTGAAAGTAGCGCCTACTGGTTGGGCGGACTTCTGGGATCTGAAAAAGTTTCCAGGGAAGAGGGGCCTCAGAAAAGGAGCGCTCAACACCTTAGAGTTTGCACTGTTGGCTGATGGTGTGCCTGCAGCTGATGTGTATACCGTGTTAGCAACCAAAGAAGGCCAAGATCGCGCATTTCGTAAACTTGATGAGATCAAACCAAGTATTCAATGGTGGGAAGCAGGTGCTCAACCGCCGCAGTTTCTGGCCGCAGGTGATGTTGTCATGAGCTCCGCTTGGAATGGTCGGATTAGCGCAGTACAAAAAGATAGTAACCTGCGTATTGTTTGGAACGGTGGGATTTACGACATGGATGCCTGGGTGATTCCTAAGGGATCTAAAAACGTTGCTGAAGCCAAGAAATTCATTGATTTCACGCTGGCATCTCAGCAGCAAAAAGCATTCTCCGAGAAAGTTAGCTACGGCCCGGTTAACATTTATGCCCTAAAATTACTGCCTACTGAACGGCGGGACTCTCTGCCAACAGCAGACGCGAATCTGTCGCAACAACTTCACGTGAATGCCGCTTTCTGGGCGGATTATGGCGAGCAACTGGAGCAACGTTTCAACTCTTGGGCGGCTCGATAATCGCTGACATTGCTTACCGATAGTGTACAAGACGCGGTGGTGATCTATCACTGCGTCCGAATTACAATTTTTACAAATTATAAAGTACTTTGATCTGGCTTAGCGGAAAGAAAATATTGAGGTGAATCCTAAATTCACTGCGAGCATAAAACTCATGCTATTTTGGAGTAAGAGTAAAGCAGTGCGAAAACGTATTCGCTCATACTTTAAATCTCTTTCGCGTGCTTTGCAGGGTTTAACGCACCGCAACATGTTACGACTGTTGCGGTTTTTTTCATTAGCTGTTGAGTTCCATCGATCTCTTCGTCCGAGCGAAGTCGGTTTGTCATGGTGATGCTTCACACTACAGACGGCAGAAAGAAGGGGTAAAGGCGCGTCGTTCGTCCGGTATGCCGCACGATCCATTACGTGATCAAACGATAAGTTATTCAAAATGGAATTCACGCTCACAAGTCGTAGTGAAATATCAAAACGACGCTGGTAATGTCCTGGCGTAAGCGCCCGGTAGCCACACCTTGACCACACGATTTTCCCCTGTGTTCCTCAAAACCACGCTCATTTGCAAGGCTTTAGTAAGCGCTTGGTAAGTCACCGTAGTTCGGAATCCCGCGCTTAGAGAACTCAAGAAGTAGTGAAGTGGGACGCCTCAGACCTCGACAGATGGTGCGGAGAAGATAAAGATTCGGTTGTCTTGGATTACCCGTACTCCGCGCCTTAGCTTCGGTCATCAGCGCCCATTATCAGACTGAGGGCTTTTTAGCAGGTCAATTCCCAGCGCGAGAATGTTCGTTCTTGCTACTGCCCTTGTGCCGATGAGGTTGCCAGATTTGCCCGGGCCCACTCCTCAGCGGTCGTGACTTGAATCGACTGCTGCGCGTTGAAAGTGCCTGCTTTAGGCCAGGCCACGCCTCTGCCCTGGGCGAACACAGCGCGGTACT
>Ga0157371_10000691_pt1 | contig 39752 bp, 28 predicted proteins | sample C45metaG_FD_113462 | JGI IMG/M metagenome (GOLD analysis project Ga0157371, IMG submission 113462) | Corn rhizosphere microbial communities from Kellogg Biological Station, Michigan, USA - C4-5 metaG | ecosystem: Host-associated > Plants > Roots > Rhizosphere > Soil | place: USA: Michigan... | reverse complement strand
TAAGCAGTGGCGTAAATGTTGATGAGATAACTATAAAGCCGATACAGTTTTAAAATATAGGAGGAAATATATTATGGACAAGAGATTATTTAGAAATGAGCATGAGAAAGTAATTGCAGGTGTATCATCTGGAGTTGCGGAGTACATGGAGGTGGATGTGACGATAATCAGATTATTGTTCGTACTCTCAACCATCTTTTTAGTTGGAACAGGGATTTTGGTGTATATCATCATGTGGATTGTCGTACCTGTAAATAACGATCCGACAAAAAGATTTTCAAAATTTAATGAGTTTTATAAAGGACCACAAAATAATCCTTTTAACTCACCAAACGCGTTTTCACAGCCGTATCAAAACCCTGAAACATCAAATCCATCGCAATCGCAAGCATGGACTTCATCTACAGTAAGTGATGCAGGTTTTACAACTGAGCCGAAACAACCTGAATTTAAGCCTTATCAGAAAAGTGATACTGGAAGAACTGTAGGGGGATTGTTTTTACTGGTTATAGGCCTGTATTTTCTGATGAACGAGTTTAATATCATTCCTTTCTGGTTTAGTATAGGCAAGTTATGGCCACTGGTATTTGTTGCAATAGGAGTAAGCTTTATTCTTAAGTCTAAAAGAAAAGATGCCTGGGAAGAGTGGAAGAAACAAAATCCTCAGGAAGGACAAACTACTGATCCTGTAAACCCTGCACCTACACCAACAGACATACCAGGAAATTCAAATACTGGCGAAAGCAATATAGACGATAGATTCACCAAAAAAGATATATAAGATGAAACTGGATAGAATAATGTGGGGTATAGTACTGCTTTTTATAGGTGGGGTGCTCCTTTTAGAAAATTTTCATATAATTGATTTTTACTGGCGCAATGTTTGGCGTTTCTGGCCAATATTTTTAATTATCGCAGGTGTAAATATTCTTTTTAACAGAAATAAATCACAGATAGGTGGAATAGTGTCTATCGCAATCCTTGTTGTAACCTTAGGCGTTTTGTTTTACAAAGGTCAGCAAGCTCCTGAGAGTAAAAGATGGGCTGATGTGAACATTGAAGACAGTGTAGATTTTGATAACAACGATACCGAGCACCTGAGTTTCTCTCATCCTTTTACAGATTCTGTTTCTACTAAAACTGTTTTGAATGTTTCTGGAGGTGGAACATCTTTCGACCTGAAAGGATCTACAGACAGTTTAATTACTGCAGATGTAGAAAAAAGAGGAGGAACCTTTTCATTACAAACAGAAAAAACTGATAGTATAACTACAGTGAACTTTAAAATGAAAGGCAACTCGAAATGGAATATGGGTGACGGTGGAAACGATGTTAAAATGAAATTAAACATTAAACCTACCTGGGAAATCCATATGAACATGGGGGCCGGAGAAGTGAATTTTGACCTTTCACAATACAAGGTGCGCGCTTTCAACTTTGATGGTGGTGCCGCTGCGCTTGATATTAAGATCGGAGAATTGCTGCCTATTACAGATGTAAATGTAAAAACTGGTGTAGCAGATGTTAAAATTAAGATCCCATCAAATTCAGGATGTAGAATCAAAACCAAAACCGGACTTTCATCAAAAGATTTTACAGGTTTTACCAAATTAGAAGATGGCACCTACGAAACTCCGAATTATAAAGCTTCAGCTAAAAAGATATTTATCAATTTAGATGGAGGATTGAGTAGCTTTGAGGTAAATCGTTATTAATCGATTTATCGCGCTTAAATTGCGACAAGCTAACTCTTAGAATGGAAAGTAAGAACGAAATTGAATATACCGTTGTCATAAACGGAAAGCCGGAAGGCCCATATCAATTAGAACAATTAAAGTCACTAAATATCCTTCCGGGAACTTTTATCAGGAAGCCTGGGATGGACGATTATAAAGAAGCTCACGAGTTGCAAGAACTACGTGAGCTTCTTGGTTTTACCTTTCAGAAAACAGCCCCTCAATACTTCGCTTCCTTTGATCAGCGTTTGCTGGCCTCCGTTATAGATTATTTTTTCTTAACACTGGGCTATGTGCTGCTGGTATTAATCAGTTTCATCTTTGTAGAAGAAAAAACGCAGCGGATAATGGTCTCACTGGCAGGATTGCCCCTCATTTCTATTGCTAAATTTATTTATAGCAGCATTGCCGAAGCATCTGATAAGCAAGCAACCATTGGTAAGCGGTTAATTAATATTAAAGTTACAGATCTGGGTGGAAACAGGATCAGTTTAAATAATGCTTATGGCCGAAATGCTGCTAAAATATTGTCTGTAGCTCCTTTCTTTTTGGGCTACTTGTACAGCTTTCTGAATAAGAAGCAACAGTGCTTTCATGATCTGATAGCGGATACACTGGTTATAAAAGACCGGTTGATCTGACATAACAGTTATAAACATAATCTTTATCTTTGTAGCACATTAGCAAGTCATGGAAAAAGTATTTGATCAGCGCGCGTTACAGAAAGAGTTAAATGGCGGGTATTGTAACAGTTTAACCCAATATTCAAGATTTCTAACCAGAGAGGTTAGTATCGGGGATATTCCTATGGGAGGATTAAATCCAATCCGTATTCAATCTATGACCACAACTGATACCATGGATACCTTGGGTACAGTTGAGCAAACCATTAGAATGGTAAACTCTGGTTGCGAATATGTTCGTATTACTGCCCCAAGTATGAAGGAAGCAGAAAACCTTGCTAACATTAAAAAAGAATTAAGATTCAGGGGTTACAATGTGCCACTGGTTGCCGATATCCACTTTACGCCAAATGCTGCTGAAGCTGCGGCTCGAATCGTAGAAAAAGTAAGGGTAAATCCGGGTAACTATGCAGATAAGAAACGCTTCGAAAACATTGAATATACGCAGCAAGCCTATCAGGCAGAGCTGGAGCGCATATATAAGAAATTTACACCGCTGGTAAAGATCTGTAAAGAATACGGAACAGCAATGCGTATTGGTACTAACCATGGATCGCTGTCAGATCGGATCATGAGCCATTACGGCGATACTCCAAGAGGTATGGTTGAATCGGCAATGGAGTTTATCCGTATGTGCGAGGACCAGAATTATTACAATCTGGTTATCTCTATGAAAGCCAGTAATACACAGATCATGGTTCAGGCATACCGTTTACTGGTAGAGACCATGGTAAAAGAAGGCATGAATTATCCTTTGCACCTTGGTGTAACTGAGGCTGGCGATGGGGAAGACGGCCGTATTAAATCGGCAGTTGGTATTGGAACATTACTTGAAGACGGATTGGGCGATACCATTAGGGTTTCTTTAACCGAGGATCCTGAATTTGAGGCTCCTGTTGCAAAAGCATTGGCTTCAAGATATGAAACCAGGGCACTGTTAAATAATGAAATTATTGCGGGACAAAAATCAGAAAGCATTACTGTAAAAGACCTGCCCTATAATCCTTACGAATACAACCGCAGGCATACAGAACCTGTACAACATATTGGCGATCATCATCACCCTGTAGTGATCATTGATGCATCTAAAGAAAACTTAAAAGACCCTTACTTTTTAACAGCAGTTGGCTATAAATATAGTGCAGGTCTGGATAAATACAACATGGCCGATCAGGCAACCGATATGGTATATCTTGGAGATGCATTGCCTTCATTCTCTTTTCCGGGTAATCTAAAGCAGATTTATAATTATCAAACCTGGCTAAATTTAAAGGATAAGAACAATTGCCATCCCTTACTTTCTTTTGAAGAATACATTGCTGCCGATGTTAAAGATGAGTATTTAAATCTTGTTAGTATAAAAGCAGAAGAGGGTGCCGGTATAGATCTTTCTAAATTGCAGTCAAATGTAGTTTTGGTATTAGAAACTAATGCTGCACATGGTATGGCTATGCAAAGGGAGTTTTTTGTATCCTTAATGAAGCATAATTCGCAAATACCGGTTGTAGTAAAAAGAGCATATTCAGGCATTAGTGCTGATGATCTGATGCTGTATGCGGCTACCGATCTTGGTGCTTTGTTTACTGATGGACTGGGCGACGGTATATGGATCAGTGCTGACGAAACCGTAGGCTTATCATTAATTAATGCCACAAGTTTTGGTATTTTACAGGCAACACGTACCCGCATTTCTAAAACAGAATACATCTCTTGTCCAAGCTGCGGACGAACACTTTTTGATCTTCAGGAAACTACCCAATTGATCCGTTCACGTACCGATCATCTTAAAGGAATCAAAATTGGTATCATGGGTTGCATTGTAAATGGCCCGGGTGAAATGGCTGATGCCGATTATGGCTATGTAGGAACCGGCCCTGATAAAATAACGCTTTATCGCGGAAAAGAAGTGGTCAAGAAAAATGTAAATGCTGCCCGTGCCCTTGATGATCTGATTGAACTGATCAGAGAAGACGGGAACTGGATAGAGGTAAATCAAAACTAAAAGACACTTTATTTCCCAGCAGGTCAATGTTCAGTTTACTGTCGTTGGCTTTTATATATTCCCTGATCAGCGTTAGGCCCAAACCTATACCTTTCTCATTTTCCGTTCCGTAGGTTGCGCCTCCCGCTTTTGGATTTCGAATATCTTCAACGTCAAATTGCTCTGGATTATTGATGGTATTCCACACGCAGATCTCTACCATATTGCCATGGTTTTTTAGGGCGATTCCAATTTCATTGCCGGTAGGAGTAAACTTTATCGCATTGTCAATCAGGTTTCGTAGAATGAGCTGTACATGGTCCTCATCTGCATAAGCTGAAAAAGAATCCGATAAATTGATGTCTGTCAGGATCCCTTTCTTATGGATCAGCGGCAGATAAACCAAAAGCAATTTTTCTATAAAAGGTTTAAGATCAAATGTAGTGGGTACACTATTTACCACTTCCATTTGTCGTCTTGCCCAATATAAAAGGTTATTTAAAGAACTATTGATCGTTTCAATGTGCTTTTGATTCTCTGTTAACAGCATTTTATAATCTTCGAGAGTTAGCATGTCCATGTCTTTAAGCGCAAAGATGCCTGTCAGACTGTTAAAAGGACTTCTAAGGTCATGTGCAATGATAGAGAATAACTTATTTTTTACAGAATTGGAAAGTTCCAGTTCCGTTATCGTGTCACTGAGTTTTAATGTACGCTCCTTAACAATGTGCTCCAAACGCAGGTTCTGATCGTTTACCAGCATCAGGTTTTCATCTCGTGTATGCTGTTCCCGTTTAATTACTAGATTATAACGATATCCCATTGCAAATGACAGTAATAACAATTCAATTGCTGATCCAATTGGTAAAAGATCAAAAGTATAATCTGTAAAAGGAAGAATCTTCGATAAGGTTAAAATGACAATCAAGATCGCCAGAGCTATGAAGCTCCAGGCAAGAATATAATATTTAGCTGGAGTATGCCCACTTCTGTAAGCAACAAATCCTGAAATCCATAAAATGATAGGAGAAACAAACATCAAGATCTGCGTATAGTTAGCTGCTATTCCCTTGTATCCAAGAATGCTGACAAAAAACAGGATGACACAAAAGAAAATAAGTGCCAAGTAAATCTTTAAAAACTTTGGTGCAGTTACACGGAGATTGAGGAAACGTCTACAAAATAAAATTCCAAAAATAACTGTTACGGACAGGAAGGCATGGGGATAAAGGTTGATGATTTTCCTTATCTCAGAATTAAGAAGGTAAGAATATCCCCTCAAATACAAAGAAACATAAATAAATAGACCAGGCACATACAGACAATAATACAGGTACAATTTGTCTCTCATATTCATGTATAAGAAAATGTTATACACAAATAAAGAAAGCAGAACACCCATAAAAACAATCTCCAGGTAATCTCTGAAAGTAGGGCCCGCAACTAAAGTGTCAGAGGTAGCCATCTTTAATGGCAGCGGTAGGTAATTGTCAGATTTTACCCTTATAAAAATGTGCTGTACATCGGTTTGGTTGCTGTTTTGAGGTAAGCTGAAGGTATAACGATTCTCTGATTTTACCTTGGTGCTCGAAGGTATTACAAAGCCTGATTTGAATTGACCCCAGGTTCCGTCAGTGTTATCTGTATAACAATCAATGTATTCAATATTGGGCATGTCTGCAATTAAATAAGCTTTTCCTGTGCTTTGATTAACGTAGTTAATTTTAATCCAAAATGCAGATTTTGTATTTCCGAGGTTTAGTACGTTTGATTCACTGGGTTTAAATTTTCCGGCCTTTTCAAAAGTTTTAACTTCATCAATCGTTAATGATGCAACCTTATCTTCAAAATAAGTTACCTGTTTACCTATATTGCTGTAAGGTGTGTTGTCGTTAAGATAAATCACCTGAGCAATGGCCTGAAATTTAGCAGAAAGTATAAAGGCAATTAAAATAAGAAAACGGCGCATATAAGAGATCGTTTACAATAATTGGTTTGGTCGTTTTTATAACCAAATGTAAGCCAACATTTTTGTTTATAGTATGTTAAGTCTATAAAACTTCTATTTTTTATGTGTAAAATATGTAAATTGGGTTTAAAACGATTTAAATTATGGATACACGTCGCGACTTTTTACAGAAACTTGGACTTTCTTCATTGGTTTTACCATTTATACCGCTTTCGGGATGGTCAGCTTCAAAAACTGATAAATTGTACGATGGACCAGTCTTACGGGTAGCTATTATGGGCCTTGGCGGCTATGGTAGTCGCGTTGCAGAAGCAATGCAATCCTGCGTTAAAGCAAAACTGGTAGGTGTAATTAGTGGAACACCATCTAAAATCAAAGACTGGCAAGCCAAATATGGTATTCCGGAAAAGAACTGTTATAACTATGAGAACTTTGATCAGATAAAAAACAATCCTGATATTGATGCGGTCTATGTGATTACCCCTAATGCGCTTCACCATGATCAGGTTATTCGTGTTGCCAAAGCAGGTAAGCATGCAATTTGCGAAAAGCCAATGGCAATAAGTCCTAAAGAAGGGCAAGAAATGATCGATGCATGTAAAAAAGCAAACGTGAAGTTGTTGGTGGGGTACAGGATGCATTTTGAGCCCAAAACCCTCGAAGTTATCCGAATGAGAAATGCCGGTGAATTTGGAAAGATCATGTTTTTTCAAGGACAATGTGGCTTTAAAATAGGCGATCCAAAACAATGGCGATTGAATAAACAGCTTGCAGGTGGGGGAGCAATGATGGATATAGGTATTTACGCCATCAACGGCTCCAGATATATGGTAGGCGAGGAACCTACATGGGTAACCGCACAAGAAAGCAAAACAAATACTGAAATATTTAAAGAAGGGGTTGATGAAACCATTCAATTCCAGATGGGATTTCCGGGTGGGGCGGTAGCCTCTTACCTGTCGACATATAATATGAACTATCTTGATCGGTTTTATCTTGTCGGAGAGAAAGGTTTTGCCGAGATGCAGCCTTCAACCGGCTACGGGCCAATAAAAGGGCGTACGCATAAAGGTGAATTAACACAACCCCACGCTACCCACCAAACTGTACAGATGGAAGAAATGGCAGGCATTATTTTAGAAGGCAAAGAGCCAATAGTACCTGTTAACGGAGAAGAAGCGCTAAAAGATTTAAAAATTATTGAAGCCATTTATCTGGCGGCTAAAACAGGTAAAAAGATACCGCTAAAACTGTAGGCTCTTTAAAAAAAGAGTTTACCCCATGATTTTTGATAGTGCAAGATGCTGAAGTAGCATGATTGTTTTTCCATCCTTGATTTCGCCGGTTGCAATCATTTTCATTGCGGTATTAAATGGTAATTCCAGTACTTCTATATCCTCATCTTCTACGCCGCCTCCTATTTCCGTTTTCATATCAGCCGTGTATTCTGCAATAAAGAAATACAGTTTTTCTGTAACGGAGCCAGGACTCATATAAACTTCAAATACTTTTTGAACGGAGGACAATACATATCCGGTTTCTTCCTCTGTTTCTCTGCGGATAGCTTCCTCCGGACTGTTTTCGTCAAGTAAACCTGCGCATGTTTCAATCAGCATTCCGGTAACATTGCCATTAACGTATGTGGGGAATCGGAACTGCTTAATCAGAATAACGGTTTGCAGTGATCGGTTGTAAAGAAGGATTGTAGCCCCGTTTCCACGATCATAAGTTTCCCTGCTTAGCGTTTCCTGTATCCCTTTTTTAGACAAGAAGTTGAATGTTGTTTTCTTTAAAACATACCAGTCGTCTGATAAAATTTCCTCTTTGATTATATTTATTGTACTATTCATGATCAATTATGATTAATAATGATTATTTTTGATCAAATGTAGGCTATTTATATGAGTTTTCAGGAAAGAAAGAAAAAGATTTTAATGATACTTGATGAATTTGAGGCTTTATCTGTAATGGAGATCTCTCGGAAATTATCAATATCTCCTGCTACGGTCAGAAGAGATTTGCAAGATCTTTCTGAAGAGGGGCTCCTGCAGCGAACGCATGGAGGCGCCATGAAGCTAGATAATCTGCCCTTCGTGGCATTCCATAAAAAGCAAACTGCTAATACAGAAAGCAAGCAGGAAATAGGAAAATTAGCTGCCGCTCAGGTGGTAGATGGGGATACAATATTTATGGATTGCGGAAGTACGGTGTTTGCTATGTGTGCTCATTTAAAGAAGCTTAATAAGCTAAAGGTTATTACCAATTCTTTACCAATAGTAGCAGAATTAATAGATACACCTGGTATTGGTATTAACCTGATAGGGGGTGAGCTGGATAAAGAACGCAGGGCAGTGCACGGGGATATGGCGGTTCAGCACATCGATACTTATCACGTTTCTAAAGCTTTTGTAGGGGTCGACGGCATATCACTACAAAATGGTTTAACAGCACATAGCGAAAAGGAAGCCCAAATAACAAAAGCTTTTCTAAAGAATGCGGAGCAGGTTTATTTACTTGCTGATTCCTCAAAAATTGGGAAAGATGCTTATGTTAAATTTGGAACTCTGAAATCGATACACTTTTTAATTACAGATGCTCAGCTAACGGGCCCTTTGAAAAAGAAAATCGAACAAGAAGGAGTGAGGGTGCTGCAGTAGTTTACCGGTAATACTTCTTTCTAAACCAAAAAGCAACATTTACCAGGGCAATAAGTGCAGGGACCTCAACCAGTGGGCCAATAACACCTGCAAATGCTTGCCCCGAGTTGATGCCGAAAACGCCAATGGCAACAGCTATTGCCAGTTCAAAATTATTGCCTGTAGCAGTAAATGCAATTGCTGTGTTTTTAGAATAATCAGCGCCAAAATATTTGCCCATAAGGAAGCTGAAGATAAACATGATCACAAAATAGATGACCAATGGTATTGCTATTCGTATTACATCCATAGGAATTTTTATGATCAGATTGCCCTTTAAACTGAACATGATCACAATTGTGAATAATAAGGCGATTAGTGTAACAGGTGAAATTAACGGTACAAATTTGGTTTGAAACCAGGTTTCTCCTTTAAGTTTTATTAATGTATAACGGCTGATGATACCCAATGCAAACGGTATCCCAAGATAAATCGCCACACTCTCGGCAATCTGGCCTATCGTGATATTTACTTCTAATCCTTTTAATCCAAATAAAGGAGGTAAAACGGTAATAAAAATATACGCAAATACGCTGTATAATAAGACCTGAAAAATACTGTTCAGGGCAATCAGGCCAGCTGCATATTCTCTATCGCCTTCTGCAAGCTCATTCCAGACAACTACCATTGCAATGCATCTGGCCAGGCCAATCAAAATTAAGCCTACCATGTATTCAGGGTAGTCGTGCAAAAAAACAATGGCTAAAATAAACATGAGTACAGGGCCTATAATCCAGTTTAGTACTAAAGACAGAGAGAGCACCTTCGTGTCCTTAAATACCCTGCCCATATTTTCATACTTAACTTTGGCTAGTGGAGGGTACATCATTAGAATCAACCCTATTGCCAGCGGAATATTTGTTGTTCCGCTGGAAAAGGAATTGATAATGGTAGCGGAAGATGGAACCAGATACCCGATTCCAATACCAACAGCCATAGCAAGAAATATCCATAAAGTAAGGTAACAATCAAGAAAGCCTAATTTTTTCCTTTCCATTAAATATTCTTTTCTATAAAATTCTGACAGTACTGTTTAATCATCTCCCTTACTCCTCTGAATTGTGTTTTAACCTCCTCGTCTGTTCCTGTTGCTTTAGCTGGATCTGGAAAGTTGTAATGGAATTTTTGTGCATTTGTAGGGAAATACGGGCAGCTTTCCTTAGCGTTATCACACACAGTGATTACATAATCAAAATCAACATCCATGTACTCATTGATGTTGTTTGAAGTATGTGATGAGATGTCAATCCCATCTTCTTTCATCGTTTCAATGGCTTTCGGATTTACGCCATGTGTTTCTATCCCGGCACTATAAATTTCAGCATTATTCTTTGCAAAGAATCTTAAATAGCCTTCGGCAATTTGACTGCGGCAACTGTTGCCGGTGCATAATACAAGTATATTTTTCATATTTTAACTAGCAGCAACCGCCACCTGGGGTGCAAGTAACTGTTTCTGTTGAGCCGCAACTTTCTCCTCTATTAATGGCTTTGCATTGTGTAAAATCAGCGCTTAGGTTTACAATAAAGTTCCCATTGTCAATAATAAATTCTCCGGGATACATCTGGCGGGTATCAAATTGAGAGTTCCCAAATTCTATTTTTACCACGGCCAGTGGATTTAATGGCAGGCTTTTCTCGACAAGCTTAACAATTGACAGTGCTTTGCTCACAGACATTGCTCTTTCATTATCCTTGGCAGATGGTTCCCACAGCTGAACTATAATTTCTGTCCACGAGTTCATAACCCCACCGCAATCTACCGATACAATGGGTGCCTGTTTAATTTCCGTGATGTGATATGAAGGATCTACCCATTTGTCCTCAGCATATTGAAATTGTAAAGTAAGTTCAGGATTGTCCTGTAGCTTACTTTTAAATGTTTGCCAGTTGATTAATTCCGTTGTATTCATGATAATTTGTTTAATTGTTTAATTGCAATATTACGATGTATTAGGTCAAATTTTTTTAACAGCAGTTTGTCTTTAATTCATAGGTAGAAAAGAATGCTGAGAGTTGTTGTTGAAGTTCATTCCATACCGTTGGATTGATGCAGTAACAAACACTTACACCTTCAATTGTACCCTGTATAATGCCTGCATTTTTCAGTTCTTTTAAATGTTGCGAAATGGTGGCTTGTGCAAGCCCAAGTTCTTCAACCAGGTCTCCACAGATGCAGGCATTTGCTTTAATGATCTGCTGCAGAATAGCAATGCGTGCAGGGTGGGCCATTGCTTTCAGCATCACCGCCAGGCGGTTTTGTTCTTCAGTAAATATTTCTGTTTTTGTAAGTCCCATAATTATACATCGCAATATTACGATATATAGTTGTAATGACAAATTTATTTTTAAAAAAATTGCATTGTCCTAATGTCTTTGGAGATTAGTTTGGTTTTCTGCGGCCAGCTATTTTACTTTTGCTGGCTCGGGGCTTGTTCGAGACTTGTTCACACTTTCCTCACAAAAAGGTACCTGTTTGTGAGGAAAGTGTGAACAAGGTGCACATTATGTCTGGATCAAGTGGTCATACAATCTCATTCAGAGAACTGAAAAATTCACTTCTGTTTTACTAAAAATATTAGTAATTTTAATGCCTCTAATTTTACTGATTTATGAAAGGCATATCAATAACACCGGAATTTCGAACCATATCCCCATCGGAACTACAAAAGCGCTGGCGGAAATCATCTACAGGATTGCCAAAGGATATCAAAAAGGTCCCGGTTTATTTTATTTGGGTGCCCCGAAAAAGTAAGTGACTTAAAACAATACTAATACCGTTGTTTTTCCAGTTCTACTTTTAAATCATCTTTTAAGTTTTTAGCTTTTTCCATCCATTCTGGTGCTTTTTCTTTGATGTCGTCAGCTATTGAGCGGCCATTAATGTCCTTTTTAGTTACATACTTAACTATGCCATATATTGCGGCGCCGATTAAGGCAGTTTTAAATAATCCCATTTTTTAAAAATATTAGTGTTCTTATCACTAACAAACGGGACTGGAAATGGTTTGAAAATGCAGTTTAAGAATCAAGACTGCTTAGTATCCCGGTTTCGAGTCCTCTTAACTCTGCCAGACCTTTTAGCCTGCCAATAATAGAATAACCCGGGTAATGCTTTTTGTTCAGATCATCTAACATTTGGTGACCATGATCGGGCCTCATCGGAATAGAGCTATTGAGTCTTTGTTGAAGTGCAACCACCTCTCTAACCACTTCAGGCATGTTGGCATCTCCTTCCAGGTGATTGGCCTCGTAAAAGTTTCCTTCCTGATCTCTTTGGGTGCTGCGGAGGTGAAGAAAGAAAATATGGTTGCCAAGTCTTTTTATCATTCCCTGTAGATCATTGTCGGCACGCGCGCCAAATGAACCTGTACAGAAGCATATGCCATTATTGGCCGATGGAACTTCGGTAAGCATGTCCTGAACATCGGCTTCAGTACTCATGATTCTTGGAAGGCCCAGAATAGAGTAGGGAGGGTCGTCCGGATGAATGGCCAATTGCAGTCCTGTTTGTTCTGCAACTGGAATAATTTCTTTAAGGAATTCATAAAGGTTTTCCTTTAGTTTCTTGTTGTCGATATTCCTGTAAGTTTCCAGCGCGCTTAAAATCTGCTCAGGGGTAAAAGGCTCGTCTGATCCTGGCAGGCTAAGTAATGCATTGTTGTATAAGGTTTCTTTTTCCTGTTTGCTCATTTCCCTGAACCGTTTTTCTGCCTTTTCAATCTCGCCTGGTTGATAGTCGTTTTGGGCATTTGGTCGCTTTAACAAGAAAAGATCAAATGCTATAAAAGCCGATTTTTCAAAATATAGGGCCTTGCTGCCGTCACTTAGTTCGTATGAAACATTGGTGCGCATCCAGTCCAATATGGGCATGAAATTATAGGTGATCACTTTTAAGCCGCAGGCAGCAACATTTTGCATGCTGATTTTATAGTTTTCTATATAGGTTTTATAGTTCCCACTTCTTTTTTTGATGTCCTCATGAACAGGTAAGCTTTCGATAACTGCCCATGTTAATCCTGCTTCGGAAATTTCTTTATTTCTCAGCGCTATCTCATCAATAGTCCATATTTCGCCAACAGGAATGTGATGCAGCGCGGTAACTACGCCCGTTGCGCCGCTTTGTTTGATGTATTGCAGACTAACCGGATCGTTAGGGCCGAACCATCTTAAGGTTTGTTCCATTTTAATCATATCAGCTTTAGACTTTTGTTTAAAATCCTATTGAATTTCCGCCGTCAACAGGTATAACTATACCCGTAATGAATTTAGCATCATCAGACGCAAGGAAGTAAGCGGCATCTCCTATGTCGGATGGTAGGCCTAGTTTTCCCATTGGGGTGCGCGAAAGCACCTTGTTTTTTCTGTCCGGATCATTGTTTAGTGCTTTGGCCGACATATCTGTGGCTATAAAGCCAGGAGCAATACAGTTTACGCGAATACCATCGGGCGAAAGTTCTACTGCCATTGCTTTTGTCATTCCTTCGATACCTGATTTGGCAGCAGTATAAGCAATTACTTTGGGTATGCCATATTGAGCTGCCATAGAGCTGATATTTATGATGCAGCCTTTTTTTTGTTTAAGCATCACTTTTGAAACCTCGCGAGTTAATGAAAATACGGAAGATAAGTTTGTAAGAATCACCTCATGAAATTCCTGATCGGTAACTTCTATGAGCGGTTTTTTTGCATTTATTCCGGCGTTATTAACAAGAATGTCAATTCTACCGAACTTTTGTTTGATATCTGAAACCAATTTAGGTATATCGCTTAGTTTATTCAGATCAAAAGTTATAGCAGTGGTAAGTTCACCCAGTTGCTCACATGCCTTTTCTAATCTTTGTTCGTTTCTTCCAATTAGGATAGTGAAAATGTTGTTCTGTACAAACTTTTCAGCTATGGCAAAGCCTAATCCTGATGCACCGCCGGTAACTAGTGCGATTTTTCTTTCTTGATCATCTTTCATGGATGGTATTGGTTTGAGATTTCGAGGTAATAAAATTGAACTAATGTAGTTAAAAAACTCATAATTATGCAACCGGTTGCATAATTATTTTTCGACTGGATTGCCTTTTTGTTATTTAATCCTTTTAGATGAATCTCTTGCGATAAGTTCTGATCGTAAAATAATTGAATTGGTTGAATTTATGCTTTGTTGCCCGTTTAAATGTGCGATTAGTTTGTGCGCCGCTATTTCTCCCATTTCAAACCCCGGATAGTTAATGGTTGATAATGCTGGTCTGATCACCCTTGATATCGGGTCGTTGTTAAAGCCAATAAAAGCAATGTCCTCAGGTATTTTAATTCCATTATTCATAAGGATAGCCATGCAGTTAACCGCGCAGGTGTCGTTGTCTACAAAAACGCCATCAGGTAATGGGTTCATTTTCAATATCTTTTGGGCGCAATCTATGCCCGCTTGTTCATCCAGTACGTTAATGAAAGTATTGTTAGGGTCTGTCTGGATCCCTGCATCTTTCAGTGCAGACTCGTATCCTCTTTGGCGATCGGCATAAACATTCCTGGCCAGATTTCCGGTGATGTGGATGATATTTTTACATCCCTGCGCTATTAAATGCTGCGTTGCAAGGTACCCGGATTTATAATTGTCGATAACAATACTGGTGCACTGCGGATGATCAAGTGTGCGATCAAAAAATAACAGCGGGATGCCTTTCTCTAATAGCATTTCGAATTGCGAAACGCCAACTGTGTCGTAAGCTACAGATACCATTAAACCGTCTACGCGATTGTTAAACATCGTTTTTACGTTTACCGCCTCTTTTTCTGCCGATTCAAGTGATTGGCTGATGATTAAATTATAGCTGGCCTCATTTGCAACTTTTTCCATTCCAGCCAGTACTGCCGACATAAAACTACTGTTCATTCTTGGAATGATTACGCCTATGGTATTGGTGCGTTTGCTTCTGAGGTTGCTTGCAAACGTATTGAAGCGATAACCCAGCTCTGCAGCAATGTCGTTAATTCTCTTCTTCGTTTTTTTACTTATGGCAGGATGATCCTTCAGTCCGCGACTAACAGTTGTAGGCGAGAGGTTGAGCTTTTCGGCGATATCGTAAATGGTTACGTCTTTTTGTGAGTGCATTTCTTTAGATTTTTATGGAGCCTGATGTATTGATTTTGTATTTAAAATTGAAACCGGATGCATATTTATTACTTTTTTCTGCGGAAAAAATGTGATCCAGGCAGTTGCCCAGCTGATAGTTTTGCCTGCTTTGTTGCCTTGGAAAGATGTGTTTTTCCGTATAAAAGTCCATTTTTATCATCTTTGAATGCTTTTTGTGGTTTTATTCATTCCTTAATCCCTTCCAGGTATGAATAGACAAATTTAAAAACATTTATGCTATCGGTTGCATTTTTAAATATTATTCCTAACTTTAATTTACTAACCTAATTTAAACTAAACCATATGAAACCTAAACTTAACCGGGATACCTCCTGAATTTTAGAATACACGCAGTGTAATTAAAATTATTCATTTCCTAATAAATAATACATATTATGTTTCTAAATATACAAAACGGCAATAAAATGCGCGTTACAGGATTCTTACGCTCAATTTTTGCAGTAGCAATATGTTGTCCGCTATGGTCTTACGCAACAATTAATGAATGGACAAGGCTTCCCCCTGACCAGCAATTTGACGATCGATTTAATAACAAATATGAAAATGTCCTCGTCAAAACGGTTTCAGGTACAGTTACCGACGAAAAGAAACTCCCTGTTGCAGGTGTGAGTGTTCGTTTAAAAGGTTCTAAAAATGGGACTGTAACTAACGCGGAGGGACGTTATGTCCTTAAGGATATTCCAGACAATGGCGGAATATTGGTTTTTAGCTCACTTGGCTTTATCTCTAAAGAAGTTCCGGTAACGGGCACAACTGTTAATGTTGTGTTGGCAGAAGCCGCAAATGATTTAAATGAATTAGTGGTGGTGGGTTACGGTACACGATCAAAAAAGGATTTAACGGGTGCCATATCACAGGTTAAGGCTGTACAGCTTGAAAATCAACATCCAAATAGCGTACAAGATCTGCTTCGGGGAAATGTTCCGGGATTAAATGTCGCTTTTTCAGCCTCACCCAAAGGTGGAAACAACTCCGACCTTCAGGTGCGAGGAAAATCCTCGCTGATAGCTGGTGTAACACCCCTTCTTGTTGTTGACGGGGTAATTTATCCAGGTCAGTTAAGTGATATTAATCCTAGTGATATCGAAACAATTGATGTATTAAAAGATGCCAGCTCGGCGGCAGTTTATGGAGCAAAGGCCGCAAGTGGTGTGGTTATTATTACTACAAAACGAGGCAAGTCAGACAAGCCTGTAATTACTTTAAATACCACAATCGGGATGGCCTCACGCGAGGTTACGGAGCATGTTTATGATGCCAATGGCTTTGTTAACTGGCGTACAGACGTATTAAAAAGCATAAATGCGGGTACGATTGGTACACAACCATCGCGTTTTAATGATCCGCGTACGCTTCCATCCAACGTAACTCTTGCGCAATGGTATGCTTACGATAATACGCCTATAACTGCCGATCCGATAGATACCTGGTTAACCAGGTTGAAAATGTTTCCGATAGAGATTGAAAATTATAAGGCAGGTAAAAGTACCAATTGGGAAGATTTGATTTACAGAAATGGATTTAGACAGGATCATACATTTGGTATTTCCGGAAGAAAAGAGGAGGTTAATTATTACCTTTCTTTAGGCTATACCAATAATGAAGGATTAACTGTTGGTGATCAATATAAAAATGCCCGGGCACGCCTTAATCTGGAAGGTAAAGCTGCAAAATTCGCAACAATAGGTGTTAACTTTCAATATGCCAGTCGCGATGAGAGTGCTGTTCCTATTGACTTTGGCCAGATTAGAAATGCTTCACCTTTGGGATCTAAATACAAGGATGATGGAATTACATTACGACCAAGTCCAAATGACGATTTAGGTAACAACCGTAACCCTTTTCTGGATAATGTGTACCGCGAAAGGATGTTGAAATATAACACCATCTTTTCGACCATGTATGTAAAAGGCGAATTGCCATTTGGCTTTTCATACTCCGTAAACGTTACGCCAAGTTATGATCAGACCAGGGAATTTAATCACTTTTCTGCATTACATCCAGACTATGTTGCCAGAAAAGGATATGCTGATCGTACAGAAACTACCCGTTTTAACTGGCAAATTGATAACGTTTTGAAATGGAATAAAACGTTTAATAAAATTCATCAATTCGATGTTACGTTCTTGATGAACGCAGAAAAATTAAAACAAACGTCTTCGAGAATAGAAAACGAAGGGTTTGATCCGAATGATAAATTAAGCTATCATAACATAGGTTCAGGAATTAAACCGATTGTGAGCAGTAACGATTTGGTAACTACAGGCGATGCATTAATGGCCAGGTTAAACTACACCCTTAACAGTAAATATCTTTTAACAGCTACCATTCGTCGCGATGGGTATTCTGCTTTCGGGCAGCGAAATCCGAGGGCAACTTTCCCTTCATTAGCACTGGGTTGGGTGTTCAGCGACGAAGGTTTCATGAAATCTGTAAGCTGGCTTAATTATGCAAAACTTCGACTGTCTTATGGATCGGTAGGGAACAGGGATATTGACGGTTATTTAGCGCTTTCAAATCTTAATACAGGTAAATATCTATATGTTTCTCCATCAGGGACAGTTTTTCCTATCGCGCAATTGTATGTAGATAGAATGATAAACAGAGATCTTAAATGGGAATCTACATCGTCATTTAATGGAGGTCTGGACTTTTCAATCCTGAATAATATAATAGACGGATCGGTAGAGGTTTACAAGAAAAATACAAGCAATTTACTCTTGTTAAGAGCCTTGCCAAGTGTAACTGGTTTCTTTAATATAGCATCCAACCTTGGTAATGTGACCAATACAGGTGTAGAAATCGCCTTAAACAGCAACAATTTTAAAAGAGAGAACTTCAGCTGGAAAACCTCTGTTAACTTTTCTTTGAACCGGAACAAGATTGTTCATTTATTCGGCGAGGTAAATCAGTTGGATAAGGAAGGAAAGGTAATAGGTAAAGTTGAAAACAATGATCCTGGAAATGGTTGGTTTATAGGCAAGGATGTAAATGCCATTTGGGACTTAAAAGTTTTAGGTGTGTGGCAGCAAAACGAAGCTGCGGAAGCCGCTAAATACGGCGTGAAACCGGGAGATTTTAAACTGCAGGATGTAAATGGGGATTTCAAATTCACAGATGCGGATAAACAATTCCTGGGATCCAGAAATCCTAAATTTACCACTTCAATGAGAAATGAATTTACGTTTTTTAAGCAGTTTGATTTTTCTTTCTCTATGTATTCCAACTGGGGAGCCATGACAGATTTTAATGAGGCTAAGAATAATTCCGGTTTTCAGGATAGACAGAATTCGTACAAAGTGCCTTATTGGACTGCAGAAAATCCAATCAACGATTATGCAAGATTGTACTCAAGCAATGGCAGTGCAAACTATAATGTATACCGTAAAACATCATTTATCAGAATAGATAATGTCTCGTTAGCATACACTTTGCCAAAGAAACTGGTTGAAAAAGGAAGGTTGAATAGTGTAAGGATCTTTACGACTGTTCAAAACGCAGCAATTTATGCACCCGACTGGGATTATTGGGATCCACAGAATAAAAACCCAACGCCCCGGTATGTGACATTAGGACTAAATGTAACCTTGTAGTATAAATCAAATCGATGATCATGAAAAATCTATATAAAATATTACCTGTCTGTTTAGTTATCACTATACTGGCCGGAATTGGATGTAAAAAAAGCTTTTTAGAACCCGAACCGCTTTCCTTTTACACAGATGAAGATTATAAAGACCCTGCAGTTTTGCGGGCTACATTAGTAGCTTGTGCAAGAAATTTGCGGAATGAATACTTTGGTGATGGCGCGCCGTGGATTACCGAGCAAATATTCTCTGAGATAGCAGTTGATGGTACAACAGATAAATCTGGTCCTGCTCAGGATTTAAACCTGTTGATTACTCCTGATGCGAATCTAAATTCGGTTGACTTTAACAGAATTGGATATTATTGGGACGAGGGATATAAGGGTATCAAATATGCAAATACAGTGATTAGCCGTATTGATGCTGCCAATTTTAAAGATGAAGCGGAGCGTAACTCGATACTGGGGTCGGCCTATTTTCACAGAGCATTCCGTTATTACCGTTTGGTAAATCAATTTGGAGACGTGCCTTTGTTGTTGAATGAAGTAACCACGCCAAGGGTAGATTTTTATACCACTAAGCGCGAGGTCATTCTTCAGAAGATGAAAACAGACCTGGAATTTGCAGCGCAATGGGTAACTGATAATGTGAATAAGGGTGAGGTAACCAAAGGAGCGGTAAATCATTTGCTTACCAAGGTGAATTTAGCGCTCGGAAAATTTGACGATGCCATAGCCTCTGCAAATGCGGTAATAAATGGAAGTCCGTATGCACTAATGACCAACCGGTTCGGCGCTACAAGAGCAGATGAAACAAGAAACCTGATATGGGACCTTCACAGACCGGAGAACAAGTCGTTGGGTGAGAACAGGGAAGGTATATTTATGGTGATTGACAGGCAGATGGATGGAGGTTATGATGGGGGGATGAAAATTATGCGTCAGGCAGTACCGAACTGGGGTTCAAACATCAATACGCCAAATGGAAAAAAAGGTACTAACGATGGAATTAATCTGGAGATCACACAGTCTAATCTTTATGGAAGAGGAATAGGCCGCTGTCGCGGAACATCTTACAGCACACAAGCGATCTGGGACGATCCTAATGACTTAAGGCATATAAAAGGCAATTGGATGAACATGGAAGACCTTGTTTATAATGAGCCCGCATTAAAGAAGAGCGACCCTACATACTACAATAAACCGATACAATTGCGAAATGCTGCAGGCGGCCTTATCGTTACTGATACCATAAGGAGTTATTTTGGATGGCCGCAGTATAAGATATTTATACCTGATTTTGAAAATGCGCCAATGCAAGGTGGTCATACAGACTGGTATGTGTTCCGGATAGCAGAAACCTATTTGCTTCGCGCCGAGGCCTATTATTGGAAAGACGATCTGGCCAGCGCTGCCGCTGATATCAATAAGGTAAGGGCACGTGCAAAAGCAGCACCCTATACTCCTGCTTCGATCAACATCGGCACGATACTGGATGAAAGAGCCCGCGAACTTTATTACGAGGAGCCAAGAAAATGTGAGCTGACCAGAATTGCTTACATTTTTGCACTTACCGGTAAAACTGCCTATAATGGTAAAGTATATTCTTTAACCAATTTCTCGGAAAACAATTTCTTTTATGATAGGGTAAAAGAAAAAAATGTGTTCTATAAAAATGGTGTTAAAACAAATCATGGAGATCAATATACCATGAGCCCATATCATGTATTGTGGCCGGTACCTCAAAGTGCGATCAGGGCAAATGTATCCGGTCACATAAATCAAAACAAAGGATATTCTGGCTCAGAGTGTAATGTACCACCGATTGATAAAATAGAATAGAGGCTAAAGTGATCTTACTGTCTAAAAACCATATTTTTAAAATACGATTAAAGAAATAATGATGTTAAATTCCCTGAGGCTAACCTGCATATCTTTTATTGCCTTTTCAGCAATGCTAACACCCTTGTATGCCCAAAGAATTGCTACCCTGGAGGTAGACCTGAAGAAAAGAACGCCAGATAAAGAGATTCATGTTCAGGTAGATCTGGATGCAATAACTGCTTTGCCTGATAGCGTTATCAGGTTAATAGAGGTAAAAGGAAACAAACAAACCCCTGTAGCGTATCAGGTAGAAAACAACGGAAAACGGGTTTTGCATTGGCTGGTAAAACCTTCTTTGGCCACAAGCATATTTGCCCTGGAAAAAGGAAAACCGCTTAAGCCTGCGGATCACATAAGGGCTATCCGTGAAAACGGGGAGTTAACAATAAGTAACGGGAATAAAAACTTACTCCGCTACAATTACAAAACGGTTTATCCACCAAAGGGAATAGATACGGCCTTTAAAAGAAGCGGTTTTATACATCCGTTATGGTCTCCGCACGGTCAAGAATTAACACGGATACAGGCTCCCGATCATTACCATCATTATGGATTGTGGAACCCATGGACTCATGTGGTTTTTGAAGGTGATACTGTAGACTTCTGGAACCTTAAAGACCGGAAAGGAACGGTAAGGTTTGTAGATTTTGTTGCTGTAAACGCAGGTCCGGTATATGCAGAATATCAGACACTGCACGATCATGTGGTTTTTAAAAAAGACGGAACTGAAAAGGTAGCACTCAACGAGCTTCAGTCGGTAAGGATCTTCCAACCTCAAAAAGGTCAGGATTATTATATTGCTGATATCACTATTCAGCTCAATTGCGCTACTGATGAACAGGTATTACTTAAAGAATACCGTTATGGCGGCTTGGGTTGGCGGGCTACCGAAAAATGGAATAAAGAAAATAGCGAAACCTTGACATCCGAAGGAAAAACAAGAAAAGATGCGGATGGCACCAAAGCACGTTGGGTGATTTTGCAGGGAAAAATAGATGATGACTATGCCGGTGCGGTAATGATGTCTTATCCTACCAATTATAATTATCCGGAACCATTAAGAATATGGCCTGAAAACATGAACGGAAGGGGAGATGTGTATGCCAATTTCTCGCCAACAAAAGATAAAGACTGGTTATTGGAAAAGGGGAAAACCTATATCCTAAAATACAGGTTCCTGGTGTACAATGGCCATACTTCTAAGGAGCGTGCCGAAGCCGCCTGGGGTGATTTTGCCAGTCCTCCCGTAGTTAAAATAAAATTAAACCAACTTAATTCAAACTAATGAGCGTATCAATTTTAAGATTTAAATTCAAAGCGAGTATCCTGCTTTCTGCCTTATGGATATTGTGCATCCCATTTGCAATGGCTGCTGAAAAAAACACCTTTCTGAAAAAAGTAAAAGTACTGGTGTACACCAAAAACGGGAAGGGGTATGTTCATGACAATATCCCTAATGCGGTAAAATGCATTCAGAAATTGGGCCAGGAGAATGGATTTGACACCGATGTATCTGATGATCCTTCGGTTTTTACAGAGGCAAATTTAAAGCAGTATACCTTGCTGATTTTTCCAAGCACTAATAATGATGTGTTTGATACCGATGGACAAAGGTTAGCCTTTAGAAGATATATAGAAGCCGGAGGCGGATTTGTTGGCTTACACTCTGTAACCGGTACAGAACGAAACTGGCAATGGTTTAAGCAAATGCTGGGAGGCACGTTTGCCTGGCATGCCAGAAACCAAAAGTTTACTGTAAAAGTAATTGACCCTTCGCATCCCTCTGTTGCAGGCTTGCCAAAAGTTTGGGAAAGAAAAGATGAATGTTATTTTGCCAAAGAACTGTATCCTGGCATTAAAGTAATCATGGCACATGATGTTACCTCTTTAAATTCATCTGATCCGGCAGATGCGGAGAAAATAAAAACATTTTCTGCTCCTTTTTCGGAGTTATATCCTGCAGTATGGTACCAGCAATTTGATGGGGGAAATGTTTGGATTACCGCTCTTGGACACGATAAAGAAAACTATGAAGACCCGGTTTTTATCAAACACATCCTTCAGGGCATCAACTATGTTGCCGGCCAGTATAAAAAAATAGATTACAGTAAAGCATACGCAGATTCACGAAATACACCGCTGCGCTACTAACCAAATATTAACCTAATAAACCTAGATGATATGATGAGCGAAAATGAAAAACTTCCATATAGCAGAAGAGATTTCGTGAAAACGGCTGTTAAGAGTGCTGTTGTTACTTCTGTTGCCATGACTGGCTTTCCTACTATAGTTCCTGCTTCTGTGTTTGGTAAAAACGCACCCAGCAATAAAATTAATATAGGCCAGATCGGCTGCGGCCGAATTGCCCGGACACATGACCTTGCCGAAACTTTTAAATATGATAAAGCCCGTATTGTGGCCATTGCAGATTTAGACGGTAACAGACTGAAAAGTGGAAAACAGCTGGTAGAGGGCTGGTATACCAAAAAAACAGGTAATTCCAATTATATAGATATTAAAACTTATGATGATTATCATGACCTGCTGGCCAATAAAGATATTGATGCGGTGATGATCAGTACCCCTGATCATTGGCATGCCCAGCCAGCAATTGAAGCAGCGCTTGCAGGCAAACACATTTATCTTCAAAAACCAACTTCGTTAACTATTGAAGAGGGTAGGATGATGAGTGATATGGTCAGAAAATCTGGAGTTACTTTTCAGTTAGGTAGTCAGCAGCGTTCAGTTAACCCCTGGCCTCAATTTAAAAGAGCATGTGAACTGGTAAGAAATGGAAGGATAGGAAAACTTCAAAGTGTACAGGTTGGTTTGCCTTCAGATCCTGCGGGTGGGGTTGCTACAGAGATGCCAATTCCTGCAAATTTCAATTATGATATGTGGCTTGGCTCAACACCTTACATTTACTATACACAGGATCGTGTACATTCACAAACAGATCCGGAATCGAGGGGCGGATGGTTAAGATTAGAACAGTTTGGTGCCGGGATGATTACCGGGTGGGGCGTACATCACATTGATATTGCTCACTGGGGAATGAATACAGAGCATACTGGCCCGATTGAAATTGAGGCGCGTGCCGAATTTCCTAAAAATGGTTTGTGGAATGTACATGGCGATTATGAGGTTCATGCCAAGTATGCAAATGGTGTAAACATGGTGATGAATAGTAAAAATCCTAATGGGGTAAGGTTTGAAGGCAGTAACGGTTGGATCTTTGTATCAAGAGGAAACGTAGGGGTTACCAGTACAGACCCTGGGTCGGGTGGTAAAGATAATAAAGCATTTTATGCAAGCGATCCGGCTATTCTTACCTCTAAAATAGAGGCCAATGAAATTCATCTGTACGAAAGTCCTGAACAACACGGCAACTGGCTGGATTGTATTGAAAGCGGAAAGGCAACAATTAGCCCTGCAGAAGTTGCGCATCGTTCTTGCAGTGCATGTTTAGTAGCTCATGCTGCAATGAGATCTCCAAAAAAGCTATATTGGGATCCGAACAAAGAAGTTTTTAAAGATAATGCAGAAGCCAATAAATTATTATCGAGACCACAGCGTTATCCTTATGGTACCAACTATATTCTCGATAAAAAGAGTTAAACTATGAAAAGCAAACTAATAATGATCCCATTAATTGTGCTGGCAGGATGCAGTCAGCCTAAGAAACAGGAAGATAATGCTGTAAAGCTGATCACCCTTGATCCCGGACATTTTCATGCTGCGCTAGTGCAAAAATCAATGTATCGCGGGGTTGATTCTACCGTGCATGTGTATGCACCTAAGGGAGCCGATGTGGAGTTGCATTTGTCAAAAATTGAAGCCTACAATAAGCGTCCGGACAATCCAACCACATGGGATGAAAAAGTTTATCTGGGCGATGATTACCTGGATAAAATGATTGCCGAAAAGAAAGGGAATGTATTGGTATTGGCAGGAAATAACCAGAAGAAAACAAACTACATAAAAAGATCGGTTGAAGCCGGATTGAATGTGCTGGCTGATAAGCCAATGGCCATTGATGGGGCTAGTTTTGAGGTTTTGAAAGGTGCATTTAAAACGGCAGCAGAAAAGCAGCTGTTGTTGTATGATATCATGACGGAGCGTTATGAGATTACTACCATGCTGCAAAGAGAGTTCTCAATGATACCCGAAGTTTTCGGTATGCTTGAAAAAGGCACGCCTGATAACCCTGCTGTTACCAAAGAAAGTGTTCATTATTTTTATAAGTATGTTTCAGGAAGTGTTTTGGTAAGACCTGCATGGTTTATGGATGTAGCCCAGGAAGGAGAGGGGATTGTTGATGTAACTACGCATTTGGTTGACCTGGTGCAATGGGAATGTTTTCCGGATCAGACGCTCGATTATAAAACCGATGTTCAATTGGTGTCGGCTAAAAGATCAAGTACAGATTTAACTTTAAGCCAGTTTAATACCATCACCAAGTCGACTGCGTTTCCAGATTATCTTAAAAAAGATGTGGTTAACGATAGTGTGCTAAAGGTGTTTTCAAACGGAGAGATCAATTATAAACTCCGTGGTGTGCATGCTAAAGTTTCTGTAAAATGGAATTATAAAGCACCCGAAGGTACTGGCGATACACATTACTCCATTATGCGTGGCACAAAGGCCAACCTGATTATAAAACAGGGAGCAGAGCAGAAATTTAAACCTGAACTATATATTGATCCTGTGAATCCAAAAGATGCCGCTTTTGAAGCAACTTTAAATGAGCAGCTTAAAAATTTACAGGGCAAGTTTCCAGGTATTTCGCTTACAAAAACCAAAACCGGATGGTGGGTTAATATTCCCGATAAATACAAAGAAGGGCACGAGGCACATTTTGCCAGGGTAACTGAAAAGTTTTTGAGTTACCTTAAAAATAAGGATCTGCCTGCATGGGAGGTACCTAATATGATTGCAAAATATTACACAATTACTGCAGCATTGGATCTTGCCAGAAAGAAATAGTTATAATTCATTTTCTATCTTGCAACGTTAAATTGCAATTATGGATTATGTTTTAGGAATAGATATCGGTACGGGGAGTGTAAAAGCGGTTGCTGTAGATACCAAATGCAACTCATTTGGTGCTTTTCAGCAGCATTACGCTTTTACCTCGCCACAACCCGGTTATCATGAACAGAATCCGGAAGAAATCTGGAATGCTTTTAAGAAAAGCATGGATGGATTGATTGCTGAAATTGGCAATGTGCCAAAAGCAATATCCCTAAGCAGTGCCATGCACAGCCTGATACCGGTTGACGAAAATGGTAACGCGCTGGCACCAATGATAACCTGGGCCGATAACAGAAGTTCTGAAATTGCTAAAGGATTAAGAAGCACTGAAACTGGCTTGTCCATTTATAAAGCAACAGGCACACCGCTGCATGCCATGTCGCCTTTATGCAAAATCATTTGGTTAAAGGAGAATGATCCGGATTTGTTTAGCCAAACACATAAATTCATTTCCATAAAAGAATACATCTGGTACAAGCTTTTCAAAGAGTTTAAGATAGATTACTCAATCGCTTCTTGTACTGGTTTGTTTAACATAGATCTGCTAGACTGGCATACAGATTCCCTTAATATCACAGGGATAGATAGTAAAATGCTTTCTGAACCTGTACAAACTAATTATACTAAGTTTCTTGAGTCTGGTATTGCTGTTGTAATTGGTGCAAGTGATGGCTGTATGGCCAATCTGGGGAGTGGAGGGATTAAACCCGGTATTGCTGTGATGACCATAGGTACAAGTGGTGCGGTAAGAATAGCCAGCGATAAGCCTTTGCCGAATGAAAAGGCGATGACATTTAGTTATATCCTTGATAAGGATACTTTTATTTGCGGCGGCCCGATAAATAATGGCGGCATTGCCTTACAATGGTGGATAAAAAATAACATTAAACATGACTTGGGAGAAACCGATTATGAACAGCTTTTTGAAGAAATTGCGGGCATAAGGGCTGGAAGTAATGGGTTGCTGTTTTTACCTTATCTAACCGGAGATCGGGCACCGATATGGGATAGCGAAAGCTGTGGCGTATTCTTTGGTGTAAAGCTGGAACATGGAAAAGCCCATTTTTCGAGAGCTGTACTGGAAGGTATATGCTATGCGATGTACGATGTGCTTGATGCCTTGCAGGAAAATGCTGAGCCCATTAAACAGATCAATATTAGCGGAGGCATTGTAAAATCGGATATCTGGATGCAGATAATGGCTGATATTACCGGAAAAGACCTGGTGATTACACAATCAGAAGATGCTTCGGCAGTTGGTGCTGCACTGTTGGCAATGAAAGCCCTTGGTTTGATTCATGATTATTCCGATTTGGTAAATAAAACGCCAAAAATGGTTAAGCCAAACCCTAATAATGGTGAGGTTTATTTGAGGAATTTTAGGATCTTTAAAACGCTTTATTCTGATTTAAAGAATACCATGCATGAATTTTATAAAATGAATCTTTAATGTTTGCAAGGAAAACCATAATTACATTAATCTTCTTCCTGATTTCATTTGTTGGGCTAGCGCAGCAAGACCAGATTCAGTTTTCGAGTATAAACCTCTCCGATGGGCTTTCTCATAACCAGGTAAATACAATTTTTAAAGACAGCAAGGGCTTTATATGGATTGGTACCCTTTCCGGATTAAACCGTTTTGATGGTCAGCAGATAAAAATTTTTAAGCACGATCCACGAGATACCAAATCAATAAGTGACGATTTTATCGTCAATATTTTTGAACTGCCAGATAACAAGCTCTATCTGGAAACCAAGAACGGCGCAAATATCTATGATGCGGAAACCCAAAGTTTTATAAGGGATGTGAAACCTTACCTGAAGGAGTTAAACATTATTGCTAAAAAGATCATAGATATAGTAAAAGATAGTAAAGGCGGTTTTTGGTTCAACGCGGGTGACGAAGGCGTCTTTAAATATGATACACTGAGCAAAAAAAGTATTCATCTAAAACTGAATACCGGGAATGCTGCATCACTGGCTGGTTCTCCAATTTCTGCATTACAGAAAGGGCCTAATGGAGACATTTGGATTATTCATACGGATAAGACCGTAGAACTGCTCAATAGCTCTACCGGTAAAGTGCAAAAGCGTATCTCTGTGTTTAAGCATGATGACCCTTTGGCTTTTCAAAACTTTAAATTGTTTGTTGATAATGCGTCCGATCTATGGATATATACCCTGAATAGCCAGAGAGGAGTAGATTTTTATGAAACCAAAACCGGGAAAACCAGATTCATAGACAAGGCACCAAATGGTTTGAATAACAACTTGATTAGCAGTATCATTCAGGACGATAAAGGATTGATTTGGATAGGAACCGATCATGGCGGTGTGAACCTGCTGGATAAAAGAAATTTTAGTGTCAGGTATCTTGTTAATAAAGAGGACGACGTTAAAAGTATTGGTCAAAATGCCATTTTAACCTTGTATAAAGACCATTCGGGCATAATATGGGTAGGAACATTTAAAAGGGGCGTTAGCTTTTATCATGAAAAGATCCTCAAATTCCCGCTCTATAAACACCAGAATGCAAATCCCCGAGGGCTGACCTATGATGATGTAAACCGTTTTGCAGAAGACGGACTGGGTAACATCTGGATTGGTACGAATGGAGGCGGACTATTTTATTTTAATAGAAAAACAGGTCAGTTTAAAAGGTATGTGCATGAGCCCGGCAACCCAAACAGTTTAAGTAACGACATCATTGTAAGCCTGTTTATAGATCGCGATAAAAAGCTATGGGTAGGTACTTATTTTGGCGGGTTAAGCTGCTTTGATGGTACAAAGTTCATCAATTATAAACACAATAGCCAAGATACAAATAGCTTGACTGATGACCGGGTGTGGGACATTCTTGAAGACCGGAGAGGAAATTTATGGATTGCTACCTTAGGTGGTGGGCTGGATAAATTCGATAGAAACAAACACATTTTTCTTCACAAAAAGGTAGGAGAAAAGAATGGTATAATTTCAAATTCGCTATCCTGTTTAATAGAGGATAGAAAAGGCAATATATGGATAGGTACCTCTGAAGGCGTTGATGAAATGAAACAGGATGGCAGATTTGTTCATTACAAGAATAAACCAGGCAATAAAAAATCGTTGACTAATAATGTTGTTTATGGCATGATGGAGGATAGCTATGGTTTTATATGGATATCTACACGTGATGGTTTAAGTAGGCTAAATCCTGAATCAGGGCAGTTCCAGAATTTCGACAGTAAAGATGGCCTCACTGAAATGACTACATTAAAAGTGGTTGAAGATAATGACAAAAATCTTTGGATAAGCACGGCGAATGGTTTGTTTGAGATCATTGTTAAGAAGATAAGCACAGACAAATTCTCTTATACCTTTCGTAAGTATGATGAACATGATGGTTTGCAGGGCAATGCGTTTAATGCCAATGCAGGCTATAAAACCAAATCGGGAGAACTTTTATTTGGAGGGGCAAATGGCTTTAATCTTTTTAAACCGGGCGATATCAGAAATGACAATACCAGGCCTGTTATCGTTTTTACCGATCTGCAGATTTCTAACAGGAGTATTGGCATTGATGACCAGGTAAATGGAAGGGTTTTATTAAAGAAGTCTATCATTTTTACAAAAGATTTAAAGCTGAACCATAGCCAGAATGGATTTGCACTTGAGTTTGCAGCACTGAACTTTTTTAATCCTCAAAAAATAAAATACCGGTATAGGCTGGAAGGATTTGATCAGCACTGGCAGGAACTTCAGGGGGATAACCGATTGGCAACCTATACCAATATTGATCCGGGTGAATATACTTTTAAAGTGGTTTCTACTGATGCTTCGGGAAATTGGGTGAACAATGAGACCAGCCTTAATATTACCATTATGCCTCCATTTTGGAGAACAACGCTAGCCTATATCATTTACGTATTGCTAATTGGCGGTACGCTGTTTTTTATCCGGCATCGTGGCATTCAACGGATAAAGAAGGAGTTTTTAATAGAACAGGAACGACAACAAGCGAAACGGATGCATGAACTGGATCTGCTTAAGATAAAATTTCTTACCAATGTAAGTCACGAATTCAGAACGCCCTTGTCGCTGATCATTACGCCACTTGAGAAACTGATTAAACAAGCTCAGGATTCAGAGAGACCGCAACTTCAGATGATTCAGCGGAACGGGCGCCGCTTGCTGAATCTGGTAAATCAATTGCTGGATTTTAGAAGAATGGAAGTGCACGAGTTAAAACTGCATCCTAAAACAGGAGATATCATTTCTTTTATTCAGGAGCTGTCGTTTTCCTTTAGTGATATAGCCGACAGAAAGAACATCAGTTTTAGTTTTCAAACCGATAGAAAGAGCCTGATTACCTTTTTTGATCATGATAAAATTGAAAGGATACTGTTTAATCTGCTTTCGAATGCATTTAAATTTACACCACAGGGTGGTAAAGTGAAAGTAAGTTTGCTCACTACCATTAATGAACAAAAACAAACCCAGTTAATTCTTAAAGTTTCTGATACGGGTATTGGTATTCCAGAAGATAACAAGGCAAGGATATTCGAAAGGTTTTTTCAAAATGACGTTCCCGATTCCATTGTTAACCAGGGGAGTGGTATAGGCTTGTCGATTACCCGGGAATTTGTAAGGTTGCATGGTGGGCATATTACGGTTGACAGTATTGTGAATGAAGGCACTGAATTTACAGTTTACCTTGTTTTTCCTAAAACGGATATGGAAACTTCCGATCCGGAACCTAAGCTCGACCTGCTCATTACCGCTGGGGTAGATGAAAATTCGGTAAGCGATCCCAAGTTTGTATGGAAAAGTAAAAAGCCGGTGCTCATGCTGATAGAAGATAATGAGGATTTTAGGTTTTATTTAAAGGATAATTTAAAAGAATACTACCAGATAGCCGAGGCAGCCAATGGTAAAGAAGGTTGGCAAAAAATACTTTCGATACATCCTGATTTGATTGTTAGTGATGTGAGTATGCCTGAAATGAACGGTATTGATCTTTGTCGGAAAATTAAAGCGGATAAGCGTACGGCCCATTTGCCTGTGATATTACTTACCGCGCTAACTACCGAAGACGAACAATTGATGGGCCTTGAAACCGGTGCAAGTGATTATATGACCAAGCCTTTTAACTTTGAGATCCTTTTGTCTAAAATAAGGAACTTACTGCAGCAGCAGGCGCTTTCAAAAAAGACCTACCAAAAGCAGGTAGAGTTTAAACCACTGGAAACAGAAATTGAATCTGTTGATGATAAGTTCATCAGACAGTTGTCTATTCATATAGAAAAACATTTGTCAGACTCCGCTTATACTGTCGACCAGTTAAGTGCAGACATGAATATGAGCAGGGTAGGTTTATATAAAAAAGTACTTCCGCTAACAGGTAAATCACCTGTAGAATACATACGCTCTTACAGGTTGCTAAAATCTAAACCCTTGTTGCTGAAATCGCAAATGACCATTGCCGAGGTAGCCTATGAAGTTGGCTTCAGTAACCCTAAACATTTCAGTAAATATTTTAAGCAGGAATTCAATATGCTGCCATCAGCGTATGCCTTAACAAAACCCGATCAAGAGTCTGTTTAATGCTCATTTTAGCAGATTTGTTAACATATGAATACCTAATTGTTATCATTTGAATGCCCTGCCTTTTTTTGCTTGCATATACCTTTAGAAATAAATAAACCAAGTATAAACAGTATTTATTTCTATGCGAAAAATTAGGGTGAGCGCCGTAATATTTATAGGTAGTATGTTACTATATATAAATGTAAACGGGCAAGTAAAAGATGATGTGCAAACAACCTCAGGAATTGAAATTCCCATTCAACATTCTCCCTCAGGAATTAAAAAAATAAAACTTCAGCCAGTATCCGATCAGATCATTCATGTAACTGCAATTGCGACAGACAAGTTTCCTGGCGACAAAAGTTTAATGGCTGTTAAGCTTTCAGATGCTGCTGTTAAATTTACAACAACCAACTCAGCCGACCAGGTAACCTTAAGTACTTCATCGTTAAAAGTTGAAGTATCTACTAAAACAGGTTTAATCACTTATCGTGATGCCAACGGTAAGATGTTACTGGCCCAAACAAAAACCGAAGGGCTTTCACTTATCCCTAAAGTATTTAATGGAGAGCCGTCCTATCAGGTTTCTCAGCTATTCGATGCACAGGAAAATGAAGCATATTACGGTTTGGGACAGCACCAGCAGGGACTGGTAAATTATAACGGACGCAGGGTAGATCTTGTGCAGTACAATACAGAAATAGGCGTTCCCTTTTTTGTTTCTAATAAAGGTTATGGCCTGCTTTGGGATAATTATTCAATTACACGCGCTGGCGACATAAGAGATTACCAGCCTTTAACCGCATTGAAATTATTTTCTAAAGAAGGAGATGAAGGATGGCTGACTGCTACTTATACCTCAAAAAATGAACCCGGAAAGGTATTGCTCAAGCAACCTGTTTCTGAGCTATCTATAAACTGGTTAACAGACCAGCATAAATTTCCTTCAAGCATAAAAATGCAGGATGCCGTGGTGCATTATGAGGGAGCCGTGGGAAGCGAACTTGAAGGGCTGTATCAGCTTCAGTTAAAATATGCAGGTTATATTAAAGTTTGGTTTGATGATAAGCTTGTTGCCGATTTTTGGCGTCAGGCCTGGAATTCAGGATCGGCAATACTAGATCTGGAATTAAAAAAAGATAAGAAAACCAAAATCAAAATAGAATGGATACCAGATGGAGGAGAATCATATCTGGGTATAACCTGTTTGCCTCCTTTGCCAGAATCATTAAAAAATACCTTTGCGCTTAGTTCCGAATCTGGTGCCTCAATTAACTATTATTTTATTGGGGGTGCAAATGCCGATCAGGTAATTAGCGGGTACCGCACAGTAACCGGAAAAGCGGTATTAATGCCAAAATGGGCTATGGGCTTTTGGCAAAGCAGAGAACGCTATAAAACACAGGATGAGATTTTATCAACGGTAAAAGAATTTCGCGACAGAAAAATTCCACTTGATAATATTGTATTGGATTGGTCGTACTGGAAGCAGCCGGAATGGGGTAGTCAGCAGTTTGACCCTGAGCGTTTTGCTGACCCTGATGGGATGATCAAATCTCTTCACAAACAAAATGTGAACCTGATGATCTCTGTTTGGCCTAAGTTTAATAAGGGTTTCGATATCTATGATAAATTAAACCAAGAAAATTTCCTTTATAAAAGAAACATAGTGGATGGCCGTGTAGACTGGATAGGCAAAGGATATTCGAATACATTTTACGATGCTTTTAATCCTAAAGCGAGAACTGCATTTTGGGAGCTGATGAACAAAAGGTTGTATAGCAAAGGTATAGATGCCTGGTGGATGGATGCTACAGAACCGGATATGCATTCGAATTTACCGGTGGAGATTAGAAAAGACCTGATGAATCCAACTTATGAAGGATCGTCTACAACTTATTTCAATGCATTTCCACTGGTTAATGCCAAAGGTGTTTACGAAGGACAACGTAAAGTAAACAACGAGAACAGGGTGTTTATTTTAACACGGTCGGCATATGCAGGCCTGCAAAGATATGCTGCTGCGGCCTGGAGCGGAGATATCGCTTCGAGATGGGAAGACATGAAAACCCAGATCGGTGCAGGGGTAAACTTTTCGCTTTCGGGTATGCCTTACTGGACCATGGATATTGGTGGTTTTTCTGTTGAAAAACGGTATGAGAAACCTAATAAAGAAGACCTGGAAGAGTGGAGAGAACTAAATGCCAGATGGTATCAGTTTGGCGCTTTTGTTCCTTTGTTTAGGGTACACGGACAGTTTCCTTTCAGAGAGATCTATAACATTGCGCCAGAGGGTCACCCTGCTTATAAAAGCATGCTGTACTACAATAAGTTGCGATATAGACTGATGCCTTATATCTATTCAATTGCCGGCAACACTTATCATCACGATTATACCATGATGCGCGGTTTAATGATGGACTTTCCTCAGGACCTTAAAGCTTCTAATTTGTCGGATGCATTCCTTTTTGGCCCTTCGCTATTAATTAATCCTGTTTATAAGTACAAAGACAGGAACAGAGATGTGTATCTGCCTTCAGGACAAGGATGGTATGATTTATATACGGGCAAGTACTTTAAGGGTGGACAAACCATTAAAGCTGATGCGCCATATGAAAAGACGCCTGTGTATGTAAAAGAAGGATCTATTGTTCCTACAGGCCCGGAATTACAATACACCTCAGAGAAACCTGCTGATCCGATAACACTCTTTGTGTATACCGGAAAAAATGCTTCATTCTCTCTTTATGAGGATGAGGGTACCAATTACAACTATGAGAAAGGTGCTTTTGCTACGGTAGATTTCAATTACGACGAAAAAACCAAAACGCTTACAGTAGGTGATCGCAAAGGAAGTTTTAAGGGAATGCTGGAAAATAGAACATTTAAGATCGTGGTGATTACCCCTAAATCAGCCAAGGCATTAGACTTTAACCAAAAGGCGAATCATAGTATTACTTACAATGGTAAGGCTACTACAATAAAGCTCTAACTAAAATTAAACCAATATAAAATGAATCAATTATTTACTAAATCTTTATGAACGGCATGAAAAAGAATTCTATGATTAAAAGAGAACATATTTTTCTGCTGATGTTTCTTTCACTGCTTGTTTTTAGCGAATCTTTATTTGCACAGCAGCGTCAGATCAGTGGAAAAGTAACTGCAGCGGATGGGCTCGCCATACCGGGTGCAGTGGTAAAAGTAAAAGGAAAAACTGGCGGAACAGGGACCGATAATGATGGTGCATACACCATTAATGCCCAAACCGGGGATGTACTACAGGTTAGCTCTATTGGTTTTGTAGCCAAAGAAGTAACAGTTGGACAAGGAAACACCATCAACATTAGTTTAGCTGAAGATAACCAGGGCCTCAACGAAGTAGTGGTAGTGGGGTATGGCGTTCAGCAAAAGAAACTGGTAACCGGCGCCACAGTTCAGATTAAAGGAGAAACGCTGCAAAAGCAAAGTACCACTAACGCCTTGCAGGGTTTACAGGGGCAAACTCCCGGCGTACAGATTACATCTACTTCTGGTCAGCCTGGCGAAAACATCAAAGTAACCATAAGAGGCTTAGGTACCATTGGCAATGCATCGCCGCTATATGTTGTGGATGGAGTGCTTACCGGCGATATCACCTATTTAAACTCATCAGATATAGAATCGATCGATGTTTTAAAAGATGCTGCATCTGCGGCTATTTATGGCTCGCAGGCGGCTAATGGTGTTGTGTTGGTAACCACAAGACAAGGTAAACGCGGGCAGACAGGACAAATCACTTTTGATGCTTACGCAGGTGTACAAAATGTTGCAAAAAAATTAGAGTTGCTTGATGCTTCACAATACGCAGCTATGATGAGCGAAGCTGCTGTAAACGGGGGGAAACAACCACTGTTCACTAATGATGAGATAAAAGCTTTTGGCAAAGGTACAAACTGGATGGACGAGATGTTTGTAGACAATGCGCTTACACAAAATTATGCACTTGGTGCATCCGGTGCATCTGAAGCCTCAGTTTATTCCTTGGGTTTATCTTATACCGGGCAGGAAGGTATAGTAGGGGGCAAAGGCTTGTCTAATTACCAACGCTACAGCTTTAAAATCAATTCTGAGCATAATTTTTATAAAGATATCATCAAAATCGGTCAGCACTTAACCTATACAGATATTAAAAATAATGGTATAAGTGTTGGTAATCAGTATAATAACACGCTTCGTGGAGCATTTAGTGCCAGCCCATTTTTGAAGATGTATGATGAGGATGGAAACTTCTTCGACAACAGTAAGTCTACATGGAACAATGCTGAGGCAAATCCTTATGCATCTATGGTATATAACAGCCAGAACAAAAATAATACTCAGCGTATACTGGGTGATATTTATATGGTAATCGAACCGGTTAAAAATCTAAAATTCAGAACCAGCTTAGGTATGGATTACAGTGCAGGCGAAAGTCGTTCTTATACCCCTGTCTACAGCCTTTCGGTTTACACTTATAACCTTGTTAACAAAGCCAGCCAGTCGATGAATAAAGGTAAATCTCTGATCTGGGATAATTTATTGAGCTATAAATTTACCTTAAATAATGACCATACTTTTGAAGCCATGGTGGGTAGTTCTGCATATCGTGCAGATGGTTCTAATATTTTTGGAACCAATACCAATTTGTTTGCTGATGGTTTTGATTATGCCTGGCTAAGTAACGCAACCGGTAAAACCGTAGCAGGTATTACTATTGGGGGTGGACCTAACGAGCCGGATCGCAGGCTATCTTATTTTGGCAGGTTAAATTATAACTACAAAGAAAAATACCTGTTAAATGCCACTTTCAGAGCTGATGGTTCTTCACGTTTTGGCCCGGCAAACCGCTGGGGGTATTTCCCTTCTGTTTCCGCAGGCTGGGTCGTAACAAACGAAAGTTTTATGCAGGGACAAAAGGACTGGTTGGACTTTCTTAAGGTACGTGCCAGCTGGGGGCAGGTAGGAAGTCAGAACATAGCTGCTTTTCAATATCTGGCACCAATTAAGCTAAATAATACAAACTATATTTTTGGCCCTGATGAGGGTGTGCTTACTCCAGGCGGCTACCAGGAACGAATCAGCAATCCCGCGGTGAAATGGGAAACCTCAGAACAGACTAATATCGGATTTGATGCTAATTTTTTGCAAGGCAAATTTGCGTTGAACTTCGACTGGTATAATAAAACTACCAAAGATTGGTTAATAGACGTACCAATTCTTGCCACAGCTGGAGCCCTTCCTCCTTTTATTAATGGTGGTAATGTGAAGAATACAGGTCTCGAACTGGCACTTACTTATAGAAACAAGGTGGGTGAATTTAATTATTCTGTTGGGGTTAATGGTGCTTACAATAAAAATAAAGTTACAAATATTCCTACTTCCGATGAAATTATTCATGGTGGAGAGAATGAACTGTTCAACAATGCACTTGAGTTCTATCGTGCTCAAACCGGATTCCCAATTGGTTATTTCTGGGGGTTAAAAACAGCCGGTATCTTTCAGAATGAAGCCGAGGTTCAAAATTACAGATCTGCCAATGGTAAGGTAATACAACCAACTGCTGCTCCTGGAGATGTTAAGTATGTAGATGTTAACGGAGATGGTATGATAGATAATCTGGATAGAGGCATGATTGGTAATCCGAACCCGAATTATACATTTGGTATCACACTTTCGGGTGATTACAAAGGTTTCGATTTTTCTGTTGTGGCTTCTGGGGTTGCCGGAAATGATATTGTTCAATCTTACAGAAATCCGTCTAGTCAGTTCGGTAATTATACCACCCGAATACTCGATAGATGGCACGGAGAGGGTTCATCGAATACCATTCCCCGTTTAACAGAAGACAACCGGAATTGGAGTAATTTCTCTGATCTGTATATTCAAAAAGGTGATTTCTTACGGATCAGTAACATCACTGTTGGTTATGATCTTGGTAAGGTATTTAAAAAGAGCTACCTGAAACAGGTAAGGTTATATGCTGCTGCATTAAACGTTTACACCTTTACAAAATACGATGGAATGGATCCGGAAATAGGTTATGGTACTCGAGGATTCGCGTCGGGTATAGACTTAGGTTATTATCCAAGACCAAGAACATTCATGATAGGAGCCAATCTTAAGTTTTAACTACAAGATCATAAAAATATGAAAGCTATAAAAATATATGCTGTTGCACTAAGCCTTTTATCGTTAGGTGCATGCAAAAAAGGTTTTCTGGATACTGAGCAAGTGACAGCAGTAACAGATCAAAATTTTTACAAAACACCAAAGGATGCATTTACTGCACTTGTTGGTTGTTATGACGGATTGCAAATTGTGTGGTCTGAGGGTATTGCCTTGCCGGTTGCAGCCGAAGTAATGTCTGATAATACTTTTGGCGCAACCGGAAATTCCGATGGTTTTGGTTATCAGATGATTGATGAATTTGATAAGTCGCGTTCACCATCAGACCAAAATTTATATAATGGAAACTGGGTTTTGTATTATAAAGCGCTGTTTCGTTGCAACACCCTTCTGGGTAAATTGGATCAGATAGAATGGGGTAACGATACTCAGTTGAGAAAAACATACGAATCTGAGGCCCGCTTTCTGCGTGCCTACCTGCTATTTGATATGGTTAGACTTTGGGGTAATATTCCACTGTTAACAGCTCCATCTACCGAGAATTTACCACAGAGTAATCCGGATGAAGTTTACAAGGTAATTGCTGACGATCTAAAATTCGCTGCAGCAAATTTACCGGAAGTTGCTTATCCGGCTCAGGCTGTTGCCAATCATGGTAGGGTTACCAGGTATGCTGCTGAAGCGCTGATAGGTCGTGTATTCTTGTTCTATACGGGTTACTATGCAAAGGCAGATTTAGTTGGTCTTGTATCTAAACCAGAAGCCCTTGCATATCTTGAAGATGTAATTACTAAAGGTGGATACGGTTTAATTGAAAATTTTGCAAACCTATGGCCTGCTGCATCATTAACATCATATGCAGGTGAGGATAATAAAGAAACCATTTTTGCAATAAAATATACTTATACAAGTGATTATGAAGGAAATACCGACGGTAACCACTGGATGGTAATGACAGGTATTCGTGAGCAGGCACTTTACCCGTATGGAAACGGATGGGGTGCTGAAACAGTAAACCCTAAACTGTGGAATGCATACTTGCCTACCGATACGAGAAGAGCAGGCTCTATCATTTCAATTGTAGACGAAAATTTGCCCTTCACCAATCAAAAAGGCCAAAGAGAATATACTGGTTACTATGTAAAGAAATATAGCCCAATGATCGGTTTAGACGGCAAGCCTCTGCCAGAATCACATGGTAATACCAGCTTCCAGATTGGCCAGTTCCAGGATTATGTATCTATCCGTTATGCTGACGTATTGTTGATGGCGGCAGAGCTGGGAAGTGGAAATGCGCAAACCTATTTTGATGCTGTTAGGCAACGTGCATATAAGGGTGCATTTACTCCGCTGGCGATAAGTCAGGCTAATATCATTAGAGAGCGCAGACTGGAATTTGCTTTTGAAGGAATACGCTATTATGATTTACTACGTCAGGGAATAGATAAAGCAGCTCAGGAAATTGCCGAAACTTCAACGGTATTAAATGGTGGTGTAAGTGCAGAGAAAAAGATATCTGCCGCAAATATCATTGCTACAAAAGGTTTGCAGCAAATACCATATACCCAGATCGGTCTTTCTAATGGAACGTTAAAACAAAATGCAGGTTGGTAACAGATCATCCATTTTAATCATTAAAGAAATGAAACTAAATATAAAAATATTTGCAGTGCTGATGATGCCTTTGCTGTTCAGTGCGTGTAAAAAAAATGAGCACAGTATTGACAGGACGCTCGATAAATCAGAAATTCAGTACACTGTGACCCAGGATTTACAGGCCGATGCCGGTGGAAATACCGTAATTCTTAAAAACGCTACACCCGGAACTATATCCATGTGGGATTATGGAACAGGAACCTCCAGAAGGATGATAGACACAGTTAAATTTGCCTTTAAGGGAGATTATGTGATTAAATTTTCTGTACTCAGCGGAGGATTAGAAGTGAAGATGGATTCTGTAGTCGTAAAAGTAACACAAGATAATTTGAACTACGTGAACGACCCTCTTTGGATAGCGCTTTCTGGTGGTGTGGGTAATGAGAAAGAATGGGTGTTGGATACGGAAGGGGTTTATTTTGCAGGACCTTTTGCATTTTATGGAGTAAATATTGGTTGGCTTAAAGACGGCGGCCCATGGGGTGCCAATACCACAGGATGCTATGGTGCTGATTGTTGGAATTGGGGACCGGGACTTAATGATATTTATCCAAATATGATGGCTAAAGGTGATTATGGGGTAATGACGTTTGGATTGAAAGGAACTGCTTCTTTTAAAGCAGTGAAACCGATGGAAAATGGAATTACACAAAACGGCACTTATTTTT